>Ga0164297_10000414_pt1 | contig 53324 bp, 39 predicted proteins | sample GEODES058metaG_FD_113539 | JGI IMG/M metagenome (GOLD analysis project Ga0164297, IMG submission 113539) | Dystrophic lake water microbial communities from Trout Bog Lake, Wisconsin, USA - GEODES058 metaG | ecosystem: Environmental > Aquatic > Freshwater > Lake | place: USA: Trout Bog Lake... | reverse complement strand
TGTATACAGCCGTAGACAGTAGACCGAGAAGTTAACACTCCCGCCGAATAAACTCCTGAAATCACTACGCATAGAAATTTGGCACGCGAATTGCTTTATCCATAGCGAGATTTTGTATTTAACCGCGACGCGGGCAGGAAACCAGCCCGAAACAGAGCGCGAAGGAGTGGGAAATGCAGTCAATTGCGTGGTGGCCGACAGTAATCGTGCTCGCGGTGGCAACTTTCACCGATTTGCGCAGCCGGAAGATTCCGAACTGGCTGGTGCTGCCGTTCATGGTGCTGGGTATCGGCTGCTCGGCATGGTTCCACGGTTGGCATGGCGTGTTGCAGAGCTTTGAAGGTCTGGGCCTGGGCGCGTTGCTCTACGGCGTGTTGTTCATGCTGGGCGGTATGGGCATGGGCGATGTGAAGCTGGTGGCGGCGATTGGCGCATGGGTGGGTCCGCAGCAGCTGATTTTTTCCGTGGTGATGACCGGAATCATCGGCGGCGTGATGGCGGTGGCCTGGGCGTTGATTGGCGGATTTGCCGGCGACATGTTCAGCGGTGCCGGAGATTTGGTGTTTGGATTCAAGGACCGCGGTCTGGCACCGCATCCTGAACTGGTGTTGAGCAATCCGCGTTCGCGCAAGATGCCATATGCGCCGGCGATTGCGTTAGGTACGTTGATTTCGTTTTTTGCACGCTGATTGATTTGCAGTTCGAGTAGTGGTTACAGGCAAAGATTGACCGCAATATAGCGGAGAGCAGTGGGGAACACGATGGGCAGCAATATGGCAGTAACAGATCAATTCGAGACTTTCGGCAGCTCCAGCACGTTGTCCATCGTGCTGATTGGGCCCGATGAAATGCGCCGCCGCTCTGCAGCGCGCGCACTGGCAGGACCGCAGGCCGGTTACATCCAGGAGTTGGACCTCTATCCAAAGCTGGATGAAGTGCCTCGCATCGTGGAAAAGAATTTTGATGTGGTGGTCATCGACCTGGATGACAAACAGGAGTATGCGCTGGAGTTGGTGGAAGCATTCTGCGCCACCGGCAGCGCGACCGTAATGGTCTACTCCACGCAGATGGATTCGGAACTGATGCTGCGCTGTATGCGCGCCGGTGCCCGCGAATTTCTGCACCATCCGTTTTCCGGCAGCACCATGGCAGAGGCGCTGGTGCGTGCTTTGGTTCGTCGCCCCGCGGCACGCGTTGCTCCGGTGCAGGCGAGCGAAGGCAAGCTGTTGGTCTTTATTGGCGCCAAGGGCGGTTCCGGCGTAACCACGCTGGCGAGCAACTTCGCCGTGTCGCTGGGTCGCGAGTCGAACAAGAAGACGCTGCTGATTGATCTTGATTTGCCGCTGGGCGATGCTGCGCTGGGTTTGGGCATCACGGCGGAATACTCCACGTTGAATGCGCTGGAAAGCTCGAGCCGCCTGGATGCGAATTTTCTTTCGCGGCTGTTGGCAAAACACAGCTCGGGAATTTCCGTGCTGGCCGCGCCGGGCAAACTGACGCAGGTGCAGCCGGCGAAGCCCTATAACTGGGTGCGCGTTCGGCTGCTGGGTGGACGCAGTTTATTTTGGGGTCGGCAATCGTTTCGCTTGAGCGATTACGAGTTCCAATCGAAAGACCATGATGGCTTCGGTGAGAATTGGCCAATCCGACTGAAGGACCTGGCTCCTTACTACTCGCAAGTGGAGGAGATTTTCCAGGTGGTGGGACATCATGACGGATTGCCGCAGTATCCCGATGGAAATTTTATTGAGGATGATAGTCCGTGGTCCGGGTCGATGCAGAGGTTTGTGAATTCGGGCAAGAAGTTTGGAGTGCCGGTTTGTAAGCCAAGGTCGGCAAGAGGGCGCAATGGATTAGCGAGTTCGATTAATCTGCTGCTGCCGGATGCAGTGGCTACCGGCAGGCTGAGCACAGTGCAGAACGCTGTCGTGCGAGAACTGACGGTGGATAAAAATACGGGCCTGGTGGATGGCGCAAGTTTTGTCGACCGGCACTCGTTGCGAGAGATGCATGTGAAGGCGCGCATTGTGATTGTGGCGGCGGGTTGTCTGGAGAGTACGCGACTGCTTTTGAATTCCGGGATTGCGAATTCAAGCGGAGTGCTGGGCCACTACTTGCAGGACCAGATTTATGGGTGCGGGATTGCATGCTCGGTTCCAGAGGCAAGAGATGGTAAGGCCACCAAGGGTCTGATGGGCGGCGGCGCCCTGATTCCGAGGTTCCGCAATCTGGATACGAAAGCGAAAAACTTTATTGGCGGATACTCCTTCAGTGTCTCGAGCAATCCGGGTGCGATTGATCCGGATTATTTTGCCACCTACGGCGCGGACCTGAAAGCCAAACTGGATAGCTACTATGGCAGCGGCTTCTCGATGACAACGATGGCATCAGTACAAGGCCATTACAAAAATAAAGTCACGATAGATAAATCTGTTGTGGATGCGTGGGGAGTTCCGGCGCTGCATATCGATACAGAGTATGGCGAGAATGAGAAGAATATGATCCAGGACGCGGTGGACACAGTTACCGCTGTGGCAGAGGATGCAGGGTTTGATGTTTTGGTGAAGAACTATGAGCCGAACCCGCCGGGCTGGAGCATCCATGAACAAGGCACTTGCAGAATGGGCGACGACCCAAAGAAGAGTGTGTTGAACAAATGGAACCAAAGCCATGACATCAAGAACCTGTTTGTTGTGGATGCGAGTTGCTTTGTGAGCGGCGGCTGGCAGAACCCGACGATGACGATGCTTGCGCTTGCAATGCGCTCGGCGGAATATCTTTCCGATGAAATGAAGAAAGGCAATATTTAGGAACGGGTTCATTCGTTCGCTTCGGCAACTAAATGAATTCACTCCGTGTCGTCAGTCCGAACAATGGCGTAGGCGCAGTGCCAGCAATACAAAGGAATTTCAAAATGACAAAGAGAACCACGGGAAGAATCGCTGGAATCGCGTTGTTGGTCCTATGTGTTGGGACTCCCATGCATGCACAAACTGCAGAGCTGCGCCTCGGTATTATCGGTGCGGACACGTCGCATGCGGTGGAGTTTACCCGCATTTTGAATGACGGCTCGGCGCGGGACCATGTGCCGGGTGCGCGTATCGTTGCGGTTTATAAAGGCGGCAGTCCGGATATTGCAGCCAGCCATGATCGCATTGAGAATTTCACAGCACAGCTACGCGACAAATGGCAACTCCCGTTTGTGGAGCATATTGAAGATCTCTGCCCGCTGGTGGATGGCATCTTGCTCGAAAGCGGCGATGGCCGCATTCATCTTGAGCAGTTTCGTGTGGCTGCTAGTTGCCACAAGCCCATATTTATTGACAAGCCGCTGGCTTCTACGCTGGCCGATGCAAGAGCGATTGCACAGCTCGCTGCTGCACAGCACATCGTTTGGTTTAGTGCATCGTCATTGCGCTTTAGCGATATTCAAACGCTGCGCTCGCCCCAGCTTCTCGGCGCATTTGTCTGGTCGCCGGGGCCACTGGAGCCTCACCATCAGCTGGATCTCTCCTGGTATGCCATTCACGGTGTCGAGATGCTGTTTACCTTGATGGGGCCCGGAGTTGCACAGGTCACAAGAACCTATGCGGCTGACACCGAAGTGGTAACCGGCGTGTGGAAGGATGGCCGCGTGGGAACACTGCGTGCCTCCCGGCCATACGGAGATTATGGAGCGGTTGCGTTCTATCCGAATAACAAAACTGGCGTCGTCAACAACCTTCCCATTAGCTACGCTCCACTGGTTCAGGAAATCGTGAAATTCATGCATACGGGCGTGCCACCCGTTTCCAATGCGGAGACGTTGGAGATGTTCGAATTTATGGATGCAGCCCAACAGAGCCGCGAACAGAATGGAATTGCTATAAAACTATCGTCGCAGTGAAGGTCTTGCTCGCGGAAGTGCCTACGTCTTTGTGATCAGGAGTAATTCAGGCAGGAATTAGATGGTCGGGGCGGAGGGATTCGAACCCCCGGCCCTCTGCTCCCAAAGCAGATGCGCTACCAGGCTGCGCTACGCCCCGACGTTCTATGAATATCTTACAGCGAAATGCATGCAGTACTGCGGTTCGGCTAGAAGCCTGCGTGCATCTGGAAGTGGGTCAGCAGCCAGATGAGGATTAGCAGCAGAACAATCAGCGGCGCTGCGAAAAGCAGCAGGACCACACCGGCCAGAGTGAGAAGGAAGGCCCAATCACGCCATTTGTGGCGACGCGGTTCTGCGATGTGGCGTTGCAGCAGGGCGAAGTTGCGGCGGTTTGGTTTCCAGGCAATGTCAAAAGCATCGCCGAGGATGGGAATTGCGCCAATCAGCACGTCGATGCCGATGTTGGCCAGCATCCGCAGCAGGGTCACGTAGGGCAGGCCACGCATCCAGCCGGCCAGCAGGATGATGCAGGTGAACAGGCCAGTGAGCAAGTCGCCCAGGCCGGGGATAAGGCCGATGAAGGCGTCGATGCCGAAACGGAAGGGAAGGCCGGGAATGTGGAAACAATCGTCCAGCCAGTGCGAAAGCAACTCCAGCCGCTCATCGTCAAACCAGAAACTGGCGTGGCGGGGCTGCAGGTTGTGGGGGCTCTGGAATCCGGGGTCGTCGGGCAGCGGTGTTCCGGGCGGCAGAACTTCGGGGTGCGACGTGGGCTTCATGGCGGTATCGCCTCAATTCCAGTATCTGCTGAATGTTACAATCAGATATTGTGTGGCGGCTATAGTTCAGCGGCAGAACGCCGGTCTGTGGCACCGGATGTCGTGGGTTCGAACCCCACTAGCCGCCCCAAATCTCACCCAAGCAAGTTCATCCCAAAATTGCAGCTGACCTGATGAGCGTCCCCCATGAGCGTCTTTGATCCCAAGACCGCTGACCCGAAGACCGCGCCTGCGTGGTATCGCGAGTTTGTGCCGCGACGCGGATTGAGCAACGGACACCTGCATACCATTGCTGGAAACTTTCTGCCGCGCGGCAATCAGCTGCCGTTGGCGGAGCCGTGTCTGGTTCCGGTGGATGAGGAGAGCAGCGTGCTGTGCCACTGCTACTGGCAGCCGCAGACGGTGCGTGGCGTGCGGCTGACGGTGATTCTGCTGCATGGGTTGGAAGGTTCTTCGCGTTCGCAATACGTCATTGGAAATGCGAACAAGCTGTGGCTGAATGGAGCCAACGTCATCTGCATGAATATGCGGAATTGCGGCGGCGATGTTTTTGGCGGCGACGATTACGTCGACATGGAGTTGTACACGCCGACGCTGTACCACTCCGGCATGTCTGGCGATGTGCTGGCCGTGGCGCAGCACTTCATTCTGCGGCATGGTTTGCAAAGCATAGCGCTGGCCGGATATTCAATGGGCGGCAACATGGTGCTGAAGCTGGCGGGCGAGTTGGGTGCGGGAATGCTGGGCGATGCTCTGCCGCAGTTGCGCGCGGTGGTCGGCGTTTCGCCGCTGGTGGATATTGCAGAGAGTTCCGATTCCTTGCACGAGCCGCAAAACCGTTTTTATGAGTGGCGATTTATGCGCGGTCTGCTGAAACGTTACCGGCGCAAGGTGGAGTTGTATCCGCACCGCTATGACATTGAACGCGCGAAGAAGCTGCACTCTGTCCGCGAATTCGACGACCGCATCACGGCCTTCTATGAAGGCTTTGCCAGTGCGGATGATTACTATTATCGAGCGGCGGCGGCCCGCGTGATTGATACAGTTGCCGTGCCCACGCTGCTGCTGCATTCCACCGATGATCCGTTCATTCGCTATACGGCGAAGACACGCGCTGCTATTGAGGCGAACAAAAACATCACACTACTGGAAACGGAACACGGCGGGCACTGCGCATTTCTCTCGCCACCGCAACCGGAAGAGGACGATGATGGCTACTGGGCGGAGATGACCATGCTGCGTTATTTTCAATCTGCCGCCGGCCTGCACAGTGGGGTGAACTAGTATGTTTGCCGATTGGTCGGTGGAGATGAGTTCAGTAGCGGAGGAACCCATTGTGGTGATTCCGTGGCAGGGCGGCGAGAGCGGCACGAAGTTTGAGGACCTGCGGCAGTCGCCCGAAGCGATTGCGTTGGTGCCGGAAGCGAGCCAGCATCCGGCACTGGGTGCAGCTCTGGTGCACTGGAATGCCGCCGAAGCGCCGTGGAGCACCATCAAGTGCGATGCCTTTGTGATGGAGCCGGAGCGGTTGCAATCGCTGTGTTTGGAAATGGATTACGAGCCGGAAGATTTCTCGCACGGATTTTCATCCTACGTGGACATTGCATTGCTGCAGCCGGAGCAATTCATATCGTTCAGTCTGCACGAACAGTTGATGTACACGATGGTGGCTGCGGTTGCAAAGCTGCAGCAGACCGATGGCGCGGCGGAATTTGTTCTGCGTCGCTGCTTCCGACTGGAAGAAGAGTGCGACGGCTTTTGCATCAGCATCTACACGCACGGACTGGCTGCCAGTGAGGCACAGGCGTATGCGCGGTGGGCCGATGCGCTTACCGCGTTGCTGCAGCCTCTGCCGCGCGCTGCGTGGAGTGTTCTTCCGCCAGCTTCTTGAAGGCGGAGTGCACGAACGACCCCAGATACCAAGCATCCATATAGACGTAAGGTTTTTCGCCGGTGGTGTAATGGCCGCAGGGCAGCGCCTTGCTGTCAAAGTCCACGCGGCCATGCACGTCACGCATGGTTTCAAAATCCTTCACGGCATCAAGGGAAAATTGCAACGGAAACGTCAGGTCATACTTCGCATAAACGATGCGAACATTTTTCCGCGGCCAGTGCGCGCGCGTCGGTTCCAGCGGCAGGTTGCGGTAGGACTTGGGGCTGATGACTGCGAACATGGCGCGCACCTGTTCCTGCGTGAGTCCGGCGTTTTCAAATGCGGCGCGAACGTGGCGTGTGCTTTGGCCTGCCCAGACCACATCGCCGAACCAGGACGATGCATGGTTGTAGGCGTTGATGCGGATGCGCGGGTCATGCGCGCTTGCGATGTACGCGTAGCAGGAGCCGAGACTGGTGCCGAGCACGCCGAACTGCTCATAGCCCTGCTGCTGCAGCCAGTCCACACAACTGCGGATGTCGACGACGGCCTGACGGCAGGAAGAGATTGTGCGGCCGATGTTGGAGCTGACGGCGTAGTCGGAGCGTTCAATCTCAGCGGGTCGGCGAATGTCGTGATACGGCTTTGAGAGTCGCAGCGCAGAAATTCCAAAGCGGTTGAAAAGCGTGCACAGCACGTTGTGGCTGAAGGCGTCGGCGTTCCACTGCGGCATCACAATGATGGCCTGCAGCGGCTTGCCTGCCTGCTTCTCTTTCGGCGCCGGATACCAGCGCGCATTCACCTGATCATTTTCTGGATATTTGCTGCGCACGGGCGAAGTGAATCGCAAAAACTCTGCGGTTTCGCTGCGACCTTCGGCAATGTTCTGGCGAATCTCCGCCTGGCGCGCCAGCGTTTTGGGTCGCACGTTGGTGGGGAATAGTTCGGGGTGGCGGGCTTCAAGGCGGAAGTCGCTTGGCGTGGTGTAGCCGTAAAATTCGTCGCTGCGGCGGACGATTTCTTCATTGATGGAAGTCATCAACGAAACAGCGTCGGCGGCGGGCATCGCTTCAGATCCGTTGCGGGCAAGCGGGGTGAAATCGGAGAGCCAGTCAAAGCCCCACTCCAGCGGTCGAACGATTCGATTGGTGTCCTGCGTGGTCAGCGCGGTTTCCCACGCGTACATCCACTTTGCGTACAGTTTGGAAAGCATCGTTAACAGTTTAAATGGAAATCGAGCGCAGCGTATTGCAGTTGCGTTAACTGCGCCAGTGCAGCGTGACCGGCTTCTTTAGCGGATGCGTTTTACGGCCTTCCAACCGGGCCTGTTTTAGGGCGAAATACCACTTCGCAGGCTTGTCGGCATCGTCAATCAGCATCAGCGCGGGGTTGTAACGCAAGCCCTCGGCCTGTTCCACCATGGTCTGCTGGTCCTGGCCCACAAAGCGGTTGCCAAAGAAACGGACGATGGGCAGCACAAACGGAACGCGCATGAAGATGTTCCACGCGCCGACAACGTCGATGCGGCAAGTGGTCGGCGTGACCGGCGTGACGGTGGTCATGCTGGCAAACCATTTGTCGCCGCAGCGAATGGTTTCAAAGCGGCGGTTGGGCAGAACGAAGTCGATGGTGGTGGTGGTGAAGTCCTGCCCGTAGACGCCGAGCAATTTGTATGGCGCGCTGTTGACCGAAGGCTTGTGCGAGGACATGCGGAAGCCCTGTGGTATCGGCTCAAACTTTTTTGATTTTTCGTGGATGCTGCTGCGCGAACGCCACCACCAGGCCTGATGCACAAACGGTCCGTGTGCGGGGTCCATCAGGCCGATGATGCCGTGGTCCACGTTGCAGGGCAGATCGGCGGAGAGATAGATGCCTTTGAATTTATCGCTGAATTTCGGTAGCACAGGCACCGGCGGTAGCTTGGCAATTTTCTTCGCGTCGAGGCGGCCCGCACCGGGCGAAGGCATAAAGACCCAGGCAAAGCCGTCGCTTTCCACGCAGGGGTAGGCGCCGGAATAAATTTTTGAGGCGTCAAGCGAATCATGCTGGGTGAGCGAGGGAATCAACGTACACTGCCCGCTGCAGGGTTCAAACTCCCAACCGTGATATTTGCAGGTGACGCGTTCGCCATCGAACCAGCCGGCGGAAAGCGGGATACCGCGATGCGGGCACAGGTCGCGCAGGGCGAAGACGCTGCCGTCATTTTTTCTGCCAACCAACAGCGGCACGCCTAACAGCAGGACCTTCTGCTTTTGGCCGACGCGCAGTTTGTCACTGCGCAGCGCGGGGTACCATTCGTCGAAAATCATTTCAGCAGGTGGTGCAGAGAAGACGGGAAGCGTGGTTGACATACTTCATCCTCGTGCAGAAGTTAGTTTCTGTGGGATGTGTACCAATATATTCTTCATCCCGAAAAAAATGTAAGTTTTACAGCGCAGCCAGAATGGCATCGGCAATGGCCGCAGCCTCTTGCGCCGGGCGAATGTCATGCACGCGGACAATGTGCGCGCCGGAGAGAATGGCCGCCGTCATGGAGGCGATGCTGCCGTACAGGCGCTCGTGGATTGGCATATCAACGCCATGATTTACCTGCGCCATGGTGCGGCCGAGAAATGATTTGCGCGATGTGCCGGTGAGGATAGGCCGGCCGAGTTGCAACAGCTCAGCCTGATGCGCGAGCAGCGGATAATTTTCTTCGAAGGATTTGCCAAAGCCGTAGCCCGGATCGATGACGATACGTTGATCGGATATTCCCGCGCTGTTTGCTTTCTGTAGACTGTCGCGCAGGCCGTGCATCACCAGCGGCAGAACTTCTTCTTTTTTCAATTGCGGTAATGTGCGCCACTCGTTCGGCAAGCCGCGCGTGTGCATCAACACCAAGCCGCACTGCAGGCGCGCACAGGTAGCGGCCATGTTTGCATCCCACTGCAGGCCGCTGATGTCGTTCACGATTTCCACGCCGGCCTCAACGCTCCGCTCCGCTGTTTCTGCCTTGTAAGTGTCAATTGAGAGGCAGGCGTCGGGGCGGGCGTGCAGCACAGCTTCAATCACCGGCAGCACGCGTTCCAGTTCAGTCTCTGCCGTTTCCGGTTCGGACTTGCCCGGCCGCGTGGACTCGCCGCCGATGTCGAGAATGTCTACGCCTTCATCCAGCATGCGCAGTGCGTGGGCCACGGCCTTGTAGCGGTCAACAAATCTTCCGCCGTCGGAAAATGAATCCGGAGTCACGTTCAACACGCCCATCACCAGTGTGCGTCTGCCGAGTGCGAATGTGTGCCGAGCCAGCGGCCACTCGAATGTGGGACGGGTTGCGAAATGGGTTTGCGAAATCATTCCTTATCGAAGGTATCGTATTCTCTGCTGCAGTGCCGGTGTCTGCTGCTAAACTCCCAAACATGAAAAGATATCCCACGCTTGCCATCGTTCTGCTTCTGCTTGCCTGCACAACTGTGCACGCCGCCGCGCCCGCACCCGAACCCAGCCGTCAGAAGTCGCGGCAGAAGGCGATGCAGAAAAAGATAGCAGAGCTGCTGGCAGCGCCTGGAGTCAGCCGTGTTCACTGGGGCATCTCGGTGACCACGTTGGATGGCAAGCCGATATATGCGTTGAACGACGGGCAGTTTTTTCAGCCGGCATCGAATACGAAATTGATTTCTACTTCCGCCGCCTTTGCGTTGATTGGCCCCGACTATACATCGCGCACGCTGCTGGCAGAGACCGGCACGCGATCTGCAGATGGCGTTCTGCACGGTTCGCTGCGACTCATCGGCAGTGGTGACCCATCGCTGAACAATATGACATGGCCGTTTGTCGAGACGCCGGCAGATGTTCCCTCGCCGCGGCTGGAGACGATGCCTGAAGCGTTCAACGAACTGGCGCGCGCCGCAGCAAAGAGCGGGCTGACGGCAGTGGATGGCCCCATCATCGCCGATGACAGCTATTTTCCGCGCGAACCGTATCCGCATGGCTGGAGCTGGGACGACCTGCCGTATTACTTTGCCGTGCCGGTGGATGCATTCAATGTGAATGACAACTATGTCTACCTGAACCTGGTGGCCGGAGCGAACGCGGGCAATCCCGTACAGGCATCGTGGGTGCTTCCCATGCCGCAATTCAAATTGGATACGCGCGGCGTCACAACGGGTGCAGCGGATTCAAAATTGAGTTTGTCGGTCGAACATTTCAACGGCAATCCGATGGTGCGTGTCTATGGAAATATTCCCGCCGGTTGGCATGACCGCTTCGGCGACTCAACTGAGCATGTCCCCGTTGCTGTGGATGATCCCGCGGAGTTTGCCGGCGAATTGCTGCGCTCGGCGCTGGCGGCGAATGGTATCCGTGTGAGTGGCGAAACTACGGTGCGGCACACGGAAAATAACGATGCCACTAGTTTTGAAAAACTGACGCAGCAACCCATAACGCTTCGGTCGCAGGCTGATGCGCTGGCCGCGCTGGCTCCGCAGTTGGCGCCGGGAGAGCGATTGCTGGCTACGCACACTGCGCCGCCGCTCTGGCAGGATATTCAATACACCGCCAAGGTGAGCCAGAACCAGCACGCAGAAATCCTGATGCATTTGCTGGGCCGCGCTTATGGAGCGGATGGTTCCGGTGCGGAAGGCATTCGCGTGGAGCGGCAGTTTCTAGCCAATGCCGGAGTGGATACCGACGACGTTGTGCTTTACGATGGCTCGGGTCTTTCGAACAATGACATGCTGACGCCGCGCGCGCTGACCACACTGCTGCGCTACATCGCCGCGCAAAGCTGGGGCCTGCGTTACCGCGCCTCGCTCGGCATTGGCGGTGTGGATGGCACGCTGCGTTCGCGTTTCTCCAAGCCGCCATTGAAGGGCAATGTTGTGGCCAAGACCGGCACGCTTTCTGAAGCACGCGCGCTTTCCGGCTACCTGACCTGCGCCAGCGGCAAGACGATTGTCTTTTCCATCATGGCCGACATGCACACGCCGGTGGGAACGGCAGACCGCGAAGCGATGGATGCAGTAGTTGCCGCGATTGCCGCAGCGAATTAATTTGTGAAATGCGACAATAAAATTTATGAGAGCAAGATTGAGTGCGATGGCTACGGTTGCGCTGGCAGTAGTTGCCGCTGCAACCATTTTCGCGACCGGTTGCGGTCCCAAGCTGCCGCCATCGAAACCGCTTTCTGAACTGACGGAAACCGAGCGCGCCGGATATGTGGTCTATCAGGCCAAGTGCGCGCGCTGCCATTACGCCAACTCCACCCACGGCCTGCATGGGCCCGGCCTGCAGGGGCTGTACAAGATTCCCTACATGCCCTCGGGCGCGCCGGGCAATGACGACCGCATCTCGGCTGTCATCCTGCGCGGCCATGCCACCATGCCCGGCTTTGCCAATGAAATTGACGATCAGCAACTGGCGAATCTGCTCGCCTATCTGCACACACTATGAGCGAAAAAGAAAATATTCCGGAACAGGACCAGCACCGCGCAGAACTCATCGCGGAAATTGAACATCACAAGCAGAAGCTGGCCAGCGGTCGCCAGCGGCTGCTGCCCGGAATCGCACTCATCGGCATCTGGATGCTGGTGCTGGCCATCTTTGGCGTCTTCGGCGCGTTGCAGGGCAAGTTCCCCGGCGCAGGTGCTAATTACGCGGTGCTCGCCATCTGCACCATGATTGTTGTCGGAGTCTTCGGAATGCTAGGCCTGCGCCGCTGGGGTTGGGCGCTGGTGCTGGGAGCAGCCGCGCTGGCCTCTGCCGTCTACATCTACAACGCGGTGCAACTGCATATGGTGCCGCTATACGTGATGGCGGCGTTGCACCTCTTCTTCTTCCTCTATCTGGTTCGCCCCGAAGTGCGCGAACGTATGCGCTGAGTTATTCCCACTCAATAATTTCTCTACTCTATCTCGTTGATTTTATTGCATTTATTTTTCCTGTATAAGTTTTGTACAAGTTCGGAAAAATACCTAAACAATACTTCTGAACAATTCTCCTATAGTTTCAGCAACTTACGCCAATCATCCTCTACAACGCCAAAGTTATTCAACGTCCTTTTTCGGCGTTTTCGTGCCTGATTCTTGCTAATTGCGTACTGTTGCTTCTAGCGTGTCAGCCTAGTGTTTGGCAATACGAGAAGCACTATCCCCAACTGCGCTAGTCCCCCTCTTCTTTGCTGCCTGCGAGCGTATCATTTCTCTATTCATCACAATGTGCAACTTCCCTGCTCTTGCGTGGAAGCACTAGAGTGCTGTTGTGGGACGGAAGAATAGACTGTGAACATCGCAATCGTTGTCGCACACAAGCAGTCCGTTTGAACGGACTTTAGGCGATTTTGGAAAGTTGAGATTCTGAACCATGAACGAACTTTTGCCACTGGAAAAACTCCTTCGTTACTACAGAGACACCGCGACAAGCACAAGAGACAAGGGCGACAAGTTTGAACGCCTCACGAAATTCTTTCTGCAAAATGACAAACGCTTTTCGGATAGATTTTCTGACGTATGGATGTGGAAAGATTTCCCTCTGAACGAGGGCAAAGTTGACACTGGAATTGACGTTGTTGCGAAAGAGAAATATGGCGATGGCTACTGCGCTGTGCAGTGCAAGTTCTTCGGCGAACACGTCATCATTGACAAGGGAGATATTGACAGCTTTTTCACTGCATCAGGCAAACATATTTACACCAGCAGACTGATATTCAGCACCACTGCGTTATGGACAACTCATGCTGAAGATGCGCTGTTGAATCAGAAAATTCCAGTGCAACGCATTACGACTGAATACATGGAAGCAGGTTCGATTGACTGGGACAACTTCAATCGCAACCTGATTACAGCGCCGCAGCGTAGAAAAAACGCGATTAGGGAACATCAAGAGAAAGCACTTGCTGACGTATTGAGTGGTTTTGAGAAGAACAGTAGAGGCAAGCTGATTATGGCTTGCGGCACTGGAAAGACATTCACAAGTCTGAAGATTGCCGAAAAGATTGGCGGCAGAATACTGTTCCTTGCGCCATCTATTTCCCTTGTGAGTCAGACTTTCAACGAGTGGATAGTGCAGTCTGACAGCACGATACATGGCTTGATTGTGTGTTCTGACAAAACCATCAAAGGCGACGAAGAAGACATGCCCCGGTATGAATTGCTCGCGCCGCCAACTACAGATGCAAAAGTTGTCGCCATACAGGGAAATTCACCGTTGAGCGACAATCGTCTCAACGTAGTATTTTCTACGTACCAATCGATTGAAGTAGTGATTGATGCGCAGCAGAAGTATGGGCTACCCGAATTTGATTTGGTGATTTGCGATGAAGCACATAGAACGACTGGGCTGACACTCTCCGACAGAGATGATAGCCATTTCACAAAAGTGCATGACGAAATTGCACTAAAGTCAAAGCGCAGACTGTACATGACTGCCACACCGCGCATCTATGCGGAATCATCAAAGTCAAAAGCGAGCAAGGCTGAAGCGACACTGTACTCGATGGACGATGAGACGCAGTTTGGAACTGAATTTCATAGACTTGGGTTTGGTGCTGCTGTCGAAAAAGGGCTGTTGAGTGATTACAAAGTAATGGTGCTTGGTGTACATGAAACGTATGCAAGCAAATTCGTACAACAATACAACGAACTGAGTTTGGATGACGACATACCCAAGATTATCGGATGCTGGAATGGGCTGTCTAAAAAGCTAGTTGATGGTGCCGAAGAAGGCAATCCAATGCGCCGTGCTGTTGCCTTCACCAGTTCAATTGAAAAAAGTAAGGTTTTCGCAAGACGGTTTGAAGAAACTGTAAAGGACTTTATTAAAAGCAGCGAGCAAGGGGGCGACTTGCTGCGCTGCGAGATTAAGCACGTCGATGGAACGATGAATGCTTCACTACGCAACAGCGAATTGAAATGGTTGAAAGAAGACACTGCCGAACTAGGCAACTTGTGTCGAATCCTTGTAAACGTCCGCTGCTTGTCCGAAGGTGTCGATGTTCCATCGCTCGATGCTGTGCTTTTTCTCAATCCTAGAAACTCAATGGTTGACGTTGTGCAATCAGTTGGGCGTGCCATGCGTAGGGCTGAAGGTAAAAAGTATGGCTACATCATTATCCCTATATCGATTCCAGCGAACGTTGAGCCAGAAATTGCGCTAAATGACAATAAGCGTTACAAGGTTGTGTGGGATGTGTGCCAGGCACTACGCGCACACGATGACAGATTCGAAGCGACGGTAAACAAAATCGAACTGAACGTCAACAAACCCGACACGATTGAATATGTAGACATTGGTGGAGGCAGTGAAGACGGCACGGCAAGCGAAGACAACGACGAAGTAACCGAAGGCGCTGCCACTCTTCCCGCGCCCAGCCAAAGTGTGCAATTGCAATTGGAGCTAACGACAGCTGAAAAGTGGCAGAACGCCATTTTAGGAAAAATCGCTAAGAAATGCGGACAAAGAGACTATTGGGAAAACTGGGCTAAAGGCGTAAGCGAAATTGCAGAAAAGCACATCGACAACATCAGAACGCTGCTAAACGCGAAAGACAGCGACTACCGAGAGAGCTTTGATGATTATGTAAAAGGGCTGCAAACCAATATCAACCCGTCAGTCACAGAAGATGATGCTATCGAGATGCTTGCGCAGCATCTGATTACCAAGCCAATTTTTGACGCGCTGTTTGAAGGCTATGAATTTGCCAAGCACAATCCTGTATCAGTTGCGATTCAGAGTGTGCTGGACAAGCTGCACGAGCACATGCTAGTAGATGAGCAGAAAACTCTAGAGTCGTTTTATGAAAGCGTACGCCGCAAGATTGAAGGAATAGATAATGCTGCCGCCAAACAAGCCATCATAAAAGAGCTGTATGACAAGTTCTTTAATCAGGCCTTCAGGAAGATGGCTGAGCGACTTGGTATTGTGTACACGCCCATCGAAGTGGTGGACTTTATCATTCACTCTGTCGATTATGTGCTGCGCAAGGAGTTTGGTAAATCCTTTAGCGACAAGAGCGTGCATGTGTTAGATCCATTCACAGGCACAGGCACATTTATTGTACGGCTGCTGCAGAGTGGGCTGATAGGCGATGAAGCAATGGAGTACATGTACAAGAACAATCTGCATGCCAATGAAATTGTGCTGCTTGCCTACTACATCGCTGCAGTCAACATCGAAGAAACGTACCACTTCCTGAACAAAGACAAGGACTACCGTGCATTTGATGGCATTGTGCTGACTGACACGTTTCAGCTTGCGGAGAAGCACTCCGAAAGACGGTTGGAATTTTTCAGAGAAAACAATGCGAGAGTACAGCGACAAGAAGCAGCGGCCATCAATGTCATTATTGGGAATCCGCCATATTCGGCGCAGCAAGGCAGTGAAAACGATGGCAATAAGAATCTAGCGTACGAAGGATTGGATGGGAGAATACGAGATAGCTACGCACATTATTCCAATGCAACTCTACAAAAGAATCTCTACGACAGCTACGTGCGTGGCATACGTTGGGCAAGTGACAGATTGGACAAAGACGGCGTTGTTGCCTTCGTAACAAACGGCTCATTTATTGAAGCAAACAATATGGATGGACTGCGCAAGTGCTTGAGAGATGAGTTTACAGACTTGTACATCTATAATCTGCGTGGCAATCAGCGCACCCAGGGTGACACGTCGCGCAAAGAAGGTGGAAAGATATTTGGCTCAGGCAGCCGTACGCCTGTTGCCATCTCCATCCTACTAAAGAATAGTGCAAAGCCTACCCCAGGCACTATTCACTACAGCGATATTGGCGATTATTTGAGCAGGGAAGAAAAGCTTAGCAAGATTAGCCAGCAACAGTTAATTGAGAATGTTTCATGGACTACGCTCGAGCCAAATGAAAAGAACGATTGGGTGAACGTGCGCGGCGAAGACTATGACAACCTATTGTTGTTGGGTGACAAAAGCGGTGGTGCTGAAAAAGTGTTCTCAATGTATTCGTTGGGCGTAGTGACAGCTCGCGATGCATGGATTTACAGCTATTCAAAGTCCACACTCATCGATAATGTGAAGAGGCTGCTTACAACCTACAACGAACACGTTGAAAGACTGCGCCTTATTGTTGAGAGTGGCAATGACTCACAAGGTTTATTTCAAAATGCAACCGAGAGAGAAACGTATGTGGAAGGCTTTGTTGACAATGACGCAACGAAGATTAGCTGGACGCGTGCTCTGAAACAGAGCTTAGGAAGGTTGAAAACGATTGAATTTGATGAAGACTGCATACGCCGCGCAGCGTATCGGCCTTTCACCAAACAAGTGATGTACTTTAGCAGAGAACTTAACGAGATGGTGTACAAGATGCCTGCGCTGTTCCCTTCGGCAGATTCCAATAATCAAGTCATCTGCATTGCAGGCATTGGTTCAAACGCTAAACCTTCCGCGCTAGTCTCAAATCATGTAGTTGATTTAGAGATGGTGTCGAAGGCGCAGTGCTATCCACTCTGCGTTTATGAGAGCAGCAGCACTAAGCCCAGCCTGTTTGATATGGGCGTACTGACGCAGCATAGCGCAATTACAGAAACAACTCTGCATCGCTTTCGCGCTGCATACGACGACGCAGCCATCACGCCTGAGCACATTTTTCATTACGTGTATGCCATTTACCACTGCAAAGACTTTATCGAGAAATACAAATCGGACTTGATGAAGGCATCTGCGCGTGTGGCATTTGTCAGCGACTTTTGGGGTTATAGCGTAGCTGGTGCGAAATTGGCTGCACTGCATATTGGCTACGAAGCAGTCGAGCCTTACAAACTGCAAGTCAACAGCAGTTCAACAGCAAACAAAGCCACTCTCTATCACGTAGAGAAGATGCGATTCGGCAAGAGCACAAATGGCGCTGACAAAAGCACTATCGTATACAACAACTACATCACTGTCAGCGGCATTCCACTTGAGGCATACGATTATGTCGTCAACGGCAAAAGCGCGATTGCATGGATAATGGAGCGCTACCAAATCTCGACGCACAAGGACTCTGGCATAGTCAATAATCCCAACGACTGGTGCGTTGAAGTTGGCGATGAGAAGTACATTCTGAATTTGCTGCTGCGCATTGTGACAGTGAGTATGGAGACGCTGAAAATAGTGAATGCGCTGCCAGCATATGAGGAGTTGTAGCAGTTTGTTCGAACCGACTGCATACCGCAAGCCCTCTATTCAGTTTGTAGTGGGCTTGTGATTAGTATTTACGTTTGCCGCGTTTTAGATGCTGGGTTTTGAACCGTTGCATGATAAGACGCGCATTGCCGTTTGTAGACTTGAGCAGCTTCTGCATCGCCGGCAGTGACAGTTTCCGAACTGCATACTGCTTGCACAGCTGATTGCAGCGTGTTTGCCAGGCACTGACTGGTGCAGCTGTAAAGTCAAGTAAGTAGCACCTGCGCTTTAGCGCGGCATCAACAGACTCGACGCTGTTCGTTGTAAAAATCCATACAATATTCTCAGTGCCGTCCATAGTGCTGCGCAGATGCTGCTGCTCGCGTGCGCTAAAGCCGTCAATGTCGTCAATCAGCACGTAGCCAAAGTTGGATGCGCCGCGTTGCCATCTCCCAAAGTTCATACGCACAGCTTCAACAACGTCTGCACTAGGGTACAGGGCGATGTTGTGCTGCTCTTTGCTCCAATCAAATACATATAAACCTGCATGTGGGAACAAGCTTTCTGCATTGACTCTGCTTGGTGTGTAAGGGCGCTTTGCAAGGCTTGTGTCCCACAGTTTCGGCAGTAAGGAGGCACAGCACGACTTTCCTGTGCCTTCCGTTCCGTACAGCATTACGCCACACGTGAGATTGTGGCAGATTGCTATTTCATCGCGGAGCAGCTGCAACAGTGTTTTGCGCGTTTTCTGCTTTAGCACCAGTTCGCGTACCCGTGTTTGCAGCGATTAGAATCCAGTGCCGTATCAAGATTCGTTCCAGCCATTCTGCCTTGCTAACCTTGTTCTTCTTTGCCGTATAAGTTTTTGCCGCTGCCACGAGCCGTTCATATTCATCGTTGGACAGGACTTTGTCTCGGCTCAAGCCACTTTCATTGTCCATTCTTGGCATACGCGGAAAACTGAATCCGTCTATTGCGCAATCACCATTCTTGAAGTGGTATTTTAAGCAGGCATTGATTGTGCTTTGCTCGTTCTGAATCGTAACTTGCTTCGCACCGGCTTTCTTTCGAAACTCGTAATAACCGTCGCAATTGTCCCGCGCCAGTTCCTTTATCTTTGTGTTTTTGTCGATGTATTCAAGCCAGTTGAGCAGATGCGTGCGAATGGTAGCGAGCCTGCCTGGCACAATCGCTTCGCTTTTCACATCCATCTGTCGCCGTTCAAGGTAGCGTTCTACACACTCCTTTGTCGTCAGCGAAAAATATTTCTTGCCGCTATCTAGGCAGGCTTGAATCTCAAAGTACTTCTTCTTGCCAAGCTCTATTGCGCGGTTACGGTTGCTTGTTTCTAGGCTCTTGACTACATACTTTTTCTCTGAGCGCAGGTACATGCGAAATTGCCAATGTCCGCTGCGCTCGTACACTAGCGCCTCATCAAAAATTGGCACTTCCCTGTCGCTAAAATCCTTCTTCTTCAGTGTCATTTGCAGCCCTACTGTTTGGAATAATGCCCAAAATTTGCAAGTCTTTGTGCAAGTTTCCTCAGCAAACGCATAAAAGTCAAGGAATTTCTGCGGTGTGTACAAGTTTTGTGAAAGTTTTAAGTCGTTAAGTATCAACGACTTAAGTGTTTTTAATTATTCCCACTCGATGGTGCCTGGCGGTTTAGAAGTGATGTCGTAGACGACGCGGTTGATGCCGCGCACTTCATTCACGATGCGGCTCGACATTGTTTTCAATACTTCATACGGCAGCGGCACCCAGTCGGCGGTCATGCCGTCTTCAGAATGCACGGCGCGGATGGCGCAGGTGTAGGCATAGGTGCGTTGGTCGCCCATCACGCCGACGGACTTGACCGGCAGCAGCACGGCAAAACTCTGCCACACTTTGCGGTAGAGACCGGCGGATTTAATTTCATCCACAACAATCGCGTCGGCTTCCTGCAGCAGGGCCACACGGTCTGCGGTCACTTCGCCGAGAATGCGAACGGCGAGGCCGGGGCCGGGGAAGGGTTGCCGCTCGAGAATTTCTTCCGGCATGCCCAGGTCGCGGCCAATGCGACGCACTTCATCCTTGAACAAATCGCGCAGTGGCTCAATCAGCTTCAGCTGCATGGTCTCCGGCAGGCCGCCCACGTTGTGATGGCTTTTGATGGTCTGCGACGGACCCTTTACGCTAGAGGACTCAATCACGTCGGGATAAAGCGTGCCCTGCACCAGCCAGTCCACGCCGCCGGTGGCTTCGGCAATGCGCTTGGCTTCGTCGTCGAAGACGGCGATGAATTCATTGCCGATAATTTTGCGCTTGCCTTCGGGGTCGGTCACGCCGGCCAGCCGTTTTAGGAAACGCTCGCTCGCATCCACGGCCACCAGATTTAATTTCAGGTTGTCGCGCAGCGTCTTCTGCACCTTGGTGAACTCATCTTTGCGCAGCACGCCATTGTTGACGAAGATGCAGGTGAGCTTATCGCCCAGTGCCTGCGCCACCAGAACGGCGGCGACGGAGGAATCCACGCCGCCGGAAAGAGCGCAGATGGCATGGCCTTCGCCAACCTGGGCGCGAATCCGCTCGACAGTGGTCTGGATGAAATGTTCCGGCGTCCAGTCGGCCTTGGCTTCGCAAATCCTGAAGACAAAGTTGCGCAGCATCTCTGCGCCGCGTGGTGTGTGATGCACTTCAGGATGAAACTGCACAGCCCAGACGCGACGCTCGGGATTGGCAATGCCGGCGACGGCGTTCGAGGTTTTCGCTGTCAGATGAAATCCCTTGGGCAGCTCCAGCGCCTCGTCGCCATGCGACATCCAGGCGGTAAATTCTGTGGTGTTCAGGCCGGCAAAGAGTGCTGTTTCCTCATCCACCACCTGCACCTGTGCGTGGCCGTATTCACGTTTCTCTGCCGAGTGGACCTTGCCGCCGAGATGATGCACGATGTACTGCAAACCGTAGCAGATGCCCAGCACGGGGAGGCCAAGCTCCAGTACAGCCGTGTCTGCGGGGGGTGCGTCCGCGTCATACACCGAGCTGGGGCCGCCGGAAAGTATGATGCCGCAGGGGTTTAGGGCGAGGATGGATTCCATTGGCGCGGTGCAGGGCAGCACGGCGGAAAAGACATTCATTTCGCGAATACGCCGCGCAATCAGCTGCGTGTATTGCGAGCCAAAATCAAGGATGACGATACTTGAGCTGTTCACAGTTTGATTTTTTCATCTTCCGGCGAATTTCCAAAATCGAACGAATTTAGAAAACGGCGGTCGACCGGCTGCAGGCGGCTAATCTTCCAGCTTGCAGGTGAACTCTTCAATTACGGGGTTGGTGAGCACTTCGCGGGCAATCCGCTCCACTTCAGCCTGCGCGGCCTCGCGGGAGAGCTTGTCGCTCAGCGTCAGTTGGAAGTATTTGCCCTGCCGCACGGCTTCAACGCCGTTGTACTGCAACTTGCGCAGAGCGCCCTGAACGGTCTGCCCCTGAGCATCGAGGACACTGGTTTTTAATGTGACGTAGACATGCGCCTTCATTGTGACCGATTATAACTGTTGTAGCTATAGTGGTGCCTTAGCCACATCCCCGCGGCAGTCGCAAGGCGGCGCCGGAAAGTGAATGTATGACGAATTATCTTGAATTGCCCATTGGAGCCAACAGCCCAGAGGTTGTCACTGCCGTCATTGAGATTCCCTGCGATGGAATCAACAAGTATGAATATGACAAGGAGTTGCACGTTTTCCGGCTGGACCGCAACCTGCATTCGCCGGTGCACTACCCGGGTGATTACGGTTTCATTCCTTGCACACACTCGGAAGACGGCGATCCGTTGGATGTGCTGGTGCTGGTGGATGCGCCCAGCTTCAGCGGTTGCGTGATGGACGTTCGTCCCATCGGCATGCTGGAGATGATGGACCAGGGCGTGCCGGATGAGAAAGTGCTTGCTGTCGGTAAAAAGAATCCGCGCTACAGCGATGTGTGGAACTTCTCTGAAATCTATCCGCACATGCTGAAGGAAATCACGCACTTCTTTTCCATCTACAAAGATTTGGAAGGCAAGCGCGTGGAAATTAAAGGCTGGCGGGATGCCGCCTATGCGCGCGCCAAAGTGGTGGAGTGCGCGGAACGCTTCAAGCAGTTGAAGGCGCAGAAGTAGCCATCGCTAAACAAATAAAGTGGGCTGGCCGGCATGGAAAATACTTCCCTGTCGGCCTAAATTTTTAACTTGCTGATGTTTGTCCGGCACGAACAGGCTTCATTGCCAGCCAGATTATCGGCCCGGCCAGCAGGATGCCGCCGCCAACCCAAAGCGCCGACACGTTGCCAATCCTGTCATGACGCGCGGCAACAATCGCATAGAAGATGAGCGCAGTGGGTACGGCGCTTATCAGCGCAACGGCTGCCGTGCCGCAGGGGATGCGAAAGGGCCGCGGCATGGAGGGTTCGCGCAGGCGCAGCGCAACCAGCGCGGCAAACTCCAGCACCAGACTGATGCCGTAGATGGTGACGTCAAGTTCAATCAGCCGATCGAAACTGAATCCCAAACATGCAGACCAAGCCAGCGCGCAGCAGAGCAGGCTTACCCACGGGACATCGTTTGTTGTTTTTTTAGCGAGCATGCGAGGCAGCATACCGTCCTTCGCCATGGCCGCTGGTATATGTGCATAGGAGAGTGTGAGGGCGTTGAACATGGCGATGCCGGTGATGGCTCCTCCGGCCAGCAGCAGCCACGCCAGCCAATGCCAGCTGGTCATCGCATCGGCTGCGGCCACCCACGCGCCGGTCACAAATTTTTCCGCCGGCATGCCGGAGAGAGCGACGGCGCATACCGGCAGGATGTAGCTCGCGCTGACCAGCAGCACGGCACCCAGCATGGCGCGGATGTAATTTTTCTGCGGCTCGCGCACGTCCTGCGCAATGGTGGAGGCGTTGTCCCAGCCCATCAGGTTCCACATCACAATCAACAGCGCAAGGCTGAGGCTGCCACCTGCCGGCGCAGAAAAATTCCTCACGCCCAGCGGATGTGCGATGGCATGCCAGGTTCCCGCAGCGACAACGAGGAGGAAGGGAGTCAACAACAACGCACCCATAGCGATGGAGCCGCGACCCACGGCACGCGCGCCGCGCAGGTTCCATGCGACACAAATCAACATCACTGCGAGCGACCAGGCCATGCCTCGACTGCCTGCAGTCCAATCCGGCGCGAGTTGACCGAGATAATCCACAAAAAGTTTTGGATAGAGGGCCATGTCAAAAATGCTGGCGGCGAGCGAAAGCCACGCTTCTTGAAATCCCCAGAAGGGCCCCAGCCCGCGCCGTACCCACACGTAGAAGCCGCCCTCGTCGGGCATGGCAGAGGCAAGTTCGCCAATCATCAGCGCCGTCGGCAGGCTCCATGCCAGCGGCAGCACGGCCAACAGCAACAATGTGCGCAGATAGCCCGCCTGGCCAATCGCATCCTCCAAGCCATACGGTCCGCCGGAGACCATGAAGTACGTGGCCGCGATTAACGGCAGAAGCGTTAGCTGGTGCGTGCTGTTTTTTCGCAGCTTCATCGTGTCGGTTGCGTTGCGTAGTTCAGGTTGCTGAGCGTCAGTGTATCGTCTTCTGGCGCACTGCAAATTTTTTAGAGCATACTGTTTCCTGCAACTATTTGGAGAAGATGCGTGTCATTGAAAACATCCATCGTGAAGTTTGGACGAGAGTTCTGTCTGGGCGTGGCTGCCATCGCCGCGCTGGCCGTCCCCTGCAGTGCGCAGCAGGATTGGCCCAGATACAACGGGCAGGATTCGCAGCAGCATTATTCTTCGCTGCAGCAGATTAATCGCAGCAACGTCAGTCGGCTGAAGATTGCCTGGAGTTACGATACCGGCGAGCAGGGCGGGCTCAAGTCGAACCCCATCGTGATTGGCCGCATACTCTACACGGCCACCACGATGAATCACGTCATCGCACTTGATGCAGCAACGGGAAAACTGATTTGGAAATTCAGCGGAGCCGAACGCGGCGGCTTTCAAGCACGTGGCGTCTCTTACTGGACCGATGGCAAAGAGTCACGAATTTTTGTTGGCTTCGGACATTTTCTTTATGCAATTGATGCCGCCACCGGCAACGGTATTCCCGCGTTCGGAGAAAATGGCCGCGTAGATTTGCGCAAAGGCCTCGGAGAAAATTATAGGGAGCAGAATGTTTCGCTCACCACGACCGGCGCGATTTACAAAGACCTCATCATTGTCGGCGGGGCAAATCCTGAAACGCATCCCGCGCCGCCGGGAGACATTCGCGCGTATGACGTTCGCACCGGTGCGCTGCGCTGGACCTTCCACACCATTCCGCATCCGGGCGAGTTTGGCTACGACACCTGGCCGAAGGATGCGTGGAAGGATGCAGGCGCGGCGAACAACTGGGCCGGCATGACGGTGGACACGCGACGCGGCATCGTCTATGTGCCGACAGGTTCGGCGGTCTTTGATTTTTACGGAGGCGACCGTGTTGGAGATGATTTATTTGCAGACACGCTGCTTGCGTTGGATGCCGAAACCGGCAAACGCATCTGGCATTTTCAAGGTGTGCGCCATGATTTATGGGACCATGATTTTCCCGCAGCGCCGGTGCTGCTGACAGTTCGCCGCAACGGCAAAGCTGTGGATGCCATCGCACAGACGACAAAATCCGGCCATGTGTTTCTGCTGGACCGCACGAATGGCAAGCCGCTGTTTCCGCTGGAAGAAAAACAGTATCCCGCCAGCAATGTGCCCGGAGAGTTCGCCTCACCAACACAGGTGCTGCCGAAAATTCCCGCACCCTTCACGCAGCAGAGCGTGACGCTGGACTCGCTGACCGAGCGAACGCCGGAGGCGCACGCGTGGGCGGTGAAGCAGTTCAACACCTTCATCAGCAATGGCCAGTTTGTGCCGCCGAGTGTCGACAAGCTCACCCTGGTGATGCCGGGCTTTGCCGGCGGTGGAGAATGGGGCGGGCCGGCCGTAGATCCAAAATCCGGCGTGCTGTTTGTGAATGCGAATGACACCGCATGGGTGGTCGGGCTGACGGCCAACCTGCCCGCGATGACCATCGGCGGCAGCGTTTACCAGACGCAGTGCAGCCTGTGCCATGGCGTAGATCGCGCTGGCTCCAGCGAGGCGCCGGACCTGCGCAGCATCGGCACGAAACTGAGCGACAAACAAATCAGTGAAACCGTAACGCAGGGCAAGGGGCGTATGCCGTCGTTCGGCAGTCTGCGCGACGATGAGGTCTACTCGCTGGTGCAGTATTTGAAGCATCCCGATGCAAAGCCAACCGAGGCCGCGCCCTCTGTACAGGATTCGAACAACAAACTGCGCAGCGACATGCCGTACAAGACCATCGGCTTCCGCCAGTTTTTGGATCCCGAGGGATATCCCGCGACCGCGCCACCGTGGGGAACGCTGAGCGCGATTGATATGAACACAGGCAAGTATCTGTGGAAGATTCCTTTTGGTGAATATCCTGAGCTGGCCGCGATAGGCATGGGCAACACCGGCACAGACAATTACGGTGGGCCGATTGTGACCGCCGGCGGATTGTTGTTCATCGGCGCCAGTGTCTTCGACAAAAAATTCCATGCCTACGACACACGCACCGGCAAGCTGCTGTGGCAAGTCACGCTGCCGTATTCCGGTCTGGCCACGCCGTGCACGTACATGGTGGATGGCAAGCAGTATGTCGTCATCCCCGCCGGGGGCGGACAGACCAGCAATAAGCCCACCGGCAGCGTGTTTGTTGCGTACGCGCTGCCGTGAGCGTGGCGATGTAGCTACTGTTTGATGACCGTGCCGTCCAGCGTACGCAACTCGCCCCAACCGCCGTTTAATCCATTGACTGGATTCGTGAAGGGAAATTTCGCCGCCAGCTTTTCGTCAATCTCCATGCCCCAGCCCGGCTTCTCGCTCACCCACAGGTAGCCGTCCTTCATCTGCGGGCAGCCTTGGAAAACTTCCTGTGTGCGGTCATTGAAGGGCGTGTATTCCTGGATGCCGAAGTTGTGGCTGACCAGATCAAGATGGCAGTGCGCTGTGTGGCCGATGGGTGATACGTCGCCGGGTCCGTGCCATGCGGTGCGCACACCGTAGTTTTCTGCGAGTAGAGAAATCTTGCGCGCCGGTGTAAATCCGCCCACCTGCGAGAGATGGCAGCGGATGTAGTCAATCAACTGCTCGTCAATCAGCGGCGACCACTCATGCGGGCTGTTGAAGAGTTCACCCATGGCAATCGGTGTGGCACAGTTCTGGCGAATCTGTTTGAAGTAGCCGAGGTCTTCCGGCGAGAGCGGATCCTCGAGGAAGTACATGCGGAATTTTTCCGCCTGCTTGCAGAACTCAACGGCAAGGTTGGGAGTGAGCCGCTCATGCATGTCATGCAGCAGCTCCACTTCCTCACCGAGTTCGGTGCGTGCGATTTCCAGCAGCTTGATGGCGCGGCGGAACTGGTAGGTCGGTTCAAACAGCGGGGCGTTCGTCAGAGGTTTGAAGGTTTCCTGTGCGGCTCCATGCTGCGCGCCGTAGCCGGCCATGCCGGGCAGTCCCACTTGCACGCGCACATGCCGCCATCCCTGCGCGATGTACTGCTTGGCTGCGGCGATGACCTGCTCATACTCCTGCCCGTCGGCGTGGGCGTAGGTGTCCACGGCTTCGCGGCACTTGCCGCCGACCAGGTCATACACTGACATACCCGCCAGTCGTCCCTTGATGTCCCACAATGCCTGGTCCACGCCGCTGATGGCGTTGTTCAGCACCGGGCCGTTGCGCCAGTAGGAGCTGTCGTAGCAGGTCCACCAGATGTCTTCAATGCGGTTGGTGGGTTTATTCATCAGCAGCGGTTTTAGGTAACGCTCCACCGCCGGCTTCACCAGGTCGGCGCGCTGTGTGAAGGTGGCGCAGCCGTAGCCGTAGAGTCCGGGCTGGTCGGTGGTGATTTTTACCACGGTGAGCCGCGAACCCTGCGGCGCAGTCTCAATCACGCTGATGTCTTTAATCTTCGGCACCGGCACGCCGCGCGTGGCAGAGGCAACCTGTGCCTCAGCTTTTTCTGTGATGGGCGAGAGCATGCCGAGGATTCCGGCGCTGGCAAGGGTCTTCAGCAGGTTGCGACGGCCGAGCGGAAATTTGGCGGGCATATCAAATGGCATTGGTGACCTCGATGGTTTGCACTGGGCAAGCTCACGAATTCTAACCCTTTGGCCCTGCCGTGCGAAAGCATTCTGCTACCCAAACCGGGTCGGCGTGCATCCTATAGCTAGCAACTGTTGGTGGTACACTTCGCCTTGCAGACACTGAGAAGTGAGAGGAAACGCAACATGGCACTGATGAAGACTTCGAATCCCGCACTTGGCGCCAATTCATTTCGCGACGCGGCAGAGATGCAAGGCGGCCGCATCATCGACGCAACCCAGCGCATGACCCTCAGCGGCACCGTGGATAAGACCGGCCTGCTGCTACTCTGTGTGGTGGCCACAGCCAGTTGGACCTGGCACATTTTCCTGCAGAACCGCAGTCTAGCGGACGTTTCCAGTTGGCTCTTTCTCGGCGTCTTCGGCGGATTGATTTTCGCCATGGTTACCATCTTCAAAAAAGAGTGGTCGCCGATTACTTCGCCCATCTATGCGCTGTGTGAAGGCCTTGCCCTCGGCGGACTCTCCGCCATCTTTGAAGTGCGCTATCCGGGCATCGCGATGCAGGCCGTCGCGCTCACCTTCGGCACACTATTCGCACTGCTGATGCTCTATCGCTCCGGTGTAATCCGCGTGACGCAGAAATTGCGTATAGGCATCTTCGCCGCAACCGGCGGTGTGGCGATTTTCTATCTGTTGGAGATGGTGCTCAGCATGTTCGGCGTCCACTTCACAACGATCAACGGATCCGGTCCCATCGGCATTCTCTTCAGCCTGGTAGTGGTCGGCATTGCCGCACTCAATCTGGTGTTGGACTTCGACTTCATCGAGCAAGGCGTAGCGTATGGCGCGCCGAAATATATGGAGTGGTACGGGGCCTTTGGCATCGTGGTCACGCTGGTCTGGCTGTATCTGGAAGTTCTGCGGTTGCTGTCGAAAATGCGTAGCCGGAATTAATCTCGCAAAGAATTTTGCAGGGCGGAATTTATTTCCGCCCACGCAGTTTCCATAAGATTTGCCGCATCACTCCCAGCCACACCGGTGCCGTGCCTGCATCCAATCCCATCTTCTGTACCAGCCGCCGCAGCGAAGCCGCATCGCAATTCGCCGGGTGCTTCCGCGTGTACTCGCTCTCTTCCAGCACTTCGCCCAGCAAGACAGTAAGCTGTTCCAACTCAGCGGACTTCACGCCGGTTGCTGTCGGTGCAATGGATTCATGATGGCCGCGCACCAGCTCATAGAGACACACCGCAACGGCCTGGCCCAGGTTCATGGAGGCATGGCGCAGGTCGGCATACTCCTGCATGGGGATGGTGAGCAGCCAGCGGCAGTGGCTCAACTCTTCATTGCTAAGGCCCGTCTTTTCTGACCCGAAAAGGAGCGCGATGCGATTGCTATTTCCCGCAACTTCAGCACGCATCAAATTGGCGGATTCGGCCAGCGGATGCACCGCATGTTCCAACCCGCGTTCGCCGACGGCGGTTGTGCCAACTACCAGCGTGCAATCGGCCACGGCTTCGGCAACGCTGTTGAAGGATTGAGCCTTCGCCAGCACGGCACCGGCATCCACGGCAGAGCGGGCCTGCTCAAACGGTACGGAGTAATCATTTACTACACGCAGCTGATGAAAGCCGAAGTCGTGCATGGCACGTGCGGCGGCGCCTATGTTGTTCGGGTTGCGTGCACGTATCAGCACTACGCAAACGCGGTCCTGCAGGGCAACGCTTTTTGCCGCTCCATCCATCGCTCTATAGTAAGTGGTTTGTCCAATTGCATCCGCTATCCGTCTGCCGTATTCTTGACTGGCAATTCAGCGGAAGCGTAAACTCAGCCTCGCTTTTGAAAATATTTCTCAACACAAACAACCTCAGGATAGCCAGCGTGGACCAAGCAGGAGTTCGTGTGCGTGCCTTCAAGTATTTCCGTTTTGCAGCCGTTGCCAGCATCGGCGTTGCCTTGTTGCATTCACCGATTGTCCTCTCGCAAACGCCCAGCGCGCCGGAGTGGCGCACCAGCAGCTTTGACCCGCAGCGTGACGGCTGGCAGCGCGATGAAACCATCCTGACCCCGGCCAATGTCCACGGCATGAAGCTGTTGTGGAAGCTGAAGACCGACAACGTCACCATGGGCATGCAGTCCTTCCGCGAACCGCTCATCATTCCGGGCCTGCAGACCGCCACCGGCACCAAGACGATTGCGATTCTTGCCGGCAGCGCTGACGATGTCTACGGCATTGATACTGCTTCCGGCAAACTACTGTGGAAGGCGCATCTGAAGTGGTCTTCGCCCAAGCCACCCACGCCCGGCATCGACAACGGTTTCATCTGCACCAAGGCACTGACGGCCACGCCAGTGGTTAGCCCCATCAGCAGCGGAGCACGCGTGCTCTACGTGCTGGGTACGGACGGCTACCTGCATACGCTGGACCCTGCGACCGGAACGGAAAGCAAAGCCGTGCAGATGCTTCCGACGATTTACGGCAAGGCCTATGGCCTGAACCTCGACGGCAACATTATCTACACCGTCACCGGTCAGGGCTGCTACGGTGTTCCGAACAAACTCTATGCCGTAGATATCAGCAACGGCGTGGCATTCTCAAATGATGTTCGACAGGGTGGCATCTTCGGCACTGCCGGACCGTCTGTTGGCACTGACGGCACTGCGTATCTTGAAACCGGCGATGGCGGCTACAACGTTGCCAACGGCCAGCTTTCCACCAGCGTGCTGGGATTCACAGCAGCGAACGATGCATTGACGTTGAAGGATTACTACACGCCCAGCAATCACGAGTGGCTCACGATCCGCGATCTCGACATGAATGTGACGCCGGTGGTCTTTCCCTACAAGGGACGTGATTTGCTGGTCGGCTCGGGCAAAGAAGGCCGCTACTTTTTGATGGATAGCCAATCGCTGGGTGGCGCCAACCATGAAACGCCGCTCTACCGCACGCCGCTTTTCTCCAACAAAAATGTGAACTATGAGCGTGAAGGCACATGGGGCAGTCTGGCCAGTTGGCTTTCCAAAGACGGCACGCGCTGGATTCTCGCGCCTATCGGTGGTGAAGCAGCCATCAAGTTTCCCATCTCCTACGGCCCTGCGCCCGATGGCGGCGTGATTGCCATGAAGATGAAGGAGACCAACGGAAAATTTTCTCTGGATCCGGTCTGGCTCTCGCGCAATATGATGACGGCCGAGCCGCCAGTGGTTGCTAATGGTGTGGTGTATGTTCTGGCGGCGGGCGAATTCGCCGGTCAGGCAGACGACGTCAACGGTGGCCTCTTCAGTTGGCAGCAGCGCGTGGAGAAATCCATACCGGCGGTGCTGTATGCGTTGGATGCCAATACAGGCAAAGTGCTCTTCTCCAGCGGCAATCAGATTAAGTCGTTCCTGCACCAGTCGGGCATCGCAGTTGCCGGCGGGCACGTCATCTTCGGCACATTCGACGGCACCATTTACTGCTACGGTTTGCAGTAGCCGTCGCACCCAAAACTTTTTCGACACGCAATTGAATCGAGGAACCTGGCCAGATGCATAGTGGATGGAAGCAAATTCAATTCCTGCGGAAGACGTTCTGCTTCTCGCTAACCCTTGCGATGCTGTTGCCTGTGGCTGCCCACGCGCAGGCGCGCACCTGGCACCTGATTGACGGCGATCAGGCACACGATAACTGGCAGGTCGGCGAATCGAAAATCACCACGGACACTGTGCAGAAAAATTTCCAGCTGTTGTGGAAGCTGAAACTGAGCGCGACCGTGCCGCCGCAGAATTTCAGCGAGTTTGTCTTCACTCCCAGCATGATTACCAGCCGCGGATTTAAAGACAGCGGCGTCATTGGTGATGCGACCCATCTCTACGCGGTGGATTACGCGCTGGGCACGCTGCTCTGGAAAAAAGAATTTGCAGTGACGCCCGCTGCCGGATGCACACTGCAGAAAATGCAGATTAGTATGGACCCGCCGCGAATCATTCGCTTCGGTGCCACTGCGGCCAAGCCCGCCGCAAAGCCGGCAACTCCCGCACCTGCTGCACCCCCCCCACCAGATGCAGCCCACCGCTGGATTGGCGCACCCACACAGGGCGGAGGCTTTGGTCTGAAGGGAATTTACGCCATCACTAGTGACGGCGTGCTGCATGAGCAGAACATGGCCAATGGCCTCGACTATGCACCGTCGGCGAAATTCATTCTGCCAGAGGCAGGTTCCGCATCCGCCATCAACATGAATGAGCGGCTACTCTACACCGAGACAATCAACGCGTGCGGCAAAGCAGCCAACGCTGTCTGGTCCATCGACCTCAGCTCGCCCGCACATGAAGTGAACAGCCGCCACATGTCCAGCATGGTGCTGCAGGACTCTACCGGCCCGGCAATCGGCCCCGACGGTACCGTGTATGTTGCTGCTGCCATACCCGGCGACGCGCATACCGGCTACACGCACAATGTGATGTCGCTCGCTGCAAAAACGCTTAGCATGCTGGACTACTTTGCTGTACGCGAAACATCGCCGATGGCATGGCTCAACATAAGCCCCGTGCTGATGAACAGCGGCGATACGGAACTGGTGGCCGCAGCCGGTCCGCTAGGTAGCATTGCACTGCTCGATGCGAAATCGCTGGGCGGTACAGACCATCACACACCACTGGCGCAGACAGCCACGTTGGCGACGGAAACTAAAAAAGGCGCGTGGGAAGGATTGGCCAGCTGGCATGACAAGAGCGGCGCGCTGTGGGTGCTGGCATCCATAGCCGGCCCGGTGTCGTCTTCGGTGCAGTTTGCGAAATCAAACGGCTCGGTTTCGCACGGTAGCATCGTCGCCTTCAAGGTGGAGACTGCTTCCGGAAAATTCACACTGACGCCCGAGTGGATTTCGCATGACTTGATTAATCCCGCGCCGCCGGTCATCGCCAACGGTGTGGTCTTTGCGCTTTCATCCGGCGACGCAACCACGCATGCCGTACTCTACGCGCTGGACGCGGACACCGGTAAAGAGTTGTACTCTAGCGGCACCGCCGTTGAAAGCTACTCGCATCTTTCAGGACTCTCGGTCGGCGACGGCCACGTCTTTTTCACCACGCATGACAATACGCTCTACTCCTTCGGCATACCGCTGGAGCACTAGAGATTTGTAAGAGAGCAAGAATTTCGCAAAGGGGCCACACGCTATGAAGAACAGATTGCAGATTCAGGAAGCAGTTGAAACCGGCAAAGGCATTTTGCGGCTCGCGCCATGCTGGGTGCCTCGTTCGTTCATGATCCCCGGTCGCCGACTCCGCTTGCATCCCGATGATTTGTACGCTTTCGGCGGACACCGCGGCGGCATCAACGAGCGTTGGTTCTCTTCCACCACAAAGGCGTCAAATGGGCCGCACACGCTGCCCGATGAAGGACTGAGCTATGTTCGTCCGCAGAGCGGCGAGAAATTTCTGTTGCAGGAAGCAGTGGAAGTTGCCGGTGACCTGTTGCTGGGCGCCGACGTGATGCAACGTGAAGGCGGCTGGAACCTGCTGTGTAAATTTTTTGACAATATGGGCCCCATCCCGCATCACATGCACCAGAGTGATGAGTTTGCCAAACTGGTTGGCCAGAAGGGCAAGCCGGAAGCATATTATTTTCCGCCGCAGTACAACCAGATACAAAATAACTTCCCGCACACGTACATGGGTCTCGAGCCCGGCACCACCAAGGAAGACATTCGCCGCTGTCTGGAGAAATGGAACCAGGGCGACAACGGCATCATCTTCCACTCGCGCGCGTATCGTTTGGAACCCGGCGCCGGCTGGCAGGTGAATCCTGGCATTCTGCACGCGCCCGGTTCGCTGGTCACCTATGAGCCACAGGTCAACAGCGACGTCTTCGCCATGTTCCAGTCGGAAGTGGAAGGCCGCATCGTTGGTTGGGAGTTGATGACCAAGGACGTGAAGCCCGAGTATCACAAGGACCTCGACTACCTCATCAGCATGCTCGACTGGGACGCGAATGTGAATCCCGAGTTCGCCAAGTCGAACAAAACTTTCCCGCGTCCGGTGAAGGCCGTGAAGGAGATGGAGTCGGAAGGCTACCGTGAAAATTGGGTCACCTACGGCACGCCGTTCTACTCCGCCAAGGAATTGACGGTGCTGCCCGGCCACACGGTGACCATCAAGGATGCGGCCGCGTATGGCGTCATCCTGACGCAGGGACATGGCAGCATGAACGGCCTGCGCGTTTCCACGCCGTCGATGATTCGCTTTGGCCAGATGACCGAGGACGAAGTTTTTGTATGCGCAGGAGCAGCCGCAGAGGGCGTGAAGATTCACAACCCGAGCGATTGCGACCCACTGGTGCTGCTGAAACATTTCGGTCCGGGCAATCCCGATGCAAAGCCGCTGATAAAAAAATAGTCCCGCAATAGAAAGAATCTGGGGAAGGCTATGGTCGCAGAAAATCAACACAAGGCCGCAGCTACACAACATAAGGGCCCGGCCATCCACAACGCCATGTGGCCCGGTCTGGTCGGCAAGGGTGAAGGCGCAGAGCCTTTCATCGCGCTGGAAAAAATGCTCGACCTTACTGCAGCGGCAGAGGTGGACGGCGTGCGTTTCGATGGCGTCGATCTATTTATCTCTGCGCCGCATACCGACATTGATGCCAACGACGATGCGCTGAAGCAATTGGCAGATTCCATTGCCAGCCGCAAACTGGTTGTCGGCTCGCTGGTTGCACCCGTCTGGGGACCCACCGGCGGCGGATCTGCTATGGGTTCGCGAGAAGAAGTGGAAAAATTTCTAACGCAGGTGCGCAAAGCCTGTGCCATCGGAAAAAAATTACGGGAGATTGGCATTCGCCGTTATGGCATCGTGAGGATTGATTCCGCCGTTTCACCGTCAGAGTGGGCGAAGGATCCAGTCGGCAATAGCAAGCGCATTGCAGCTACATTTCGCGAAGCCTGCATCATCGCGGAGGACCACGGCGAGCGCTTGGCTGCCGAAGGTGAAATCTGCTGGGGCGGCATGCACAGCTGGCGCAGGATGGTTGAGTTGCTGGAGATGGTTGGCCGTCCAGAGACGCTTGGGTTTCAGGCAGACATGGCGCACTCTCTGCTATACACGCTGGGTTACAACGCGCCGGAAGACCGCATCCTGCCCGAAAATTTTGATTGGAGCGACAAGCCGGTGTTGATGCACGCGCTGCGCAAGTTGACCGATGCGCTTCGACCATGGACGATTGATTTTCACGTTGCACAGAATGACGGCACCGTCCGCGGTTCCGGATCCCACGACAAAACCGGCCGCCACTGCCCGGCCAATGATCCCGACGGACGCATGGATATTGTCGAAGTCGCAGGTCTCTGGATGCGCGGTGCGGACGGTATCCCCACGCGTGCCTATGAACACATCTGCTGGGACGGTTGCATGTTCCCAAACGCAACCATGATGGCTGCAGAAACATGGAACGATGTGCTTGCCACGCTCATCGCCGTTCGCAATGCCCACGGGTGGAATTAATATGGCCAAGAAAATTCTCAACGTCGGCATGGTTGGATATGGCTTCATGGGCCGCACGCACTCGAATGCGTTTTTGCAGGCGCCGCGATATTTTGATTTGCCGTATCAGCCGGTGCTGAAAGCCATCTGCGCGCGCAGTGCCGAGCGGGTAAAAGGATTCGCAGAGAACTGGGGCTACCAGTCGATTGAAACGGATTGGCGCAAGCTGATTGAGCGCAAGGACATTGACCTGATTGACATTGCCAGCCCCAACAACACGCATGCCGAAATTGCCATCGCCGCAGCACAGGCCGGCAAGATGGTGATGTGCGAGAAGCCGCTGGGGCGCACCGCTGCCGAGGCTCGCACCATGGTGGCCGCAGTGGAATCCGCCGGTGTACCCAACATGGTCTGGTACAACTACCGCCGCGTGCCCGCCGTTACGCTGATTAAAAAACTGCTGGACGAGGGCCGCTTCGGCCGCATCTTCCACTACCGGTCAAAATTTCTACAGGACTGGACCATCTCCAGCGATCTGCCGCAGGGTGGAGAAGCATTGTGGCGACTGGATGTTGACGTTGCCGGCAGTGGTGTTACCGGTGATCTGCTGGCGCACAATATTGATATGGCGATGTGGCTCAACGGGCCCATCACTGAAATTGTGGCCACTACGGAAACATTTATCAAAGAGCGCAAACATAATCTGACTGGAAAAGTGGAACCGGTCGGCATTGATGACGCCAGCATTTTTTTTTGCAGATTCGCCAATGGTTCTCTGGCAACTTTTGAAGCGACTCGTTACGCACGTGGTCACAAGGCGCTCTTCACATTGGAAGTCAACGGCGAGCATGCCTCGGCCGAGTGGGACCTGCATGACCTGCATCGCCTGGAATTTTTTGATCATCGCGATGAGTCGCAGTTGCGCGGTTGGAAGAGCATTCACATTACTGACAGCGATCATCCCTACATGAAGCACTGGTGGGTTCCCGGCCTGCAGATCGGCTACGAACATACGTTTGTGCATCAGGTGGCAGACTTCGTCGAATCGCTCGCCGCCGGTAAATCCTGCTCGCCCACATTTGCCGATGGCCTGGCAACCGATTGCGTGACCGATGCTGTATTGCGTTCGGCAAAGACGCGACAGTGGGAAAAAGTTCTGCTTGGCTAAGGAGACATCATGAAGCAACACATCCAACCGCTTCTAACTTTCGCTGCAGTTGCCGTTGTCACGGTGATGCTGGCGCTTTCAATTCGTACGATGACAAGCTCCATCGTTTTCGCGCAGCAGGCAAGTGCTTCCAAGCCAGCACCGGCACATCGCGGTGGCTTCACGCAGCCCGACCCGGTGGACTTCAACGACCACACAGGTTGGACGCAAATTTTCGATGGCAAATCGTTGAAGGGATGGAATGGTTCGCCCGATGTATGGCACGTGGAAGATGGCGCCATTGTTGGCGTTTCCAGTCCCGAGCATCCGTCGGGGACGACCAACATCATCTGGAAAGGTGGCGAGCCGGCGAACTTTGAACTCAAAGTGGAGATGAAGCTCGAAGGCAGCGGCGCGAATGGCGGCATCCAATATCGGAGTCAATATGTTCCGCCGACGCCGGAGCAGCTGCAAAAACAGAAATATCCCAAGTGGAATATTCGCGGCTACCAGGCGGATTTTGATTACGGCAATACGTACACCGGCCAGTTGTATGAGCAGTCCAGCCCGCGCGGTATCGTCGCGTGGCGCGGACAAATCGTGCAGACTGATCCCGATGTGCCGCATCGTCTGCTGGGTCTGCTCGCATCTTCTGATGAACTGAAGAGCTACATTAAAGTTGGCGACTGGAACCAGTATGAAATCATTGCCGACGGCAACACGCTTATCCACATCATCAACGGGCATGTGATGGCCGTGCTGGTGGACAACGATCCAGCATTCAGCCAGAAAAAAGGTTTGATCGCTTTTGAAATTGAAGGCGGCGGCAACGTGAAAATTTCTCACCGCAATGTCTGGTTGAAGATTCTTCCCTAACAAATACAAAAGGAACGAGAACATGCCTGCAGCCATCTTTCAGAACCGCCGAGCCGTGCAGATGGAGAACGAACACCTGCGCGTGAGTGTGCTGGCTGAAGGCGGCCACATCGCAGAAATTTTCGACAAGCAGAGCGGCGTCAATCCGCTATGGGTGCCGCCGTGGCCATCAATCGAACACTCTGCCTATGACCCAGCGCGGCATTTTGAATATGGCGAAGGCGCGGAAGCCAAACTGCTGGCGGGAATCATGGGGCACAATCTCTGTCTGGATTTCTTTGGTGGCCCATCGGCAGAAGAAGCGGCCGCCGGCCTCACCGTGCATGGCGAAGCGTCAACGGTTCCATACAACATTCATGAGCAGCCCGGCGTGCTGGAATTACACGCGCATTTTCCGTTGGCGCAGTTGGACTTCCGCCGCCGCATTGAATTGCACGACCGCTCGCTTCGTATCGTGGAAGCAGTAGAGAACCTCGCTGCATGGGACCGTCCCATCGGCTGGACGCAGCATGTGACACTGGGCCCGCCGTTTCTGGCCAAAGGAAAAACACAACTGCGCGCGTCGCTCACACAGTCAAAAGTTTTTGAAGGAGAATTAAACGCCGACATGCACTACAAAGCTGCGGCGGAATTTCTCTGGCCGAAAGTACCGCTCAAGACCGGCGGCACGGTAGACCTCAGCACATTTACTGACGTACCCGTTTCCAGCGAATTCACCACACACCTTGCCGATCCGCTGCAGACGCACGCATGGTTTGTCGCATTCAATCCTGAAAAGCAGCTGGCCTTTGGATATATCTGGAAGCGCGAGGAGTTTCCGTGGCTCGGCATGTGGCAGGAAAATTTCAGCCGCACGCAAGCTCCGTGGAGCAACCGCACACTGACGCTGGGTCTGGAGTTTGGTGCATCGCCCATGCCGGAGTCGCGTCGCGCGATGATCAATCGCGGCAAGCTGTTTGATACACCAGTATTTCGCTGGTTGCCGGCGCGTGGTCGTCTGCATGCGGAGTACTGCGTAACAACGCAGCACTCCACCGCGGTGCCTGACTCGCTTACATGGCCGCTTTAAACCGCGAACAATGTGGGTTGATTAGTTGAACGAGATTTTGGCTGCCGCTGCAGCCAGCTTGCTCGCATCAACATTCGGTACCTTTTTCAAATCATCCAGCGATTTGAAATTTCCATTCGCCTGACGATACTGAACGATTGCATCCGCTTCCGCCTGGGTCAGCATTAACTGTGCCACCAACTGCGCAGCTGTTGCCGCATTCACGTTGAGGCGCGGTGCCGTCGGTGCCGGATAATTCTTCGCCAGATAATTCAGGATGGCGTTGAAGTCATCATCGCTGCCTTCTGCGCCGCGTCCTGCCATGTCTTCCAGAGTGTCCTGCCAACCGGCACGGCTCTGACCGGCGGCAATCACGTTGTCTGGTGAATGGCACTTGCTGCAGACGCGAATCAACTCATCTTTACCCGGTCCATCTGGAAATTCAGGATATGTTTTCTGTCCTGCAGGCGCGCTTGCTGTAGTCGCAGGAGTGGTTGTCGATGTCGTGCTTGGGGTCGTGTTGCTTTGCGCGTGCGTGGGGGCAAAGGTAAGTGTAATGGCGGCGCTCAGGGCAACGGTACACGCCAACACACTTACGGGGCGCAGCCACTTTTCGGCTGCAGCTATGGAAGTATTCAATTTCACCAGCCAACTCCTTGGCAATGTATGTATTTGCTTGCACGTTCTTGCTTAAGTATAAGCAATCCCTTTGCAGATGGCTTTTTAGGCCCGGTCTGCGGTGGATGGGATATGATTTAGGCCGATGATTTCCCGCCGGGCAGAAAGTGTTTCCCATTGCTGCAAAAGTCCGCAGATGCAACAAAGGAGTAGTCCGTGATGAAAAAAATCGCGCTTGTATTGTTTGTTCTCGCCAGCCTCGCGCCCCACGCCGCCCACGCCCAGGTCAAGCAGACCCGCGAACAGATTCTCTTCTATACCGCTGAATGGAAAGGCGAGCGTTTTGCCGATGGCCGCCCCAAACTTCCGGATGATCTGCTGAAGCGCGCGCTGGATGTTTCGATTGAAGACATCTGGGACTACCTTCGCGGCCAGGGATACCGCAATCAGTTTGAAGGCGACTGGCAGGCGCTGCATCCTGATACACCTTTTGCCGGCCGCGCGATGACGGCGCAGTACATGCCCTCGCGTCCTGACGTTGCCAAGGCGGAAACTGCCGAGGGCAAGGCTGAAGGTCGCATCGGTTTTGGATACAACAACAGTTGGCCGATTAATGAACTAGTGGAAGGAGATGTCTATATCGCCGACGGATTCGGAAAAATTGCCGATGGTACTTTGATTGGATCGAATCTTGGCAACGGCATTGCCGCACACACGCACGCCGGTTTTGTTTTTTACGGCGGCATTCGCGATGCTGAAGAGAATCGCGATATCCCCAACTTTAACGGCTTCTACAAAGGCTACGATCCTTCTGACTGGCATGACGAACAACTCACCAGCATCAACGCGCCCATACGCATAGGTCGCGCGGTTGTGCTGCCGGGCGACCTGGTTCTGGCCAAGCGCGAAGGCGTCATCATTATCCCTGCCATCCTCGCGGAAGGCGCCATTGCATCAGCGGAGTTCACCAATCTGCAGGACGCATTCAATTTTGAGTTGAACAAAGCAGGTAGTAACGGTGGACAGTTTGAAGGTGGATGGAACGCAGAAAAATACGCCGCGCTCGCCAAGTGGGTGGACGCGCATCCGGACAAACTAAAAATGCCGCGTGCTGAATTCGATCAGATGATTGCACAGCATACACGACCGCGTCCCGCACGCACGGGTACAGGACGTAGCGGCAACGCGCCCAACTAAACGTGCAGGAAATTATTTTGTGCGGGAAACTTTCTTCTAATGAGGGAAGCGCACAAACTTGTCAGCACAGGAATCACCCGCAGCGGAGTTGACCGCAGTTCCAGTCACCGTAGTATCTTCGCCATCTAATTTTAAATTCATCGCTCCGGGTCCCACTTTGAAATTCGCATGACGAACGGAGTATTGGTACATACTCGCGTCCGTCACGGTCACGCCGTCTAGATTCAGGCCAAGCCGATGTGCCGCATCGTAGCCTTCAAAAGTAATTTTTCCACCGCCGGAAATTCTCACGTTGTGCAGCGTGATGTCCACAAAGCTGGGGAAGCGTATGCCCTCGGTGCTTCCGGCCGCGCTGTAGGCTGTGTCGAAGTACAGCGGGTTGGGCGAGTTGCGAATGCAAATATCGTCGTACTGTACGTCATGCACAAGGCCGCCGCGCGCCGCGTTGGACTTGATCCGGATTCCATTGTCCGGCCCATCGAGCGACAGATCGAAGACGCGCACCTTACTCACTCCGCCATACGTTTCACTGCCGATTGACATGCCATGACCCGCATAAAAATGATTGTGGCTCACCGTCATGTTGGTCAGGCCGCCGGTGCCGCCTTTGATGGCGATATTGTCGTCGCCCGCATTGATGTAGCTGTGCGTGACCGTGATATTTTTTGACCCATTGCCCGGATCAATGCCGTCTGCATTGCGTGCTCCTTTACCGGGAGTATTGATTTTCACACCCCACACGGTCAGTCCGTCACCGGCACCGTAAACCACATGGAAATTCTGCGAGTTCTTCAGAGTGATGTTGTACAGCGTGAAACTGTCGGAGTGGTCGGCCACAATCAAGCGGCTGACTTTTTGTCCGCCGCCTGCGCGAGCTTTTTCAGCCAATTCCCACGCGCTCATATTTACCCCCAGCATTTTCACGCCGCCCTGCCCGTCAATCACGCCATCGCCCATTACGCCGGCATTGGGTGCATGGTCCACAGAGATTAGCGGCTTGCAACCACGACCGGGCAGCATATTCACCACGCCACAACTCCCCGGTGACTCCTGCAGCACGGTCGGATCCACGGACTCAAACAGTGTCACACCTTTCTCCACCACAAGTGTGACTCCGCTGCGCAACACCAACGGCCCGCTGACGAACGCATTGAATTTACCGTGAGTACGTAATGTAACCGCGCGTCCAGCACTGCAGCCGTCAATCGCTGCCTGGATGCGCGCCGTATCCAGCTTGCTCTGATCTTCTGCCGCCAGCGAGCCGTCAACGCTGACCAGCTTCGCTTCCAGCTTGATGCACGTTGCAGGAATTTTCGGTTCGGTCACATTGCGTGTGTCCTGCGCGTGGGTTGGCAATGCAATCGTCGCCGCAGCCAATATCAGAAAAATAAATTTGCGTTGCATCTATATATCTCCTCGTTTGTTGCCGACAGTGGGACTACTTCACAGTGGTCGGGTCCCAATTATCTGTGCCTTTCAGAAATATTTTCGTCTCATACAGCGATGCTTCTTTCGCAGTCAGCAATTTCGTATGCGGATCGCGCTGGTTAGGATACGCGCCGGGACCGCTGGAGTTGAACTCTGCGTAGTAGACCGTCTCCAACGAATGCGTTTCGCCCGGATGCCATTCCCGCCAGCCAGTCGGTGCAATATGTGCTCCCATTTCCGTGTTCATGAAGATGACCTTCGCGTACGGACGCCATGGCCGACCCAGATAAATTTTTCCGTAGCTCGCGCCTTGTTCTGCCGTCAATTTGCAATGGTTGAAGACATAAGCGCTGTCCTGCTTGGTTGAGATTCGGCTCTGCGCAGTCAGATAGCCACCCGCTTCATGCACCGTGCTGCGTATCTCGCAGTGGTCAAAAACAGCATCGCCATCGCCGAAGATGAAGTCCACATTGCCGGCAATCAGGCAGTCAACAAAGTACGAACGCGATGCTGTGCATTGTGCCGGGTCCAGCGTGGCACAGTGTCGACTCTCCGCGTACAGTGTGTCCTGATTGCCCAGCAAGTGCATGTTGCGGAAGACTGCGCGGTCGCCGGTCAACGACAACGCCAGCGCCTGCGAACCCTGCGTCTTCTGGTCATGTGTTTTGTTGTAGTCGTTTTCGAAGGTCATGTTTTCGGCGTAGAAGTTGTCGCCGGTAACATTCACCGTTGCAGAATTAAACGTCCCGCCGTTTTCAAGCGCGTTGCGATTGTTCACGATCACTGTCTTGCTTGGATCGGGGTCGGCGCTGCGCAGCTGGATGTTCGGCTTATCGATGTGCAGAACTTCGCGATAGACACCCTTACCCACCATAATCAGTGCGCCGGTTGCCGGTGCTGCGTCAATTGCTTTTTGAATTAGGTAGTAATCGCCGGTACCGTCTGCGGCAACGTAGAGGGTCTTGTCTTCCGGCAACACTTTTTCCGCCGACTGCGGTGACGTAGTGTTTTCCGCATAAGCCACAAATTTCCCATCGCAGCTATATGAGGATGCAGTATTGCCGGAATCTACAACATGAACATCCTCGCCGCTTAGCTTTAGGTTGCTTCCGCCGCCGGAGAGATTCACCTCAGTAAATCGCGATGTAACATCCTGCGGCTGCCAACCATCCACCACCACATTGTCCAGAGTTACGCCTAGCCGATGCTGCGGATCTAGTCCGGCGAAAATCATGTTACCGCTGGTCAGTGCGTGAACATTCTTCAGCGCAATGTCGCGATAGACAGGAATCTTTTTGCCATCGAAGGTGGTGTAGTACGGGTTCAGGATAATCGGGTTCGGCGAATTGCGAATGCAGACATCTTCATAGACAACATTTTTCACCAGACCGCCGCGGCTCTTGTCGCTCTTGATGCGAATGCCGTTGTCTGCGCCGTCAATCGTCAGGTTGCGCACCAGGATATTGCTTACGCCACCGCTGGTCCCGCTGCCGATGGACATGCCGTGCCCGCTGTAGAAATGATTGTCTTCAATCGTCATGTTGGTTGCGCCGCCACCGGTATCGCTTGACTTGATGGCGATGTCATCATCCCCTGCACGCACCCATGAGTGCGCGATGGTGACATTCGTTGTGCCGTCGGAAGGATCAATGCCGTCGGTGTTGCGTGCTGTGTGCGGCGTATCGACCTTAACACCCCACGCAGTAAATCCATTCATATTGTGGGTGGAGACGTGATAATTCGGTGCATTGCGCAGCGTGATTTTGTAGAGAGTGAAGTTGTCAGAATTCTTTGCCACCACTAAGCCCACCGACGAATATTTTTCGTCGTCAATTCTGGCCAGGTGCGCCAGGTCCCACCAGCTGCCTTCCTGACCCAGCAACTTGGTGCCGCCGCGGCCGTCAATCACTCCCTCGCCCATGATGCCGCTGCCCGGCGCATGGTCTGCCAAAATCAGTGGCTTGCATTTGCCCACATTGTCACCCATCTTCGCGCAGGTGTTGGGCGTCGCATCGTAGTCGCGCGGATTGCGGGAAGCAAAGACAGCCACGTCGCCATCCACTAACAAGGTCACGCCTGCATGCAATTCAATCGGTGCCGTCAGAAATATGTTTTTATTTTTTGCGGACTTCAGATGCACCGCGCCGCCGCTCTTACATCCGTCTATCGCTTGCTGCAGACGTGTGGTGTCCAGTTTGCGTTCATCCGCTGCACTCAACATGCCGTTGTGCGCGGCCAACTTCGCATACAGAACCACGCAGTCTGCGGGATACTTCGGCTCGGTCACCGTGCGCGTGTCCTGTGCCTGCGCGGTCAGTGCGAACGCAACACAAGCGATACCAACTCTTAAAATATTTTTCATAACTCTGTCTGCTTTCCGTGGGCGATATTTGCAGAGCGCATCAGGCTCTGGCTTCGTATTTGTGAACTGCATGTTTGCAGGCAATCAAATGAATGGTTACCACAATAGCACTCCTGCCCTAATAGGTACTACCACTTCCTTTTTTGGAAATATGAATTCTGCTGTATTTTTTGACACGGTATTCCGAGAGAAAACAATGCAAAATGCGGCAATAAAGCCGTGAAATTGAACCCCTTACTGTGTGGGTCGCCGGCATTAAATATGGGCACAATTCGCTTGACAATCTATCTGTCGCAAGGTGTATCGTAGACAGCGATTCAAAAGTGGTCCGACCATTTACCGCAAATGAGTGATGAATGGAGCAGTATTTGTCGCTCCCGAATCGACGGGTAAATCGTTGGAATGATATTTGTACGCCGCTGAAAAGATCAGAGCAGGAAAGTAAATAAGCACCAGAATGTTTTTCTTAGGAGGCAACAAGAAATATGAGCAACGTACATTTCCGTTGCAATGCCGGCAGAGGACGTAGCGCAGCCCACAGGGTTGCAGGAGTCGCTGCTTGGATTGGCTATTTTTCTGCCGTGTTTGTGCTGCTGTTTGCCGTGATGGCATCCGCACAGTTATCCGGTACAGGCGCTATCTCCGGTACGGTCACCGATGCATCCGGGGCCGTCATTCCCAACGCCACCGTTACCGCCACCTCGGTTGATACCAATATGGTCACGTCGCGTACCACCACCAGCGCCGGCGACTATAACCTGACCCCACTTTCTCCCGGTGTCTACGCGGTTACTATCACTGCCAAGGGATTTGAAACCCTTGTGCAGCAGAACATCTCCGTCAACGCTCTGGCTACGGTGGCTCTCAATCCCAAACTCTCCGTTGGCGCCGCGTCGCAGACCATCACCGTAACCACTGCGCCTCCTCCTTTGGATACGACAGACGCCGCACTCGGCGCTGTGATGGACAACGAGATGTACGCCAGCCTTCCGGTCCAGATGGGACAGGGCGGCAACTTTGATCAGCGTCGCGCCACCGACTTCGCATACCTGATGCCGGGCGTCTCCAACAACAACTATGTGGGCAGCAACAACTCCACCGATGCTTCGCCCAGCGTCAATGGCGGCAACCCGGCCGGTGATGTGTCTGAAATCTATATTGATGGTATAAACCTGCCTGAAGCAGACGGTGTCGGCGATGTGCGTTTCACTTGGACCGCCATCGGTGTAGATGCTGTGGACCAGTTCCAGGTGCAGACTGCTGGTTACTCCGCGCAGTATGCCGGACTCGGCGTGCAGAACTACTCCATCAAGAGCGGCACCAACCAGATTCACGGCTCCATCTATGAGTACCTGCGCAACACGGTACTCGATGCATGGAAGTTCACCAGCAAAACTCCGACAATTATTGGAGTTGTGCCCACCGGACAAACCTGTACATATACTTCGTCGCCCTCCAGCTATTGCGCGCCAGGCGGCATCAAGCCGGCGGAAGTGGAGAACGAGTTCGGTATTGTTCTTAGCGGTCCCATCGTCAAGGACAAGCTCTTCCTGTTCTACAACTACGGTCAGTATCGTGAGCAGGCCGGACCCGCGCCAAAGGCGCAGACCATCCCCACACTCGCAATGCTTGGTTACACCGGATCAGGCACTGCACTTGGCTATGCCGACTACAGCGGCTATGCAACTGCCAATCCCGGCTACCATATCTATGACCCGGCAACGCAGGCCCCACAGGTTGGCGGCGCAGGTGGCACCGGTTGCTCCAGCTGTACCCGTCAGCAGTTCACCTCATCGGGCTACGGTACTCCGGCCAATGACCAGATTCCGTCCAGCCGCTTCTCCACGGCCTCAGTGAACATTAACAAATTCATGCTGCCGTATGAAGCTATCGCAAGCCAGACGCAGTACTCCAACAACATTGTCACCGGCTACCCGTCGGGTCTCGCCAACTGGTACCAGACCGGCCGTCTGGATTACGACATCAACCCGAAGAACCAACTCAGCTTCATCGTTGCCTTCGGTCGTCAGGCCAGCACCGGTCCCAATGCTTCCGGCGCAGCCAACCAGCTTGGACCGCCGTTCAACACTTCGCAGTCCTACACGCCGAAGACCACCGTCGACATCGTGAAGGAAACTTACAACTACTCACCGCATCTGGTGAATCAGGCATCCATCGCCTATGGCCGTTACAAGAGCCTATCGGTGACTCCGGATGACACGACGCAATACGCAGCCTCCACGCTTGGTTTGACTAACACTCCAGCTGGACAGGCAACCAACGGCTTCCCGGGAATTCTCTTCTCCACAACTGGCGGTCAGGATGCGCCGTTGACCGAAGCGAACTACTCCTGGAACCAAAAGGTGAACAACACTTACACCCTCACCGATAACGTGCTCTGGTCGCATGGCAAGCACAACATCACCGGTGGCGGTCAGTTGGTGGAAGTGCAGTTCAACTACATCAAGAATGAAACCAACTCCGGCCCCTTGGCTTACACATTTGCTGCAGCTCAGACCGGTCAATTTACATCAGGCACCACCATCAACACATCGACTGGATCCGCAGTTGCCAGCTACATGCTCGGTGCTGTCAGCACCAGCTCGGTGACGGTTGGCGTACCCGAAGTTGGATCACGCTGGTTGGATCCCTCGTTCTGGTTGCAGGATGACTTCAAGGTGAACAACAAGCTGACGCTGAACCTCGGAGCACGCTGGGACATCTGGCCCTCGATTCATGAGGTCCACAACCTGTTCACGTGGATTAATCCAAACGGCATCAACAACATCACCGGCAACCTCGGCACACTAATGTTCGCCGGCAACAATGCCGCCACAGCGGGCGCAAACTGCAATTGCGAAACGCCCTCCAAGTGGGATTCCAAAAACGTCGGACCGCGTCTTGGTCTTGCATACTCCATCGATCCAAAAACGGTATTCCGTGCCAGCTACGGCCTGATGTATGCCCGTGGCGATTGGACTAGCGGCAGCCAGTCAGGTTCGCCCTCCACAGTGGGACTTGCACCATCGGCCACTGCCCCTGGCGGCATCAGCGGCGCGCCGCAGTTCTATTGGGACAACTCCACTTGCAACGCCAACAATGCTGATGGTGTACCTTGCGGCTGGACAGGCTCGATTGCATCGCCTGCGCCTCCCGCCGGCGGCGCCAGCATGGCAGAGTTCGGCACAACCTACACCTCTGCGCTAACCAACTCCGGCAGCACCACCATGACCTACTTTGATGGTCGGTTGGGTGCACGTACGCCGACTTACGGTACTTGGAGCTTTGGCTTCCAGCGCGAACTCACCCGCGACATGGCACTCACGGTTACATATGCCGGCAGTGAAGGCCATTTCATCTCGGTCTCAAAAGCCATCGGCTCGCATAACAATGAACTGCCTGAATCCATGGCGGCGCTGGCCGGATGGACTTCTGCAACATCCACGGGCGGCGGCGTAACCGCTTGCACCGCCACACCCACCGGTTGCCCCTACCCGATTCTGGCGAATAAGGCGACCTCCACCATGTTGGGATACGCAGCGCAGGTTGGTTTCACACCGCCGAATGCATATTCATCGGCAACCTACTATGCCAGCAACGCGGTATACCAGTATTTTGAACCGTTCCCGCAATTCAGCGGCGTCAGTGACTCTACGAGTTTTGTCGGCAACTCTGCTTACAACGCTCTGGAAGTTACGCTGAAGCAGCGCGAAGCGCACAATCTTAACTTCATGGTCAACTACACCTACTCCAAGACGATTGATGACTTGGGCACATTCCGTGTGGGCGACCATCAGCGACTTGACCGTTCGCTTTCCACCGCAGACCAGCCGGAGAACCTGACCGTGACTGCGGTGTACAACTCACCCTTCGGACGCGGAAAGATTGGTAGCGACAGCTTCCTGGTCCGCAACCTTGCGGGTGATTGGTCGCTTTCCACAATCTTCCTGTATCACTCTGGATTCCCGATTGCCGTTACCGGTTCGGGATGCGGTGGATCTGCCATCCTCAACCAGTGCATGCCGAACATAGTTGCCGGTCAGCCCGCAAGAATCAACGGTGCTTACGGCAAAGGTGCAACGGCTGCTCCTGGATCGCCGAATTACATCGGCAACATCCAGTACATCAACCCGGCAGCTTTCACCGTCAACATCGCCGGTACAGCCGCCAACTACGGAACAACAACCGGCCAGGCCACTTCTGTGGGCAACGGCCCGGCGCTGTATGTTCCCGGCAATGCACCTCGCGTCGCAGCCCTCAACCTCTGGGGCATGCCAACCTACAATGACGATCTCGGAATCAAGCGCATCTTCCCGATTTACAAACAGTGGAAGTTCCAGTTTGAAGCTGATTTCCTTAACCTGACCAATCACGTGGTCTGGGCCTCGCCGGCAGCTGTGGCAAACAGCAGCGGCTTCGGCACTATCTCTTCCTTGGCCAGCTCGCCGCGTGATATTCAGCTCTCCGGTCGTCTGAGCTTCTAAGAACCTAGTGTTGTATCCTCCATTGGGCTGCCGAGCAATCGGCAGCCTTATTTATTGCGCTGAAATATTTCTATATATTTGCCAGCGATGTGCTGAGTGGTTATTGTATGAAGTGGAAGCTGTCGGTCGGCTGTATGGCCGCTACATTATCTTCTGCGCCAATGCACGCGGAACAACACGCAACACAATAAGGAGAGATAGGGTGAACTTGAAACTGAAGATTTCGGCAGTACTTCTCGTGTCTGCCATGGTTGCTGCTCCAGCATTTGCGCAGGGCAGCGGTGCGTCTGACTACAGCGCGAAATGCGCCATGTGCCACGGTGCAGATGGTCTTAGCAACTCTCCCGCCGGCAAGGCTCTGGGAGCGAAGTCGCTCAAAGATCCGGCTGTGGTCAAAGCCACTGATGCTGCTCTGACTGCCACTATAAAAAACGGCAAGGGTAAGATGCCGGCATTCAGCGGCAAGCTGAGCGACGCACAGATTAAGGGCGTTCTCGCCTATGTGCGCGCATTACAGAAGAAGTAGAAACTCATCGTAGTGCCAACAGCAGGCGTGCCAAGCGGCGCGCCTGTTTTGTTTTAAGTTGTGTCCGGTTTTCTGCAGCATACCAGCCAAAATCCAATGTGACCTGCGTCACAGACGAGACCCTCTTACTTCGCATATCTTTCTCTTCGAGCGAGAGGAGGCGTGTATCTCGTATCGCTCCTGTAATGAAATTCTCTGGCAGTGTTGCCGATAACTGCAGTGGGTGCCTATAGATATGTGTCAGTGCGCAGAAAAGCAACCGCACGATGAAACCACTCGACGCCGAGTGATGGAAGCATTTTTGGGCGGCGGCATTCTCGCCACGCTCGCTTCTTTCCTATACCCGGTCATCCGCTTTATGATTCCGCCGCCTGTGGCCGATCTGGGTGGTAGTGAAGTGGTTGCCGCAAAGGCTGCGGATATGAAGCCGAACTCCGGAAAAATTTTCCGCTTTGGCAGCCGTCCCGGCCTCTTGATTATGACTGCTGATGGGACCTACAAAGCTCTCTCGGCAACCTGCACGCATCTGGGCTGCACGGTGCAGTACCGCCCCGACATGCATGAAGTGTGGTGCGCCTGTCATAACGGCACCTATGACGTGAATGGCCGTAACATCTCCGGCCCGCCGCCGCGTCCGCTGGATGCCTATGATGTCCATCTGCGTGGCGATGATATCGTTGTTAGCCGTAAGCAGGAGGGATGAGCGTGTTTACTGCTATCTATCGTTGGATTGATGATCGCCTTCATCTCGACGACATACTCGAGTTCCTGCGCCACAAGGTGGTGCCCATCCACTCGTTGTCCTACTGGTATTTCTTCGGCGGCATGACGCTGTTGCTCTTCATCATTCAGGTCATCACTGGAATCCTGCTGCTGTTGTACTACCATGCTGGTGCCAGTGAGGCGTTTGAGAGCGTGCAGTACATCATGACCCAGGTGCAGTTCGGCTGGCTCATCCGTTCCATCCACTCCTGGTCCGCCAACCTCATGATTCTCACCGCCTTCGCGCACATGTTCAGCGTGGTCTTTCTCAAGGCCTACCGCAAACCGCGCGAGATGACCTGGGTTAGCGGCATGTTGTTGCTCTTCCTCGTTATGGGATTTGGATTCAGTGGCTATCTGCTCCCCTGGAACACGCTGGCCTTCTTCGCTACCAAAGTCGGTACAGAAATGGCCGGTCAGGTTCCCATCGTCGGCCACCCGCTCATGGTCTTCCTGCGCGGCGGGGATGAAGTTACCGGCGCTACACTCACCCGCTTCTTTGGTTTCCATGTCGCCGTTCTGCCGGGCATCGTCACCGTACTCATCGCAATCCATTTGTTTCTGGTGCTGCGCCAGGGCATGAGCGTTCCGCCCAAAGTTGAACTCGAATGGGAAGCTCATCCTGAGTCCCGCAAAGAAATGCGTTTCTTCCCCAACTTCGCATTGCGCGAGACGATGGCATGGTATGTGGTCATCGGTATTCTCGGCGCGTTGGCCGCAATCTTCCCGTGGAACCTGGGCGTGAAGGCCGACCCATTCATCTCCGCGCCAGCCGGCATCAAGCCGGAGTGGTACTTCCTCTTCATGTTCCAGACACTCAAATTGATTCCATCCAAGGTCTGGTTCATTGACGGCGAAGTCCTCGGCATTTTGGGATGCTCGCTGGTCGCGCTGCTCTGGACTCTGCTGCCATTCTTCGAGGGCGATAAACCCTCCAACACCAAGCGCTGGATTACCGGTGTTTCCATCTTCGCGCTCTTTTACATGATAGGCATGACGATCTATGGCTACCTTGCGAAATAAGTTTGTACCTCTTGGCGCCGCCGTTGCCGCGCTCGCGCTGCTCTCGAGTCTTGCGCCGGCCCCACGCGTTGTACACGCACAGGCCGCGCCAACTGCTACTGCCGCACCGGCCGCAGCAACACCGGTCAACTCCTGCCTCGACTGCCACTCGTCGCTGCCGGAGCCATACGGTGTGACGCAGGATAAATTCAGCCAGGACATCCACTCGCAAAAAGGACTCACCTGTACAAGTTGCCACGGTGGCGATAACACCAGTTATGACCCCACCGTTGCCATGAGCCCCGCGAAGGGCTGGAAGAACTTTAAAGACCGCAAGTCCATACCGCAGATGTGCGGCAGTTGCCACGGCAACCCGACATTCATGAAGCAGTATGATCCGGGCCTGCGTACCGACCAGTTGGCGCAGTATCACACCAGCGTGCACGGCAAACGTCTTGCAGCCGGCGATACAAAAGTTGCCGTCTGTATTGATTGCCACAGCGTGCATGACATTCGCCCACCCAGCGATCCTCACTCCACGGTCTACCCGCTCAACATCGCCACCACATGTTCCCGCTGCCACTCTGACGCGGCGTACATGAAGGATTACAAAATCCCGACCAACCAGTTCGCCAACTACAACACCAGCGTGCACCATGACGCGATGGTGAACCACGGCGACCTGAGCGCACCTACCTGCACCACATGCCACGGCAATCACGGCGCAGCGCCTCCGGGCGTGGACAAGGTGGAAAATGTTTGCGCCAACTGTCACGTCTTCCAGGCGCAAATGTACGAGAAGAGTACACACAACAAGGCCTTTGCAGATCGCGGTCTGCCCGGTTGCGTGGTCTGCCACTCCAACCACGGCATCCACATGCCATCGGATGCCATGCTCGGCACCGGCCCCGAAGGCGTCTGCATGCGGTGCCACGCGCCCGGCGACCATTGTGACCGCGCTCGTGTGCGCATCCAGAATGGCTTGTCGCAACTGGATGATTCCATCACTGCCGCGGATAAAGAACTGCGGCTGGCGGAAGATTCCGGTATGGAAGTAAGCGAGGCGCGTCTTGCGCAGGATCAGGCCAAAGACTCACTGACCAAAGCACGCGTTACTATTCACAGCTATCAGGCTGCATTGGTGGAAAACGACATCGCTGCCGGCATGAAGATTGCCAACAAGGACCTGCAGGCTGGTAAAGATGCCATGGTCGAACGCGATCACCGCCGCATCGGTCTCGGCATCAGCATCTTCGCCATTGTGATTGTTCTTGTAGGATTCTGGCTTTACATTCGCAACAAGCACTACTGATATAGATGGTTAAACATTAAGCGGCGATAGCAGATGCTATCGCCGCTTTCTTTACTCGCAGAAATTACTTCGCTGCTCCAGCGTGCAGCGTCAACTCTGCAGTGTTCCATCCCGCAACGTGGAAGCTAGGCGATGCTTTGCCATGCTCCGGCAGCGTGGCGGTCAGCGTGGTGCTTGCGCCCGGCAACAGCGAGACGTAATTGTCCGACCACAGCACCGGTGCATTTGGCACGTCATCAGCCGCGTCCGTACTCACTGCCAACTGAAACGCCAGTGTCTTCGAGGTATTGTGCAGATGCACAATCGCCTTGCCGCCGGCAATTTCAAGATGCGCTGCCACTTCCGCTTTGGGCAGAGTACGCAACGCCGTCAGATTTTCATACGTCAGGATAGGCGTCGTCGTGTACTTCGTCTTCGCCCAATCGTAGGTGCTGGCCGTTGCCGGCAACCAGTAGAAATTCCGGCTTACTACTTTGCCGGCTTTGGTTTTCAAATCCAGCTGAACGAAATACACCTGCGCACCGGAAGCCAACACCGCATCCGGAATCGCAAGCGCTTTCAAAGCACTGTCAGGAGTCGACACAATCACGCCGCTGCCTTCGTACAACTTCTTCAACTTATCGTCGAATATGGAAGCCGATGCTGTCAGTGATTCCTTCGTGTCATACGTGCTGTTCACCACCCAGATGCTGTGGTCGTCGTACGAGTACTGAACATGCAGCGGCTCGCAGGCTTTCTTCGTGCCGAAGTATCCGCCGCCCGTGCCGAGGTAGTAGTCATATAGATGCCAGATAACCGACGGCCACGCATTGTTCAGCATCCACTGGATGACACCGGTTGAGTTGTACTTGTTGCGGCTGTACGCCTCAAACATTGCGCGCTCGCCGTCATACGCCATAGCCTGCGAAACGCGGTTGTAGTCGACGGCATCGGTTGCCTGGCCATAAATCGCATTCATCGCATTGTTGAAGACGGTCACATCGCGGAAGCCGCCGCCGCCCGCATGGTAGCGCCACACGTCGTCATGCGGCCAGATGCTCGCCTCCGGCAAAAACTTTTTCATGCTGTCGATGGTGGGTATCGCCGGCCCGGGTCCAATCTCGGTGGCAAATCCCCACGCGCCGCCGAACTTTGTATCCGTCAGCCAATAAGCCGGAGCCACATAATCGTACGGACCTTCCATCTTCACACCGCTCTCGCCACTCACAGTCGTCTTGCGCCGCGTTGCGGAAGAGAGAGTGGGATTTGGCCAATGCAGGTCGCTCTCTTTTTTCAGATACGCACTCTCCACTGCGGCAGTCGGAGGATTATCGCTTCCATTCAGCCAGACCAGCACGCTGGGATGGTTGCGTAGCCGAAGGATCTGCGATTGCAGCGACTCCAGCGCAACTTTATTATTCTCCGGCGTCCAGCGTGTCCAGCGTTCCCAACGGTCGCAGCAGGTCCAGCCAATCATCACGAGAACGCCGTTTTCGTCAGCCACTCGGAAGAAATCTTCCGACTCCATTTTTCCTTCGGAACGAATGGCATTCAGTCCCATGTCGCGAACCATACGGAATTCCGCGCGCAACTTAGCAGGATCATTCCGCAGAAGCATGTCCGGCGCCCAGCCGCCACCGCGGATAAGAATCGGCTTGCCGTTGACGCGGTATAGACGAAAAACCTGTTGCGGCGGCGGCGGTGTACGCACGGGCCGCGCAGCCGGAGTCGTTCCCGTTGCTGCAGTTGGTGCAGCAGGTGTTGGCGCAACTTGTGGTGGCGGCAACGGCTCTACTTTAGCCGGAATAATGTCGGCGCCCTTTGTGCTGCGGTCAATCAACTCATCAGTAATTTCGCGGATGCCATAGCGGGTGGTGACATCGTCAGAAATTTTATTGTCAGCAGAAAAACTCAGTCGCAGAGATTCAAGGTTCGGTGTGCCCATCTGCCATGGCCACCAGATACGAGGGTTCTGCACGTGGAGTTTGGCAAAGTCGGTGGGCGTGAAACTTACTTCACGAGCTTCCATCGGCGCGAGGTCCACCGGTTGCTGCAACGTCAGGCCTTCAAGGTATGCATGCAGCACACCGTGCACAGGCTTGTCGGTTCCGTTGCGCAGTTCGGCATATACAGTCAGTTCAGCGGTCTTCAGCGTGGAGTCAGCAAAGTGCGTTGTCACTGCGGGAGTCTCAATCGCAACCGGCCCAGTGCTGGCCAGATTTACATCGCCCCACAATCCCATTTCTTTGTCCGGCGGCAGCGGGTTCCAGTCCGCCCAGCTGATGGCGAGGTCCGTCTCCTGCGGCGCAAAAGTTTCCACTGCCACTACATTCTCTTTTCCCGGAACAAGATAATCCGTCACG
>Ga0164297_10000411_pt1 | contig 53409 bp, 52 predicted proteins | sample GEODES058metaG_FD_113539 | JGI IMG/M metagenome (GOLD analysis project Ga0164297, IMG submission 113539) | Dystrophic lake water microbial communities from Trout Bog Lake, Wisconsin, USA - GEODES058 metaG | ecosystem: Environmental > Aquatic > Freshwater > Lake | place: USA: Trout Bog Lake... | reverse complement strand
GGGGGTGGGGTGGGGGTGGGGTGGGGGGTGTGGGGGGGGGGGGGGGGGGGGGTGGGGGAGGGGGGGGTGGCGGGGGGCGGCGGGGTCGGCGGCGCCGTGGGCGCGGCCGATGATCATTTCGTAGGCGCCGGTGTCGCCCCAGGCCGCGCCGTCGGCGAAGGGGAAGCGGCGGGTGATCGCGATGTCCATGTCAGCCCTGCATAGCTAAAGCGCGGATGATGCTCCTGATATCGGCGATGTAAAGGCGCAGGCCCCTCCCCAGGCACGCGGGAGGGCTGCTAGGGTTCGCGCGAACAAGGATCGCCCCCGGCACACACAGCGTGGCCCAACCCATCCCCTCCTCGGCCAGCGCCGAACGACGCACGCGCCTGATCGGCATCGGGCTGTTCACGCTCAGCACGTTCATATTCGGATTCAGCAACGTTCTCGCAAAGTGGCTGACGACGTCGTATCCGATCGGGGAGGCGCTGCTGATCCGCAGCGGGTTCGGCATGCTGCTGCTGCTGCCGTTCCTGAAGCTGCACGAGGTGATCAGCGAGGTGAGGCAGAACCCGCGGATGCACGCGATCCGGATGGTGCTGACGGGCATCGAGATCGCCTGCTTCTACTGGGCGGTGTCGTTCCTGCAACTCGCCGATGTCACCACGTTCTACCTCTCCGTGCCGGTGATGCTGACGGCGATTTCGGCGCTGGTGCTGCGCGAGCGGGTGAACGCGGCGCGGTGGGTGGCGACCGTGCTGGGGTTCATCGGCGTGCTGGTCGCGCTGCGGCCGACATCGGGCGCGCTGTCGCCGCCGGCGCTGATCGCGCTGTTCGGCTGCACGCTCTACGCGGTGTTTCTCGCCATCACGCGGCGACTGCGCGGGGCGCCGTCGAGCGTGATGGTGTTTCTGCAACTGAGCGCGATCGTGATCACCGGGGCGGTGACGATCCCGTTCGCGTGGGTGACGCCGAACCTGGCGAGCTTCGGGCTGATGGCGCTGGTGGGAATGTTCGGATTCTGCGGCTACTTCTGCGTCAACCGGGCGCTGCAGATCGCGCCGGCATCGGCGGTGGCGCCGTTCCAGTATTTGTCGATCATCTGGAGCGTCCTGCTAGGGTACATCGTGTTCAGCGACGTGCCGCAGACGACGACACTGGCTGGGGCGGCGCTGATCATGGTGGCGGGGGGGATTATCTTGGTGCAGGAGCGTAAGGGGAGCTGAAGGGTTTTAGGAGAAGCAAGGCTCCGCCGGCTTAGGGCCTGGAGGCCCTAAGGACCCCATCCATTTACGCGGCTGGATTGGCTTTCTTCAGTTCATAACTACTTTCTTAGCGCCGCAGGCAATCAATTGTTGCGACTGCACGGGCCTTGGTGCGGTCGCATGGTGTTTCTGGGCTTCGCCACTCTCCCGCGGTCAAATGGAGCGGTTGTTGAGTGGAGCGCTATCGCGGTTTGAAGGCAAACCGCTGTGGCTTTCGTCGCCGCGCGAAGACGCGCGTCAGAGATCGTGGGATTGCGACTGAAGGTCGTCGATCCAGCCAAGAGAGATAAAGGGTTCCAAGGGCCTCTCGGCTCTTGGCCGGCGGAGCCTTCTCACTTCTTTTCGACGTTCCAGAACACGAACTCGCTCGCGTTGACGACGCCGGTCACGTTGTTGCGCCAGGCTTTGGGGGCGAGGAATTGGCCGGCGAGGACGTAGGGCATGACTTCGAAGAAGCGTTCTTGCAGCGCGTCCATGGCGGCTTTGCGGGTTTCGGGGGTGGGGGCGGCGAAGAAGCGGTCGCGGCGGGATTCGAGCTCGGCGTCACAGGGGTTGGGCTGGAATCCAGTGACGTCGCAGCGGGTGCGGAGTTGGGTGGCGGTGAGGGGGCTGCCGACGACGCGGCCGGGGGCCCAGGTGGGGTGGAGGTGCCAGCCGGGGGAGTTGGGGCCGGGTTTGTCGCCGCGGGTGGAGCGTGTGACGACGGTGCCCCAGTCGGCGGCCTGGAGGTCGACGGTGATGCCGGCGTCGCGCATGGCCTGGGCCATGACGAGGGCCATCTGGTGCATGATGGGTTGGTCGGCGGGGTCCATGAGGACGACGGGTTCGTTGGTGTAGCCTGCCTGTTTGAGAAGCTCGCGGGCGCGGGCGAGGTTGGGTTTGGCGAAGGGTGAGGTGCCGGCGGTGCTTTCGTTGGGGGAGCCGCAGGCCATCAGCGAGAGGCAGGGGCGCTCGTATTCGGGATTGCCGATGACGGCCTGGAGGAGGGCGGTCTGGTCGAGGACGTGGGCGAGGGCCTGGCGGACGGCGGGTTTGTCGAGGGGACTGTGGGCGGAGTTGAGCCAGAAGAAGGCCTGGCTGCCCATGGTGTCCAACACCTTGATGGTGATGTCTGGCGATTTCTTGAGGACGGGGAGGAGGTCGACGAGGGGGAGTTCGATGGCGTCGATTTCGCCGCGGATGAGGGCTTGGGACTGGGTGGTGGGCTCGGGCATGATGATCCACTCGACGCGGTCGAGCTTGGCGATCTTGCCGCCCCAGAAGCCGTCGGGGGCTTCCTTGCGGGGGACGTAGGTGGGGGCGCGGGCGTAGACGGCCTTGCTGCCGGGGACCCATTCGTTCTGCACGAAGCGGAACGGTCCCGAGCCGATCACTTCGCTGAACTGGATTTGGGTGAAGGGGTCGGCTTCGGCGTCGCGGGCGCGGAGGATGAAGGTGGGCTGGATGGCGTCGGCGAGGGTTTCGCGGACGAGGCCGAAGGGTTGTTTGAAACGGATCTCGAAGGTGGCTGCGTCTTTGACCGTGATGGCGTCGAGGCGGGCGCGCATGGTGATGCCGCTGGCCTTGCGCTTGGACCAGCGCTCGAGGGACTTGGCGGCGTCGTTGGCGGTGATCGGGCTGCCGTCGTGGAAGAGCATGCCGGGGCGCAGGGTGAGCGTGTAGGTGAGGCCGTCGGCGCTGGCGGTCATGGTGTCGACGGCCTGGGGGCGGGGCTCGTTTTTGGAGTCGTAGGAGAAGAGCGGCTCGTAGACGAGGTAGCCGTGGTTGCGGGTGATGGCGGCCGTGGTCCAGGCGGTGTCGAGGATGCGGAGGTCGGCGTGGGGGACGAAGCGCAGGGTGGTTTCAGCGAAAGATGGGGATGCCGTCAGCAGGATCAGGATCGTCAGGATGCGGGCCAGGTTTGCCATGGTCTCGTGTCTCCTTCAGAAAGTGGAACGGGTTTCAGCCGCGCCAGCGCAGCACGTAGGCCTCCAGGTGGCGTAGTCCGGTGTTGATGATGGCGCCGACGAGGGCGAGGACGATGATGCCGGCGTAGACGCTGGCGGTGTTGAACAGGCCGGTCGCGGTGGCGATGAGGTAGCCGATGCCGCGGTTGGACGACATGAACTCGCCGATGACGGTGCCGACGAGGGCGTAGGGGACGGAGACCTTGAGGCCGGCGATGACCCAGGAGGCGGCTGAGGGGATGATGACGTGGCGCAGGACCGAGGCCTCGTTGCCGCCCATGATGCGCGTCGTGTGGATGTAGATCGGGTTGACCTCGCGGACGCCAGAATAGGTGTTGAGGAAGATGACGAAGAAAACGATGGCGGCCGAGACTGCGACTTTGCTTTCGATGCCGATGCCGAACCAGATGATGAACAGGGGGGCGAGGGCGATCTTGGGGATGGAGTAGAGCGCGGTGATGTAGGGGTCGAAGATGTCGGCGATGGTCTGGTAGCGGCCGAAGAGGAGGCCGCAGGTGAAGCCGACCGCGCAGCCGATGGAGAAGCCGAGGACGGTGGCGAGCAGGGTGATCGACAGGTTGTCCCACAGGGTGCCGTCGATGGTCCATTTCCACAGGCGGAGCGCCACGGCTTCGGGCGAGGAGATCAGCAGCGTGTCGATCCAGCGGCCGGAGGCATAGTGCCACAGCGCGACGAAGGCGACGCCGACGAGGACGCGGAGCACGTAGACCATGGTGCGGCGGCGGGATTCGGCGGCCTCCATCGCGGCGACGGCGGCGCTGCGCGGGGCGGCGGCGCCGCCGATGGCGACGGCTTCGTCGGCGAGCCCGCTCATGCCGCTTCTCCCTTGCGTATCTCGGGGGCCAGCGCGTCCCACAGGCGGGTGTAGGCGGCTTCGAATTCGGGGAGGAAGCGGACGCGGAAGACGTCGCGGTTTTCCGGCAGGTCGATGTGCTCGATCGCCTTGATGCGGCCGGGGCGGCCGGAGAAGACGATGACGCGGTGGGCGAGGGTGACGGCCTCGGCGAGGTCGTGGGTGACGAAGACGACGGTCTGCCGGCGCTCGTGCCAGATACGCAACAGCTGTTCCTGCATGAGCAGTTTCAGCTGCGCATCGAGCGCGCCGAAGGGTTCGTCCATCAGCAAGGTGTCGGGCTCGTAGGCGAGGAGCTGGGCCAGCGCCACGCGCTTGCGCATGCCGCCGGAAAGCTCCGAGGGGTAGGCGCCCTCGAAGCCGGTGAGGCCGACCTGCTCCAGCATCGCCGCCACCCGCGCGGTTCGCGCCGCACCGGAGACGCCGTGGAAGCGCAGCGGCAGGGCGACGTTTTCCGCCACCGTGCGCCAGGGCAGCACCGCGTCTTGCTGGGTCATGTAGCCGACGGCGCGGTTGATGCCGTCGACGCGCTTGCCGTTGTGGACGATCTCCCCGCCGCTCAGTGGCAGGATGCCGGCGATCATGTTCATCAAGGTCGACTTGCCGCAGCCCGACGGGCCGACGAAGGCGACGAACTCGCCCTTGGCGATGTCGAGATCGACACCGTCGAGGGCGACGACCTCGCGCCCGCGGGCGACGTAACTTTTACGCGCGCCGCGGACGGTTATGCCGCTCACAGCCGCTTCAGGGCCTCGGTGGCCAGTTCGGTATCGAACACGTTTGCAAAAGTGAGCTTGGCCGGCATCGGATCGAGGCCCTGGGTCTTGTTGACCAGGTTCAGCACGTCGAGATTCTTCTGGTAGAGCGCGGAGTCGGGCACGGGGGATTCAAAATAGATCTTCGAGTTGGAGGCGAAGGCGCGCTCGGCGATCGAGGGGTCAAGCTCGAGGAAGGGCACGGCGAACGCCTTGAACGCGGCTGGATCGCCCTTGATGGCGCGCAAGGTCATCGCGAGGCCGGCGATGTAGCGCAGCAGCGGCTCGCGCTTGTCCTTCATCAGCTTCTCGGAGGTCGAGGCGGTGATGTAGCAGTAGGAGGCGAAGGCGGGCGGCGGGTTCAGTGCCATGTCGAACAGATAGACGCAGCCGGCCTTGCTGACCGCGAGATCGGCCGAGGGCGAGGACAGGCAGAAGCCGTCGATCACGCTCTGCTGCAGGCCGGCGATCATGCCGGGGCCGCCGCCCTGGATCGGCACCAGGCGCATGTCCTTGTTGGGGTCCATGCCGCCGGTGACGGCGAGCCAGCGGAACAGATTGTCGGGCGCGGCCCCCGGGCCGGTGGTGCCGAGCTTGAGGCCACGCAAGGCGGCGATCTTGGCGGCGACCGGCGAGGCCTCGGTGACGCCGGCTTTGTCGGCGATCTCCTTCTTGATGACGACATGCGAGGCATACTTGCCGACCGTCTGCACGATGCCGCGGACGCCGAGATCCTGCGCGCGGGCGTTCATCAGCTCGCCAGGATCGCCCAGCACGATGTCCACGCCGGAGCCCGCCAGCGCCTGGATGTTTACGCCGCGGTTCGACGCATTGGACACCACCTTCACGCCGGCCTTGGTGAAGTAGCCACCGGCATTGCCGTAGTCCTCGGCCAGCCACAGCCACGACTTCGACGTCGAGCGCAGCGTCTGCAGCTCCGGCATGGCCTGCGCGTTGGCAAAGCGCGGCAACGCCGCAATCCCCGCGCCAGCCATCATCGTCCTGCGTGTCAGTGCCATCTCGCGGGCCTCCCTTGCCTTGTGCGCGGCAGGCTAGGACAAACCTCCGTCGCTGCAAAGCAGAGGAGGACCAGACACCATGACCATCGCCGGACTCGACGACCACGTCGCCCCCGACGCCACCGACACCCTCAAAGCCGCCCACGCCAAACGCGGCTACGCCCTCAGCTACCACAAGATGTTCGCCGCCCACGCGCCCGACCTGCTGGCCGCCTACGACAACTATTACCGCGAGCTCACGCTCCGCCCGCGCGCCCTCTCCGACGTCGCCAAGGAAACCGTGTGGATCGCTCTCCAGGCCGCCATGCGCGAACACCACGGCATGATCCACCTGCGCCGCGCCGTCGCCGCCGGCATGTCGCCCGACGCCATCGCCGACGCACTCGCCATCGCCGCGGCCGTCGAAACATGGCCCGTCCTCGCCTTCGGCGATGACTACTGGAAAGACTGGACCCCCCTCACCTCAGCCATCCCCCGCTACGAACGCATGTTCGCCGCCGCGATCGGCAACACCGACCCCGCCACCGCCGAAATCACCGCGGCCGTCTGTCACGCCGCACGCCGAACCCACGCCGCCGAAAAACTCCACATCGCCCGCGCCTTCAAAGCCGGCGCCACTCAAACCCAGCTCGCCGAAGCCCTCGGCTTCCTCCTCCTCCCCGCCGGCGGCCCGTGCCTCATCGACGCCGTCCAAGCCTGGGCCGACGCCCACACCGCCAACCCAACCGACGTGCCCTCACCCTACGCCAGTGCGGGTGGGGCGTAGGCCGGGAGGAAGTAAGGCCAGGGCTCTGCCCTGGACCCGGCAGGGGGCAGCGCCCCCTGCACCCGGCGACCGTTTAAGAAATAGTTGGGTCTTGAGAGGGGGGCCTACTCGATGGTTGCCAACATCCAGTTGGCCCCCCTCTCAAGACCCAACTCTCTTAAGTGATGGCAGGTCCAGGAGGCCCCGCCTCCTGGTGGGGTCGAGGGGCAAAGCCCCCGCCTTGCCTTCCTCTCGGCCCGCACCCAGCCACGCAGGCGCGGGGTGGGGGGTGCGTCAGTTGGCTTCGATGGGGGCGATGTGGTCGACGGCTCGGAGGAGGCCTTGGATGACGCGCCAGATGCAGCCGAAGCCGAGGAACATATCGGTGGAGTGGTTGAGGTCGCCGAACTGGAGGTTATAGCCGTTGGTCATGACGTTGATGGCGACGCGGACGCCGTCGGAGACGACGTGTTGGGTGCGGGCCTGGAAGACGGCTTCGAGCAGGCGGCGGGCGAGGTCTTTGGCGTCGGTGATATCGAGGGTGGTGATGCGGGCGGGGGTTCGGGCTTCGTTGAAGGGGAAGATGGCGTTGATTTCGATCTCGCGGCCTTCGGCGGTGATGTGCAGGCGGGTCATCGGTTTGCCGGCGGGGAAGAGGTAGGCGCGTTCGTCCAGGTCGATTTCGACGACGTGTCGCATGGGGCGTGGCCTTTTGGTCAGGTCGTGGGGGAGGTGTAGCCGGCGGCCTGGTCGAAGCCGCCCTGGCCGGCGAGTTTGGCCCAGGCCTGGTAGCGTGGCGAGGCCGGCACTTCGCCGCGCTCGATCATGCCGAGCCAGACGCCGCAGGCTTCGACGAAGCGGGGGATGCTGCCGGGGAACATGGCGATGCTGATGGCTTCGGCGATTTCGTCTTCCGGCACCTTGTCTTCGTAGGCGGCGGCGATCTGCCAGGCGAGCAGGCGCCAGCGGCCGCGGCAGACATGGGTGGCGCACTGGGCGAGGTGGACCAGGCGGAGCGGGTGCATCTTGCGGGTGCCGGCGATGTAGGCGGCTTGGGGGCTCCAGGGAGCGATCTGTTTTTCCCAGTCGCGGGCGGCGAAGTCGTGCGCGGCGCCGCCGATCGCCCAGGCGCCGGCGGCGAAGGCGGCGGAGATGCCGGCGTCGTCGCCCCCGGCGGCGCGGAACTTGGCGATGTGGTGGGTAGCGAGCGCCTCGTCGGTGGCGGCGAGGACGGCGAGCCAGACGAACTCGCGGTCGTGGTGGGAGAGGATGCGGTCGGCGAGCGCGACCGCGGTGTAGGCGGCGTCGTAGCCGGCGAGCAGGTCGGGGAAGGCCAGCGCCATCAGGCCGTGGTGCGGCAGCAGGTAGCCGCGCTTGGCTTTGACGGCCGCGAGGCGGGCTTCGAGCTCGGCGAGCACCGGGTCGTTGGTCGTCATGGCGGGTTCCTCAGATATGGGCGAGCACGTCGTGCCCGCCGTCCCAGATCAGCTTGAGCGCGACGTAGAACACAACCAGCAGGCCGGCCCAAGCCACCCAGCGTTCGCGCTCCAGCAGTCCGGCGATCCAGTTGGCGGCGATGCCCATCAGGACGACGGAGATGGCGAGGCCGACGACCAGGACCCAGGTGTGGCCGCTGGCCGCGCCGGCGACGGCCAGTACGTTGTCGAGACTCATGGAGATGTCGGCGATCATGATCTGCAGCATCGCAGCGCCCAGGGTCTTGGTCTGGATCGGTACGGCGCCGCCATGCTCGGAAGGGCGGCGCAGTTCGCGGTACATCTTCCAGCAGACCCAGAGCAGCAGCAGGCCGCCGGCGAGCAGCAGGCCGACGATGTCGAGCAACTGCAACGTCACCGCGCCGAGGGCGATGCGCAGGACGGTGGCGGCACCAATGCCGAGGACGATCGCCGTCCGCTTCTGCTTCTCGGGCAGGCCGGCGATGGCGAGGCCGACGATGATCGCGTTGTCGCCGGCCAGGGTCAGGTCGATCAGCAGGACCTGAGCGAGCGACGTCAGTTCGGAAAGCAGGGCAGCCTCCATGAGGGATTTCTTGCCGGGCGCGGCATTGAACCGTAGATGGGGGCCGCCCGCCCGGATTAGGAGATACCGATGGTCCCTCGTTACACGCGCCCGGCGATGGCCGCCATCTGGGCGCCGGAAAACCGCTTCCGCATCTGGTTCGAAATCGAGGCCCTCGCCTGCGAGGCGATGGCGGAAATCGGCGAAATTCCCGCCGACTCCGCCCGCGTCATCCGCGAGAAGGGCGGCGCCAAGATCGCCACCATCAACGCCGCCGACGTCGAGCGCATCGACGAGATCGAGCGCGAAACCCGCCACGACGTCATCGCCTTCCTCACCTGGCTGGCCGAATCGGTCGGCCCGGACAGCCGCTTCGTCCATCTCGGCCTGACCAGCTCGGACGTGCTGGACACCTGCTTCGCCGTGCAGCTCACCCAGGCCGCCGACATGCTGATCGCCGACGTCGAGGCGCTGATGGCGGCGCTGAAGCTGCGCGCCATCGAGCACAAGCACACGGTCACGATCGGCCGCAGCCACGGCATCCACGCCGAACCCACCAGCTTCGGCCTCAAGCTCGCCGGCCACTACGCCGAATTCGCCCGCAACCGCGACCGCCTGATCGCCGCCCGCGCGGAAATCGCCACCTGCGCCATCTCCGGCGCCGTCGGCACTTTTGCTCACGTCGACCCGCGGGTTGAAACCTACGTCGCCGGGAAACTTGGCCTCGCGGTCGAGCCGGTTTCCACCCAGGTCATCCCGCGCGATCGCCACGCGGCCTTCTTCTGCGCGCTGGCCGTCGTCGCCTCCGGCATCGAGCGGCTCGCCACCGAAGTCCGCCACCTCCAGCGCAGCGAAGTGCGCGAGGCCGAGGAATTCTTCCATCCCGGCCAAAAAGGCTCCTCGGCGATGCCGCACAAACGCAACCCGGTGCTCTCCGAAAACCTCACTGGCCTTGCCCGCACCGTGCGCGCCGCCGTCATCCCCGCGCTCGAAAACGTCACCCTCTGGCACGAACGCGACATCAGCCACTCCAGCGTCGAACGCGCCATCGCCCCCGACGCCACCGTCACGCTCGACTTCGCCCTCGCCCGCCTCACCGGGCTCGTCGAGAAATGGGTGATCTACCCCGACCGCATGGCCGACGCCGTCGAAAGCCTCGGCGGCGTGGTCCACTCCGGCGAAGTCCTCCTGGCGCTGGCCAAAGCCGGCATCCTGCGCGAAGACGCCTACCGGATCGTCCAACGCAACGCGATGGAAACCTGGACCAAACTCGGCAAACCCGAAGGCCGCAGCTTCCGCGCCAACCTCGACGCCGACCCAGACGTCGCCGGCCGCGTCCCCCCAGAAGTCCTCGACGCCGCCATGGACCCCGCCATGCACCTCCGACACGTCGACATGGTGTTCGAGCGGGTGTTCGGCGTCTAGGGAAGGCAAGGCCAGGGCTCTGCCCTGGACCCGGCAGGGGGCGGCGCCCCCTGCACCCGGCGACCAGGTAAGGAATGGTTTGGTCTTGAGAGGGGGGCCTACAGGGGCGTGGCAACCGACAGGTTGGCCCCCCTCTCAAGACCAAACCCTCTTATTTGATGGCAGGTCCAGGAGGCCCCGCCTCCTGGTGGGGTCGAGGGGCAAAGCCCCCGCCTTGCTTCCTTAAGCGCCGCACACCCGCACGGCCGCAATGCGCCGAATCCGTGGCGCGTGGGGAGGGGCGCTGCTATAGACCGCGCGCGAGCCGGGGTTGCCGGCGATGATGGGGGGGTGATCCCCGAAGGAACTGCCATGGCCCGCCGGCGTCAGTTGTATGAGGGTAAAGCCAAGATCCTGTTCGAGGGTCCGGAGCCGGGGACTCTTGTTCAGTATTTCAAGGACGATGCCAGTGCGTTCAATGCGCAGAAGAAGGGCATCATCACTGGCAAGGGTGTGCTGAATAACCGCATCAGCGAGTATCTGATGACGCGTTTGGGTGAGATCGGGGTTCCCACGCATTTCGTGCGGCGGTTGAACATGCGGGAGCAGTTGATCCGCGAGGTGGAGATCATCCCGGTTGAGGTGGTGGTGCGGAATGTCGCCGCGGGGTCGATTTCGACGCGGCTGGGGATTCCCGAGGGGACCAGGCTGCCGCGGTCGATCATCGAGTATTATTACAAGAACGATGCCTTGGGCGATCCGATGGTGGCGGAGGAGCACATCACGGCGTTCGGCTGGGCGCACACGCAGGACATGGACGACATTGTCGCCTTGACCTTGCGGATCAACGACTTCCTGACCGGGTTGTTCCTCGGCGTGGGCATCACGCTGGTCGACTTCAAGATCGAGTTCGGCCGGCTGTGGGAGAACGAGGAGATGCGGATTGTGCTGGCTGACGAGATCAGCCCGGACAATTGCCGCCTGTGGGACAGCAAGACCAGCGAGAAGATGGACAAGGACCGTTTCCGCCGCGATCTCGGCAAGGTCGAGGAGGCGTATCAGGAGGTGGCGCGGCGGCTCGGCATTCTGCCGGAGGCGGGGACGCGGGATCTCAAGGGGCCGGAGACGATGCAGTGAGGGCTGGGCAGTGATTGCCGGCTCGGCGCTGGCAGTTTTTCTGGTGGCGGCGCTGGTGATCGCGATCACGCCGGGGCCGGGGATTTTCTATGTCGCCGCGCGCACCTTGGCGGGCGGGCGGGGCGAGGGCATGGCGTCGAGCCTGGGGACGGGGCTCGGCGGGCTGGTGCATGTGGTCGGCGGCGCGGTCGGGTTGTCGGCGTTGCTGATGGCGAGCGCCGAGGCGTTCACGGTGCTGAAGGTCGTGGGCGCGCTGTATCTGATGTGGCTGGGCATCCGCGCCTTGCGCGATGGCCGGGCCGAGGCGCCGGCGACGGTGACGGTCACGGGCGTGCATCGGGCGTTCCGCGAGGGCGTGCTGGTGGAGGCGACCAATCCCAAGACGGCGGTGTTCTTCATCGCCTTCATCCCGCAGTTCATCGACCCCGCGGGCTCGGTGGCGCTGCAGTTCGTGGCGCTTGGCCTAGTGTCGGTGGTGTTGAACACGTTGGCGGATGTGGTGGTGGTGTTTCTCGCCGAGCGCGCCCGGGTCGCTTTGGCGGCGCATCCGCGGGCGATCGGGCGGATGCGGCAGGGCTCGGGCGCGGTGATGCTGGGCCTTGGCGCCACGTTGCTGTTCGCCCGGCGCCCGGCATGAGGCGGGGCGGCGAATCGGCGGCGCGGGTAGAGACGGACGGGTTTTCGACAAGCTGCGAGGAGCAGGCGCAATGAAGGCTGTGGTGACGGTGATGCTCAAGAACGGGGTGCTCGACCCCCAGGGCAAGGCGATCGGCCAGGCGCTGCACGGCCTCGGATTTTCCGGCGTCGGCGAGGTTCGTGCCGGCAAGGTGATCGAGCTGGAGCTGGCCGAGACCGATCCGGCCAAGGCCAAGGCCGCCGCCGAGGACATGGCGCGCAAGCTGCTGGCCAACACCGTCATCGAGAGTTTCCGGGTGGAGATCACCTGACATGAAGGCCGCCATCGTCGTCTTCCCCGGCATCAACCGCGAGCGCGACATGGCGATCGCGCTGGAAAAATGCTCCGGCCGCAAGCCGCGCATGATCTGGCACAAGGAGACCGACCTCGCGGGCGTCGATCTCATCGTCATCCCCGGCGGCTTCTCCTATGGCGACTATCTCCGCTGCGGCGCCATGGCCGCGCAGTCCCCTGTCATGGGCGCGATCAAGGCCCACGCGGCGCGCGGCGGCCACATCCTCGGGGTCTGCAACGGCTTCCAGATCCTCACCGAGGCCGGCCTGCTCCCCGGCGCCCTGCTGCGCAACGCCTCGCTGCGCTTCCTGTCCATGGACTGCCACCTCCGCGTCGAGCGGTCCGACACCGATTTCACCCGCCAGTATCAGCGCGGCGAGGTGTTCCGCTCGCCGATGGCGCATGGCGACGGCAACTATTTTGCGGATGACGCCACCTTGGATCGCCTCGAAGGGGAGAACCGCGTCGCCTTCCGCTACACGACCCCGGCGGGCGCGACCACGCCGGAGGCCAACCGCAACGGCAGCGCGCGGCACATCGCCGGCATCTACTCCGAAAACCTCCGCATCCTCGGCCTGATGCCCCACCCCGAGGACCTCGTCGACCCGCTCATGGGCGGCACCGACGGCAAACCTCTGTTCGACGGCCTCGTCGCCGCACTGGCCGCCTGACATGGCAAAAGAAGTGAACCAGGCCCTCGCCCGCGAATTCGGGCTCAGCGCCGATGAATACTCCCGCGTGCTCGACATCATGGGTCGCACACCCTCGCTCACCGAGCTCGGCGTGTTCTCCGTCATGTGGTCGGAGCACTGCTCCTACAAATCCTCCCGCGTCTGGCTTAAAACCCTGCCCACCAAGGCCCCCTGGGTCATCCACGGCCCCGGCGAGAACGCGGGGGTGGTCGACATCGGCGACGGCCTGGCCGCCATCTTCAAGATGGAGAGCCACAACCATCCGAGCTTCATCGAGCCCTACCAGGGCGCGGCGACCGGCGTCGGCGGCATTCTGCGCGACGTGTTCACCATGGGCGCCCGCCCGATCGCCAACCTCAATGCGCTGCGCTTCGGCGATCCGGCGCTGGCGCGGACCAGGCGCATCGTCGATGGCGTGGTGCGCGGCATCGGCGGCTATGGCAACTGCGTCGGCGTGCCCACCGTCGGCGGCGAGATCAACTTCCATCCCGCCTACAACGGCAACCCGCTGGTCAACGCCATGACCGTCGGCATCGCCCGCAAGGACAAGATCTTCCTCTCCGCCGCCGCCGGCATCGGCAACCCCGTGGTCTATGTCGGCTCCAAGACCGGCCGCGACGGCATCCACGGCGCCACCATGGCCTCGGCCGAATTCGGCAAGGATTCCGAGGAAAAACGCCCCACCGTCCAGGTCGGCGACCCCTTCACCGAAAAACTCCTCATCGAAGCCTGTCTCGAACTCATGGCCACCGACGCCATCGTCGCCATCCAGGACATGGGCGCCGCCGGCCTCACCTCCTCCTCCGTCGAAATGGCGGGCAAGGGCGAGGTCGGCATCGAGCTCGACCTCGACCACGTCCCCCAGCGCGAAACCGGCATGACCGCCTACGAGATGATGCTCTCCGAGAGCCAGGAGCGCATGCTCATGGTCCTCAAACCCGAACGGCAGGACGTCGCCCGCGCCATCTTCGAGAAATGGGACCTCGACTTTGCCGTCATCGGCCACCTCACCGACACCGGCCATATCGTGGTGAAACATAACGGCGCCATCGAGGCCGATATCCCCCTCGCGCCCCTCGCCGACCAGGCCCCGCTCTACCACCGCCCCACCGCCGACACCCCGCTCCAGGCCCCGCTCGGCCCCGTCGCCGACCCCGTCGGCCTGGCCGCGGCGCTCGAAAAACTGATCGCCTGCCCCGACCTCGCCTCGCGCGCCTGGGTGTGGGACCAATACGACAGCACCGTCGGCGGCCAGACCGTCAAGCGCCCCGGCGCCGCCGACGCCGCCATCGTCAAGCTCGAAGGCCTCGCCCGCGCCGTGGCGCTGACCACCGACTGCACCCCCCGCTACGTCCTCGCCGACCCCGAGGCCGGCGGCGCGCAGGCCGTGGCCGAAGCCTGGCGCAACCTCACCGCCACCGGCGCCCGCCCGCTCGCCATCACCGACAACATGAATTTTGCTAATCCCGAAAAGCCCCTGATCATGGGGCAGTTCGCGGGCTCGGTGCGTGGGATTTCAGCCGCTTGCCTGGCGCTCGACTTCCCGGTCGTCTCCGGCAACGTCAGCCTCTACAACGAGACCGAGGGGCGCCCGATCCTCCCCACCCCCGCCATCGGCGGCCTCGGCGTGCTTGATGACGCCGCGCAGGCCATCGGCTACGCCCTCACCCCCGGGCTCGACCTCATCCTCGTCGGCAGCACCGAAGGCTGGCTCGGCCAGTCCCTCTGGCTGCGCGAAATCGCCGGCCGCGAGGAAGGCCCGCCGCCGCCGGTCGACCTCGCCGCCGAGCGCTTCAACGGCGACTTCGTCCGCTCCCAGATCCTCGCCGGCCACGTCCGCGCCTGCCACGACGTCTCCGACGGCGGTCTGCTCGTCGCCATCACCGAAATGGCGCTGGCCGGCAACTGCGGCGCCCGCCTGCTGCCCGGACCCGCCGGCGTCTCCGCCCACGGCTTCTGGTTCGGCGAAGACCAGGGCCGCTACATCCTCGCCGTCCCCGACGGCGCCGGCCTGCTCCAGGCCGCCGCCTTCGCCGGCGTCCCCGCCATGCGCCTGGGCGACAGCAACGGGGGGGATTTGACACTTCCCGATGGCACCCCCATGTCCGTGGATGCGCTGCGTCGCGCGAACGAAGAATTCTTCCCGGCCTGGATGAACGCCCCAGCCACAACCTAGAGGACCACGCCGCCATGGCGATGCCCGCCAGCGAAATCGAAGCCCTCATCAAGGCTGCCCTGCCCGACGCCCGCGTCACCATCGAAGACCTCGCCGGCGACGGCGACCACTACGCCGCCGTCGTCGTCAGCGAACTGTTCCGCGGCAAATCCCGCGTGCAACAGCACCAGATCGTCTACGCGGCCCTCCGCGGCCGCATGGGGGGCGAACTCCACGCCCTCGCCCTGCAGACCTCAGCCCGCTGACAAGGAAACTCACCATGAGCAACCCCGCCTTCGAACGCATCCAGTCCGAAATCACCGAAAACCCCGTCATGCTCTACATGAAGGGCAACGCCATGTTCCCGCAGTGCGGCTTCTCCGCCCGCGTGGTGCAAATCCTCACCCACATGGGCGTCCCCTTCAAAACCGCCAACGTGCTGGAAGACGCCGAACTCCGCGACGGCATCAAGCAGTTCTCCAACTGGCCGACCATCCCGCAGCTCTACGTCAAAGGCGAATTCGTCGGCGGCTGCGACATCGTCACCGAAATGTTCCAGTCCGGCGAACTCGGCTCCATGCTCACCGAAAAGGGCGTGCCGCACGAAGCGGCCAGCTAAAGGCAAGCGTAAGGCTCCGCCGGCCAAGGGCCGAGAGGCCCTTGGAACCCACAAATTCACGCGGCTGTACGCTCGTTCTTCAGCTGCGAACGCCTTCCTTTGCGCCGCAGGCATTCAAACCATGCGACCGCACCAGCCCTGGTGCGGTCGCATCTGTTTATGGGCTTCGCCACTCGCCCCATCGAGATCGTGGGATTGCGACCGAAGGCCGGTGATCCAACCAAGAGATGGGGTGGGTTCCAAGGGCCTCTCGGCCCTTGGCCGGCGGAGCCATCTTTTTCTGTTGCACGGCGCGTCACGGTCAGTGCAGGCTTGCATCGTCAACAACCGAAAGGAGGTGATCCAGTGTCTCATTGTTCCCGCGGCCGGTGCGCCAGTGCGACCAGGATCCCTGCCCAGACGATCGGGCGCGCGATCTAGGCCCAATTGCTAGGGCATCGTCGGACAGCATCTGCTGCCAGACAATGTGAAGGCCTCGGAGCGATCCGGGGCCTTCTGTCGTTTCAGATCGCCCCAGGGATCAAGGATTCGCAGTTCGGACTGCTCTGGCGTTATGTTGATATACGCACAACCCATGCAACCTCGGCAGGTGGCAAGGGCGATTTGAACCGGACGCGCGGCTACGCCCACGGCAAGTCGCGTCGCCTAAGTCTTCCCGCCGCCGAGCCGTCCGAGGGCGAGGAGATGCTTGCGCGCCGCCTGCGCGGTTTCCACCTCGATGGCCCGGTAGCGTTCGATCACAGTCTTGCCGGCCGGTGTCAGATAGGCCCCACCACCGCCATTGCCCCCCGCCGCGGTCGCCACCAGCGGCGTGCCGATGCCCGTGTTGAGTTCCTCGACCAGTTCCCAGGTCCGCCGATACGACATGCGCAGCACCCGCCCGGCCGCCGAAATCGAACCGGAACGGGCGATTTCCTCCAGCACGGCGATCTTCCCCGGCCCGATCCGCGCACCGGTGGCGAGATCCACCCGGATGCTCAGGCGGTCCGTCGCGTTCGCGGACTCGTCAGACTGACGTTTGCGTTTTCCCATACCGTATGAGTCAACCATATCCGCCGCCCCAAGATCAATCACCCACCCAGAGGTGCCCACTCAGGGCCCCTGCGACCCCCCCCCGCCCATCTGGAAAACTCCGCTCGAGCGCGCTATCGTTATATCCAATCCAATATAGAGAACGAGAAGGAGACGCCCGATGCAGGCACACCCCACGCCACCGCCCGGCATGCCTTCACGCGGGCGGGGTCGTATCGCCGGGACCCTGCTGGTGCTCGCTGTGCTGTTCACACCGTTGCAAGTGCGTGCCGAAGGCCTGACGATGTTTGCCGCCGCCAGCCTGACCGACGCCATGAAGGACATTGCTGCCCTCTGGGCCAAGGCCGGGCATCCGGCGCTGCGGCTTTCCTTCGGCTCCAGCTCCACCCTCGCCCGTCAGATCGAGCAGGGCGCGCCGGCCAACCTGTTCGCCTCCGCGGACGAGCAATGGGCGGACTATCTCGCGCAGCGCCATCTGCTGGCGGACGACACGAGAAAATCCCTGCTCGGCAACGACCTCGTCCTCGTCGTCGCCGCCGACACGCCGCGCCAGATCGCCATCGACTCCCGCCTCGACATCACCGCTCTGCTCGGCGCTAGCGGACGGCTCGCGACCGGCGACCCAAAGCATGTCCCGGTCGGCATCTACGCTGAGCAGGCGCTGCGCAAGCTCAGCCTGTGGGACCAGGTCGCGCCTCGCCTTGCGCGCACCGAGGATGTCCGTGCCGCGCTGTTGCTCGTCGAACGCGGCGAGGCCCCAGCCGGCATCGTCTATGCGACCGACGCCGCCATCGCCAAAGGCGTGGCCATCGCCGGGATCTTTCCCGACGACAGTCACGACACGGTGTCCTACCCCTTCGCCGTGACCAGGGCAGGCGACAACGCCGAGGCGCGTGCGTTCCTCGCCTTCCTCAGCGGCCCCGAAGCGCGGGCGGTGTTCCTCCAGCGTGGCTTCAAGGTCCAGTAGACGGATAGAAGCTCCGTTCACTTGGTCGTCCGCGCGGTCGCCGGCGACAACCCGCCAAAAGTGGCGCGCGTGGCTCAGCCGCCCGCCCGCGATCCGACGGCCGGCTCCAGACGTGCAAGCCCGGCGAGGAACGCGGTGCTGCTCGCGGAACGCAGGGCCATGTAGGGCCGGCCTGCGACCTGGCAGCCGCGCTTGACGACGCCGACCGCGCGATGGCTCACGCAGTCCACCGGAAACATCACCACGTCGGCGCGTGGGACCAGGCTCGCCAGCAGCGCGTCATTGTCCTCGACACCGCCATCATGTTCCAGCAGGGCCGCCCCCGCGCGCGCTGCCAGGCCGCGGAGCGCGGCCAGGATCTGCGGCCGCCCGCCGACGTAGAGGATGGTCATGCCGTCGAGCCGCGGCAGTTGCACCGCCCCGGTCGTGTCGTCCATCGCCAGGTCCGCGGTGATGCGGACGAGGTCTGCCTCCGCCATGTCCGCCCGCGCTTCGGCCGCCGCCCGGGACTCGCGCTCACGCTGCAGGTCCGCGCGCACCGCGACCAGTTTCTGCTCAACCGATGCCCGCCGTGCGGCTTCCCGCGCGAGCCGTGCCTCGCGCTCGCCGAGCAGACGGCGCAGCGTCCGCGCTTCCGCGCCATCGACCTGCTCGGGCTCCGTCGCGATACGCGCCATCAGCGTCGTGCGCAGATCGCGGATTGTCGCATCGCGCTCGGCGACTGTGTCCCGCAGTGCCGCCTGGGTCCGCGCGAGCTTTTCCTCCAGCGCCATCCTGGCGTTTTCCAGATCGCGCAAGCGGCGGATATCCGCCCTGTTGGCCGCGCCGACGAGATGGGAGAGCATGTGAACATCGGCAAAGGCGTCGGCGATCAGCCCCCGCTCGCTCGCGGGATGGGTCAGCACCGCCCAATACGCTCCAGGGATCTCCCCGCTGTCGAGCGCGGCCTTCCACAGGGCCCGTGCCTCGTCTTCCGTGCGTGCCTTGGTGAACTGGTTGATGGTCAGGCGATGGCGCGTATCGAGCGCCTTGTGCAGCAGCTTGCCGGCAGTGTCATGCCGGCCGGCGATGGTGACGCCTTTCTTGTGCGCCTCGTGATCGGCGGTCTCGGCGGTCGCGAGACCGAGCTTGAGCAGCACTTGCCGCAGTTCGGCGGTCGTCAGGCAGGTGCCGACGATCGAGCAGTGCATCCAGGTGGCGATTTCCCACAGTCGGGTGCGCGACCGCTGGACCGGCGGCAGCTCCGCAGCCTCGCGCCGCACCATCGGTGCCGGTGGCATCGCGACACTGAACGAACGGGCGAGCCCCGCGGACTGTGGCCCCAGGGCTCCCCAGGACGCCGGGCTCCATTCGATCACCGACATGCCGATACCTCCAAGCGCTATGCACAATTAAGCATAACGATCGTGTCGGAAATCGCCCTCGCTTGCAAGCGCCCTCTTGCTGGCGCATGGCAGCCGACATGTGGTTTCGGATCGCTCTTCGTTATGTTATAATGGCTATATCGATATCCTCAGGAGACGCAGCCTTGTACCGCTACGTATTCACAATCCTCGCGTTTCTTTCAGCACTTACGACCTCCCCCCGGGCGGATACGCTCCGGGTCGTCGGCGCCGGCAGTCTGACCTCCGCCGTATCCGATCTGCTACGCCGCTTCCCCGCCGGGATAGATCATGTCGCGGCCCCGGAGTTCGGCCCCTCCGGCCTGATGCGCCAGAAGATCGAAGCCGGCCTGCCCGCGGACCTTTTTGCCTCAGCCGACATGGAGCAAGCCCGGGCCCTCATTGCCGGCCATGCGGAGCGGATGGTCATCCACTTCACCCGCAACCGCCTCTGCGCCCTCGCCCGCCCCACCGTCGGCCTGACGACGGAGACGATGCTCGACAAGCTGCTCGACCCCGCCGTCCGCGTCGCCACCTCCACCCCCGGCGCCGACCCGGGGGGCGACTATGCCTGGGCCGTCTTTGCCCGCGCCGAGATGCTGCGTCCCGGTGCCCGCGCCGCGCTCGAGGCAAAGGCCCTGCCGCTGGTCGGCGGTGGCGACAAGACCCCGGTGCTCGTCCCCGGCAAGGGCGCCGTCGAAGGCGTCTTTCTCTCTGGCCGGGCCGACATGATGCTCGGCTATTGCTCGAGCTCGGCCGCCATCCAGAAGGAAATTCCCGACCTGGTGAACGTCCAGCTGCCGCCCCTGCTTTCCGTCGGGCCGGCCTACGGGATGGTGCTGCTGAACACTCGGCCGGTCGCGCTGCGCTTCGCCGCCTATGTCATGTCCGAGGCCGGCCAGGCGGTGCTGCGATCCCATGGCTTCGATCCCGTCGCCCTCGCCGAGCCCGTCCCGCCGGCACCCGGCCTGCTGGTTCAGCGCGCCGGCCTGCCGGCCCGCCAATTCACCCCCGCCACCCTCGCCGCGATCAAGCCGATCACCCAGCATCTCGCGCTCGCCACCGAGCACGGGAGCGAGGCCAGCGATTGGACCGGCCCGCTGCTGTGGGACGTCATCGCCGCCACCGGCCTGGTCGACCCCGCGAAACCCGCCGCCCAGGTGCGCCTCGCCGTGCGCATCACCGGATCGGACGGCTACACCGCCGTCCTGGCCCTCGGCGAGATCTCCCCCGAGTTCGGCGCCCGCCCGGTGCAGCTTGCCGACCACCTCAACGGCGCCGCTCTGCCCGGCGGCCTGCGGCTCGTCGTCCCCGGCGAAAAGCGCGGCGGCCGCTCCGTACGCGACGTTATCCGCATCGACATCGACGGGAACTGATCCATGGTCCGCGAAGCCGAAATCCGCGATGGCGAGATCGCCGTCGACCCGCCCGCCCCAACCGACGCCGGACTGGTCTTCATCGGCCGCATCCACACGCCCTGGACCTCGCGCATGCACACCCCGCGCCAAGGACGCCAGGATGGCCCGGTCTGCCGCATCGAGGTTTTCGACCCCTGGGTCCCCGCGCTCGACGGCGTCGACGCTTACGAGCGCCTGGAAGTCATCTACTGGCTCCACCTCTCCCGTCGTGACCTCGTCCGCCAGAGTCCCGCCAACGATGGCAGCACACGCGGCACTTTCGCCATCCGCTCGCCCGTGCGCCCCAATCCGCTCGGCACCTCGATCGTCAAGCTCCTCCGTGTGGAAGGCGCGCGCCTGTTCATCCAGGGGATCGACTGCCTCGACGGCACACCGCTGCTCGATATGAAGCCGGACCGAACCCTGTTCACTCCCATCGCTCCGCCGCAGGAGGGTGACTTCCAGGTTGCCACACCACCGCCTGCCTAAGAGGCCGTTTGAAAACTCGCTCTGGTGAGTCAGAGGCCGCTTCTTGGCGGCCGGCCGGCGTGTGTTTTCGAGCACCGGAGCGGAGCGGGCTTGAAGCCCGTGAGCACCGGAGCCCTGAGAACGCACGCCGGATGACCGTCAGAGTAGAGTTTTCAAACGGCCTCTAGAGCGCGATCGCTTGAGGCCGATCGGTCGGAAAGCGTGAATCGCGCTTTTCTTCAATCGCTTGCCAGATCATGATTGGTTTCACTTAAACCAATCATGATTTAAGGCCTCCTCACGCCTAGCGCGTTAGCTGATCTGATAGACGATCGGCCACCGCTCTCGCTCTCCGTCGTGTCGGGCAACTTTATCCGACCAGACGAGGGCACCTGGTCGGACGTTGCTCTAGGCCGTCCTAGCAGGCGCATCATCCAAGCCATCTCCTGGCCCGCCCGCCAAGCCGGCGTCGCATCGTCGCCAACCTCCGTCCCTCCGCAGCGCCGCCCCGAGTTGGCGGAGCCTTGCCTGCCCGGCAGCTTCACCCGATTGCAACACCGCACAACCCGGCAACCGTTGCCCGCCCGTCCGCAAACAGGTAGCTTCCCGCTTGCAGCGGCATCTCCGCCCTGTGCCCCGATCCTGGATGTGAGCGTGATGTCAGACGTGCCGCGGGACCTCGCGAGAACGACCTTCGGTGTGCTCTTCATCGGCGCGACGTTGACCGCCTGTTTCTGGATCTTGAGCCCCTTCCTGCCCGCCATCGTCTGGTCGGCCACCCTTGTCATCGCCTCCTTCCCCATCATGCTCCGCGTCCAGGCCGCCTTGTGGAACCGCCGCGTCCTCGCGGTCACGGTGATGACACTGCTGATCCTCCTCGTCTTCATCATCCCCTTCTGGTTCGCCATCGGCACCATCGTCGCCCACACCGGCCAGATCGTCGGCCTCGTGCGCAATCTCGAGAGCTTCCGCATGGCCGGCGCGCCGGAGTGGCTCATCCACCTCCCCTTCATCGGCGACAAGGCCAACGAGCTCTGGGAGAGCGCCGCCGACATGGGCCTGCGCGACCTCGGCGCTCAGCTCGTCCCCTATGCCGGCCGCGCCACCAACTGGTTCGTCGCCGAAGTCGGCAGCCTCGGCCTGGTCTTCGTCCAGTTCCTCCTCGTCGTCGTCCTCGCCGGCATCATGTACACCTCCGGCGAGGAAGCCGCCGGCCTTGCCCAGCGCTTCGGGCGACGCCTCGGCGGCGATCGCGGCGAAGAAGCCGTCCGCCTCGCCGCCATGGCCATCCGGGGCGTGGCGCTGGCCGTCGTCGTCACCGCCGTCGTCCAATGCCTCGTCGGCGGCATCGCCCTCGGCCTCGCCGCGGTCCCCTTCGCCTCGATCCTTACCGCCCTGATGTTCATGCTGTGCATCGCCCAGATCGGCCCCACCCCCGTCCTCGTCCCCGCCGTCATCTGGATGTATGCCACCGGCAGCGCCGCCTGGGGCACCTTCCTCCTCATCGCCACCATCATCGTCATCAGCCTCGACAACATCCTCCGCCCCGCCCTCATCAAACGCGGCGCCGACCTCCCCATCCTCCTCATCCTCGCCGGCGTCATCGGCGGCCTGCTCGCCTTCGGCCTCGTCGGCCTCTTCCTCGGCCCCGCCATGCTCGCCGTCAGCTACACACTGCTGCAGGCCTGGATGAACGAGAACGACGCGAGCGAATGACGGGAAGGAAGGCCAGGGGTATTGCCCCTGGACTCGGCAGGCGGCATCTCGCGGCCTACGCGGCCTACGGCCAAGGTCCACTCGATCCCCTGCACACGGCAACCAGGTAAGGAATGGTTCGGTCTTGAGCGGGGGGCCAACCCACCGGTCACCACGCTCGCGTCGCCTCCCCTCTCAAGATCATCCCCCCTTTGATCGTGATTGGTTTAGGTAAAACCAATCACGATCTAGCAACCTATTGAAGAAGAGCGCGATTCACGCTTTCCGACCCATCGGCCTCAAGCGATCGCGCTCTAGATCGTGATTGGTTTAGGTCAAACCAATCACGATCTAGCAAGCTATTGAAGAAGAGCGCGATTCACGCTTTCCGACCCATCGGCCTCAAGCGATCGCGCTCTAGATCCAGGAGGCGTCACCTCCCGGTTGATCCAGGGCAGAACCCTGGCCTTACTTCACCAAGCCCCCGTCGTCATGCCTCCCCGAGGGCGGCGTGGTGGGCGTGGGTGAGGAGGATGGACCAGGCGTGGTCCATGGCGGGGGTCCAGTCGGTCGCGGCGAGGTCTCGGATGGTGTCGCGCAGGATGGTGTAGAAATGGTCGAAGGCTTCGGGGGGGACGCCGAGGCCTTGGTGGTTGACGCGTTCGGTTTGCAGCAGGCCTGCGGCGTAGCTGTTGTCGGTGGCGAGGTCGAGGAGCCCTTCGATGGCGACTTGCAGCATCTGGCCGCGGACAATGAAGCTGCGGTCGCGGACGAAGAGGGCGGCGAGGTCGGGGTAGGTGTCGAGGAGGCGGGCGTAGACGAGGGGGGTTGGGTCGGGGCAGCGGGCGGCCGCGATCTCCAGGCTGGCGGCGAGGGCTTCGGAGATCGCGGGGTCCATGGGGTCAGGCGATGCCGTCGACCATGACGATGTCGCCGCGGGAGATGCGCTGGCGGAGTGCCTTGAGGGGGGCGTAGTCGGGGTCGTCGATGAATGCCTTGACGGAGGCGCGGTCGGGGAAGCGGAAGAGGACGAGGCGGGTGGGGTTCCAGGTGCCTTCGATGACTTCGTGGGCGCCGCCGCGGACGAGGTATTCGCCGCCGTGGCGGGCGATGAGGGCGGGGACCTCGGCCTTGTAGGTCTCGTAGGCCGCGGGGTCGGCGATATCGACGTCGACGATCATGTAGACGGGCATGGCGGGGTCCTTGCGGGGGTCAGAGGGGGACGATGCGGCCGTCGCGGAGCGTGACGATGCGGTCCATGCGGGCGGCGAGGTCGGGGTTGTGGGTGGCGATGAGGGCGGCGGCGCCGTGGTCGCGGACGGTGGCGAGGAGTTCGTCAAAGACGTGGGCGGCGGTGGCGACGTCGAGATTTCCGGTGGGTTCGTCGGCGAGGAGGACGGCGGGGCGGTTGGCGAGCGCGCGGGCGATGGCGACGCGCTGCTGTTCGCCGCCGGAGAGTTTGCCGGGGATGTGATCGGCGCGGTCGGTGAGGCCGAAGGAGGCGAGCAGGTCGCGGGCGCGGGCTTCGGCCTTGGCGCGGGGGGTGCCTGCGATCATCTGCGGCATGGCGACGTTTTCGAGGGCGGTGAATTCGCCGAGGAGGTGGTGGAACTGGTAGACGAAGCCGATCGCGTCGCGGCGGATGGCGGTGCGGGCGGCGTCCGCGAGGGCGCCGGCGTCGCGGCCGGCGACGATGACCTGGCCGGAATCGGGCTTGTCGAGTAGGCCGGCGACGTGGAGCAGGGTCGACTTGCCGGTGCCGGAGGGGGCGACGAGGGCGACGATCTCGCCGGCGTGGAGGGCGAGGTCGACGCCGCGGAGGACTTCGAGGCGGCCGTTGCCGGAGGGGTAGCCGCGCTGGACGTTGCGCAGGACCAGGCGCTCACTCATGGCGCAGCGCCTCGACGGGATCGGTGCGGGCGGCTTTCCAGCTGGGGTAGAGGGTGGCGAGGAGGGAGAGGACCAGGCCAAGGACGACGACGCGGGCGACGTCGCCCCAGTCGACGGTGTTGGGCAGGGCGGTCAGCAGGAAGGCGCGGGAATCGAAGACTTGGCCGCCGGTGAGGCTTTCGATGGAGCGCTGGATGGCCTCGATGTTGCGGACGACGACGATGCCGAGCGCGGTGCCGATCAGGGTGCCGCTGACGCCGACGAAGGCGCCGCACATCAGGAAGATGCGGAGAACGGCGCCGGCGGAGGCGCCGATGGTGCGCAGCACGGCGATGTCGGCGGTCTTGTCCTTCACCAGCATGATCAGCGACGAGATCACGTTGAAGGCGGCGACGAGGACGATCATGCCGAGCACGATGAACATGGTGTGCTTCTGGATCTGCAGGATGCCCAGGATCTGGTCGTTGGCGTGCCGCCAGTCGCGGATGAGGAGATTGCGGCCGGCGAGTGCGGCGGTGATGCCGCGGACCTGGGGCTCGATGTTTTCGGGGTCGGCGACGCGGATCTGGAAGCCGGTGATGGCGTCGGGCTTCTGGAAGAAGATCTGGGCCATGGGCATGGGCAGGAAGACGACGCCGGTGTTGTAGTCGGACAGGCCGGCATCGAAGACGGCGGTGACCGTAAAGGCGCGGACGCGGGGGACGACGCCGAAGGCGGTGGCGGCGCCCTGGGGGGAGATCAGTGTGATCTTGCTGCCGGGGCGCAGGCGGTAGGAGGCGGCGAGGCCGACGCCGATGGCAACCGCGTCGTCGCCGTCGAAGGCGTCCAGCGAGCCGGCGACGATGTGCTGGCCGATGGCGGCGACGGCCTTGAGGTCGTCGCGGGTGACGCCGCGGATGAGGGCGCCGCGGGCGCCGGCGCGGTCGACGGAGACGAGGGCCTGGCCGTCGAGCACGGGGAGGACGGCGGTGACGCCGGGGACGGATTTGATCGCGGTGGCGAGCGCTTCGTAGCGGTCGATCTTCTCGCCGGCATAGGCCTCGAGGCTGATGTGGCCGGAGACGCCGAGGGCGCGGGCGACGATTTCGGTCTGGAAGCCGGACATCACGGAGGTGACGACGATCAGGGTCGCGACCCCGAGGGCGATGCCGACGAGGGAGAAGATGGCGATGATGGAGACGAAGCGCTCGCCCTTGCGGGCGCGCAGATACCGGCCGGCAACCGCGCGCTCGAAGGGGCCGAACATCAGCCGATCCGGGCCCTTGCGGCCTCCACGGACAGCTCCTGCTTTTCGCCGGTGGCGCGGCGCTTGAGTTCGACGACGCCGTTGGCGGCGCCGCGCGGGCCGACGACGATCTGCCAGGGATGGCCCATCAGGTCGGCGTCGGCGAACTTGGCGCCGGCCCGTTCGTCGCGGTCGTCGTAGAGGGCGTTGCCGCCGAGGCTGGCGTAGAGGGTCTCGCACAGCGCGTTGCAGGCGGCGTCGCCGGATTTGAGGTTGAGGATGGTGGCCTTCCAGGGGGCGACGCTGTCCGGCCAGATGATGCCGTTGGCGTCGTGCGAGGCCTCGATGATGCCGCCGACGAGGCGGGAGACGCCGATGCCGTAGCTGCCCATGTGGGGGTTGATCAGTTTTCCATCCGGGCCGGAGACGGCGAGGCCCATGGAGGCGGAATACTTGGTGCCGAAGTAGAAGATATGGCCGACCTCGATGCCGCGGCCTTCGCGGCGGCGGGATTCGGGGATCTTGGCCCAGGCGGAGGTGTCGTGCTTCTCGTCGGTGGCGGCATAGAGGCTGGTCATCTGCGTAGAAAAACGGTCGAGATCGGCGGGGTTGTGGATGTCGTAGGTGGTGTTGACCCAGTCGATGTCTTCGAAGCCGGCGTCGTAGAACACCTGGCTCTCGCCGGTGGGGGCGAGGACGATGAACTCGTGGCTGAGGTCGCCGCCGATCGGGCCGGTGTCGGCGACCATCGGAATCGCCTTGAGGCCGAGGCGCTGGAAGGTGCGCATATAGGCGAGCATCATCTTGCGGTAGGCGATGACGGCGCCGGCGTAGTCGAGATCGAAGGAATAGGCGTCCTTCATCAGGAACTCGCGGCCGCGCATGACGCCGAAGCGGGGGCGGACTTCGTCGCGGAACTTCCACCGGATGTGGTAGAGGTTCTGCGGGAATTCGCGGTAGGACTTGACGCCGGAGCGGAAGATGTCGGTGACCATTTCCTCGTTGGTCGGCCCGTACAGCAGGTCGCGCTCGTGGCGGTCCTTGAGGCGGAGCATTTCCGGGCCGTAGGCGTCGTAGCGGCCGGACTGGCGCCAGAGGTCGGCGGACTGGATGGTCGGCATCAGGATTTCCTGCGCGCCGGCGGCGTTCTGTTCCTCGCGGACGATCTGCTCGATGTTGCGCAGCACCCGCAGCCCCGCCGGTAACCAAGCGTAAATCCCTGCCGCCGTCTGACGCACCAGGCCGGCGCGCAGCATCAGGCGGTGCGAGGCGATCTGGGCCTCGTTGGGGGTTTCCTTGAGCGTGGGCACGAAGCTCTGGGAGAGACGCATCGGAAGATCCGCAATGGTGATGGAAGGCGGACCCTACAGGGCGGCGGGCGAACGTGCCAGAGACCCTCTGCCGCGAAAGATTTTGTGCAATGCACAAGAATCCGCGCAATAAAAAACTGCGAAAATGCGGATCGGCGCAGGAATCTGCGTGACTTCGTCACGTCCTGACGCTAGACAAAAAGAAGGCCCGTGCGCTTGGCGGCGCGACGGGCCAAGTTTAGGGAGGAAACGCCAGTCACACGGCAGGATGGGGACAAACCCCTGTCCTGCCGGGGATGATCTCTCGGTTTCCCCACACCGTCCACCGAAAATCGCATGTATTTTGCTGAAAAATTGCGCTTCCAGACCGTGCTTGGCGCGAATTTTTCGCATTTGCTGAAAAGTTAGGCAGCGCCGCCTAATTTACAGGCATGGCCAGCCATCCGCTGCGAAAGCTCAGCCAGCCGTTGACGATGGTCAAATAGAGAATCGCCCACACGACACCGGCCACAACGGTGTTGATCAGCGCCTTGCGGAGCAGCCCCGGACGTTCAGGTGCGCCGCGCCAGCCGGACTGCGAATCGGGGGTGACGACCGGCTTGGTGCCGATCGGCAGCACGGCAAACAGCGTGATCCACCAGATGACGAAGTACATCGCCACTGCGGTGCCCCACGCCATCGCTCAGACCCTCAGCAGATGAACGTCGACCATCGGGCGCTTCTGGAAGCGCTTGCCGAGCGCGCGGCGCAGCGCCGTCTTCGCCGCGTCGGTCAGCGCCGCGTCGTCGCGGCGGACGGGGGCGGGGAGGTCCTCGAGCGCATCGGCGAGTTCGTTCTCGATGCGGCCGGTCTCCTTGTCGTCGGCGTCGAACAGGCCGGGAGCGGAGAGGCGGGGCATGCCGCGCAGCTTGCCGCTGGCGTCCATGGCGAAGGACGCCACCGCGACGCCGTTGAACAACATGCGCCGGCGGGCACCCATGACGGCGCCGGCGAGAGGGACCAGGCGGGAGCCGTCCGCGACCATCTTGCCCACCGGGGCACTGTCGATGATCTCGGGCCGGCCGGGGGCGAGGCCGAGGATGTCACCATCCTCGAGCAGCACCGCGGGAATGCCGGCCTCCTCAGCGAGCGAGGCGTGGGCGGTCAGGTGGCGCCATTCGCCGTGGACGGGCACCGCGAGCTTCGGGCGCACCAGCTTGTAGAGGCGGCGCAGCTCGTCGCGGGCGGGGTGGCCGGAGACGTGGATCATGTGATCCTCGTCGGTCATCACCTTGACGCCGCGGCGGACCAGATTGTCCTGCATGGCGTGGATGGCGCGCTCGTTGCCGGGGATGATGCGGCTGGAGAAGATGATGGTATCGCCCTCGCCGAGCTCGATGCGGGGGTGCTGGTCCATGGCGATGCGGGCCAGCGCCGAGCGCGGCTCGCCCTGGCTGCCGGTGCAGATCAGCAGCAGGTGGTCGTCGTCGACGTCGTTGGCGTCGTCCTCGCGCAGGAAAGGGGGAATGCCCTTGAGGTAGCCGTTCTCGCGGGCGGCGGCGTCCATGTTGCGGAGTGAGCGGCCGACGAGGGCGACCGAGCGGCCGGCGGCCTTGGCGGCCAAGGCGACGGATTCGAAGCGGGCGACGTTGGAGGCGAAGCAGGTGACGGCGACGCGGCCGCGGATGCTGCGGATCAGGGCGGCGAGCGTGCGGCGGACGTCGGATTCCGAGCCGGAATGGCCCTCGACCATGGCGTTGGTGCTGTCGCACACCATGGCGAGCACGCCCTCGTCGCCGAGGGCCGACAACGCGGCCTCGTCGGTGCGCGGGCCGACCAGGGGATCGGGGTCGAGCTTGAAGTCGCCAGTGTGCAGCACGGTGCCCGCTGATGTCCGGATCACCAGGGCCTGCGCCTCGGGGATGGAGTGGGCGACGTTGATGAACTGCAGCTTGAAGGGCAAGGCCTCGAAGCTGCCGCCGGTGGGGATCACATGGATCTTCACCTGATTGACCAGCCCGACCTCGCCGAGCTTGCGGCGCAGGACGGTGGCGGCAAAGGGTGTCGCGAAGACCGGGCAGCGCAGCTGCGGCCAGAGCCAGGCGACGGCGCCGATATGGTCCTCATGGGCGTGGGTGATCACCAGGCCGACCAGACGGTCGCGGCGCTCGGCGATGAAGCCGGCATCGGGCATCATCACCTCGACCTCGGGATGCGCCGCACCGCCAAAGCCGATGCCGCAATCCACTGCCAGCCACTGGCCAGCATGCCGGTAGAGATTGAGGTTCATGCCTATCTCGCCGGTGCCGCCCAGAGGCAGGAAGGCGAGGTCGTTCGTGCCCGTGTTCATCGGGCGGCCGTCAATACTGCGATCATTCGCCTTCGATAGGCCGCAGCCGCTCGCGCGGCAAGATCGGAACGGGGTTACGCGCAGCTATCATGCGTAGACCGTCGAGCGTGAGGTCAGGATCGATGTGGGAAATCACCGCAGTTCCCTCGGCGACGAGGGGGGCTAGGCCGCCGGTGGCGATCACCTTGAGGTCGCCGCCATACTCGGTTTTCACCCGGGCGCAGAGCCCCTCGATCATCGCGACATAGCCCCAGTAGATACCGGACTGCATCGCCGCGACCGTGTTGCGGCCGATGACCGACTGCGGCCGGCCGATGCCGATGCGCGGCAGGCGGGCGGCGGCGCGATGCAAGGTCTCGATCGACAGGTTGATCCCCGGGGCGATGATGCCGCCGAGATAGGCACCGTCGGCATCGGCTACATCGAACGTCGTGGCGGTGCCGAAATCGATCACCACCAGGGGACCGCCGTACGTCTTGTGCCCCGCCAGCGTATTAAGCAACCGGTCCGCACCAACCTCCTCGGGATTGTCGATCTTGATCTCAAACCCCCAGTCGAGATTGGCCCGCACCACCAACGGCTCGACATGGAACCAGTCCCGGCACAAACGCCGCAGATTATACAGCGCCGCCGGAACCACCGTGCCGATCACCGCCGCATCGATGTGCTCGCGCTTCAGACCCGTCAACGACAACAAACTCAGCAGCCACACCGCATACTCGTCGCTCGTGCGCTGCGCATCGGTGGCCACCCGCCAGGTGCCACGCCACTCCGCCCCATCATGCACCGCAAACACAATGTTCGTATTCCCGGCATCAACAACTAGCAGCACCTGGACGGCTCCTGTGGCGTGATGGGCGTGGGACCGAAGGAAGGCCAGGGCTCCGCCCTGGACCCGCCAAAGGCTACGCCTTTGGAAACCAATGACTTAAGGGTCTTGGAGAGGAGGGGGCTACTCCGTGGTTGAACCACCGTGTTGCCCCCTCCTCTCCAAGACCCTTTAAAGTGACGGGTTCCAAGGGCTTAGCCCTTGGTGGGGTCGAGGGGCGAAGCCCCCGCCTTCCCTTCCGCCCACGCAAATCGTGCCTCAGGCGCCGGCCTGGAGCCGCACCTCGCCGGCGGCGAAGGCGTGGCGGTGGCCGTCGGTATCGAGGAGCAGGGAGCCGTCTTCGCCGAGGCCGGCGAAGCGGCCGCCGAGGTCGCGGGTGCCCTGGTGGATGGTCATGGGGGCGCCGATGCGCTGGGCGCGCGACATCCAGGCGGAGCGGATGGCGCCGAAGCCTTCTTCGGCCTGCACATTGCGCCAGTGGTCGAGGCGTTCGAGCAGCTTGGGGGCGATGGTTTCGGGGCGCGGGGCGGGGCCGACGTCGGCCACGCAGGCGGCGAGGCGGCCGGTCAACATGGGGGCGGTCGCCAGGTTGAGGCCAAAGCCGATGACCAGCGAGGTGAAGCGCCCCTGGGGGTCGGCCGTGCTGTCGAGCAGGATGCCGGCGAGTTTGATCCCGTCGAGCAGAAGGTCGTTCGGCCATTTGAGGCGGAGCGCGCCGGGCTCGGGCAGGAGTGGCTCAACGGTGTCGGCGAGCGCCACGGCGGCGAGGAGAGACCAGAGCCCGCCGTCGCGGGTGCGGCCGGTGGGGCGGAGGAGGACGGAAAGGTAGAGGTTGCCGGCGGGCGAATCCCAGAAGCGGCCGTGGCTGCCGCGGCCCTTGGTCTGCCGGCGGGCCATGACGGCGAGGCCTTCGGGTTCACCTTCGGTCGCCTTCTGGCGGCAGCGGTCGGAGGTCGAGGGGAGGTGGTCGTGAACCTCCAGGCGCCAGGAGCCAATTTTCACCGGAACAATACCTTGGCTGCTGCCTCCGCCGCGGCAACGACCGGGGCGGGGTAGAAGAAGAAGAGGGTGGTGAACAGACCGCTCGCCGCGGCGACAAACGAGAGCGAGCCAGGCCGCGCATCGAAGGCTTCGGCGGGGGCGTCGAAATACATCAGCTTGATAATGCGGATGTAGTAGAAGGCGCCGACCACGCTGGTCAGGACGCCAATGACGGCGAGCGCCCACATGCCTTGTTGCACGGCGGCGGCGAAGACGAAGTATTTGCCGAGGAAGCCGGCGAAGGGCGGGATGCCAGCCATCGAGAACATGAAGATGGCGAGCCACATGGCCATGCCGGGGTCGGTGCGGCTGAGGCCGGCGAGGTCGGCGATGCCCTCGACCGCGCGGCCCTTGCGGCGCATGGCGATGATGCAGGCGAAGGCGCCGATGTTCATGAAGACGTAGGTGAAGAGGTAGAACAGCACGCCGCGAATGCCGTTGGCGGTGCCGGCGGCGAGGCCGATCAGCGCATAGCCGATATGGCCGATCGAGGAATAGGCCATCAGGCGCTTGATGTTGGACTGCGAGATGGCGGCGAAGGCGCCGAGCAGCATGGAGGCGAGCGCCACGAGGACGATGAGCTGCTGCCACTGGGCCAGCAGGTGGCCGAAGGGCGTGACCATGATGCGCAGCATGAGCGCCATGGCGGCGACTTTTGGCGCAGTGCCCATGAAGGCGGTGACGGGCGTCGGCGCGCCTTCGTAGACGTCCGGCGTCCACATGTGGAACGGCACGGCAGAGACCTTGAACGCCAGGCCGGCGACGAGGAACACCAGGCCGACGACGAGGCCGGTCGACGACTTGGCGGGATCGGCGAGCGCGCCGGCAATTTTCGAGAAGTCCATAGATCCCGAAAAACCGTAGACCAGGGAGACACCGTAGAGCAGCAGGCCGGAGGCGAGCGCGCCGAGGACGAAGTATTTCAGGCCGGCTTCGGAGGAGCGTAGTTCGTCGCGCGCGAAGGCGGCCAGCACGTAGATCGACAGGCTCATCAGCTCGACGCCGACATACATCGTCATCAGGTTGCTGGCCGAGACCATCAGCATCATGCCGATGGTGGCGTAGAGGATGAGGACGGGGAATTCGAAGCGGCGCAGGTTGGCGTGCTCGTTGTAGTCGAGCGAGACGACGACGCCGAGGGCGGCGGCGGCGAGCACCAGTAGCTTGGTGAACAGGCTGAAGGCGTCGTTGACGAACTGGCCGTTGAAGCCGCTGCCGGTGGGCGCGGTGAAGACCAGCAGGCCGGCGACGAGGAAGGCACCGACGGTCAGCATCGAGCAGAGCTGGAAGGTGTCGCGCTTGTTCAGCACGCCGAAGACGAGGATGCCCATGCCGCAGAGGGCGAGGACGAGTTCAGGCAGCGCGGTTGTCCAGTTCATCGGGGAAGGATCCCGGCCAGTTTGGTGGTAGTGGACAGCGCGGCATGGTGATGATCGACCATGGCGTTGACCGCGGCATCGAAGAAGCCGGTGAAGCTCGAGGGATAGACGCCCATCCACAAGGTGAGGATCACGAGCGGCGCGAAGACGGCGATTTCGCGGGGGCTGAGGTCGAGGATCGACTTCAGGTCATCGCGCGTGATCTTGCCGAAGATCACCCGGCGATAGAGGTAGAGCATGTAGGCGGCGCCGAGGATCATGCCGAGACTGCCGAGGAGGGCCAGCCAGAAGTTGACCTTGAAGGCACCGACGAGAACGAGGAATTCGCCGACGAACCCCGCGGTGCCCGGCAGGCCGCAGGAGGCCATGGAGAACAGCATGAAGGCGACGGCATAGGCCGGCATGCGGTCCGCAAGGCCGCCGTAGCGCGCGATCTCGCGCGAGTGGATCCGGTCGTAGACGACGCCGACGCAGAGGAAGAGGGCGGCCGAGACGACGCCGTGCGAGAGCATCTGGAACAGCGCGCCCGAGATGCCCTGGGCGTTCACGGTGAAGATGCCCATGGTGACGACGCCCATGTGGGCGACCGAGGAATAGGCGATCAGCTTCTTCATGTCGGTCTGCGCGAGGGCCACCAGCGAGGTGTAGATGACGGCGACGACCGAGAGGGTGAAGATGAAGGGCGCCATGCTGGCGGTGGCCAGCGGCAGCATCGGCACCGAGAAGCGCAGGAACCCGTAGGCGCCCATCTTCAACAGCACGCCGGCCAGGATGACCGAGCCCGCGGTCGGCGCTTCGACGTGGGCGTCGGGCAGCCAGGTGTGGGCCGGCCACATCGGCACCTTCACCGCGAAGGAGGCGAAGAAGGCGATGAACAGCCATGTCTGCATCGAGGCGGGGATCTGGGTGTGCAGCAGGGCGGCGATGTCGGTCGTGCCGGTCTGCAGCCAGATGGCGAGCAGGGCCAGCAGCATCAGCACGGAGCCGGCGAGCGTGTAGAGGAAGAACTTAAACGCCGCATAGACGCGCCGCGGACCGCCCCAGACGCCGATGATGAGATACATCGGAATCAGCACGCCCTCGAAGAACATGTAGAACACGATGGAATCCAGCGCCGCAAACATGCCGACCATCATCGTCTCGAGGATGAGGAAGGCGAGCATGTATTCCCGCACGCGCGTCGTGATCGCTTCCCAGCTGGCGAGGATGCAGATCGGCGTCAGCGCGGTCGACAGCAGGACGAAGAGGACGGAAATGCCGTCGACGCCCATCTTGTAGTTGACGCCCCATTGCGGCAGCCAGGCGGCGCTTTCGACGAACTGGAAGCCGCCATTGGCCTGGTCGAACTTGACCCAGAGCACGAGGGAGAGCGCGAAGACGATCAGGCTCGTCCACAGCGCCGCCCAGCGGGCGTTGACGGCGACGGTTTCCTCGTCGCCGCGGATCGACAGGAGGACGAGGCCGCCGACGAGCGGCAGCCAGGTCACGAGGGAGAGCAGGGGGAAGCCGGCGGCGTTCATCTGGTTCACCGGAAGAGCAGGAAGATGCTGACGAGAAGCACGAGGCCGATCAGCATCGTGAAGGCATAGACCGCGATCGAGCCGGTCTGCAGCCGGGCCACCTTGCCCGAGCCGCCGGCGGTCATCGCCGCGAGCCCGTTGGGGATGCCGTCGATGATGGTCGCGTCGCCGGTCTGCCACAGGACGCGCGCCAGCCCGATCAGCGGGCGGACGATCACGGCGTTGTAGAACTCGTCGAAATACCACTTGTTGAGCAGGAAGAGGTAGACGCCGCGGAAGGTGGCGGCGAGCTGCGCCGGGACGCCGGGGGCGCCGAGATAGAGCGCGTAGGCGACCGCGATGCCGGCGATGCCCATCACCGTCGGGGCAAGGCCGACCCAGTGCGGCACCTCTTCCATGGCATGCAGGATGTGGTTCGCCGGGCCGTTGAAGATCGAGGCGCCCCAGAAATGCTCCCAGTGCTCGCCGAGCAGCTGCTCGTGGAACACCCAGCCGGTGGTCACCGCGCCGACCGCGAGCAGGATGAGTGGCACGGTCATCACCGGCGGGCTCTCATGGGCGTGGTCGAAGGTGTGGTGATCGGCCCGCGTCTTGCCGTGGAAGGTCAGGATCAGCAGGCGCCAGGAGTAGAAGGCGGTGAGGAAGGCGGCGATCAGGCAGCACCAGAACCCGTAGGTGCCGACCGCGGAATGCGCGGCATACGCGGCCTCGAGAATGGCGTCCTTCGAGTAGAACCCGGCAAAGGGCGGCACGCCGGCCAGCGCGAGGGAGCCGATCCACATCACGGTCGCGGTCAGCGGGATCTTGCCGGCGAGGCCGCCCATCTTGCGGATGTCCTGCTCGTCCGACATGGCGTGGATCACCGAGCCGGCGCTGAGGAACAGCAGCGCCTTGAAGAAGGCGTGGGTGAGCAGGTGGAACACCGAGGCCTGGTAGGCGCCGACGCCGGCGGCGACGAACATGTAACCGAGCTGGGAGCAGGTGGAGTAGGCGATGATTCGCTTGATGTCGTTCTGCACGCAGCCGACGGTGGCGGCGAAGAGAGCGGTCGAGGCGCCCATGAAGGTGATGAAGCCGAGCGCGCCGGGGGCGAATTCCAGCACCGGGGAGAAGCGCGCCATCATGAAGACGCCGGCGGTGACCATGGTCGCGGCATGGATGAGCGCCGAGACCGGTGTCGGGCCCTCCATCGCGTCCGGCAGCCAGACATGAAGGCCGAGCTGGGCGGATTTGCCCATGGCGCCGATGAACAACAGGATGCCGATCACCTCGTAGGCCGGCCAGACGCCGAACAACGTGTAGGTGTCGGCCTGGTGTTTGCTCACCGCGCCGAAGATGGTGCCGAACTCGATCGAGCCGAAGGTGACGAACACCAGCGCGATGCCGAGGGCGAAGCCGAGGTCGCCGACGCGGTTGACCAGGAACGCCTTGATAGCCGCCGCGCAGGCGCTCGGCCGGTCATACCAGAAGCCGATCAGCAGATAGCTCGCGAGGCCCACGCCTTCCCAGCCAAAGAACAGCTGCAGCAGGTTGTCGGCGGTCACCAGCATCAGCATCGCGAAGCTGAACAACGAGAGATAGGAGAAGAAGCGCGGGATCGACTTGTCGTGGCTCATGTAGCCGACGCTGTAGATGTGGATCAGCGTGGCGACGCAGGTCACCATCGCCACCATCACCGCGGCCAGCGTGTCGTAGCGCAGCGCCCAGGCGACCTGGAAATCACCGGCGTCGACCCAGGTGGCGATGTGGACAACACCGGCGTGACCGTGGCCGTAGACCAGGGTAACGAACGAGGCGACGCCGCAGATGGAGGCAAGCACCATGCAGGCAATCGTCACCGCCTGGGCGGCGCGGTCGCCGATGGCGCGGCCGAACAGGCCGGCGATGGCGGAGCCGAAGAGCGGTGCGAAAACCGCGACTGCGTACAGCATGCGCTCAGCCCTTCATCATATTCACGTCCTCGACCTCGATCGAGCCGCGGTTGCGGAAATAGATCACGACGATGGCGAGGCCGATGGCGGCTTCAGCTGCGGCAACCGTCAGGACGAACATGGCGAGGATCTGCCCCGCGAGATCGCCGAGCGCCGCCGAGAAAGCCACGAGGTTGATGTTCACCGCGAGCAGGATCAGCTCGACCGACATCAGGATGACGATGACGTTCTTGCGGTTGAGGAAGATGCCGAAAATGCCGAGCACCAGCATCAGCGCGCCGACCGTGAGGTAGTGGCCAAGTCCGACCGCGAGCATCAGTGGTGCCCTCCATGATGGGCCGCATGAGTGTCGGCTTCCTCGACCGGGGCCGGCTCGGGCTGGCGGAGGATGCCGGTTTCCTTGACGCCCGCGCCGGTGGCGACGTCCATCATCACCATGGTCTCGCCGGCCTGGCGGGCCAGCTGTCGGCCGATATTCTGCCGGCGCGACAGGCCGCGATCCCGCAGCGTCAGCACGATGGCGCCGATCATCGCGACCAGCAGGATCAGGCCGGAGACCTGGAAGATCAGGAAATAGTCGGTGTAGAGCAGCTTGCCGATCTGTGCGGTGTTCTGCGTGCCCGCCGCGATCGGCGCGAAGCGCAGCGATAGGGCCTCGGGGGCGATTTTCCAGCCGCCGAGCACCATCACCAGCTCGACCAGCAGCACCAGGCCAACCGCGAGGCCAACCGGCAGATAGCGCTGGAATCCCTCGCGCAGCTGCGTGAAGTCGATGTCGAGCATCATGACCACGAAGAGGAACAGCACCGCGACCGCGCCGACATAGACGATGACCAGGATCATCGCCAGGAACTCGGCGCCGGCCAGCACGAACAGCGCCGCGGCGTTGAAGAAGGTCAGGATCAGGAACAGCACGGAGTGCACGGGGTTGCGTGCGGTGACCACCATGCTGGCGGAGACCAGCATGATGGCGGCGAAAACGTAGAAGGCGAGGGCTGCGATCATGTCATGCTCACCGGTACGGCGCGTCGAGTTCGAGCCGCCGCGCAATCTCCGGCTCCCAGCGGTCGCCATTCGCGAGCAGCTTGTCCTTGTTGTAGAACAGCTCCTCGCGCGTCTCGGTGGCGAACTCGAAGTTCGGCCCCTCGACGATCGCATCCACCGGGCAGGCTTCCTCGCACAGGCCGCAGTAGATGCACTTGGTCATATCGATGTCGTAGCGCGTCGTCCGCCGCGACCCATCCTCGCGCGGCTCCGCCTCGATGGTGATCGCCTGCGCCGGGCAGACCGCCTCGCATAATTTGCAGGCGATGCAGCGCTCCTCCCCGTTGGGATAGCGGCGCAGCGCGTGCTCACCCTTGAAGCGCGGCGAGATCGGCCCCTTCTCGTAGGGATAGTTGATCGTCACCTTCTTCTTGAAGAAGTAGCGGAAAGTGAGCGCCATGCCGCTGGCAAGCTCGCCAAGCAGGAGGCTGCGCGCGGTGCGGTCGAGGAAGGACATATCAGATTCCCTTGCAGGTCATCTTCGACCTGCTGTTCCGGTCGTTGGCGTCACGCGGCATGGGGCAGCCATCCCATGAACACGAGCACCCCAGCGACGAGGACGAGGTAGAACAGCGAGCCGGGCAAGAACACCTTCCAGCCGAGGCGCATGAGCTGGTCGTAGCGGTAGCGGGGGAACGTCGCGCGCGTCCACAGGAAGAAGAACAGCACGAAGCACACTTTGGCGATGAACCAGATCGGCCCGGGGATGAGCGAGAACAGATCGCCCGCCATCGTGCCCTGGAACGGCGCGAGCCAGCCGCCGAGGAACAGGATGGTCGTCATCGAGGCCATCAGGATCATGTTGGCGTATTCGCCGAGGAAGAACAGCGCGAAGCTCATCGAGCTGTATTCGACGAAGAAGCCCGCGACGATCTCGCTCTCCCCCTCGGGAATGTCGAAGGGCGAGCGGTTGGTCTCGGCCAGCGTCGAGATGAAGAACATGATGAACATCGGGAACAGCGGGATGCAGAACCACACGGTCTTCTGCGCGTTCACGATGGCGTTCAGGTTCAGGCTGCCGGCGCAGATCAGCACGGTAACCATGATGAAGCCCATCGAGACTTCGTAGGACACCATCTGGGCCGCCGAGCGCAGCGCGCCGAGGAAGGCGTATTTCGAGTTCGACGCCCAGCCGGCGATGATGATGCCGTAGACGCCGAGCGAGGAAATCGCGAACAGGTAAAGCACGCCGACGTTGATGTCGGCGATCGCCCAGCCGTCGTTCACCGGGATCACCGCCCATGCCAGCATGGCCAGAGCGAAGGTCAGCATCGGCGCCATCAGGAACAGCAGCGGGCTGGCCCCCGAGGGAATCACCGTCTCCTTGAACATCATCTTGATGGCGTCGGCGAAGGGCTGGAACAGGCCGAGCGGCCCGACCACGTTCGGCCCCTTGCGCAGCTGCATGGCGCCGAGAACCTTGCGCTCGGCATAGGTCAGATAGGCCACGCCGATCAGCAGCGGCACCAGCAGGGCCAGCGCCTTCACCACGGTCAGGACGAGAATGCCGAGCGGCGTCTTGAGGAAGTCGAGAAGCATCGCGATCATCGGCCCTACTCCGCCGCCGCCGCGAGGGGCGCGGCATAGGTCGCCGTGCACTCCGCCATGGTCGGGCTCGCGCGGCTGATGACGTCGGTCTGGTAGTAGTTCGCCACCGCCGGCTTGAGCGCCCCGGCCGCGATCGCGCCGCCACCGGCCGGGCCGGTCAGGTCGGTGCAACCGAAGCGCGGCAGATGGTCGATGCGGGCGAAGGCGGAATTCACCGCTTCCAGCCGCGCCCGCAGCGCCTCCAGCGTGTCATACGGCAAGGGCTTGCCGACATAGCCGCTGAAGGCGCGGATAATCTTCCAGTCCTCGCGCGCGTCGCCGGGCGGATAGACCGCCAGTTGCCCGCGCTGCGCCCGGCCCTCGGTGTTCACGTAGGTGCCGTTCTTCTCGGTATAGGCCGCGCCCGGCAGGATCACGTCCGCCCGCGCCGCGGCGGCGTCACCGTGATGGCCCTGGTAGACGACGAAGGTGCCGGCGCCGATCCGCGCGGAGTCGATCTCGTCCGCCCCGAGCAGCCACAGCACGTCCACACCGCCGCCGAGCATGCCCGCGAGGTCCTTGCCGCCCGGGCCCGGCAGGAAGCCGAGATCGAGCGCGCCGACTCGCGCGGCCGCCGTCTGCAGCACGTTGAAGCCATGCCAGTCGGCATTGAGCGCGCCCACGTCGGCGGCGAGCTTCCACGCCGCCGACAGGATCGCCGCCCCGTCGGCCCGCCGCAGCGCGCCCTGCCCGACCAGGATCATCGGCCGCTTCGCCGCCTTCAGCGTCGCGGCAAACGGATGCGAGCCGTCAAGCAGCGCGTTCAGCACCACCGCGGAGTCGCCGAGCTGCTGTGCCTTGTAGGTCAGGTCCGCCACCGCGCCGACATTGGCCACCGGGAAACCGCCGGCCAGCGTGCGCTTGCGGATGCGGGCGTTCACCAGCGGCGCCTCGCGCCGCGGGTTAGAGCCAATGATCAGCAGCGCGTCGGCGTCCTCGATCCCCGCGATCGAGGTGTTCAGCGTGTAGAAATCGCGCCGGCTGACGTCCACCGCCGCGCCATCCTGCCGGCAGTCGAGATTGCTCGACCCCAGCGCCGCCATCAGGTCCTTCAGCGCCAGCATGCTCTCGGCATCCGCGAGGTCGCCGGCCACCGCGCCGATGCGATCGCCCGCCACGCCCTGCAGCTTCGCGGCGATGGCCTCGAGCGCGTCGGTCCAGCTCGCCTTGACCAGCTTGCCGTCCTTTTTCACCCAGCAGCTGTCGAGCCGCCGCCGCTTCAGTCCATCGACCGAGAAGCGCGACTTGTCGGCCAGCCACTCCTCGTTCACGTCCTCGTTTAGCCGCGGCAGGATGCGCAGCACCTCGGCGCCGCGCGAGTCGACGCGGATATTGGCGCCCACCGCGTCGAGCACATCGACGCTGTCGGTCTTCTTCAGCTCCCACGGCCGCGCCACGAACTGGTAGGGCTTCGAGGTCAGCGCGCCGACCGGGCAGATATCGATCAGGTTGCCCGACAGCTCCGAGGTGAGCGCCTTCTGCACGTAGGTGCCAACCTCCATCGTCTCGCCGCGCGCGGTCGCGCCCAGCTCCGGCGTCCCGGCGATTTCGGAGGAGAAGCGGATGCAACGCGTGCACTGGATGCAGCGCGTCATCACCGTCTTGACCAGCGGGCCGAGGTCTTTGTCCTTCACCGCCCGCTTGGCCTCGGTGTAGCGCGAGCTGTCGCGCCCGTAGCCCACCGCCTGGTCCTGCAGGTCACACTCGCCACCCTGGTCGCAGATCGGGCAGTCCAGCGGATGGTTGATGAGCAGGAATTCCATCACGCCGGCGCGCGCCTTGCGCACCATCGGCGTGTCGGTGTGCACCACCATGCCCTCGCCCACCGGATAGGCGCAGGAAGCAAACGGCTTCGGCGGCGCCTTCTCGATTTCCACCAGGCACATGCGGCAATTGCCGGCGACCGACAGGCGCTCGTGGTAGCAGAACCGCGGCACTTCCTTGCCGGCGGCCTCGCAGGCCTGCAACACGTTCGAGCCGGGCGGAACGTCGACGTCGATGCCGTCGACTGTGACTTTGACCATCGTTCTACTCCGCCGCCATCGGCATGCGCCCGGCCTTGTACGCCTTGATGCGCGCTTCCATCTCGGGCCGGAAATTCTTGATCAGCCCCTGGATCGGCCAGGCCGCCGCGTCGCCGAGCGCACAGATCGTGTGCCCCTCGACCTGCCGCGTCACCTGCTCCAGCGTGTCGATCTCCGCGATCTCAGCGCGGCCCTGCACCATGCGGTTCATCACCCGCATCATCCACCCCGTGCCCTCGCGGCACGGCGTGCACTGGCCGCAGCTCTCATGCTTGTAGAACTGGCTGAGCCGGGCGATCGCCTTGATGATATCGGTCGACTTGTCCATCACGATCACCGCCGCCGTGCCGAGGCCCGACTTCACATCGCGCAGACTGTCGAAGTCCATCAGGATGGTGTCGCAGGTCGCCTTGTTCAGCACCGGCACCGAGGCCCCGCCGGGGATCACCGCCAGCAGGTTGTCCCAGCCGCCGCGCACGCCGCCGGCATATTTCTCGATCAGTTCCTTCAGGGGAATGCCGAGCTCTTCCTCGACATTGCAGGGCTTATTCACATGCCCGGAGATGCAGAACAGTTTCGTGCCCGCATTCTTCGGCCGCCCCAGCGCCGAGAACCACGCCGCACCACGGCGCAGGATGGTCGGCGCCACCGCGATGCTCTCGACGTTGTTCACCGTCGTCGGGCAGCCATAGAGCCCCATGGCGGCGGGGAATGGCGGCTTCAGCCGCGGCATGCCCTTCTTGCCCTCGAGGCTCTCGATCAGCGCGGTCTCCTCGCCGCAGATATAGGCGCCGGCGCCACGATGCAGATACAGATCGAAATCCCAGCCCGAGCCGCAGGCGTTCTTGCCGATCAGTCCGGCCTCGTAGGCTTCGTCGATCGCCGCCTGCAAATGCAGCGCCTCGTTGTAGAATTCGCCGCGGATGTAGATGTAGCAGGCATGGGCGCCCATCGCGAACGAGGCCAGCAGGCAACCCTCGATCAGCTTGTGCGGATCGTGGCGGATGATGTCGCGGTCCTTGCAGGTGCCGGGCTCGCTCTCGTCGGCGTTGACCACGAGATAATGCGGCAGCGCGCCCTCGGCCTTCGGCATGAACGACCATTTGAGCCCGGTCGGGAACCCCGCACCGCCACGCCCGCGCAGGCCCGAGGCCTTCATTTCCTCGACGATGGCGTCGCGCCCGCGGGCGATGATCGCCGCCGTGCCGTCCCAGTCGCCGCGCGACCGCGCGCCGGCGAGACGCCAGTCGTGAATGCCGTAGAGGTTGGTGAAGATGCGGTCGGCATCGCTCAGCATCGTCTTACTCCGCGGCCGGGAAGGTGAGCGAATTCAGCGTTGTCGCCCCGCCCTCGGGGGCCGAGGTCTGGCGGCCCTTGACCGAGCCCGGCGTGGGATACTCGCCGCGCTTCAGCGCCTCGAGCAGCCGCTCGGTGCTTTCGGCGTCCATGTCCTCGAAAAAATCGTCGTTCACCTGCAGGATCGGCGCGTTGACGCAGGCGCCGACGCATTCGACCTCGGTCATGGTGAACAGCCCGTCGGCGGAGGTTTCCTTCCACCCCTTGATGCCCGTCGCCTTGCGGCAGGCGGCCACCACATCGTCCGACCCACGCAGCCAGCACGGCGTCGTCGTGCACAGCTGCAGGTGATACTTGCCCACCGGCGATGTGTTGAACATGAAATAGAACGTCGCGACCTCGTAGACCCGGATCGGCGCCATCTCCAGCCGCCGGCCGATCTCGTCCATCGCCACCCGGGGCACCCAGGCGCTGCCCGTCGTCCGCCCCATCTGGCGCTGCGCCAGGTCGAGCAGCGGCAGCACCGCGCTGGCCTGCTTGCCGGCAGGATACTTCGCCAGGATCTTGGTGATCTTCGCTTCGCTCTCGGCGTCGAAGGCGAAGCTCGTCGGTTCGGTATGCTCGGTCATGGCTTACCTGTCGATCTCGCCGAACACGACGTCGAGCGATCCCACGATCGCGCAGACGTCGGCCAGCATGTGCCGCTTCGCCATGGTCTCGGTCGCCTGCAAATGGGCGAAGCCGGTCGCGCGGATCTTGCAGCGATAGGGGCGGTTGGTGCCGTCGGAAACCAGGTAGACGCCGAACTCGCCCTTCGGCGACTCGATCGCCGTATAGGTCGCGCCCGCCGGCACATGGAAACCTTCAGTGTAGAGCTTGAAGTGATGGATCAGCGCCTCCATCGAGCGCTTCATCTCGCCCCGGCTCGGCGGCGTGAACTTGCGGTCCTGCACCTTCACCGGGCCTGGCTTCATCTTCGCCAGGCACTGCTTGATGATCTTCACGCTCTCGCGCATTTCGCCGATCCGCATCAGATAGCGATCATAGCAGTCGCCGTTGCGCCCGACCGCGATCTGGAAATCAACCTGGTCATACATCTCGTAAGGCTGCGACTTGCGCAGATCCCACGGCACGCCCGATGCCCGCAGGCACGGCCCGGAGAACCCCCAGGCCATCGCCTCCTCGGCCGACATGATGCCGATATCGACGGTGCGCTGCTTCCAGATCCGGTTCGACGTCAGCAGCCCCTCGACGTCGTCGATAAACTTCGGAAACGTCTCCGCCCAGGCCGCGATCTTGTCCTCGAGCCCGGCCGGCAGATCCTTCGCCACGCCCCCGGGGCGGAAATAGTTCGCATGCATGCGCGCGCCCGAGGCCGCCTCATGGAACTCCATGAGCTTCTCGCGCTCCTCGAAGCCCCACAGCGCCGGCGTGATCGCGCCCACGTCGAGCGCATAGGTCGTCACGTTCAGCAGATGGTTCAGCACCCGCGTGATCTCGCAGAATAGCGTGCGGATCCACTTGCCGCGCTCCGGCACCGCGATGCCAAGCAGCTTCTCGGTGGCGAGCACGAAGGCGTGCTCCTCGCACATCGGGCTCACGTAATCGAGCCGGTCGAAATACGGCACCGCCTGGATATACGTCTTGTATTCGATCAGCTTCTCGGTGCCGCGATGCAGCAGGCCGATATGCGGGTCCGCCCGCTCGACGACCTCGCCATCCATTTCCAGGATCAGCCGCAACACGCCATGCGCGGCCGGATGCTGCGGCCCGAAATTGATCGTGTGGCTGTCGATCTCGACCGTCCGCGTGGTGGTCTCCACGACTTCGCTCACGACTTGGCCTCCCGTTGCACCTTCTCGTCGCCGGGCAGCGACGTCATCGCCTCCCACGGCGAGAGGAAATCGAAACTGCGGAAATCCTGCGTCAGCTTCACCGGCTCATAGACGATCGACTTGCGGTCCTCGTCGTAGCGCACCTCGACATAGCCGGTCAGCGGGAAGTCCTTGCGCAGCGGATGCCCGTCGAAGCCATAGTCCGTCAGGATGCGCCGCAGGTCCGGCTGGCCCGCGAAGATCACGCCGAACATGTCCCAGGTCTCGCGCTCCCACCACGTCGCCACCGGCCAGATGCCATGCACCGAGGCCACCGGCGTCGTCTCGTTGGTCGTCACGATCACCCGTGCCCGCTGGTTCAGCGACACCGATAACAGGTTGTAGACCACATCGAACCGCTCGGCCCGCTCCGGCCAGTCGACCCCGCAGATGTCCATCACCTGCTCGAAGGCGAAGGCCGCGCCATCGCGCAGCGTCGTCATCAGGCCGAGCAGCTCCTCGCGCCGTGCGCGGGCGACAACCTCGCCCTTCTCGATGCTCACCGAGATCACGCCCGGCAGCGAACGGATGGCGGCCGCCAGCGACTCGGTCGGAGTCGGCACCGGGGCCTCCTCGACGGGGGTGGTTTCCTGCTCAGCCACGGAGAATGGTCCCCGTGCGGCGGATCTTCTTCTGCAACTGCATGATCCCGTACACCAGCGCCTCCGCGGTCGGCGGACACCCGGGGACATACACGTCCACCGGCACCACGCGGTCGCAGCCACGCACCACCGAATAGGAATAATGATAATAGCCGCCGCCATTGGCGCAGCTGCCCATGCTGATCACCCAGCGCGGCTCCGGCATCTGGTCGTAGACCTTGCGCAAAGCCGGGGCCATCTTGTTGGTCAGCGTCCCCGCGACGATCATCACGTCGGACTGCCGCGGCGAAGCGCGCGGAATGATGCCAAGGCGATCGAGGTCATAGCGCGGCATGTAGGCGTGGATCATCTCCACCGCGCAGCACGCCAGGCCGAACGTCATCGGCCACAGGCTGCCCGTCCGCGCCCAGTTCACCAGCTTGTCGAGATTGGCGACCACGAAGCCCTTGTCGCCGATCTCGCCCGTAATGCCGCGGATGACCGCATCCTGGGCGGACCCCGGCGGCAGCGCGTCCTTGTTCCAGCGCGTCACAACCTCGCTCATGGCCTCACTCCCAATCCAAGGCGCCCTTGCACCACTCGTAGACGAAACCGATCGTCAGCACGCCCAGGAACCCCATCATCGACAGGAAGCCGAACATCCCGATATCCGCCAGGCTCACCGCCCAGGGAAACAGGAACGCCACCTCGAGGTCGAAAATGATGAACAGGATGGCCACCAGGTAGAACCGCACATCGAAGCGCCGGCGCGCATCGTCGAACGGCTCGAAGCCGCATTCATAGGCCGTCAGCTTCTCGGGATAGGGCTTCTGCCGGGCAATCACCAGGGAAGCCACCACCATCGCCAGGGCGATGACGCCGGCGATCCCGAGGAACACCAGAATGGGGAAATACGCTTCCAGCAGGGCCGCCATGAGCCGTTCCTTCTACCTTCCGCCCGGCCGGAGATGCCGCACCGCAGCGCGGTCGGACATTAGCCGCAACATCTCACCGCCGCCATAGGGCCAGCGGCGTGAAAATACTGGATTTTCGGAACGCTGCTGGCGCGAGTGACGGGGCTCGAACCCGCGACCTCCGGCGTGACAGGCCGGCGCTCTAACCAACTGAGCTACACCCGCAGCGGCAGGGCGCCGTGTAGAGCCCCCGCCTCACGCCGTCAAGCGCATGCGGACGAGAAAGGGCGCTCGGGAGGCAGAAAAGGCCCGAGGCGCGTCACGCCTGGACCCGCGCCACGCAAGACGGCTGCCAGCCAACAAGAAATGCCCCCCGCGCGGTCAACCCGCCCGGTAGGCCTCCTCTTCGTATAAGAAACCGTAGTCAACCGCCGGATGCAGGGGCTGGCGGCTCCTGCCGGAGTCGAGGAGCAAAACCCCTCATCCTCCCTTCCTGCGGCCTGCCATTCGCGCACGTATGGGCGGTGACGGGTTCGAACCGCCGGCCCTCTCGGTGTAAACGAGACGCTCTACCGCTGAGCTAACCGCCCGCGCGTGAAAATCAGCCGACAGCGTCCTTCAGGGCCTTGCCGGCCTTGAAGCGCACAGAGTTCGTGGCAGGTATGTCGATTTCGACGCCCGTCCGCGGGTCACGGCCTTTGGAGGCCTTCCGCTGCGTCACCGCGAATGAGCCGAATCCGACCAGGCGGACTTCCTGGTTGCCCTTCAGCGCCGCCTCGATCGCGCCCAACACGGCATCGACCGTCTCGGCTGCCTTGGCTTTCGGGAGGTCGGCCCGTTCCGCCACCGCGGCGATGAGATCCATCTTGTTCACGTCGAAGCCCCCTGGGTGTTCGCACTAGAGAAAACGCGTCGATGGGTTATCGCCAATCGGCGCGCGCATTACAACTATGAGTAGAAAGCCGGGCTGATCGGCCCGCGACCATTTGGCCGCGGGCCTCTTCGATCAGTGCGGCAGGGCCGGTGTGGCCGGCTGAGACGCCGCGACGGGCGCCTCCGGCGGCTCGACCCATTCGATGGCCTCCGGCTTCCGAACCAGCGCCTGGGAAATCACCTCATCCACGTGCGAGACGGGAATGAGCTTCAGGCCCTTCTTCACATTGTCCGGAATTTCGGCGAGATCCTTCTCGTTATCCTTCGGGATGAACACCGTCGTGATGCCGGCCCGCAGCGCCGCGAGCAGTTTCTCCTTCAGCCCGCCGATCGGCAGCACCCGCCCGCGCAGCGTGATCTCGCCGGTCATCGCCACGTCGCGACGGACGGGAATGCCGGTGAGCACGCTGACGATCGAGGTCGCCATGGCAATACCCGCCGACGGCCCGTCCTTCGGGGTCGCCCCTTCCGGCACGTGAACGTGGATGTCCCGTTTCTCGAACAGCGTCGGCTTGATCCCGAAGCTGATCGAGCGGCTGCGCACGTAGCTGAGCGCCGCCGAGACACTTTCCTGCATGACGTCGCCGAGCTTGCCGGTGTGCTTGATGTTGCCCTTGCCCGGCAGCATCACGCTTTCGATCGTCAGGATCTCGCCGCCGACCTCGGTCCACGCCAGGCCCGTCACCGCGCCCACCATGTCCTCCGACTCGGCCTCGCCGAAGCGGAACTTCCGCACCCCCGCGAACTTCTCGAGGTTCTTGCTGGTGATCGCGACCTTTTTGGTCTTGCTGGTCACGATCTCCTTGACGACCTTGCGGGCGAGGTTGGCGATCTCGCGCTCCATGTTCCGCACGCCGGCCTCACGCGTGTAGTAGCGCACCAGGTCGCGCAGGGCGTCGTCGCTGATCGACCATTCGCTCGGCTTGAGGCTGTGCGCCTCGGCCTGCTTGGCGATCAGATGGCGCTTGGCGATCTCCACCTTCTCGTCCTCGGTGTAGCCGGCGATGCGGATGATCTCCATGCGGTCCATCAGCGGCTGCGGCATGCGCAGGCTGTTGGCCGTGGTGACGAACATCACGTCCGACAGGTCGTAGTCGACCTCGAGGTAGTGGTCGGCGAAGGTCGAGTTCTGCTCGGGGTCCAGCACCTCGAGCAGCGCCGAGGAAGGATCGCCGCGCCAGTCCGCCCCCAGCTTGTCGATTTCGTCGAGCAGGAACAGCGGGTTGGACGTCTTCGCCTTCTTCATGCCTTGGATGACCTTGCCCGGCATGGAGCCAATATAGGTCCGCCGGTGGCCACGCACCTCCGCCTCGTCGCGCACGCCGCCGAGCGACATCCGCACGAAGTTCCGCCCCGTCGCCTTGGCGATCGACTTGCCGAGCGAGGTCTTGCCCACGCCGGGCGGTCCCACCAGGCACAGGATCGGCCCACGGATCTTGTTCGCGCGCGACTGCACCGCGAGGTATTCGAGGATGCGCTCCTTGACCTTGTCGAGCCCGTAGTGGTCGGCGTCGAGCACCTTCTCGGCCGCGTTGACGTCGTTCTTGACCTTGCTGCGCTTCTTCCAGGGGATCGACAGGATCCAGTCGAGGTAGTTGCGCACGACGGTGGCTTCCGCGCTCATCGGGCTCATGGTCTTGAGCTTCTTCAGCTCCGCCATCGCCTTGTCGCGCGCTTCCTTCGACAGCTTGGTCTTCTTGATCTTGGCCTCGAGTTCGGCCGTCTCGTCCTTGCCGTCCTCGCCCTCGCCGAGTTCCTTCTGGATCGCCTTCATCTGCTCGTTGAGGTAGTACTCGCGCTGGGTCTTCTCCATCTGCCGCTTCACGCGGCTGCGGATGCGCTTCTCCACCTGGAGCACGCCGATCTCGCTCTCCATGTGCCCGAACACGCGCTCGAGCCGATCCGAAATGCCCTGGACCTCAAGCAGGTCCTGCTTCTCGTTGATCTTGAGATTGAGATGGCATGCCACCGTATCGGCCAGTTTCGAGGGATCCTCGATCTGGTTCAGCGACACCAGAACCTCGGGCGCGATCTTCTTGTTGAGCTTGATATACTGCTCGAACTGGCTGACCACCGTCCGCCCGAGCGCCTCCAACTCCTTCGCCTCGCCGCCCTTGTCGGGCATCGCTTCGACGAAGGCCTCGAAATAGCTCTCGGTCTCCTTGAAGGCGGCGATGCGCGCGCGCTTGCCGCCCTCGACCAGCACCTTCACCGTGCCGTCCGGCAGCTTCAGCAGCTGCAGGATCGTCGAGACCGTGCCAATCCGGTAGATATCCTCGATCGAGGGATCGTCCTGCGACGCATTCTTCTGCGCCACCAGCAGGATCTGCTTGTTCTCCTTCATCACCGCTTCGAGCGCGCGGACGGATTTCTCCCGGCCGACGAACAGCGGCACGATCATGTGGGGAAACACCACGATATCGCGCAGCGGCAGCACTGCCATCAGATCGGCGGGCACCGGCGTCGCGGCGCCTTCACCGGACGCGCCGGCAACCGCCGCCTTCGCGCGGCTGCGCGCCGGCTTGGCCGCGACCTTCGCGGGCGCCGCCGCCTCGGGGGTCACGTCCTCGGCTGCGGGCTCGTTACCGGGGGCGCGGGGTTTTTTCGGATCAGACATAACCAAGACCTCCTTCAGGACAGTCCACACGGAAGCCGCCCTGCCATCAGGCGCGGACTGCCGCACCGGTCGATCTGGTGGCCGGCGCCCTGCACTCGGCACACCGGAAACCGCAACCGCCCGTTTGAACAGCCCGAATATCGGTACCCCCCGCAGGCGCCGCAAGACCTTGAAAAATCCTGGCCGTCACACGGGACGTATCGGCCGATAGCTATCCACAGCGACGCCGCGCAACGCGGATGGCGTCTAGGCGCCGCCCTCGGCGCGCTCCTTGCCGTAGAGGAACAGCGGGTTGGCCCGCGATTCCGCAACTTCGCCATTGATGATCACTTCCTCCACCCCGTCGAGGCCGGGAAGGTCAAACATTGTCGCGAGCAGGATGTTCTCCATGATCGACCGCAGCCCACGCGCCCCGGTCTTGCGCGCAATCGCCCGCTTCGCCACCGACCCTAGCGCATCATCGGTGAAGGAAAGCTTCACACCCTCCATCTCGAACAGCCGGCCATACTGCTTCACCAGCGCGTTCTTCGGCTTGGTGAGAATCTCGATCAGCGCGCTCTCGTCGAGGTCCTCCAGCGTCGCCACCACCGGCAGACGCCCGATGAACTCGGGAATCAGGCCGAACCGCAGCAGATCCTCGGGCTCCACCTCGCGCAGGATCGCCCCCGTGCGCCGCTCGTCCGGGCTGCGCACCTCGGCGCCATAGCCGATACCCGAGCCCTTGCCGCGCGCGCCGATAATCTTCTCGAGCCCCGAGAACGCGCCGCCGCAGATGAACAAGATGTTCGTCGTGTCGACTTGCAGGAACTCCTGCTGCGGATGCTTCCGCCCGCCCTGCGGCGGCACCGAGGCCACGGTGCCCTCCATGATTTTCAGCAGCGCCTGCTGCACGCCCTCGCCCGACACATCCCGCGTGATCGACGGGTTGTCCGACTTGCGGCTGATCTTGTCGACCTCGTCGATATAGACGATGCCGCGCTGCGCCCGCTCGACGTTGTAGTCAGCCGCCTGCAGCAGCTTGAGGATGATGTTCTCCACATCCTCGCCGACATACCCCGCCTCCGTCAGCGTCGTCGCATCCGCCATGGTGAACGGCACGTCGAGAATCCGCGCCAGCGTCTGCGCCAGCAGCGTCTTGCCCGACCCCGTCGGCCCGACCAGCAGGATGTTCGACTTGGCGATCTCGATGTCGTTGTTCTTCGCCCCGTGCGCCAACCGCTTGTAATGGTTATGAACCGCGACGCTCAGCACCTTCTTGGCGTGCATCTGCCCGATGACATAGTCGTCGAGAACCTTGCAGATCTCCTTCGGCGTCGGCACCCCGTCGCGCGTCTTCACCAGATGCGTCTTGTGCTCCTCACGGATGATATCCATGCAGAGTTCGACGCACTCGTCGCAGATGAACACCGTCGGGCCCGCAATGAGCTTCCGCACCTCGTGCTGCGACTTGCCGCAGAACGAGCAATAAAGGGTGTTCTTCGAATCGCCGGATTTGCTCATGAACACTCCTGGCCCAAGGGATCGAGGTGATCGCTGGCGGGCACGCAAGACGCTAAGTGTAGCCCCCCCGCCCCGTGCCCGACAAGCGCTCGGCTCGCGGGCTCCGGGACGTAAGGCGCCGGTTGGACCAGGATCGCCGGCCGCCTCAGCTCTTGGCGTCCGAGTCGACCGGCAGCGGACGGTTCTCCACCACCTCGTCGATCAGCCCGAAATCCTTCGCCTCGGCCGCGGTGAGATAGGTGTCGCGCTCCATGTTCTTCTCGATCTCCGCCAGCGTCTGCCCGGTATGATGAACATACATCTGGTTCAGCCGCTCACGCGTCTTGAGAATCTCGCGCGCCTGGATCGCGATGTCGGAGGCCTGACCCTGCGCCCCGCCCGAAGGCTGATGGATCATCACCTGCGCATTCGGCAGCGCATACCGCTTGCCCTTGGCGCCCGCCGTCAGCAGCAGGCTGCCCATCGAGGCCGCCATGCCGATGCACACGGTCGAGACCGGGCTGCGGATGTACTGCATCGTGTCGTAGATCGCCAAACCCGCCGACACCACGCCGCCGGGGCTGTTGATGTAGAACGAAATATCCTTGTTCGGATTCTCGCTCTCCAGGAACAGCAGCTGCGCGCACAGCAGGCTCGCCACCTGGTCATAGACCGGACCGGTCAGAAAGATGATCCGCTCCTTCAGCAGGCGCGAATAAATGTCATAGGCCCGCTCGCCGCGCGCGGTCTGCTCGACCACCATCGGCACCAAGCCATTATTGTAGATCTCGACCGGATCCCGATCCCGCATGCTCATCTTCCCTGCGCTCGCCACCCGGCTCCGTACCGGCAAACTGCTCGGCCGCACTCTGCCCCGGCGGGTCTCAACCCAACGTAAATAAGCGACACCCGCGCCGCTGTCAGCCTCGCGCCGCCCAAACCGGCCGTTTGACCGGGCGGACGATCAGGCCGCGGCCTCCGGCTCCTTGGTCAATTCTTCCACGGACACAGTGGTTTCGTTGACCTTGGCAAGCTCGAGCACGAAGTCGACCACCTTCTCCTCCAGCAGCGGCCCGCGCAGCGAATCGGCCGCCTGCGGATTCTTGCGGAAGAATTCCAGCACCTGCTGCTCCTGCCCCGGATAGCGCGAGGCCTCCGTCCGCATCGCCCGCGTCATCTCATCGGCGGCGACCTGGATGTTGTTCACCCGGCCGATCTCCGACAGCAGCAGCCCGAGCTTCACCCGGCGCGTCGCGATCCCGCGATACTCCGCCTTCAGCGTCTCCTCGTCCTTGCCCTTGTCGTCGTCGTCCTGCTCGCCCTGCGCCTTGTCGGCCTGCACGCGCTGCCAGATCGTCTCGAACTCGGCCTCCACCATGCTCTCCGGCACCGGGAACTCCGACACCCCCGCCAGCGCATCCAGCAGCGCCCGCTTCACCCGCGCGCGCGACAGCTGGTCATACTCGCGCTGCATCTGCTGCACGATCAGGTCGCGCACCCGCGCGATCTCCTCGAAGCCCAGCTTCTTGGCGAACTCGTCGTCGATCGCCGGCAACACCTTCTGCTTCAGCTTCTTCGCCGTGATGTCGAAGGTCGCATCCTTGCCCGCCAGCTCCTTGGCGCCATACTCCGCGGGGAAGCTCACATTGATCGTGCGCGCCTCACCGACCGACATGCCTTCGCACTGCTCGGTGAACCCCGGAATGAACCCCGGACCGGCCACCTCGACATCGATGTCCGACGCCGTGCCGCCCTCGAACGCCACGCCATCGATCTTGCCGACGAAATCAACCGTCAGCACTTCGCCCTTGGCCGCCGGACGAACCTCCTCGATGTCAACCAGGTCCCGGTTCCGCTCGGCGATCTCGCCCAGCGCCTTGTCGATCGTCTCCGCCGTCGGCTCGGCCTTCATGCGCGTGAGCTCGATCTTGCCGAAATCCGGCATCGCGATTTCCGGCAGCAGCTCGACCTCGACCTTGAACTCCAGGTCCTTGTCCTCGTCGAGACTGACCACATCCACCTTCGGCTGGTTCGCCGGCCGCAGGCCGCGATCGGTCAGCACCTGCGTCGTCGCCTCGTTGACGCTCGCCTCAAGCACCTCTGCCATGACGGCAGTGCCGAAGCGCTTCGTCACCACACTCATCGGCACCTTGCCGGGCCGGAACCCGGGAATGTTGACCGTGCGCGTCAGCTCGGCCAGCCGCTTGGCACGCTTGCCGGAAATGTCGGCGGCGGGAACAACCACGCTCCAGGCGCGCTTGAGCCCATCGGAAAGCGTCTCGGTGACCTGCATGTCTCGGAAAACCCTCAGTAAAGAACGCCACAGCCGGCCAGGTGGTGCGGGCGGAGGGACTTGAACCCCCACGGCTTGCGCCACCAGAACCTAAATCTGGCGTGTCTGCCAATTCCACCACGCCCGCCCGCGAGTTACCTGCCACGGCCGTGAGCGCGGGGACTTAGCGCAGCGAAGCCTTTGTCACAAGTATGCCACGCGCACTTATATAAGGGACGCGCTCCTAAGTCCGCTCTAGGAGTTCGATCGACACCCCCTCGGGGCCCCTCAGGAACGCAATCCGAACGCCCGGCCTGATCGTCGTCGGCTCCATCGTGAACTCCGCCCCCTTCCCCTTCAGCTCCGCCACCACCGCATCGATGCCACTCACCCGCAGCCCGATATGGTCCAATCCCTGATACGGCGACACCGGCGCCGCCGCCGTCTTCCCCGCCACCGCCGGCGCGATGAAAATATCCTGCCCGCCCAACCGCAAATCCACCCGCGGACCCCCCTGCTGCACGCTGCGGATCACCTCGGCGCCAAACATCCGCTCATAAAAAACCGCCGTCGCCTCCGGATCAGGACTACGCAAATGAATATGATCAAACACGAAACCGGACATAACTTCCCTCCTGCTGAACCTCTGCTCGCCCCACCCTGCCACCAATCGTCCCTCAACCCAACACGAGCATAAGGCAAGGCCAGGGGCTCCGCCGGCCAGGGGCCCGGGGCCCCTGGACCCCCAACAACTCCGTCCTCCCCCCACCGAAATAACGCTGAATCACGAAAATATTCCTTGAAGCGGCAATTC
>Ga0164297_10000410_pt1 | contig 53418 bp, 52 predicted proteins | sample GEODES058metaG_FD_113539 | JGI IMG/M metagenome (GOLD analysis project Ga0164297, IMG submission 113539) | Dystrophic lake water microbial communities from Trout Bog Lake, Wisconsin, USA - GEODES058 metaG | ecosystem: Environmental > Aquatic > Freshwater > Lake | place: USA: Trout Bog Lake... | reverse complement strand
TGCCGACGGCCCAGTACAAGGCCAGACCGGAGGCGTAATTCCAGGTGATGAATCCGGTGAAGGCCGGCATGGTGAAGGCCATCATGCGCGCCTGTTGCGGGTCCATGCCCGGCGACGGCGTGTAGAACTGCACGAGGAATTGCGAGGCAATCATCAGGCAGGGCAGGATGTGGTACGGGTCGGCGGAAGAAAGATCCGGCAGCCAGAACCAGTGCGCCTGACGCAGTTCAATCGCGTGCGAGAGCATGCCGTAGAAGGCGAATAGCAACGGCATCTGCACCAGCAACGGCAGACAGCCGCCGAACATGTTGACGTTCTCCTTCTGGTAGAGCGAGGAGATTTCCGTATTCATGTTGGCGTACTGCGGGTCAGTGACTTTGTACTTTTTGTACTTGTCGCGGATGGCGGTGATCTGCGGCTGGATGCGCTGCATCTTCAGCGCCGACTTCATGCTGCTGATGCGCAGCGGCAGAAAGACCAGGTTGATGAAAACGGTGAGCAGAACGATGGACCAGCCCCAGCTGGCCAGCACATGCTCATAGGTCCAGTGCAGCAGGATGAAGAGGAACTTCGAGAGATAGCTGAGCCAGCCGAAATCCACCACCGGTTCCAGCGTGACGTGCGGGTCACTGGTGGCGTGGATGTTGCTGAGGACGTAAATGTCATTCGGGCCGGCGTAGAGACGCAGTGATGTGTGGCCGCTGGTGTCTCCGAGTGCGGTGCCTAGCAGGGCTGTGGGTGATTTCGCATCGGGCTTGCTCGGGTCCAGAGCAACGTAGACGGTGTTGTTCTCTGTAACCAGAGATGCGGTCTGCGGCTGGTCGGGCAGAAAGATTGCGGCGAAATAAAGATTGCTGACGCCGGCCCAATCGAGTTCGCCTTCAGCAGTTGCGCCGCCGGAAACTTTGCGGCCGTCGAGGTGAACCGTCTTGCCGCCGCGCGATGTATCCACATGCGAGAGGGCTGCGGTGCCGCGACGCGATGTGGCGGGATGCACAGCCTGCGCACTGCCGGTGTAATCGCCGTTCTGGTCGCCGAGACCACTGGGCCAGTTGAGCAGCGCACGAACCGGCACGCCATTCTGCGTCACCGTGATATCGGCGTGGAGAATGTAGGTCGCATCAAAATGAAAAATCTTATGGACGACCAAACCCGCGCCGTCGGCAAATTTGTAATCGAGCGTGGCGCCATCGGCAGTGGTGGAGCTGACGGTTCCAGTGGCCGAGGGCTGATAGAGTCCGCCTTCGATGCGCGATGTCAGGTTGGCATCGTAAGTGAAGAGCGAAAGCGGATAGCCGAACTTTTTCGCGACGTCGGGATTGACGAGATCGAGCGGATGGCCGTTGTCGTCGTTGTACTTCTTCAGCAACCAGGAGGTGACATGCGCACCGCGGTTGGTGAAGGTGATGCGGTACAGCTCATTCTCAACGATGGTCTGCGACTCTGCGCTGGCGGCAACTACGGGCGCGGTGGGCGCGGCAGAAGCGGCATTGCCGGGCGTTGCTGCCGGTGCATTGGCTGCGGGAGCCGCGGGGCTTGCCGGTGCCGATGCTGCGGGAGCAGCAGCTGATGGAGTAACAGGCTTCGGAGACTTCTGCAGATAATATTGCCAGCCGAAAAACGCCACGACCATGATGAGGATGATGGCGAAGGTGGAACGCGAGTCAGAGCTGCCGCCCTGCATGTTTGGATTTTGATGTTCAGCCAACGCTGGATCTCTTTCAGTAACAGAAATGGGACGAGCTCAGGTTTTCGTCCATGCGTGCAGGACGTCTTGTATCGCCATAGCTATGGTAAATGCTGGCGGGGCGGAACGGGGTCTGGACCGCCGCGGGAGAATGGATGGCAACGCAGTAACCGGGTGAGTGCTAGCCAACTGCCGCGCCCCGCGCCGTGGATTGCAATGGCCTGCTGCGCGTACTCCGAACAGGTGGGCTGGAAGCGACAACCGCCGCCGGCCGGTGCCAGGATGCGCCCCAACCCGTGGAGTACAGGAGAAATTGCGTATCTATATATAGAAAGAAATGCCAGCAAGATGCGGGCGGGCAGCGATGGGCGCGGTGGGGGGTCCATCATTGCGCCTGCGGCCTGGTTGGTTTTGCATCTTTGAAATCTTTTTGGATGCGGAGAAAAATTGTGGCGACGTCCTGCTCCAGTTGAACGAACTCCACTTCGGCTGAGCTGCGGCGCGGATGCAGGACTACATCCACCGGTCGGGTGAGCGTGGCGATGTGGCGGCCGATGGCGGCACGCATGCGGCGCTTGATGCGGTTGCGGACGACGGCGTTGCCGATGGCCTTGGGCACGGTGAGCCCGATGCGCGCGGCTGGATTCAATTCGGAATCAATGCGGGGCGCGCAGAACCAGCTCATCTGGCGGGCACTCTGCCGGCGACTATCGCGGTAGACGCGCTGGTAGTCAGCGTGTTTGCGCAGGCGGTGGTCGGCGGCGGTTCGGGTGGTGGTCATGGCGCTTGGGAGTGGCTGGCGCGCTCGGCGGGGCGGCAGTGGCATGAACTTCCGGGCAGTAAAACGCCCGCTGCAGCAGCGGGCGGCTTCGGATCCGTTGCTGCTACCGAGCTGCCTTAGTCGCGGAAGCCTGCGCTGACAGCGATCTTGTGGCGGCCTTTGGCGCGGCGGCGGCTGAGAACAGCAGCACCGGCCTTGGTCTTCATACGGCTCAAAAAGCCGTGGGTCTTTGCACGGTGACGGCGGTTCGGTTGAAATGTACGCTTCGGCATGGAACTGGCTCCAACTGGAGAAAATGCTCGTCTTGCGACGAACTCTTAGTATAACCGGTTTTGGCCGATTCGCAAAGTGTGGGGGAGAAACTTTCTGGCGGGTGGCACGGGGGCGGATTTTCAGGGACTTTCCGCTGCGCCGACGAGTATCGCAAATGGATATCGTTCCTAAAGCGTTTTTATTTTTACATCTCCCAGGTTCGTGCAGCGGTCGAAACTTTTGTTCCGCAACCGGTTATAGATAGAAAGGCAGGAGAACATTTGCTGCCCGCGACAAGCTGCAAATACAACAGGAAATTGTGCAATTGAGATGCTTGTTTCCTTTGTCACAGACAGAAATTTTTTCTTGCGCGAGGCATCGCACAACTTGCCGGCGGAATCTTTCACCATGCAGTGTGCAAACTGAAATATTTTTTCTTCCAGCGTGTTGCAAGCCACTGTAAGAAACTTTTTTCCGTGCTACTGTTAAGACCGTTCACTTGAGATTGTTCACAACACATCTGTCAGACAAACATGTTTCATCCAACCCGCGCCGGCAGAGAAAATAATTTTTCGGCGCCATGAAATGAATCCAGAGAAGCAGCCGGGGATGCAGATCTGGCAAGGCCGCAGACGACACAAGTTCCAGCTTGATCTGGATTGTGTCGCGGTCGGGGAAATCCATTTTAGTGAGCCGGTTTTTCCGGTTGGTTGGCGGCAACAGAGTTGGCGGCAAGATGTGAGAGAAAGACTGGAAACGTATGTCATATATACCCACAGCAGCAGCAGTACTGAATCCCTGGGCCCGGATTCTAGGCGCGCTTGAAAGAAAAGTTCATCGCCAGAACTTCGATACCTGGTTGAAGCCGATGCGCTTCAGCCACATGAACGGAAGGACCGTCGTCGTGCGTATGCCATCGGCGGCCTTCTCGAACGTCGGCGAAAAATACAGCGACCTGATCAACGAGGCCATCGGCAACCTGGCGCTGGAAGTGGACGAAATCACTTTTGTGCTGCCCGAGGAAGACCCCAGCAACACACGCGTCCGCAGCGACGGCGGATTTGCGCCGATGCCGACGCACGCACCCACGGCGCCCACGCGGCGCAGTCCGCAACCCTCTGCCGAGCAGACCCGCTTTGACTGGTCCACAGCGGCGCAGTTCAACCCGCGCTACACCTTCGATGCGTTTGTCATCGGCAGCGCCAACCAATTTGCACACGCAGCGGCGCGCGCCGTTGCCGAGCGGCCGTCGAAGGCCTACAACCCGCTCTTCCTCTACGGCGGCGTGGGTATGGGCAAGACGCACCTGATGCAGGCCATTGGCCACGAAGTGAAGCGGCTGAACCCCATCGCTTCCATCTGCTACGTCTCCGGCGAAAAGTTCACCAACGAACTCATCACCTCGCTGCGCTATGACAAGATGTCGAGCTTCCGCGATAAGTTCCGCTCTGTAGATGTGCTGCTGATTGACGATGTGCAGTTCCTCGCCGGCAAGGAGCGCATGCAGGAGGAGTTCTTCCACACCTTCAACGCGCTGCATGAGGCGATGAAGCAGATTGTGATTGCCAGCGACCGGCCGCCGAAAGAACTGGCGGAGATTGAAGACCGTCTGCGTTCGCGATTTGAGTGGGGCTTGATTGCCGACATTCAGCCGCCGGATTTGGAAACGAAAGTCGCCATCCTGCAGAAGAAGGCGGAGATCGAACACGTCACCATCCCGACCGATGTGGCGCTGTTCATCGCATCGAACATCCGCACCAACGTGCGCGAGCTGGAAGGCGCGCTGGTGCGGCTCATCGCGTGGTGCAGCCTGAACAACGCGGAGATGACCCTGCCGACGGCACAGCAGTGCCTGAAGCAGTTCATTGACACGCAGGTGCGCAAGATTACGATTGAAGCCATCCAGCGCACCGTGGCCGAGCAGTTCGGCATGCGCGTGAGCGAGCTGAAGCAGAAGAACAACTCGCGCCAGATTGTGGTGCCGCGCCAGATTGCCATGTACCTGGCCAAGCAGATGACCGAGGCCAGCCTGCCGGAGATCGGCCGTCAGTTCGGCGGCAAACACCACACCACAGTGATGCACTCGATTGCCAAGATTGACGAGCAGCGTCGCGACGACAAGGACATGAACCGGACGATTAACCAACTGATGGAATCGCTGGGATAGTGCTACGCGCACGGCGAACGTTAAAAACTTTTTAGCGGGATCCGATATTCATGAGTGGCGTTGGATTCTTAATTCTTGCGTTCTGGCTAGTTAGTTACGCTGCTACTCCAATAGCAATTGTTGGAGGATGGATAGTTCTACTGAAGGGTCCACGCAAGTGGACCCTTTGTGCTGTCTGTAGTTTTATTGGCTTATGTATTGCGAGCTTTTCTACACTAATTGCTCTTCTCGCATGGGGATATGCTCAAAATCATACTTTTCAGCCTTATGATCCTCGGCTAATGAGAATCATTCGTTGGGGATTTCGTCTCTCGTCTGCGGCATTCGTGTTTTCATGTGCTGGAATCTGGAAACAAAACCATTTGCGTTGGTTCTCCTTAGTTGGTTCTATCAGCACACTTTTGTTTTGGTTCGCCGCTGCCGGTTCCGAGTAGATAAATATGCTCCGTCCACTCTTCCACAAGCAGGCACCGCACACTGTTGAAATCCGGTGGCGGCGAAGTGGTTGCAGGCGCGGCGGTTGTCGCGGCTTTCCACGGGCGGTCACAGCTTTTCTCGGCGGTGGCGGTTGTGGCCGGTGCAGAAGTGGGAAGATGCGGGTGCAACCTGGGGCCAGCCGCCGGTTGCGCACCTCTTCTCCCGCTTCTCCAGTTCTGCACTGCCTGGTTTTCTAAATCGCGCACCACACATCCACCCGCGTGGATTGCGGTTCTGCTTCACTTCTCCACATTTCCAGCGAGAACGACTTCTGCTACTAGATTAAGAATAAGAATCATTCTTGTTTTAAGAGCTTTATTCGCAGCGCCTTTCGCCGTTGCGGAGCGGTACGCAGACTACACAGTAGCCACCCGGTTTCCCACATAAAATTGCCGCAGTTGGCTCTGTGATTTACAGCCGTTTCGACCTACAATTGAATCGCTGCTATTGTTTTCCGCATAGCGTTTTGATGGGCACCACGCCAAACGTAGAGATGCACGTACCCGCACCACGTACCAGAGGAGATCGCCTGTGACCACCGCCGCCCAGACCGCTGCCCCAGCCGGATCGCTAGAAATCACCATCAGCCGCGCCGACCTGCTGCGAGAGCTGACCGCCGCGCAGTCCGTGGTCGAGCGCAAGACGACGATACCGATTCTTTCCAACATTTTGTTTGAGGCGGCCGACGACCGGTTGCTGATTACCGCGACCGACCTGGACCAGAGCCTGCGCACCAGCTGCGCCGCCCGCGTCAAGAAGCCCGGCGCCTGCACCATCCCCGCGCGCAAGCTGTATGACTACGTGAAGCTGCTGCCCGAGGGCGACGTAAGCGTGAAGATGCTGGAGAACCACTGGGTGCAGATTCGCGCCGGCCGCAGCAACACCAAGATGGTCGGCATGGCCCGCGCCAACTATCCCCAGGTGCCGGAGTTCCCCACGGTCGGCTCGGTGGACCTGCCGGTGGCCACGATGAAGGGCCTCATCGCCCGCACCATCTTCGCCATCTCTGCAGAGGAGTCCCGCTACACACTGAACGGCGCGCTGCTGGTGCTGAAGGCCGAGAGCCTGGCCATGGTGGCCACCGACGGCCATCGCCTCTCGCTGGCGGAAAAGAGCGGCGACTCGCTGGCCGGCATCAACGGCGAAAAGAAAATCCTCATCCCGCGCAAGGCGCTGCAGGAGCTTTCCTCGCTGCTTTCAAACACCGAAGAAGAATTTGTCGCCTTTGCCGATGACGAGCAGACGCTGTACTTCCGCATCGGCGGCCGCACGCTGACCTCGCGCAAACTCACCGGCCAGTTCCCCAACTACGACGCCGTGATGCCGCGCGACAACAACAAGTTTGCCGTGGTGAAGGCCGATGAACTCGGCGCCAAGCTGCAACTGGTGGCGCAGTTCGCCGATGAGCGTTCAAAGGCCATCAAGCTGAAGCTGGAACAGAATGAGCTGAAGCTTTCGGCCAGCTCGCCCGACTCCGGCGAGAGCGAAGACTCGATTGAAACGCCCTACACGTTTGACCCGCTGGTGGTGGGCTTCAACTCCGATTACCTGCTGGAGTTTCTGAAAGTGGTGGGCACGCCGGAAGTGCGGCTGGAGTTCAAGGACTCGCAGTCTGCCGGCCAGGTGCGCCCCGAAGAAGCCGACGGCGAGTACCGCTACCGCTACGTCATCATGCCGATGCGCATCTGAGTGGTTGAAAAAAGTTAAATGAAAAAGCCGGGAGAAAATCTCCCGGCTTTGTTTTGCATTCAACACCTACACCTGCGAGCAGGCGAGCGGCGAGAGGATCAGATTGCTGACGTTGCTGACGATGCTCTCGTAGTTGTAGCGCGGCGAGGCGGACAATTTTTTCCAGTCCGGATTATTGCTGAAGGCCGACCACAGCGTGTCGTGATGCGCGAGCGAATCGAAGCTGAGCATGTAGGTGAGGCACGGCAGTTGCGCGCCCACCAGAACATCGGCAAAGAAGACGCAGTCGAATCCCGCCTGCTGAAAATAAGAAAACTCACCTTTGTGGAACATCTCCACCTTGCGCACATGGTCGCCGTAGCTGGGGCTTTCGTAGGTGCGCAGCTGGTAGATGCGCTTGGCCTTGGTGGCCGCTCCGGGAGCGGGTGTGAGGCGTGGCCAGCCGGGGAAGGCCGACATCAGCGTAGACTCCGCACGGATGAAAGCGGGCGCGATGGCCGGCGCATTCCAGAAAGCATCGGCAGCTTTTAAAAACTCCGCGTCATCGGCGAGCTTCAGGTCGAGCGTGGCCAACGCTTCCGCCGATGTGCCGGGGATGAGCACGTAGGTCGCCGGTGTTTCGGATCCGAAGCTGAGGTTGAAGGCGCCGACGGGCCCCAGGCCAATCTGCGTGCGCATGCGGTCCAGCGCCGGCATTAGCGCATCGCTGATGTAGTTCGAGGTCAGCTTGGTCTGCGGGCCGGACTGCTGGTGGTAGCGGCGCAGCAGGTAGAACTGTTGCGGGCTGGGCTGCGATTGCGCAGCCAGCGGAGTTGCGGCGGCTGCGGTTACGGCGGCAGTGGCGAGGGACGATGTCAAAAACTGGCGGCTCTGCATGGGACCTCCGAAGATAAAACAAACGCGGGCTTAATTTCCTGACGCCTACTAATGTAATGGTTGTGCCCCTCGGCTGGCTTGGCTATACCATCAGCTATGCATCTTTCCGGAGCCATCTTTCTCATCGCATTCATTCTGGTTGCCAGCGCGGCGATGCTGTTGGTGCTGCATCTCACGCGGCTGGGCATCATCATCCACCAACACATACCGGACCGGCCACGGCGTCGTATGTTTCTTGCTTCCATCAGCTTCATCGTCACATTTCTTGCGGTGCGGCTGCTGGTGGCTTCCATCACACACCACGTGGGCCCGTTTGGTTATGTGGAGATGCACGGCCAACACATTCATCATCTTGTTTGGGGAATTCTGCTGCTGCTGGCCAGCGGTTACGCCACGCTCTCTGAGTGGGGCACGCGCGCTACGCCGAATTCCATTCTTGCAAGCCACATACTATCCATCATGTACGGTGTGGGCGCGGCGCTTACGCTGGATGAATTCGCGTTGTGGCTCAGCCTGGATCCGTTGGCGTACTGGTCACACGAAGGGCGTCTCAGCGTGGATGCGGTGATCCTCTTCGGCGCTCTGCTGGCGATGGGCGCGTGGGGCGCACCGCTGCTGCACAAAGTAGAGAAGGAAGAAAAGAAACTGGCGGGCTAATACGGCTTATTCTTTCAGGTCCACAATCGTTGCGCCGGCGCCGCCTTCATTGTGCGGCGGTTCAGTAACGCCGGAGACCTGCGGGTGCTGCTTCAAATAATTTCGCAGCGTGCGCCGCAATACTCCCATGCCGGTGCCGTGCACAATGCGAATTCGCGTGAGGCCGGCGAGAAAAGCGCGGTCGAGAAATTTTTCCACGGAATCCTGCGCTTCATCCGCCGTCTGGCCGATGACATTAATTTCCATGCCCACCGAGGGACCGTCGTCATCAATCTCATGTCCGCGCATGCCACTGGAACTCATGGAGACGGAAATATTTTTCCTGCTGCGCACGGCGGTCAGCGGTGAGAAATTGTCATTTGCACTCTTCACCACTTCGGCAATTTCATCGCGCGCCACGCGCATCTTCATCGCACCGACAGACATCTCCCACGCGTTGCCGTCGAGCGCGCGCAGCACAGTGGCGTTGCGACCCAGTGTTTTCAGCCGGACCACATCGCCCGCGCTGACGTGGCGTACCACATGCGGCTGCGCATTTGCATCGCCCGTGTCGGCGCCAGTATTGTGCGCGACGACCGTCGAATTAAACTGCTCGCTGAATTCGCGCCGCAGCCGTGCAATGCGCCGCTCGGCTTCCTTGCTCAACTTCTGCGCCGCCGCACGGTCTTCAATCGCCTTCACGGTTTCGCGCAGTTGATACTCAAAATCCTTCAGCAATGATAGTAGTTTTACTTCCAGGTCTTTTACTTTGGTGCGCTGTTCCTTGCGGCCTTCCTGTTCCAGCCGCAATTTTTCGCGCATCACTTCGCGCTCGCGTTCGCGCAGAGAGTTTCGTTCTTCAGACGCCGCTGCGAGTTGTGCATGCAGTTGATCAATGAAGCGTGAAATTTCTGCGGCCTGCGATTGCACCCGTTCCCGTGCGCGGCGAATAATGTTGGCATTCAACCCGAGTCGCTCGGCAATGTTGATACCGGCCGATGCACCCGGCACACCGATGCGCAGCCGATAGGTGGGCGCCAATGTCTGCTCATCGAAGCCCGCCGCTGCGTTGATAACACCGTCATGGTTGGCCGCGTAGACCTTCAGCGCAGTAAGGTGCGTGGTGATGCAACACCACGCGTGTGCGCGGAGAAAATCTTCAGCAACAGAAACTGCGAGCGCAGAACCTTCATCGGGATCAGTCGCCGAACCAAGTTCATCCAGCAGCACCAGCGATCCGGCATCGGCCGCCGCAGTGATGCGATTAATGTTGGCGATGTGCGCGGAGAAAGTAGAAAGGCTTTGCTCGATGGATTGCGCGTCGCCGATGTCCGCGTACACCGCAGTGAAGAGCGGCAGCGTGGCCTCCTCGGCCGGGACCGGCATACCCGCCTGTGCCATCAACGCCAGCAGCCCCAGCGTCTTCAGCGTCACCGTTTTGCCGCCGGTGTTCGGGCCGCTGATAATCATCTGCCGCGCCGTTGTGGCGGCTTCTTCATCGATGAGGAATGACAAATCCAGCGGTACCAGGCGTGATGCTTCACCCGCTGCACGCAACCGCATTTCGAGCAGCGGATGCCGCGCCGCCTTCAATTGCAATGTTTCATTTCCTGCAGCGGGAAAATTCGGACGCACTGCGTTGTACTCGCGCGCAAAGCGTGCCCGCGCAAAATGCGATTCCACCTCCGCGAGAATTTTTGCACCGGCGGAAAGCGTCAGTGCATGCTGGCCGATTTCGCGTGTCATCGCCATCAACACGCGTTGCACTTCGGCCTGCTCTTCATCGAGAAGCCGCACCAGTTCGTTGTTCTCTTCGATGACATCGAGCGGTTCGACGAAAAATGTCTGGCCGCTGGAACTTGCTCCGTGCACCACACCGGCAACGCGCCGCCGATGTTCGGCCTTGATGGGAATCACAAACCGCTCGCCGCGCACGGTGATGAGTTCGTCCTGCGTGCTGCCGTCGCTGCTCAACTTGCGCAGTTGGGCGCGCAACGTGTCTTCAATCTGCCGCTGCTGGCGTTCCATCTCGCGGCGCAAACGGCGCAGCTCGGGCGAAGCGGAATCATTCAAACTGCCGTCGGGTTCAATGCGTCCCTGCAGCGAACGCACCAGTCCTGCGGGGTCGGAATGCATCAGCGGCTCGCTGAGCGATTGCAACTCCGGCCACGCTTCAACGCCTTCCGGCGGCGCGGCCATCAGCAGTCGCCAAGCGACGACGCATTCGGCCAGGCCCAGTATGCGGCGAATCTCCAACGCTTCCAGCACCGCGCCGGCAATGCGCGATTTATCCAGCAGCGTGGTGGCGTCGAAGAGCGGATGAAAATCAAAACTCACCTGCGCGGCCAGCAGCGAACACACTTCTTCCGTGCGTCCATGCTGCAGTTGCAGCCACGCCGCATCGTTGGTCGGCGTCAGCGAGGTTATCCACGCGCGGCCCACCGGAGAACTGGCATAGCCGGCGATGAATTCGCGCAGCCGTTCCCACTCCAGCGCCGATGCGCTGATCTCGTGCAGCTTCCCGGGAATTTCTGGCAATAGACCCACATCGGTTATCGTAATCCGCCACGATGCCAAGTGCGAAATGCGGGTGCGAAACACACACGAATTTCTCCACAGCATCTTCACAAACCGTGCAAAACTCGCAGGGCGTAAAATTTCTGCAGCGGTGCGTTTGCATCAACGCACGCGGAGGCAAGATGTTCTGTACAACCTGCGGCAGGCAAATTTCAGACGGCTCACGCTTCTGTTCCAACTGCGGGGCGGCCCAGGTCGCTGGCCAAGTTGCAGCGCAGGCTGCGGCCCCCACTGCTGCGGCAACGCAAGTTCCCGCCGCGCGCATCCCGCGCAGTGAACGGCATCGCCGCACGCTTGGCATTCTGTGGATAGTCGACGGCCTCTATACCCTGCTGGCGCGGATGCTGCTGTTTTCCATTCTCTTCAACTCCTTCCATCTCTGGTCCAACATGGGCAGCCTGCCGATGGGCCTGCACGGCTTCGGCGCTTTTCTACCGCTGCTGGCGCAGTTTGCGCTGGTGCGCGGCGTACTCGCGCTGATAAGCGGAGTTGGACTGCTGATGAATGCCGGCTGGGCGCGGGTGCTGGCCATTCTCACCACCGTGCTTACGTTGACTAATATCCCGCTCGGCACAGCGCTGGGCATTTACACCCTCTGGGCGCTGGTTCCGGAAGAGCCGGTACAAAATTAACAACAACGCGGAGTTTGTGAGCCACTTCACACCGCCGACGCGTTTTAAGTCCTAAAATAAAGCCATGGAATTCCCAGTCACTCGCATGCGGCGGTTGCGTCGCACTCCGGCATTGCGCTCCCTGGTGCGCGAAACGCACCTTACCCCCGGCTCGCTCATCTACCCGCTGTTTGTCATGCCCGGCGAAGGCAAGCGCAAGCCCATCAGCTCCATACCCGGCGTGTTTAATTTTTCCGTGGATGAAGTGGTGAAGGAAGCGCGTGAAGCCGCGGCGCTCGGCGTCGGCGGGCTATTGCTTTTCGGATTGCCCGAAACAAAGGACGAGTTGGCCACCGGCGCGTATGACGAGAACGGCATTGTGCAGCAGGCGTTGCGCGCGTTGAAGGCAGAGCGTTCGCTGGACTCGCTGGTGCTCATCGCCGACGTTTGCCTGTGCGAATACACATCGCACGGCCACTGCGGCATTGTGGAGAAACACGGCAGCGAATACTCCATTGAGAACGACATCAGCCTTGGGCTCATCGCGCGCGCGGCCGTTTCGCTTGCTGCCGCCGGTGCCGATATCGTTGCGCCGTCGGACATGATGGATGGCCGTGTCGGAGCCATTCGCGAAGCGCTGGATCTGGCTGCCGAAGAAATTCCCAGTCTGCTTGAAACGCCCATCCTCAGCTACGCCTCAAAATTTGCCTCGGCGTTTTATGGCCCCTTCCGCGAAGCCGCCGACTCCGCCCCGCAATTCGGCGACCGCCGCAGCTACCAGATGGACGGAGCCAACCGTCGCGAAGCCATGCGTGAAATCGATCTTGATTTGGTGGAGGGTGCGGACATGGTGCTGATGAAGCCCGCCGGCCCGTACCTCGACATCATCCGCGAGGCGCGCGACCGCTTTGAGGTGCCGCTCGGCGCGTATCAAGTTTCGGGGGAATATTCCATGCTGCACGCGGCCTTTGAACGCGGCTGGCTGGAGCCGGAACGCGCCATGATGGAATCGCTGCTCAGTATCCGCCGCGCCGGTGCCGACTTCATCGTGACCTACTTCGCCAAGGAAGCCGCCAAGGTGTTGGGATGAATAAATCATCAATAATCACATCAAAAGAACAAGCAGAAAAAGCACTTGAAGTTCTTAAGAAATTTGGATGGGGTGTTGAAAAAGATGGGGATAAAGTAATTCTTATTGAACCCAATCCAGAAATAAATTGGTTGCATAGTATGAGAGAAGATTCCCCTACAGGCACAATGGAAAAAAATAAAATGACGCCAAAAACAATTCAAGTATATTTGCCCACCGGTAACCCACGCGACATTCGTAGAGCCGAAATAACAACTCGAATTGTGCGTGTCTTTGAAATTCCCAAAGAAAATCTTAATCAATTTCTTGATATGGATGAATCAAATCAAGTTTGTATTTATTTTCTATTTGGCAACGAGGTAGAAGATGAATTGCGTGAACTTTATATAGGTCAAACAAGTAGCCTAAGAGAACGATTTAAGTCACATGAAAAACAGAAGAGTTTTTGGACAAAAGCACTTGTGGTGATTTCATTAACAAATAGTCTTACTCAAACACATGCTTTGTATTTAGAGTGGCTTGCAATCAAAGAAGCCAATAATATTGGACGATATGCAACTCAGAATGGGAATGTTGGAATTCGTCCTTATACACCAGAGCCACTTGAGGCAGATTGTAATGAGATTCATGAAACCATAGGTATATTAATAGCGACTCTTGGCTATCCAGTTTTTGAACCTCTGCTTAAATCTGGTTCAGCAGCTGACAATCAAGAATTATTTTATTGCAAAGCATCCGATGCGAACGGGCGGGGAGTTTATACAGAGGAAGGTTTCGTTGTTCTAAAAGATTCAAGTGGACGTTTAGAGAACGTATTATCGATAGCGGGTACAGCAGATGAGAAGTTAAGGCAAAGTCTAGTCGCTGATGGAAATGTGCGAGTAGATGGCAATCGAATTATTTTCAATCACGATAAACTATTCAGCTCTCCAAGCAAGGCAGCTGTTGCTTTAATGGGCACTACTGCAAATGGTTGGATTGTTTGGAAGAATAAAGAAGGAAAAACACTGGATGAAGTAATACGTAAAGCCCAGTGTAATCAAAATTAAAGTCAGGAAACGGAGCAGACACGTGGCAGATATTCTCTACGACATAGCCATCATCGGCGGCGGGCCAGCCGGATACACAGCGGCGATTCGCGCGGGGCAGTATGGACTGAAAGTCGCGTTGATGGATGCATCGCCGCGTCTCGGCGGGACGTGCCTGCACGTCGGCTGCATCCCCACCAAGGCGCTGCTCTTCAATGCGGAAGTGTGGGACCATGTGCAGCACGGCGCAGAGTTCGGCCTGCAGGGCGCGGCCGGCGTCACGCTCGATTGGTCTGCGGTGCAGAAGCGCAAGAACGACATCATCACCAAGCACACCAAGGGCCTCGACTTCCTGATGAAGAAGAACAAGGTCACCGTCATCAACGGCTGGGCGCGGTTGACTGGCGCGGCCAAAGACGGCGTGCACACGGTGGATGTGCAGACCGGCGAAACCAGCGGTGCACTCCAACAGGTGAAGGCGAAGAAATTAATTCTGGCCACCGGCTCTGCGGCGCGCATGTTGCCCGGCTATCAGGCCGACGACAAAATTCTTACCAACATTGAAATCCTCGCGCTCGACACGCTGCCGAAATCACTCATCGTGATTGGCTCCGGTGCGGTGGGCAGCGAGTTCGCTTCCAACTTCCGCAGCTTTGGCGCGGAGGTGACGCTGCTGGAAGCGCTGCCGCGCATTGTTCCGGTGGAAGATGAAGAGGTCAGCCGCGAACTGGCGCGTGTCTACAAAAAACGCGGCATCGCTGTGTATGCCGGCGCCAAGCTCGACAAAATTGAGAAAACGAAAACCGGCGTGAAGGTGAGTTTCGCAACGGCTGAAGGCAAAGCCGAAGTGAAAGAAGCGGAAAAAGTTTTAGTCGCAGTGGGCCGCGCACCGCGCACGGAAAATATCGGTATCGAAAAAACAAAAATTAAACTCGACCGCGGCTACGTTACCACCAACGAGTGGATGGAAACTGTTGAGCCGGGCATTTACGCCATTGGAGACATTGTTGCCGGCATGCCGCAACTGGCGCACGTGGGCAGCATGTGCGGCATGGTGGCGGCGGCGCGCATCGCCGGAAAATACGCGCGTCCGGTCAATCGCAATCGCATCCCCGGCTGCACGTATACCGAGCCGCAGATTGGCAGCGTCGGCTTGACCGAGGCTGTGGCGAAAGAAAAAGGCGTCGCGATTAAAGTCGGCAAGTTTCCCTTCGCCGGAAATTCCAAGGCCACGATTCTCGGCAGCCATGATGGATTTGTGAAAGTGGTCAGCGATGCGAAGTACGGCGAGATTCTCGGCGTGCATATCATCGGCCCGGGAGCCACGGAAATTATCTCCGAAGCTGTGACCGCGATGGACCTTGAAGGCACAGTCGAGTCCATGATGTTTACGATTCACGCGCATCCCACGCTGGCAGAAAGCCTGCTCGACGGCTTCAGCGCCGTGGACGGCAAGGCCATCAACGCCTAGCGCGAGCGGAGCCTCCCACTTGCAAACGCTCCATGTTCTCCAACTCGGCCGCATTAGCTACGCAGAGGCACTCGCCGTGCAGCAGCGTGCGGTTGCGTTGCGTCGCGAGGGAAGCATCGGCGACCTGCTGCTCTTTGTCGAACACAATCCGGTGATTACGCTGGGCCGCAATGCGCATCGCGAAAATATTTTAGTGAACGAGGCTGCACTGGCGCAGCAGGGCATCGAGCTGCATGAAACCAATCGTGGCGGCGATGTGACCTATCACGGCCCCGGCCAACTGGTCGGCTATCCCATCCTGGATTTGCGCGGCGAATTTCCGCAGAAACGCGGGCCATATCTCGGGCCCGTGGATTATGTTCGCCTACTGGAAGAAGTGTTGATGCGCAGTTGCGGCGAGTTCGGCGTCACCACGCAACGCATTGCGGGCTGCACCGGCGTGTGGACGCTGGCCGCGCCAGAAAAAAAACTGGCAGCCATCGGCGTGCACGTCACCGTTGGAATTACTTCACACGGCTTCGCGTTGAATGTTTTGAACTCTGCAAATAACGCGCACGGTTTTGACTGCATCATTCCCTGCGGCATTGCCACGCGCGGCATCACCAGTCTGCAGGCGGAAATTGAATCGAAACCACCGTGCGATCAACAACCGGTACCAACATTGCAGCAGGTTGAGCATTCTGTGGCCCGCCACTTCAGCCGCGTCTTTGCCCGTGATCTGCACTGGGCAGAATCGCTGGACGAAGCAATGACCGTCAACACAGTCAGCGGATAAACACTAGCATTCGTAAGCACCGCGAAGTTTATAATCAGAAACGCAAACGCAAGCTGCACCAGGAAGGACCGCCATGCCGACCGACGTTGTGATGCCCCAGATGGGCGAGTCGATTACCGAGGGCACCATCACCAAGTGGCTGAAGCAGCCGGGCGAGCGTGTCGAACGCGACGAGCCGATTTTTGAAATCACCACCGACAAAGTGGATGCGGAAATACCTGCGCCCGCCGCGGGAATTCTCAGCAGCATTCTGGTGGAAGCGGGCAAGACGGTCAGCATCAATACTGTTGTCGCAATTATCGGCGGAGAAGTTGGCGCAGTTGCAGAAGCACCGAAGACCGTCGCAGCAACACCTGCGGCAACAGCAGTTGTATCTGCCAACACAACTTCTCCTGCAGCCGTAAAGTCAGACGGCCCCAATCTCTCCTCGCCGCTGGTGCGACGCATCGCGCAGGAAAATAATCTCGATCTCTCTCGCGTCACTGGAACTGGTGCCGGCGGCCGCATCACCAAAGATGATGTGATGAAATTTCTCGGCGGCTACGGTGCGGAAAATACTGCGCCGACTACGCCCGTCGCAGTTTCCATTCCGGGCGAGCTCGTACCGATGACGAAGATGCGTTCCATCATTGCGCAGCGCATGGTGGAGTCGAAACACACCAGCGCGCACGTACATACCATTTTCAAGGTCGACATGACGCGCATCGTTCGCATGCGCAATCGGCACAAGGCGGAGTTTGAATCGCGTCACGGCGTCAAACTCACCTATATGCCGTTCATCACTTCGGCGGCCATTGCTGCGTTGCGAAAATTTCCCATCGTGAATGCGAACCTCGAAGGCGACTCGATTCGCTACCACGCGCATATCAACATCGGTATCGCGGTTGCATTGGAATGGGGATTGATTGTGCCGGTCATCAAGAATTCCGAGACGCTGTCGTTCCCGGAACTTGCGCGTTCTGTCGCCGACCTGGCCGCGCGCGCGCGCAGCAAAAAGTTGATGCCTGATGAAGTTGCCGGCGGAACATTTACGCTCACCAACTCCGGGATCTTCGGCGAAGTCATCGGCCTGCCCATCATCAACCAGCCGCAGAGCGCGATACTCGGCATTGGTGCACTGACCAAGGAGCCGGTCGTTATCACCGCGGCTGACGGCACCGAATCCATCGCCATTCGTTCCATACAACATTTTTCACTGGGATTTGATCACCGCATCATTGACGGTGCCGACGCCGGCAAGTTCATGGCGGAATTTAAATCCGCGCTGGAAAACTGGCAGCACGGCGGAGCATAGCTCCACGCCGCAATATTTTTTCAAGGATTGTTACAGACGCTTCGCGGCTTCCAGCACGCGGGCCACGGCTTCTTCCGCCGTCGCGCCAATCGCAGAGAGATGGCCCATCTTGCGGCCTTTGCGCGGCTTGGCTTTTTCGTACAGATGCAGATGCACATCCGGCACCGCCAGCGCTTCATCAAAACGCGGCGTGCGATCTTCTTCCGCAGCGTGCAGCCAGGTGTCGCCCAGCAAGTTCACAATCGCCGCCGGCCTCAGCACTTCCACATTGCCCAGCGGCAAATCGCAAACCGCGCGGATTGCCTGCTCAAACTGGCTGGTGGAACAAGCGCGCTCGCTGGCGTGATAACTATTGTGTGGCCGCGGGGCCAACTCATTCACCAGCAATTTTCCATCGCGCGTCACAAACATTTCCACCGCCAGCAAACCTTCCAGTGCAAACGTGTCGGCAATCTCTTCGGCAATTTGTTTTGCCTGTGTCGCCAGCGTCTCGGCAATCGGAGCCGGAATCACGCTCCACACAAGAATTTGATTTTCATGATGATTGAGTGCTGCGGGAAAGGCTTTCGTTTCCCCCGAGGGCGAACGAGCCACCATCACGGAAACTTCCTTGTCGAGCTCGAGCGCTTTTTCTGCGATGCAGGCACACGCGCCAACGTCCTGCCAAGCCTGGCGAATCTCTTCCTCGCTGGCCTCGCCGGTAAATCCAACCTTCGCCTGACCGCGCCCATCGTAACCGCCGGTCGCACTCTTCAGGTAGCAGCGTCCGCCCAGTTCTCGAACCGCCGTTTGTAATTCTTCCAGCGAACGTACCGCGCGAAAATCACCTACAGGAAAGCCGTGCTTCACCAGCCAATTTTTTTGGTCGATTCGGTCCTGAATCACCGTCAGCAAAGCCGCACCCGGCCGCACAGGCGCAAATCGCGAAGCAGCATCCAGGCACTCAATGGAAATTTGTTCAATCTCCAGCGTCACCACATCGCAGCCGCGTGCCATGTAGGCGGAGGTCAGCGCATCATTCCAGCCCGCTTCAAAACATGCATCCACAACCGGCCGCGCCGGACATGCCGGATCCGGATCCATCACCTGTATGCGATAGCCAAGCGAACGCGCCGCCATCGCCATCATGCGGCCCAACTGCCCGCCGCCTAAAATGCCGATGGTTGCGCCCGGCAAAATTGCCTCGCGCGCCTGCTGTGTCATTTGGATTTTTCCGTTGGTGAAATCGTTGGCGTCGTATTGGCCAGCACTTCATTGGTGCGCGAACTGCGCCACTGCTTCAGCTTCTCGCGCAGAGTCGCATCGTTCGTCGCCAGAATGGCAATCGCCAACAGCGCCGCATTCGCCGCGCCCGGCTTTCCAATCGCCAGCGTTCCCACCGGCACGCCCTTCGGCATCTGCACAATTGAGAGCAGCGAATCCACACCATTTAGAATCGTCGCGGCTACCGGCACGCCCAACACCGGCACCACTGTTTTTGCCGCCAGCATCCCCGGCAGATGCGCCGCTCCGCCGGCCGCTGCAATGATGACGCGCAGACCGCGCTGCTCCGCGGTCTCTGCGTATTCCATCATCCAGTCCGGCGTGCGGTGTGCGGATACAACCCGCACTTCATGTGCCACGCCAAACTCCGTCAGCAACTCAACGGCAGGCTCCATCGTCGCCAGATCGCTCTGGCTGCCCATCACTACTCCGACCAATGGTTGTGTCCCCACGCAACGATTATACGGTGCATGCCAAGTGGTTCGCCCACCGGCTAGGCTGCCGGACTCAGGTCCGCAACCAGCTCCGTCCAGTCCGCGCCAATCGCTGTCGCCAGCGCTTTTACCGCAGCAATAAATGTTGCCAGTGTAGAATCCAGCGTTCCAGCTTCACTCACCACGGCGCTCACCGCAGCTTCATCAATCGCCAGATTTGTTCCCGCCGTGCCCACTGCCGCACTGATGGCAATCGCCGGTTTGGCAAACGCCAGCGATGCAGAAATCACCGCCTGCACCAGCGGAACAATCTGGCCTACATCGCCGCCTGCATCTTCCACCGCCTTGATGTAAATCGGCAACTTGGTTAACAACTTTTCGCCCGAGAGAAAAACAACTTTCGCATCGTGGCCAACATGTTCAAAAAACATTTCAAATGCATTGCCTGTGTACGCCGGTTGTGTTGTAGACATAGTGCTCTCCTGTGCACTCGTTGCCGAGTGTGCTTTGCTGTTGAAATTTTTATTTGCCCGGCAACTATCGCCGGAAGTAGTCAAATGCCAGGTTCGCCAGCGTGAACAGGATGCTCATCGCTCCCGCCAACCCCTTCACGCGTTGGATCGACCGCTCGTGCATCTGTATCTGTTCTTCAATCATGTTGATTCGCCCCGGCTGTCCGATTCCCAGCAGCGATGTCATCTGGCTCTTCAACACAGACAGATCAGCCAGTACCTGTCCCTCAAACTCCGTCATGCTTCGCTCCTCAGTTACACCGGCACGTTGGTAAACACTGCGCTCGAAAATCGCGAATACACCGGCGGATTCGATCCGTCATACATGCGGATGAAGTACTGCTCCACCTGTGCCGCCCGCGGTATCGTAAAGTTCTGCACCGGACTGCGCAGCACCAGGTCCTGATCAACGCCCGCGCCAAAATCCCAATCGCGCCTCCGCACTTCAAATCCGCCGCCGCTTGGCGGTGCCACACCCGCGTTGATGCCAATCGCCGTCGTGCTGATGGAACTCACCTGCAACTGCTGCAGATTACTCAACACGCCGCCCGGCGCACTTTCCGCACTCTGCGGCAGAATCACGTCAGTCGAAATCGACTCGCTCAACTTCAGCGACAATCCCTCCGCCCAATCATTGGCAAAGGCTACGGTGTACTCCATCACCTCTGGCCCGTTCGCTCGGCAAATAATTTTTATCGTCCGCACAATCACATCCAGCGCCGCACCACTCGGCTGCGGCAGAGAAAGTACATCGCCCGGCCACACATCCGCGCCCATCTGCAAATTCACGCCGGTATAATTTCCGCTCCACGTTGCCGTCGGGTTGGTTGAAAAAACCAGCATCGCCGCCGCCGCATTTTCGCAATCGGCAGAACTCCGAGTTAGCGGTTGCTCAATTTTTCCCAGCCATCGCGCCACGCCCGGCAGCCCATCGCTGCCTTCGCTCGCTATGCTCGTCGTGCTCGCCAACCGCGCCCGCGACCGCGCCGGCACTCGGTAAAACACGCTGACAACTTCTCCTGCAACCGGCACGCTCGCCGGCGATATCCCCCGCTTCAGCCGTACCTGCCAATCCATGCTCGCCACGCGGTCTTTGATGATGTTGATCGCCCGTCGCGGCGCCGGCGTCTCGGCAAACTTCCGCAGATTCACCGGAGTCGGTTTCGGCAACGAATCATTTCCCGGCCGATATGGCCCCATCAGCGCCGGAAAAATCGACGGCAGTGCCGTTGTCTTTCGCTTTGCCGTCGGCTCCTCGGCCCCTGCTGTCACCGGCCCCAGCACCCGCTGCAGCGTCCGTTCAATGCGCTCTCTCAAACTCACGTCCGTCCCCCTCAATCAACTTGCTTCCCAAAAAGTTGTGACTACAAAAAACAAGCGGCTACATAAAAGCTGTAGCCGTGAAGCTTGCGTCAAAAAATCTCTGCCTCAATAAAAACTCTCGTCCAAAAAAGAAGGAGCGCAGCCGCAGCCACGCTCCTTTGGACCAACATCGTTCGAAAATTTCTGCGCATTCACCGCGCAGTCATATCAACAAGATTTTTCTCTTACCCCTATCCCTCTTCAGCCTTTGACGTAACCCATGCCTCTAAACTTTTCGCCGTTGTTCTACCCGTACTGCCTTTGCCCTTACACCCTCAACTCAAGCCGCGCCGTATCCGCCACGCGCCCCAGGTCGGCCACTGTCAACACCCGCACCTGCTGCTGTTCCAAAATCTCCACGCCAAACCGGTACAGCTCCGTATCTTCCCCCACGCTGCTAATCGGCTCGATAATCGCCGTCAACTCCAGCTTCGCCTGCTCCACCCGCATCACACCTTCGTTCAACCGCGGCGCACTGAAGGCCAGACTCTTCGCCGTCTCCACATCGCCATCCAGTGACACAGCATGAAACATCTTCACCACACCATTCGGCCGATAGCCGCAATCAATTCGCAGCGGATCTCCTGCCCGCGTGTACTCACTCGCCGCAATCCGTTTCCGCATCAGCCGCCACACACCGGCGCGTTCAAATTCATTCCGCATGCTCTGTACAATCGCCGCCCGCCCGCTGCGCTGCTTCGCCACGCGTTCCCGCACCGGCTCCACGTACATCCGCATCAACTGTTCCATCTCCAACGCGACCGACTCGGCCAGGCACCCGCGCATCTCGCTCAACTGCACTGCATTGGAAAAACTTTCTTCCAGCGTCTTCATCATCAACGCGCCAGGCTGGCCATCATTCACTTCATTGCTCAGCCGCTGTTGTATCTCCATCTCCAGCGACTCCAGCAGTCCCGTGTCCGCCTCCGGATCCATACACTTCACGCGGCCCCAGTCGCGTGTAAACCGCACCTGGCTCACCCGCCCGCCGCCCGCCTCGCGCAGCAGCACGCCGATATTCACAAACTCGTTCTTCACCCTGTCCGGCACATACCGGATCAGGTGGAACTCGCATGGAATCCGCTCTCTCACCTTGCCTCAACTCCCCAAACACATCTATGCAATTTTTCCACCAAACTCTACATCAACCACTTCTCTTTTGGATTCAGTGCATTTTCGGCCACTTCAAGATTTCTCGGCACCACCACCTGCCCCTTCTTCACCCATTTTGGGAATGGCTCCCTGTCCGAATCCCGAAATGCCACAATCAACTCCCGCACTCTCTCTCGCCTCGCCAGCAATTGCTCCATCAGCTTTTCCATCTCTGTCAGGTTCCCGCCATACCACTCCGGCGGCACCGCTTCGGCAATCTGCCACAACGCCTCTGCCGGCATCGTCTCCACTTTGCTCAGCCACGGTTCAAAACTTTCCCACCCCGTCACGTCCGCATAGGCTCGGTTCCTTGCATACACCCCGCGTAGCGGAGCATCCGGAAACCGCCATTCTCCCGCATGAAAACAATATCCCTGGTCAATGAACCACGCGCGATATTTTCTCTCTCGCTGCTTCCGTTCAAAAACCGCCTGCCGCCCGTTTGAGTTGCCCGTCCATTTATCAATCACCAGCATCCCGGCAAACTCGTCCAGGTTCCTCACCTCGCCCAACTGTTCTTCCGGCAGATAATCCACCACCTGCCCGGGCATCAATCCGCCAACAAATTTTGATCCGAACTGCAGACCCGCCTTGCACCGTTCGCGTTTGCCGCCGAATTCCACCGTCATCTCCGGCGAATTCTCCACCAGCCACTCGCTCACTTCCACCACGTCGCACTCTGGAACAGAGAGTCCCACCTGCGCCGCCAGCCGGGTCGCCAGCAACTCATTCGCCAGCACCCGCACATGCTGTGCATTGTTCTGGAACTTCACCACGTACAGGTTCCCGTCCGCGCACAGCATCAGCTGACCTTGCGCGCCGCCCCGCATTCGTCGTACCTGTTGTACCGCCAGGACCGCCAAGTCTTCCCCTGTCGTATTCAGCTCTACGTCGCAGCATAATGCAATGCCGCCGCCCGTAACAGTAACTAACTCAACTCGCCATCCGCTGCGTCCGGTCGCGATGCGCCATCTCCATCCGTTCCGCGCGCACCGCATGGGCCATCGCCATCGCCATCACGCAATCATCGTGCGACCCCGGCGCAGCTCCCGTCCCGCCATGCCGCAGCCGGATAAACGTCCTGCACTCGGCCAGCAGCCGCGCACTGTGAAACATTTCCGTCCGCTCGCTCAGCAGAGTTCCCAGTGCTGCAATCATCCGCGGCCGCGTCAGCGAACTCGTCAGCCATCCTGCCATCCCGCCCTGCTCGTACAGGTTCGTATATTTCTCCGGCCCCTGCAGATACGCCAGCACCGTATGGCCGTGATTATTTCTCTCCACCACCACCAGCGCCTGGTTGTACTCCCGCGCCAGCGTCGCCACTGCCGCCGCCATCTCCTGCGGATCCATCTGTCCTGCAAACTCCGCACACTGCAGCCCGGTTTCCATCTCCACCACTTGCGCCGCCGCCGCATCGCCATCCGCGCCGCCGCCAGCCGTGTCCACACCGATCACATACTTCCGTCCCGCCACCGCCGGATACCAAATCTGCAGCCGGCCATTCATCCGCGTACTCATCGGCGGTTGCAACTCACGCATCCGTTCCACCAGCGGCTTCATCTCAAAGATGCAGCTTCCGCTCGCTAGGAAACAGCTCTCGGCATCTTCCACATATTCCTGCTGTGCCAGCCCGCGAAACTGCGCCGTCAGCCCGCGCCGATATCCAATCTGCCGCAAACTTAACCCATGCTCCCGCATCAACCGCAGCTCTTCATCACTCAGCGATGCAACTTCCACCTCGCCCGCCTTGTACTCCGGCTCCATCCACCACGGTAAAAAATGCTGCACCGTGCCTTGCACGCCCGCACTCAACCACTCGTTGTAAAAACACCCTGTCGCCCCGTTAGGGGTCGATTCCATCACTAACTCGCCGCTCGGCGCCAATGCCGCTTTCAATCCCGCCATCGTCTCATTCGCATTGCCCGGCCAGTGCGCCACTTCGCTGCAATGCAAATTCTGGATCGACAACCCTCGCCCCACGCCTTCATCCGCCGCACTCACCACGCGGAATTCGCTGTCCATCTGCGGAAACGTCATCTGTCCCGCATTTGCTTTCCCGCGTCGTGCCGCACCCTCGCGCAGGGCCTCGGGCAGGTTCTCCCAGAAGCGCTGCGCCATGCGAAACAGGCTTTCAGCAGGCCCATATTTCCAACTTCCTCAATCGTCGCCGCTCCCTTAGCATGGAGGGACTGGACCGCGTGCTGGCTGCGCTCTCGCTGAAAATTGAAAATATTTTGCCGCTCGAAATCAGCGCCACCGCCGAGTCCAGCGACGACATCACCGAATCCATCCCCGTCGTCTCTCACTCCGCGTTGCTGGAGATGCAGGTCGTTCCCGCCAGCTCCATTTTTGAGACGCTCCGCGTTCCCGCCTCGCAGCTCTACGCCCATCAGCCGCGCACCACGCAGCAGCGTGTCGGCTGGCAGCGTTTTCTCGCTGTGCGTATTGACGTGGACCAGGCCGCGCCGATGGAACCCATCCTCACTCCCGGCTGCGTCGTTGTTGTCGATCGCCACTACAACTCGCTCGCGCCGTACCGTTCGCAGCAGCCCAGTTTGTATGCCGTGCGCTCCGGCCATCTCATTTTTCGTTACGTCAGCTTTGAAGAAAACCGCCTTATCCTGCGGCCCTACCAGCTGCGGTACCCGGTCCTACTGCAGCAGGTTGCGCCCGGCGATTCGCCCTCTTCGCAGATCCTCGGCCGCGTCTGCATGGTACTCAACGAAGTTTAAAAGTCTGGAGCGGGGGCTGAAAGATAGGCAATTTTCCATTCCCTTGCCGCCCCTTCCCGTGTAGCATCTCTCAAGTCATAACAATCAACTTTCTATTTGGAGCAAGCAATGTTGAAAGGTTTTCGCGAGTTTATTCTGCGCGGTAATGTCGTCGATCTCGCGGTCGCCGTCATTCTCGGTGCAGCCTTCAATGCCATCATCGGTTCTCTGGTCGGCGATGTTCTCAACCCGCTCATCGCAGCCACAGTCGGCAAGCCCGACTTCAGCTACATCGTTCTGGTGCTGGGCAGCGGTCACATCAAAATCGGCAACTTCCTCAACGCAGTCGTATCGTTCCTCATCGTTGCCACAGTGGTGTATTTCGGCGTCGTTGTGCCGATGAACAAGTTCCTCGCACACTTCAAAAAGCAGGAAGAAGATTCTGCCGAGCCCACCACGCGGCCCTGCCCGGAATGCCTCAGCGCGGTGCCGATTGCGGCCACCCGTTGCGCTTTCTGCACCAGCAAGCTGCCGACCATCAAGCCGCCTGCTGAAGAAAAGCCGGCAGCGAAATCCGCAGCGAAGCCTGCGGCTAAAGCGAAGAAGAAGAAGTAAATCGCAATCACCAATCACCTCGGGGCGCGGGAATGCTACTCTCGCCCCCGATATCTGTTAACATCGCGCTGGAGGCAGCAGAACCATGGATGTCAGTACGCAATTGGCCGGCAGCGCCCGCCGCAATGAAGATATCGCCCTCGACCTGATGAAGTTCATCGCCACCACCACCGGCGCAGGCCGCACCGCAACGGGTTCCACCGGCTTTGTCGCCGCTGGTTCCGCCAAGCCGGATGACAACGTGGCCCCGCTGCTGGAGCTGTACACTCGCTGCCTGCACGCGGTTGAAGGCAAGTAGCCGCAAGTCGCGTCACATCAGGATTTCTTTGAGCCAACCACTCCAGATTGCCGTCATCGGCGCCGGTGCTTTTGGTCGCAACCATGTTCGCATTTACAGCGAACTGGCCGCAGCCTCGCCCACGGAATTTGCACTGGCTGCAGTGGTGGATGCCAACCCCGCGCGCGCCGCGGAAATCGCCGCTGAATTCAAACTCCCCGTTCTTGCCACACTCGATGATTTGCTGGCGCGCATCCGTTCCGGCGAATTGCATCTCGATGCTGCATCCATCTGCGTGCCCACCATGCACCACGCGGCCGTTGCGCGGCAGATGCTCGCCGTCGGTGTGGATGTGTTGATTGAAAAACCCTTCACCGCCACACTGGCAGAGGCCGATGAACTCATCGCACTTGCCGCACAGCACCGGCGCATCGTGCAGGTCGGCCATCTGGAACGCTTCAATCCCGCAGTGATTGCGCTGGAGCCGCACCTGAACGGCCCCATGTTTTTTGAGGCGCACCGCCTCAGCATCTTCACGCCGCGTTCGCTGGATGTGGATGTTGTTCTCGACCTGATGATTCACGACCTCGACATCGTGCTGCAGTTGGCGCAGTCACCGGTGCGCGAAGTCCGCGCCGTGGGTCTGCCGGTGCTCTCGCAGAAGGTCGACATCGCCAACGTGCGCCTGGAGTTTGAGTCCGGCTGCACTGCAAATTTCACCGCCAGCCGTGTCAGCACAGAACGCGTTCGCAAGCTGCGATTCTTCCAGCCGCACCAGTATGTTTCAGTGGATTACGCGCGGCAGGAAGCGCTGTTGATTAATCTTTCAAACAGTACGAACGCAGGGCCGCCGGCAGAGATGCCCGCACATCCTTCACCCGGCCTAAGTTTTCAGAAGTTGGATATCACCGCGGGCGAGCCGTTGCGTTTTGAATTGCAGGATTTTCTCGCCAGCGTCCGCACCCGTCGCACACCGCGAGTTTCTGCTGTGCAGGGGCGCGCCGCTCTGGCGCTTGCGCTGCAGATCAACCAAGTGATTGAAGCGCACGCCAAACGCGCCGGCCTCGACCGCTACCGCTAAATTTTCCGGGAAGTTTTACTTCAGGTGCTGGATGCTGGTGCCGTCGGGAATTTCCAGCTTGAACTGGTCATCTTCCAACTGCTGGTTGTAGTCCAGCTTCACGATATCCAGCGTCACCATCATGTGCTGCTGCGGCCGCCGAATCGTAATCCTCGAGGGGAAGGTCAGCGTGCCGTACTTCGCGTAATTGTTGTAGATGGCCTGCGTCTCAATTTCTCCCTTGTCATCGTAAACATCCAACTGGAAAGGAAGCATCGTGCGTCGGCTGATGTGCACCACATGCTGCGGCATCAACTGGTTGGAGTCGGGCGATTTACGATACGTGGTCAGGTTGTAATCCGGCTCTTCAATCACGTGGTGCGATTTGGAATTCGTGTCCAGAATGCGCGTGTCAGAAGTCACCGACCACAAATCATCTTTGCCGATGCGCTGCAGCAGCAGCGAATCCAGAAACATTCCCGGCCGCAGATTTTCAAACGCATTGGCAGAGGCTGTGGTGACGGTCATGCCGCCGGAAATCGCCTTACTAAGCGGCGGAATGTACACGGTGAATTCTTTGCCGTCGCTCACCATGTCAAAAGCTGGCGTGCTGACAAACGGCAGCAGGCCGCGCACATGCAGCATGTCCGGTTTGCGGATGACGATGAATCCGCGCACAGAGGTGTAATCCTTGGCTTCGCCGGTGTCGGCGTGTTCCACTGTGGCGCTGATGTTCACCGTGGCCGTCAGTGTTTGCAGCGCATCGTAATGCTCGTTCATGTGCTGTACAAGCTGGCCGGGGCTTTCGCTCAGCACCACAACGGGCGGCGTTGTAATCAGGATGTTGCGCGTACGAACCAAGCAGCCGGTCAGCGGGAAGAGAAGCACCGGCATCAACAACATGGGCAGCGTGCGCAGAATTCTGCGAGACACGAATTCGCGGGGTGAGATAGGCTCACGCCGCAACAGCACCAGTCTCCCAGGGAATTGAATCATAGGTATACGCAGTCTTTAGTATAGATGCTGCAATTGCTGGAATGGACTCGGAAACATGCCATCGGTTGGCGATTTCAGCGGCTGGGAATTATCGGCGACCGGCCTGTTTTTCTTCTTTGCGATACGCAGCCACGTGCTTGCTGTGTTCGCCCAGCGTGGTGGAAAAAATCGTGTGCCCAGCACCGTCGCTGACGAAGTAAAGATAATTGCTTTGCTCCGGCTGCATCGCCGCGCGCAGGCTGGCTTCGCCCGGATTTGCAATCGGCCCCGGCGGCAGACCGGCATGCAGATACGTGTTGTAGGGCGAATCGAATTTCAGGTCTGAGGCGTAGATGGTTCCGCGATAGCGGCCATTTAGCAGCGCCGCGTAAATCACCGTCGGGTCCGTGGCCAGCGGCATACCCTTGGCCAGCCGGTTGGCAAAAACGCTCGCGACTAAACCGCGTTCGCCGCTGGCGCCGGTTTCTTTTTCAATCAGCGATGCCAGCGTCACCGTCTGGGAAATATTTTCCTTCAGTCCCAGCCGCTGCGTTTCCTGCCGGAAGCGGCGCACCATGGTGCTGACCACTTGCAGCGGCGTCACCTTGTGCGGAAAGCGATATGTGTCAGGGAACAGATATCCCTCAAGGCTGGCGGCGTTGGGATTCAAATCGGCAATCAGTGAAACATCTTTCTGCGCGGCGCGGAGAAAATCCTGCTGCCGCAGCAGACCGGCAGACTCAAAGGCCTGCGCGATGTCGTAAATGTTGTAGCCCTCGGGAACCACCACGGGAATGGTGTAGACATCGCCGCGATGCAGCCGGTCGTAAATTTCCAGCACGTCGGCGGGATGATCGAAGCGATATTCGCCGGCCTGCAACCGGCCGCGTTTCACCGCACGGACCACGTCAAACAGATAGCGGTTGCGCAACACGCCGGAATTTTCCAGTTCGGCGGCAATCTGCTGGGTGGAACTGCCGGGCGCAATCTCCACGTAGATGGGCGTGGTGGGCCCGAAGGGCGTCTGCACCGCGTAGTACACGCCAACACCGAGGACCAACAGCAGCACCAGAAGAAAAAAAAGAAATCGTGCCATTCCCAGCTCCTGCGTTCAATTCTAGTGCCAGATTCGGTTGCCGCAGGGGCGGTGCATCGGCCTAAACTAAACACGCATGAGTAATTCCATCAACCCGTCAGGCATCCCGCGTTATCTGGGCCTCGACATCGGCGACCGCCGCATCGGGGTGGCCATCTCCGACGAGCTCGGTTTGACCGCGCAGCCCATGTTCACGCTGACGCGCAGCCGCGTGCGCGAGGATTTGAAGTCGCTGGCGAGGCTGGCGCGCAAACATGCAGTGGCCGCGATTATCGCCGGCAATCCCATTCATCTCTCCGGCGACGAAAGCACGCAGGCGCTGCGGGTGCGCGAATTTGCCGACGCACTGCAGGCGGAAACCGGCATCCCGCTGCACTACTGGGACGAGCGCATGACCACCACTGAGGCGCATCGCCACCTGGATGCCGCCGAATACGCCACCGGTCGCGAACGCCGCGGCGTGATTGACCAGGTGGCTGCCGTGCTGATTCTGCAGGCGTGGCTGGATGCCCACCGCGTATAATCATATTTTCATCCGTACACTGCAAGTCCCACTGAGGCGCAGATCAGAGAGGCAGCAGACCAAACTTGAACCTGTAGGGTCACCGTAAAAACGCTATGCCTGAACATATTAAAAAGAAGCTTGTCGAGGAAATCCGCCTGCTGGAGCATGAGCTGGCGCACGAACTCCCGGCAGAAATTAAAAAAGCCGCATCCCTGGGCGACCTGAGCGAAAACGCCGAGTACCACATGGCCAAGCAGCGCCAGGTGTTTGTGAACGCGCGTCTGGGCCAACTGAAGAAGCGCATGGCAGAGCTTTCGCTCGTGAATCTTGCCAACATTCCCCGCGACAAGGCCGCCTTCGGCGCCACCGTGATTGTGTTTGATTCGAGCAAAGATATTGAAATTGAATACAAACTGGTGACCAGCGAAGAGTCCGACGTCACCAAGGGACTCATCTCCACCACGTCGCCGATTGGCCGCGCGCTGATTGGCAAGAAGGTCGGCGATGTGGTCACCGTGGAAACGCCCAACGGCAAACGCGATCTGGAAATTTTGAAGCTCATCACCATCCACGACGTTTAGCGGTCAGCGGAATCGCCACGCCCCATGCGGCTTTCCGCGTTTGAATGCAATTTCCCCCCTGAAGGGATAAACTTGTAACTGAGATGACTTGGACTAGCGCCTTCGGTAAGGGCTGCGGCTGGCTGCTGCAGAAAATCGTGGATGGACTTGCGCTGACCCGCATCTCGCCCAACGCACTAACGTTTTTCGGCCTGATGATTAACGCCGTCGCCGCGTTTTTCTTTGGCTATGCACGCGCGTACAACGCCAACCGCATGTTTCTGTATGCGGCGCTGGTCATCATCGGCGCTGGCATTTTTGACATGGTGGATGGCCGCGTGGCCCGCGCCACCAATCAGGTATCAGTCTTCGGTGCGTTTTTTGATTCCGTCATCGACCGCTATTCCGACGTGGTCCTCTTCTTTGGCCTGCTGGTGTATTACGCGCGCGGCAACCGTCTCTTCTATGTCTTTCTCGTCGCGTTTGTCATGACGGCCTCGCTGATGGTGAGCTACACCCGCGCCCGTGCCGAAGCGTTGATTGGCTCGTGTAAGGTCGGCTTCATGGAGCGGCCGGAGCGCATCGTGCTCATCATTCTGGGCGCGCTCTTCTACCGCTGGGACGCGATGCCCGCCGTGCTGTGGGTGCTGGCCGTTCTCTCCACTATCACTGTGATTCACCGCATTCGCTATACCTATCTGGAAACGGCACGCCTCAACCTGCATCCCACCGACTAAACTTTCCCAATTCAGCACTGATTGCTTCCGCTTCCGCCGCCGATATGTGCGATGTGGTTGTGCACACAATTTTGTGTCCGCGGGCCGGTGTATCGCCGTGCGCGGTGTGGTGAGGTAGGCGTTGAAAGTTCTGTTGGCAGCCAGCGATCAGATGATTCGCCACGTATCGACGAAAGTCCTGCGTGCAGCGGGATTTTCCGTTGTGCCGGTGCGCGACGGCGACGAGGCCTGGAAGGAGATGGAGCAGGAGACCGGCCCGATGATTGCCGTGCTGGACTGGGACCTGGCACTCTACGACGGCGTCAGTCTGGCGCGTACATTGCGCTCCATGAAGTTCCGCGACTACATCTACGTGGTGCTGCTGGCGCCGCGAAAAAATAAAATGGATGAACTGGTTGCGCTCGAGTCCGGCATTGACGATTACTTGCTGAAGCCGTTTCTGGTGGATGAACTGCTGGCGCGCGTTAACATTGGCCGCCGAGTCATCGAGCATGAACGCAAACTTTCCGGCATCATCGCCGGCTACCGCACCATGGTGGATACGAGCCCCTTCGCCATTGCCTGCACTGATGAAGTCGGCGTGGTGCGCCGCATCAACCTGCCCTTTGCGCAGATGCTGGGCGTGGAATCACCGGCAAGCCTGCTGCTGCAGAGCCTTGCAGAGCTGCTCTCGTTGAACCGCGAAGAGGGAAATTTTCTGCTGCGCCAGGTGCAGGAGCAGCGAGTGATGGAGATGGTGAATCTGCATCCGGTTTGGCGCGTCTCGACCAATGCACCCACTTGTGTCTACGGCCGCCCGGTGCGCGATGACGGCAGCAATATCCGCTACATTGTTACATTCACCTGCGGCCTGCAGGAAAAAGAACCCGAACCTAGGCCGCCGAAAAAAGAAAACATGCCGGAATTAACGACTGCACAATCGGCGTAGCGGCAGCGACAAAATATACTGCAGGCAGTGCTCATACTTGCCTCAGCTTCGCCGCGGCGCCGCGACCTGCTCACTGCAGCGGGATTTGAATTTCGCGTGCTACCCGCGCACATCAATGAAGACCCGCACGCAGATGAACTGCCCGTGATTTACGTGGAGCGGTTGGCGCGCGAGAAAGCTGCGGCGGTCTTCGCGTCGCTCGGCAGCCGGAAGGACGTTGTGGTGCTGGGCGCAGACACGACCGTGACGATTGACGATGAAATTCTCGGCAAGCCGAATGACGCCGCCGATGCGGCGCGAATGCTGCGACAACTTTCAGGCCGCACGCATCAGGTCATCACCGGCGTGGCAATTGTTTCTGCCAACGGCACGGAATCTTTTGCGGAGACGACGCTCGTCACCATGCGTGAGTTGAGTGATGCAGAAATTTCCGCCTACATCGCCACCGGCGAGCCGATGGACAAGGCCGGTGCGTATGCCATCCAGGGCGGCGCGGCGATTTTCATCACGCAGAGCGATGGCGATTATGACAACGTAGTCGGCCTGCCGGTAACGCGGGTGGTTGCATCGCTGCGCGGCGTGGGTGTTCTTCCAACAAAAAATTAAGGAATGCCGAGCAGCTTGTGCGTCTGCAAACTCAGCCGCCATTGCGGATGCTGCATGCAGTAGCGCAGAGCGAGTTGCGTGTTCTGCTCACGGGCGGGGCCATCCATTGGCTGTAGAAAAAAATTGCGAAAACCGAGCGCGGCAAATTTTTCCGGCATGGCATCAGGCTGCGGATAGACGAGTTTCAATTCGCTGCCGGTTGTCTGCACCAACGGCGCGCCGGCCTTGGGGCTGACGCAGATCCAGTCAATACCGGCGGGCGCGGAAACGGTACCGTTGGTTTCCACGGCGATTTCAAATCCCACCGCGTGCAGCGCATGAATTAAATTTGTGTCGAGTTGCAACAGCGGTTCGCCGCCGGTACAGACGACAAATTTTCGCGCGGCGGGTGAAGCTGCTCCCGCATCCCAAGTGGCGGAGATTTTTTCTGCCAGTTCTTCTGCCGTCGAAAATTTTCCGCCGCCGTTGCCATCCACGCCGACGAAATCCGTATCGCAAAATTTGCAGATGGCGTTGGCGCGGTCCACCTCGCGGCCACTCCACAGATTGCATCCGGCAAAACGGCAGAAGACGGCGGCGCGTCCGGTCTGCGCGCCTTCGCCCTGCAGCGTGTAAAAAATTTCCTTCACCTGATACGACATTGCAAGCCTCTTAATTTTTGATGCAGCAGAACCAGCGGAGCTTCTATCGCTGAAGCAACGGATCGGCCACGCCGCATTCGGCAAAACCCTTCGCGCGCAGCAGGCAGCTATCGCAACTGCCGCAGGGCGCGCCGTCGTGCGCAGGGTCATAACAACTGCTGGTGATGCTGTAATCCACGCCCAGCCGCAGGCCTTCGCGAATGATGCCCGCCTTGGTCAAATGCATCAGCGGCGAGTGAATCTTCAATCGCTGCGCGCCTTCCACGCCGGCGCGTGTGGCCAGGTTGGCCATCGCTTCATACGCGGCAATGTACTCCGGACGGCAATCAGGATAGCCGCTGTAGTCCAGCGCATTCACGCCGAGAAAAATATCGCTGCTGCCCAGCACCTCGGCCCATGCCAGCGCGAAGGAAAGAAAAATCGTATTGCGCGCGGGAACATAGGTGATGGGAATTCCGTGGCCCATTTCTTCCGCACTGCGGCCGCGCGGCACGTCAATCTCCGCAGTGAGTGCCGAACCGCCAAAGGCGCGCAGGTCAATGTTGGCGATGCGATGTTCGGCTGCACCGCCGGCTGCGGCCACGCGTCGCGCGCATTCCAATTCCCAACTGTGCCGCTGCCCGTAGGAAAATGAAAGCGCATACGCTTTGTATCCCGCTTCAATCGCGAGTGCTAGAACCGTGGCAGAATCCAACCCGCCGCTCAGCAACACGACTGCATTTTTTTGTGCGTCAATCATTGTTACTCCTGCAACATGGCGGCGATGAGCGCGATGCGTTGCGGCAGATGTTTCTTTTCCACCTGCTCATGCTGTGCGTGCGCGCCGATGCCCACTGCGCCCATGCCGTCCAGCGTGGCCACGCCGATGCCCGCGGTAAAGTTGCCGTCGCTGCCGCCGCCTGTGGAGGCTTCATCAAGCTTGAGTCCCATCGCTGCGGCAAATTTCTGTGCGCGGCGGAACAGCGCCACTGTGCCCGGCGTGCGTTCCATCGGTGGGCGATTCACTCCGCCGCCTAGTTTGATGCTGCAGTGCTTGTCTTCGGTACGCAGCGCGCGGAATTTTTTATCCAGCATCGCCGCCTGCGCCATGCGTGTGATGCGAACATCAATCTCGGCGCTGGCTTCTGCGGCAATTACGTTGCTGCGCGTGCCGCCGCGAACCACGCCGGCATTCACGGTGATGCCGCGCTTCAGGTCGCAGAAGCCCGCCGTCTTTTGGATCAACTTCGCCAGCTCCAGCACGGCTGAATGGCCCTTCTCAAAATCCACGCCGCTGTGCGAAGCCACGCCGGTCACCGTCACCTGGTATTCGCCAACGCCCTTGCGCGAAGTTTTATAGGCCAGCCCCTGCGCGGGTTCCAACACGTAGACGGCGGCGCAGCGCGCGGCAATTTTTTCAATCAGCGCGCGTGAGGCTCGGCTGCCGACTTCTTCATCGCTGGTCAGCAGCAGCACCACCGGACGCGTCAACGGCTGTGCGGCAATCGCTTCCAGCGCCATCACCACGCCGGTTTTCATATCGAGCACGCCCGGGCCGTAGATGCGTTGCACGTCTTCGCGGAAGGGCATCTGCCGCAGCGTGCCCATCGGCCACACGGTATCCAGATGGCCGAGAATCATCACCGGCCGCAGCGCGCGCGTGGGCTTCGGCCCGAACCACGCTTCCAGAATGTCTCCCACTTTTGGCCGCGCGTGACGCTTCACTTCTGCACCCTGCGCCATGCACCAGTCCGTCACCGTATCCACGGCGCGGTTGATGGCCGCCGCGTCGCCGCTGGGCGATTCTATTTCCACCAGCTCCTGAATGCGGGCGATGATTTCGCGCTGCCGCGCGGCAATTTTCTTCTGCAATTTCTTCGTTTGGGCGGTGTCGATTTTCGTATTCATACCAAAGGTTTTGTAGCACATTTCATGCATCGGCTGCGGCGAAGAGCCGCCGAAAGCCGGCTTGCCGATGCAAAAAATCTATAAAGAAAAGTGCAGGATTCAGGTCGCCAACTGTGTCTAATTTGCCACATGCGACTTTGCCCATTCTGGGTATAGCCTCTTACTATCTGTACATTTGCAAGGAGTTCCGTTGTCTGCCGAAACACCAGCCACTGCTACTCTTCACGATGCTCACGCGCCTGCCGCCGTGGTCCGCAACCATGTAGGCCGCTCGCACGTGGAGCAGACCATCCATGCGCCGGTCACGCTGAGCGGCATTGGATTGCATTCGGGTGCGCCGGTGAATATTCGTCTGGTTCCGGCACCGGCTGGATCGGGCATCGTCTTCCGCAGAACAGATTTGGATAATTTTGAAATTCCCGCCACCGGCCGCAACGTGGCGAAGGTGAGTTACGCCACCAGCCTGATGCGACAGGGCGTTTTGATTTCGACGACCGAGCATCTGCTCAGCGCGCTCATCGGCCACGGCGTGGACAATATCATTGTGGAGATTGACAACCTGGAGCTGCCGATTCTGGACGGCAGTGCGCTGCCATACGTGCAGGCCTTCCAGCAGGTGGGCGTAAAGCAGCAGCGGCGCAAGCGCGAATACATCCGCATACTGAAGCCGATGGAAGTGCGCGAGGGCGGCAAGTTTATCGGCGTCTATCCGGGTGAAGGATACGGCATTGATTACAGCATCGATTTCCCCGCGCCCATCGGCAGCATGAAGTTTGTTGGCGATTTGGATTTGGGCAACTACGCCGAGGAGATTGCGCCGGCGCGTACGTTTGGTTTCCGCGAAGATGAACCGATGCTGCGCAACATGGGACTTATTCGCGGCGTGAGCGAGAGCAGCGCGATAATTTTGACGCGGGATGGCGTGCAGAACGGCCCACTGCGTTTTGCCGATGAATTTGTACGGCACAAAGTGCTGGACCTGATTGGCGATCTTGCGCTGGCGGGGCGTCGCATCCAGGGGCGCGTGGTGGCCGAACGTGCCGGACACGCCATGCATGCCGCGCTGGTGCAGCGGCTGATGAAAGACCGCAGCGCGTGGGAGTTGGTGACGCTGCTGCCCGAGCGGCACAAGCCGGAAGCCATGCCTGCGGCGCAGATGATGCCGGCAGCGGCGAACGCCTGATGCATCCTGAACAAAAATCACTTGCGGCGATTGCGCTGGGCTCGAATGTGGGCGACCGCGCGGCGCATCTGGATTACGCGTTGCAGGGGCTGGGCGCGCTGGGCCGCGTGCGGGCTGCGTCAAAATATTTTGAGACTGAGCCCGTGGGCACCGTGCAGCAGGGAATGTTTTTGAATGCGGCGGCGCTGCTGGAAACCGAACTTGCGCCGGAAGCGCTGCTGCAGGCGTTGCTGGTGATTGAACGCGAGCGTGGCCGCGACCGCGCGGCGGCCCCGCCGAAGGGCCCGCGCACGCTGGATTTGGATTTGCTGCTGTACAAGCTGCCGGATGGCGTTGACGTAGTGATGCAGACGGAGTCGCTGACGCTGCCGCATCCGGAGATGCATCGCCGCCGCTTTGTGCTGGAACCGCTGGCCGAAATCGCGCCGGAGTGGATTCACCCGCAGCTGAAAAAATCTATTCAATCACTGGTGTAATTCGCGACAGATATATGTTGCTTGAGTCGCATCGACAAAGAGAATAAATTCAAGAGAGGCGTTTGAGCAGAACGCGAGCATCCCACACCGCACGAAATTGAAGGAGTCATCATGTCCCACGCCATGAGTTCCAGCAGCACACTTTCCCAGAACAGCGCATCTGCCCAGAGCCATGATTTCTGGACGCGATTTGAGGAGCGCACCGCGCGCTACAACCTGCTGCAGCATGCCTTCTACCAGGCGTGGACGGCGGGCGAGCTGACCCGCGAGGACCTGCGCGAATATTCGGCCGAGTACTGGCACCATGTTTCGGCCTTCCCCACCTACCTGAGCGCGCTGCATGCGCGGATGCCCGACGGCAAGCTGCGCCGCACCGTGCTGCAGAATCTGGCGGATGAAGAAGGCATGGCGGGAAACATGATTGGCGGATTTGCCGATACCAAGCCGCACAGCGAGTTGTGGATGGACTTTGCCCGCGGCATGGGCGCGAATGAGTCCGAAGTGCGCGAGCGGGAATTGAATGCGGAGACTAGGGCGCTGATTGCCACCTTCCGCGAGTTGATGCAGGCTGAGCCGGCGGCGGCGATGGCGGCCCTGTACGCGTATGAAGCGCGCGTGCCGGAGATTGCCAAGACCAAGGCCGCGGGACTCCAGTGCCACTACGGCGCGGACGCGAAGACGACGAAATATTTCACGCTGCATCAGGTGGCCGATGTGCACCACTCCAACGTGTGGCGCACGGAGATGAATGCGCTGCTGGCGGCGGGCGCGGATGAAGAAGCGGCGTTGGCGGCGGCGGAAAAAGCTGCGGCTGCATTGTGGGCCACGTTGGACGGCATTGAAGCCAAGCGGCAGGCACGCAAACTGGCTGCGTAACGGCAACCACCGATTGCACCGATACACAACGATAGAAATTGAGATGAGCGCGGCTTCGGCTGCGCTTTTCTTTTTCTGCGCAACTACAATCAAACAATGCCGCTGCAATTTGAAATCAATAACGAGAGCGCGAATGATTTTGGTGTGGGCCGGAGGGCGCGGCTGACGCTGGCGCATGGCGCAGTGGAAACGCCGGTGTTTATGCCGGTGGGCACGGCGGGCACGGTGAAGGCCGTTCCGCAGGAGACGCTGGAAGTGACCGGCGCGGGCGGCAAAGGCCCCGCGATTATTCTGGCGAACACCTACCACTTGTTTCTACGCCCCGGACATGAAGCGATTCGCCGCATGGGCGGATTGCATAAGTTCATCAGCTGGCAGCGGTGCCTGCTGACCGACTCGGGCGGCTTTCAGGTCTTCAGCCTGAACAAGCTGCGCAAGGTGACTCCCGATGGCGTGGAGTTTCGCTCGCACCTCGACGGCAGCAAACATTTTTTCTCGCCGGAACATTCCATGGAAGTGCAGATTGCGTTGGGCGCGGACATCATGATGGCCTTTGATGAATGCACCGAGCATCCTGCCACGCGCGAGCGGGTGCGCGAGTCAATGGCGCTGACGCATGCCTGGGCGCTGCGTTCGCGGGAGTATTGGAAGGCGCATCGCGAAGAGGTGCCATGGTTTGGGGAACGCGGCGGCAGGTTTCAGGCATTGTTCGGCATTGTGCAGGGCGGCATGTATGCAGACCTGCGGCGTGAGAGTGCCGAGCGGCTGGTGGAGTTGGAGTTGCCCGGATATGCGATTGGCGGCCTGAGTGTTGGCGAAGAACGCGAACTGACGCGTGAGATGATTGCGGCCACGCTGGAGCATCTGCCGAAAGACAAACCGCGGTACGTGATGGGCGTCGGCTATCCGGAAGAGATTGTGGAGTACGCGGCGATGGGCGTGGACATGATGGACTGCGTTCTGCCGACGCGTGCGGCACGGCATGGGCTGATTTTTACTTCGGCGGGGCGGGTGAACATCAAAAACCGCATCTACGCAGAAGACCAGGGGCCGCTGGATGCGGAGTGCAGCTGCTCGACCTGCTCGCGTTACAGCCGCGCGTATCTGCGGCATTTGTTCACGGCGGGCGAGGCGCTGGGGGCGACGCTGGCCACCATTCATAACCTGGCCCTGTACCTTGACACGATGCAGGCTGTCCGAGATGCTATGGAACGGGGTACAATTTCCCTTCTGGCAGCAAAATACCGTTCGCGCGCGCGTGAAACGGAAGAATGACTGGCTGGATCGGGGAGCAAAGCATCGCCCCGGTAGATTTTCCATAGGAAGTAACTGGCAGTCGGGCGCAGGGTGCGGCATGGCACTGCGACAGATTCCGGGCTTGCCCCGTATACTGGGTGAGTCCTCCCTATAGAGATTCAAAATGGATTGCGGAAGCGCGGAAAGCGGCTTCCGGCTAAGGATTGTGTCTTGATGATGACCCTGATGATTTCCGTCGTGGTGGCAAAACCCATGCTGGCAGCAGCAATGCTGTTGCAGGCGGCAGCACCGCAGGGCGGCGGCTTGTTCAGCCTGTTGCCGCTGCTGTTGATGATTCCCATCTTTTATTTTCTGTTGATTCTGCCCAACCAGCGCCGCCAGAAAAAGTGGCAGGAGATGCTGGGGCAGTTGAAAGCCGGCGACAAGGTGACCACCACCGGCGGGCTGCGCGGAACTGTGTTGACGGTGAAGGACGATACGCTGCAACTGCGTCTGCCGCCGGACAATCTGCGGGTTGAAGTTGCCAAGGCATCCATTGCCAGCGTTACCACGGACGAAGAAACAAAATAGTCTGCTGCGGCAGGCAAGAGATTGAAGTAGGAAGCGAATGCAAAAGAACCTTACCGGTAAAACCATCCTGATCCTGGCCATCCTGGCTGTCTTTACCTTCCTCGCCTTCGGCGTGCCCACCAGCTGGAATGCGCAGGGCATCGGCGCCGGCATGCTGAACCCCATCAAGGTGGCGGGCGTTTCATTGCGTGAAGGCATCCACCTTGGACTGGATTTGCGCGGCGGCAGCCACTTTGTTCTGGAAGTGGAAGTGGCCGACGCATTGAACGCGAGCACGGACAATGACGTGGCGCGCGTGGAGACGGACTTCACCAAGGCGGGCATCAAGGGCGCTGTGGTGGGCAAGACCGATGCCGCCAAGCACCCTGAGCTGATTACGATTTCCGGTATCTCGCCGGACAAAATCGGCGCGGCGCGTGATGTGTTGACGGGCGTGACGTACTCCAACATTTATGACCTCTCGTCGAACCCCGACGGCTCCTTCAGCCTGACGATGAAGCCGGGCGAAGTGGCGCGCATTGAGGACCACGCATTCCAGCAGTCGATTGAAACCATCCGCTCGCGCGTGGACACGCTGGGTGTCAGCGAGCCGGTGATTCAGGAATACGGCCTGGGCAAGTACGAGATTCTGGTCGAGCTGCCGGGTGTGGATGATCCGGCGCGTGTGAAGGACATCATTCAGCAGACGGCGCGGTTGGAAATCCACCAGGTGGTGGGCGAGCCGTATGCCAGCGAAAGCGCGGCACTGCAGGCACTGGGTTCCATTCCTCCGGATGAAGAACTGCTGCACAGCGCAGACATTACGCAGGGCGCCAACGCTGCCGATGAAGTTTATCTGGTGAAGCGCGTGGCGGAAGTGGGCGGTTCGGATATTCGCGATGCCGAGCCTTCAAAGGACTCCACCAGCGGCATGCCGGATGTTGTGTTCTATCTGACGGCAGCGGCGGGCGATCGCTTCTACGACTTCACCAAGGCGAACATCGGCAACAAGCTGGCCGTGGTGCTGGAAAACAAAGTGAAGGAAGCTGCTGTGATTCGCGATGCCATTCGCGACCAGGGCAACATCACCGGCGGATTTACCCAGCAGACAGCGAGCGATCTTTCCATGCTGCTGCGCACCGGCGCATTGCCGGCGTCGATTCACTATCTTGAAGAACGCACCGTTGGCCCGTCGCTGGGCGCCGACTCCATCCGTCAGGGCGTGATTTCCGCCATGGCCGGTATGGCGGCGGTCATGGTCTTCATGCTGATTTACTATCGCGGCTCGGGCATCAACGCGGATCTGGCGTTGTTCCTCAACCTGATTATTCTGCTCGGCTTCATGGGCTTCACCGGATCCACACTGACCCTGCCCGGCATCGCCGGCGTCATCCTGACGATTGGTATGGGCGTGGACTCCAATGTGCTGATTTTCGAGCGCATCCGTGAAGAGATCCGCGCGGGCAAGGTTGCCGCCACTGCGGTGGAGCAGGGCTTCGGCCACGCATGGCTGACCATCATCGACACTCACGTGACGACGATTGTTTCCGCCATCATCCTGTTCATGTTCGGCTCCGGCCCGGTGAAGGGCTTTGCCGTCACTCTGAGTTTCGGTTTGTTTGCCAACCTGTTTACCGCCGTGTTTGTTTCGCGCACGATTTTCGATGCGCTGCTCAACAAGCGGGACCGCGGCGCGGCGCTTTCGATTTAGTAAAAGATTCGCCGCCCGTGCGGCAGGAGAAACAGTACTGTGGAATTCTTTCGCAATGTAAACGTGGACTGGCTGGGGAAGAAGTGGTATTTCCTCGGCTTCTCGCTCATCTTCAGCGTCTCCGGCTTGTTCTCGATTTTTTTCTGGCACCACATCCCGCAGGGCGTTGACTTCAAGGGCGGCACCAAGGTGTACGTGCAGTTCAGCTCCACGCCGGACGTGCAGGCAGTGCGCCACGCGCTGGATGCTGCAGGGTTGCACGATGCAGAGATTCAGCAGATCAGCGCCGGCCCGCTGAACAGCAAGAGCAATGAAGAAGTCATCGGCCTGCCCCAGAGCCAGACCAGCGAAGCCGCACTGGATGCGGGTCGCGCCGCCATCACGCAGGCGCTGGCCTCAGGCTATCCGCAGAACCCAATTAATCCCAGTCAGACGCAGGTGGAAGTGGTTGGCCCGCAGGTGGGCAAGCAACTGCAGGTGCAGGCGCTGAAGGCCACGCTGTATTCGCTGGCTGGAATGCTGGTGTATCTGTGGTTCCGCTTTGAGCTGATCTATGGCGCTGCGGCCGTGGTCGCAGTTTTTCACGACACGCTCATTACTGTCGGCGCATTTAGCTTGACGAATCAAGAGATCACACTTACGGTAATTGCAGCGATACTCACTCTGATCGGTTATTCGATGAACGACACGATTGTCGTTTTTGACCGCATCCGGGAAAATCTACGGACCCAGCGTCGTGATACGCTGTCTGACGTAGTCAATCGCAGCATCAATCAAACATTGAGCAGGACAGTGCTGACATCGGGACTGACCTTCCTGACGGTGTTGAGTCTGTATCTGTTTGGCGGCGAAGTGCTGCACGGCTTTTCCTTCGCGCTGGTGGTTGGTATTCTAATCGGCACGTACTCGTCGATTGCAGTGGCTGCACCGATGCTGGTGGCCTACCAGAACTGGCGGGCAGCACGCGGCAAGGCAGCAGTTCTGCCGGCGGGGAAAAAGAAGTAGGAATTATCTGCACAGGAATTTTGCAGAAGGATTTTTGAACGGGGCTTACGCGATTGGAATTTGAAGTCGCGAAAGGGTTTGGCAACAGGAACGATTTGTTGGAACGTTTGCATCATTTTTGCAGCATGTGTGGTTCACCGATATTTATCAGCCCGCAGTGACACAACTCGGGAACAAAATCTGGTCCAACGGTGTCTATAGCAGTTGCAGTCAACCCGCATGGGTGCGAGGTGCGTATGTTTGAAGATTCAACATTTCAATCTGCCGGCAAGATCAAGACCAAGTCGGGAACATGGATGATTGCCACGGCAATCTTCAATGGAACGATTTTGCTCATCGGCATTCTCATTCCACTGATTTACCCTGAGGCGTTGCCCAAGGGCGCTATGAGCATGTTGCTGTCGGCCCCACCGCCGCCGCCACCGCCACCGCCGCCACCGCCGCCGCAGGTTCACGTGGTGAAGATGGTCTCGGAACTGGACCAGGGCCTGCACGCGCCCAGCAGAATTCCGAAGACAGTCGCCAAGATTGTTGAAGAAGCCGCACCGCCGTCGTCCGGCGTTGTGGGTATGGGTAGCGGCATGGGTACCGGAAACGGCGCTGTCGGAATCATGGGCGCGATGGGTACTGGACCTGCACCGGTGGTCAAACAGGCCCCGCCGCAGAAGATCCGCGTATCTGCCGGCGTCATCTCGGGCAACCTGACCTACGGACCTCAGCCACTGTATCCCGCCATTGCCAAGGCCGCACACGTCTCCGGCACGGTGGTTCTTTCGGCCACTATCTCTAAGACCGGCACCATTGAACACTTGCAGGCTGTAAGCGGTTCGCCGATGCTGGTGAACGCGGCCATTGCTGCAGTGAGCCAGTGGCGCTATCGCCCGTACCTGTTGAGCGGCGAGCCGGTGGAAGTTGACACGACCATCAACGTCATCTTCAACCTGAACTAACGAGTTTTGCAGTAACCGAGTTTGTAGTTTTGAGTCCACGCTGCATGTTTGGCGAATTGCTGCCAGGGATGTGGTCAACCAGTAACCCATCAACTGCCATGCATTACCGGAACGAACGGGGCGAAGTCGCAAGGCCCGCCCAGAAAAGTTCAGGCAATCAGGAGGAAATGTGATTCTCGCTCATCTCACACAATTCGCTGCAGCTGCGCCATCGCACATGGCGTTTTTCGACGACGAGCCGGTAAGCTTTACGCTGACCGGATTGATCGGAAACATGGGCTGGCCGGCCCGCATCATCGCCCTGATTCTGGTGATTATGTCGGTATGGTCGCTCGCCGTGATGATTGACCGCTGGCTGTATTTCCGCGCAGCCCGCAACCAGTCGCGTGAATTCGCGCCCAAGGTTGCCGGAGCTCTGAAGGACGGCAAGCTGGACGAAGCCATCAAGATTGCTGACCGCAGCAAGAAGTCGCACCTGGCAGAAGTTGTGGGCGCAGGCCTGCAGGAGTTCCGCGCATCGGCCGGCTCCAACAACCAGGTAGATGCCAGCCAGCGCGCTCTGGAGCGCTCGGAAGCGATTGTCCATGCCAAGCTGAAGCGCGGCCTGGGTGCACTCGCCACCATCGGATCCACGGCACCGTTCGTCGGTCTGCTCGGAACCGTTATCGGTATCTTGAACGCCTTCCAGGCCATCGCAGTGCAGAAGACCTCTGGTATCGGCGCAGTCGCCGGCGGTATTTCTGAAGCTCTGGTGACGACCGCAGTCGGTCTGTTCGTGGCCATCCCGGCGGTTATGACCTTCAACTATTTCAGCAACCAGGTAGAAGCCTTCGACGTGGAAATGGACAACTCCTCGAGCGAACTGGTGGACTACTTCATCAAGCAGAAGCGCTAGTAGCACCGGCAGCAATGCCGTGCAACAGGGCGGAATCACACGCATTCAGACCGGACACCGCAGCGAACGGTGTCCGGGCCTGAAGCGCAGAGACCGCAAACCAGACCGGAGACGGACTGGAGCTGCTTGAAATTGAGGCGCTCGACCGGCCGCAGATTACGGAGACAGCAATGTCAATTAGCAAACGAAATGAAGGCGCAAAGGTCAACTCCAACATCAACGTCACACCCATGGTGGACGTGATGCTGGTGCTGCTGATCATCTTCATGGTGATTACGCCGATGTTGAACAACAAGGTGAACGTAGACCTGGCCAAGACAGAAACCGCTGTCGCCTTGCCGGATGCCGATAAGGAAGACGCCATTGTTGTCGCCATCACCCGCGACGGTAATGTCTTTCTGGGCGCGACCAAGGTGAGCGTTGACGACCTGGGCAACAAGGTCAACGACCTGCTGAAGGATAAAACTACGAAGCCAAAGGTTTTTGTACGTGCAGACGCCCGCGCCAAGTATGGCAAGGTGAAAGCTGCAGTGGATGGCGTTCGCTCCGCCGGCATCAGTGAGCTTGGCCTGATTACGGAAAACATTTCTTCCGGCCAGTAGAAACGCGCAACGGCAGCAGCGCAGCAAAGAGTTTCCCCGCCGCGCAGGCGGGAGAATAAGAGGACTTCGAATATGGCAATGACAACCGGCTCTTCCGGTGGACTTTCCTCCGACATCAACGTCACTCCGCTGATTGACGTTCTGCTGGTGCTGCTGATCATCTTCATGGTGATCGTGCCGGTCACGCCCAAGGGACTGGATTCCCTGGTGCCGCAGCCGCCGAAGAAGCAGCAGACCGACCAAGTGGATCCGCGCACGGTTGTGGTGCAGGTTACCAACCGCCCCGGTGCTGACCCGACGTACAAAATCAATGAGGACGATGTTGCCTTCAGCGCGCTCTATGACCGCCTGCAGGGCATCTACGCCACACGCGCCGAGAAGGTCATGTTCGTGAAGGCCGATGACGACGTCTACTTTGAAAAAGTGGCGCAGGTCATCGACATTGCACACAAGGCCGGCGTGGACAACATCGGTTTGATTACACCTAAGGTGGAAGCCGGCCAGTAGGCCGGTTTCTGCTGCTTGACTGAGAACGCCTGCCAAGCTGGCGCAAGCCGACCGGCGGCAAGTAGAATCAGCCAACGGATATAACAATGGCTCCCGCCCCTGGCCTGCAATATCAGGTTTACGTCCGGCGACTGAAGGAGAAGATGAAGCGCATGAAATCAATAGCACGCATTCCAATGGCAGCCGGTGCACTCCTGCTGCTGCTCGCCTCTACAACCGGATGCAAAAAGCTCGAAGCACGCGACCATCTGAACAAGGGTGTGGAAGCGTACAAGGCGACGCATTACGAGGAAGCGATCAACCACTTCCAGCAGGCCATCCAGGATGATCCGACGTTGACCGACGCCAAGAATTATCTGGCGACCACCTACATGTACATGGTGGTTCCGAACCTGGTGGACCCGGTGGAGAACAAGGACAATCTGGCCAACGCGCAGCATGCGATTGACGGCTTCAACGCCGCGCTGCAGCAGAGCCCCGATGACGTCAATGCGCTGAAGGGTATCGCCACGGTTTACTTCAACATCGACAAGTTCGACCAGGCGAAGGAGTACCAGAAGAAAGTTCTGGCAATCGCCCCGAATGACGCGACGGCGGATTACACCATCGGCGTGATTGACTGGACCGTTGCTTACAAGAACGCGCGTGAAGTGATGGCAGCAGCCGGCCAGCAGATCAACGACGTGGACGCAGCCAACGTGCCCAAGCTGGACAAGAAGGTCTGCCCCAAGCTGGACCAGATGAACAGCGACCTGGTGAATGAGGGCCTGAAGTATCTGCTGAACGCAGTGGCCGTCAATCCTGACTACGAAGATGCGATGGCGTACATCAACCTTCTGTACCGTCGTAAGTCGGACCTGGATTGCGGCGATCTGAATGCATTCAAGGCAGACCGTGCATCGGCCGACCAGTGGACGCAGAAGGCAATGGATGCCCGCAAGCGCATCGAAGACAAGAAGAACGCAGCCCACTCCGGCGGCGTGACCATGAACTAGCAGCAAGCTTTGTAGCAAACGGAAAGGCCTCCCATGCGGAGGCCTTTTCTATTGCGCAATCGGCTGACTACGGGCTGCATCTGAGGATAGAATCGTCTCTTGCAGAAGAAGGTACAGCAACGGCGCATCCGCAAGGTACTGGTGGCCAACCGCGGCGAGATTGCAGTGCGCGTGATACGTGCCTGCCGCGAGCTGGGCATCGGCACGGTTGCGGTCTACTCGGATGTGGACCGGCGCGCGCTGCATGTGCTGCATGCCGATGAAGCGTATCGGTTGGGCCCGGCACCGGCGCGGGAATCCTATCTGCGCGGCGAACTGATTCTGGAAATTGCAAAACAAAGCGGCGCGGATGCGATTCATCCGGGCTACGGTTTTCTTTCAGAGAATGCGGAGTTCGCCGAGATGTGCGAACTGGCTGGCGTAATTTTCATTGGGCCGCCGGCGAGTGCGATGCGCGCGTTGGGATCGAAAACTAAAGCGCGGCAGATGGCGGACAGCGTGAAGTTGCCGCGTGTTCCCGGCTCGACCAAAGGTCTGGAGTCACTGCATGAAGCCAAGCGAGTTGCGGCGGAGATTGGCTATCCCGTGATGTTGAAGGCCGCGGCAGGCGGCGGCGGCAAAGGCATGCGTGCAGTGGCAGCGGAGTCGGAATTGGCCGAAGCGTACACGAATGCATCGAGCGAAGCGGAACGCGCTTTCGGAAGCAGCGAAGTGTATCTGGAAAAATTAATTGAGCGGCCGCGGCATATTGAAGTGCAGTTGCTGGCGGACCAGCACGGGCATTGCCTGTATCTCGGCGAACGTGAATGCTCGGTGCAGCGGCGACACCAGAAAGTGATTGAAGAGGCACCATCTGCCGTGGTGGATGAATCACTGCGCAAGCGGATGGGCGAAGCGGCGTGCAAGCTGGCGTTGGCCGCCGGTTACACGAATGCGGGCACAGTGGAATTTCTGGTGGATGCGAAAAAGAATTTTTACTTCCTGGAAATGAATACACGCCTGCAGGTGGAGCATCCTGTGACGGAGTTGGTGACTGGTCTCGACCTGGTGCATTTGCAAATGCAGGTGGCGCAGGGCGAACCGTTGCCGCTGCAGCAGAAGGATGTGCATTTGCGCGGCCATGCGATTGAGTGCCGCTTGTATGCCGAGGATCCTGACAATGGATTCATGCCGTCGCCGGGGCGCATCACGCGGTTGATTCAGCCGCGCGGGCCGGGCATTCGCGAAGATTGCGGCGTGTACGATGGCTGGACGGTGCCGCTGGATTACGACCCGATGCTCTCAAAATTAATTGCCTTTGCGCCGACGCGCGCGATGGCGATTGATCGCATGCAGACTGCGTTGGCGGAGTATTGCATCGGCGGCGTGGCCAGCAATGTTGGATTGTTCCAGAGAATTCTGGGCAATGAAAAATTCCGTACAGCGGAAATTGATACCGGCTATTTGGATCGATTGCTGTCGGAAGAAAAAGTTATCGCGCCGCCGAGCGAGGAAGAGTTGATGGTGGCGGCGATTGCAGCGGCGTTGTTTGAGGGCCACGCAGTGAAACAAAATCAAACTGCAGCCGCGGAAGAAAAACAAAGTGCATGGCATCGCGCTGCACGCAGAGAGGCGCTGCGCGGATGAAGTACAACGTACAAATCGGCGACGCGATGCGTGTGGTGGAGTTGCTGCAACTCGACGACGGCCTGCACGTGAGTGTGGATGGCGTGGGCGTGGAGATGGATGCGGAGATTTTGCAGCCGGGGCTGCTCTCGCTGCGGGTTGGTAAACGCAGCTACCATTGCTGGCTGGATGAAACTCCCCAGGGCCGGCGCGTGGTGGTGGAGGGACGCAGGCTGGCGTACAGCGTTGCAGACCCGCGTCAATTGCGGCGTGGCGCGCACAGCGGCATGGAGGGTGGCGTGGCACAGATGAAAGCGCCGATGCCGGGCCGCGTGGTGAACCTGCTGGTGCAGGTGGGTGATGCGGTGGAAGCGAAGCAGGGCGTGGTGGTGATTGAAGCGATGAAGATGCAGAACGAATTGAAAGCGCCGAAGGCCGGGCGCGTGGTGCGCATCCACGCGGCTGCTGGAGATACGGTGCAGTCCGGAGCGGTGCTGGTGGAGATTGAATAAATTATTCTGCGCGAGCTGATTGCAAAATAAAAAGACACGGCAGAGGCCGTGTCTTTTTATTTTTGATGCGTGAAACTTAGTGGGCTTCGTTCTTGAAAATCTGCTCAGCGAAATAGTTTTCTACGCGCGCCTGGTCATGCAGCATTTCCAGATAGGCGGAGCGCAGCAACTGGCTGCGTCCATCGCGCAACTGCTGGCGGATGGCCTGTTGCACGCGCGGGTCGCTGAGTTCGCGCTGGCCGGCGGGTTCGCGGGCAATCAATTTGAAGATGGCGAAGGCTGCGGTCTTCTTGCTGTTGGGATCGGTGGCGGGAATGATGCCGGTAATCTGGCCGTCTTTCAGATTGGAAATGGCCTGATAAACATTGGCTTTGGCTTTCAGGTCCGACTCCGGCACGAAGCCCAGGTCGCCGCCCGAGGGGGATGTGTCGGGGTTCTCTGAAAAGTTTGCGGCCAGTGTGCCGAAGTCTTCGCCGCTTTCCAGCCGATTGTGTAGTTCCTGAATTTTCTTGGTGGCTTCAGCTTCGCTCATCGCCTTGCTGTTCTGCAGGTTGCCGGCTTTGCCGGGGATGCAGGTGACGACAATTTCCGCGAGGTGATAGCCGGGCTGGACGAGATTGAAGTCCGACTTGTGCTGGTCGTAGTAGTTGCTGATGTCGGTGTCGCTGATATTGATCTTGGAATTAATTTCTTTGTTCAGCAGCTTCTCGTTGGTCAGCTGGCGGCGGATATCGCGCTTGAGGTCATCAACGGTGAGGTTCTGTTCCTTCAGGCGGGCGTCAAACTGTTCCTGCGTGTAGGGCGCTTTGTACTCGGTCAACTTGGCCAGCACTTCATCATCGGTGGCTTCCAGCTTCAGCTTGGCCGCGCGCTGCTGCATGATTTCATCTTCAATCAGGCCATGCAGGATGTTGAGGCGAAGGCTGTCTGCCTGAATCTGGCTGGGCTCGGGGCCGCTGGCAATCTGGTTCTTGTAGTACTTGTCCACTTCAGAGCGCTGGATGGCCTTGCCGTTGACGGTGGCCATGACGTCTGCGCTGGGGCTACGATGGCAGCCGGAAACGAGGATGGGGCAGAGCACGGCAGAAACGAGGGCAAGGGCAACGCTGTAACGCGTGCGGTGCATGCTTGCGGTGGTGCGGATGCGGGTGGCCTGTGTGGTCGTCGTTGTTCCGGTCTGCTGGGTCATTGTGTTCTCACGTCCGTTGCTGCAGAAATGGTCGGGCCAGTTTGGCAAAGTTCGCCGGGGGCTCGTCCGCCGTGGCCTGAAAGAGCCACAGATTTGATTCTATGGGATTTTAACCCATAAATCTTGGCCAGGTCGGCGATTCATGGCTTGGCAGGTGATTCCTGTGATGCGGGTCCTGCGACAGCCGTCGGTGGTTTGGCTGGCGGGGTAACGCCATGAGCAAGCAGGGCGCGGTCAATCGAATTGGTGAGAATGTCAATGTCTACAACACCATCCATCTTTTCACCGTCGACATAGAGGGTGGGGGTGGCGTTCAGGCCGAGCGTATCGGCGAGCTTCACTTCTGTATCCACATCGGCCTGGTCCTGGTCATGCACGCATGCGGCCACGGCCTTTGTGTCGAGTTTGTTGCGGAGGGCTTCGTCGTTGGTCAGCCGGTCCAGCCGGTCAAAGATGATTTGTGTTTCCGGCTTCACAGCGCCGGGAGTGACCACCACCGGCTTTGCGTCGGCCGGCTTGGCGTTGGGATCTTTGGGTGCGTCGGGCTTCGTTGTAGCGGGCGCTGGAGGCGGGGCGGCAATCTCACGCGCGTGGGCGTGAATGTAGTCCACCAGGTCCCAATACGCGATGCCGCTCTGCGGCGTGTTCAGTTTGGCGATGCAGTTCACATCCACTGCGGCGTGCATGGCCCAGGGGTGAATTTCTGAAAGCGGAAAATCCTTGTAGTAGAAAGCGACCGTGTCTTTGTAACGGGTGGAGAGTGCGGGGAACATGTGCGAGTGCATCATGGCGCAGTAGGGGCACTGCAGGTCGTCAAAAACTATGACCTTCACTGTTGCGTTGGCGTTGCCGCGCACCGGGCGGCCAGCGATGGGGATGACGGTATCAAAGTCACGGGAGACATCGAAGCGGACGATGCCGAGCAGCGTTTTGTGGTCTGCGGAAATCATCATGGTGACTTTGCCGGCGGGCTTGCCGTTGTTCATCACAATGATGGGTAGGTTGTTGAAGCCGGGAATGTCGCCGGGGGTTGGATTGCCGATGACAATCTCCATCTCCGGCGGAATGTTGAAATGATTGCGAACGGTCACATCCACATAATGCAGCGTAATTGGCGCCAACGGCGGAAGGGCTGCACTGGCGTTCGCGACGGCAGCAGATGCGGGCTGCGAGGTAGTTTGTGCCGTGGCATATGGCGCAACCAGCAGCGAAATCGCAAACAGCGAAATCGCAAACAGCGAGGCTGGAATCAGAGAGCGGAGGGATGTGTTTTTCTTCAGGGCAATCACGAGCCATTATTTCACGAAGCGGGAAATGGCAGGGTGATGCGGCTAGTAGATTCTATCGGCGCGGCGCAGGTTGCCGGTGGTGCCGATACCGTTCAACGTGATGCTGAAGCGGTACACGTTTTCATCGCGGATGCTGCCGAGTGAATAGTGGCGATACTCAAAACTGAAGCCGCAGCAGTTGGAGTTGTAGGAGGTCTGTATGGCGGAGTATTCGATCACATTTTGATTAATGTCGTAGCCGTAGTTGGCGGCGGCGCTGAGGCCGTGTGCCTGCGGTCCGCCGTAGCCGAGCATCATGCGAATCTGGTTGAAGTCGGCGATGTGCGTGATCTGCCCCTGAATGAGCACTTCATCAGGCGCGTCCATGTGTGCATCTCCGACGCCGGCAAACCAGCTGCCTTTGCGGTAGTCGCCGAAAACATTACTGGTGGCGATGCGGCCGTTCACGGTGTCGTAATTCAGGTCCCACTCAAGATCGGTATTGCTGGTGGTGCGCAGGCGAAGTTGCGACTGCACCGGGCTGAGGTTGCGCGGGCCGGTGAGGAAGGCGATGCCGGTGAAGTCGAGTGACGTATCGAGCACGTTGCGGCGATGGTTGATAATGGCGCCGCCAAAATCAGTGACGAAGAAATATTTTTGCGAGATGGTGAGGCTGAGCCACTCCTGCGCGGAACTGCGGCAAAGAGTTTCTCCGGGGCGTGGCGTTTCATCCACTTTGCATTTGTGCGGTGCCAGTTGGTGCATCAACAGGCGCTGCGTCAGGCCGTAATGCATTTCGCTGGTGTCGCTGATGATGTCGACCGGATCAAAGCGCAGGATGTTGTTGAAGTTGTCAACGCCTTCCACGTAGTTGTATTTCAGGAAAGGCTCAATGGTGTGCTTCAACTCGGTGCCGTGCGGCGATGCGCCGTCTGGGTCTGCGTGGCCGGGAAGGAAGGTGCGTTCCACAACCGGCGGGCGCAATTCAAATCCGCCTTCAACAATGAGGCGGTTGATGCTGGTGTTCTGCTGAGTGGGCAGCGATTTGGGCACACTGGCAGGCGGCAACTGGCTGCGGCTATAGAAAGTTTCGCGCAGACCGATTCGCGGCTGCAGCGTGAATCCATCCCAATGCACGTTGGCGTAAATGCGCGGATGCAGGTCGAGGCGGTACATCAGGCCGTTGGTGTCAAAGCCGGGCTCGTGACGTTGCAGCTCCGTGCTGGCGGCATCCACGGCCCAGTTGAAGGGAGAGTGGCCGATGGGCCGCTCGACGGAAGAAAAGTCCAGCGAGGGCAGATGCAGAATGCGAATGATGTCGGTCGAGACGGCGGCGTTTTCAAAACTCTGGAAGCGGTCGAATAGAAGAGAAGATGCGGTGCCGTTTTGTTCGCGTGTGACAAATAAAGTGGAATGAACTTCGGACGAAGTGGCTTGCAGGAAATTCTGCGAGAAGGCTTCGCGGTACACGTATGAGCTGAGGTACTCAATATTGCCGGAGGCGTAGGTGTGGTCGTTGAAAGCGTAACGGCCGGTGAGCGTGGCGTCTTCACCACCCTGATTGGTATAGGTGGGCACGTTGTTCACAATCGGGTAATAGCCGCGATCAAAGAGGCCGGTGTAGTGGAAGTTGAGGAAGTCGCGGCCAGGCCCGCGAAAGCGCAGAGAAAATTTCGGCGACCAGCCGCGACGAGAGAGATAGTCGAGGCCAACCAGCAGGTCGGCGCTGCGGTTGATCTTCCAATAAAATTCTTCGCCCAGGGTAATGCCGTTGGTGGTGGAGGTGCTGATGACTGGCATCAGCACTCCGGTCTGGCGACTGTCGGAATCCACCGGGTGCGAAACGTACGGCATGTAAACAAGCGGCGCGCCTAGCAGGTGAAAGATGGAATTGCTGGCACTGCCCTTGCTGGCATCCACGGCCATCTGCGAGGCGGTGAATTGCCAGTCAGGATGCGGCAGCGTGCAGCTGGTCATGGAGCCGCCTTCAATCTTGTAGGTGTACGGCGCCAGTTTGTGCACCACGCGCCCCGTGATGATGAAGGGGTTCGACGAAGCGGGAAAGATGCTGTCCGGTTGCAGCTCGCTTAAATTGTCAGAAACGAAATTGATGAGGAAGGGATTGTCTGCCGTGCTGGCCGGTGCATGCTGTGGCCGCACCAGACCGATGCTGCCCAGCACATCGTAAAAGGTGCCGGACTCCTGTTCGATATCCGCGGTGCCGTGCGTGGCGGTGAAATCTTCATGGTCGCGGCCACCGGTCAGATGCAGATGGCCTTCCGCGGTGGCTTCATTGGTGTCGTCGTTATAGACGATGTGGTCGGCGCGCAGAACGTAGTCGCGGTAGTAGATGACGGCGTTGCCATCGAGATAGTAGATGTCGCCGACCTTGCGTTGGGTGTCGGCCTGGACGCTGACGTCCGTGTTGTTTTCGGTGGCAGCAACCGGAGTCAATTCCGGCAATGTTGCTTCAGGCGAGTCAGGCAAAGCGGAATCTGCGGGCGCGGGAGTTGCGCTGCTAATAATTTGCGCGGCAGAGGGAACCAGAGGAGGTAACACCTGAGCGCATATCTCTGGTGCACTTGCTGTTAGCAAAGTGATAAACAAGAAATTGAAGGTTAGCAGCTTCGCAAGACTCGTGTTTTGAGCGAATTGTTGCTGAAGGATTCTGAAAGCCGAAGAGTTCCGCTGCAATGGCGAGGCAAGACTGCCAGCGGCAGAATTCAAGGCGCCGGTGGATGCCTCCGGCAGAGAATGTATGGCAAGTTTTTCAGAATTCAGCATCAACATGACTTTACCGGATTGCGGGAAGTTTCCCCAGCAGCCCATGGAAACAAGGCTACACGTTCTGGCGAAAGAGAGTGAGTAATTTGAGCACTGTCATCAAGTATGAAACTGAAGTGGCCGGCAGCGAGTCGGCAGAGAAGCACCGGGCCGCGCACAGCTGGAAGCAGGATGTGGCGCGTCGCGTTGCCGCGCACCGCAGCCGCAGTGGAAACAACCGCGCCGATGCCGTCGCCGCACAGGCCGAGCCGATGCCGGAGACCGAAGAGCGCCGCCGCGCCGCGAAGATTGCCGCCGCTGTGGCCGCACGATATGCCGTTGC
>Ga0164297_10000407_pt1 | contig 53573 bp, 39 predicted proteins | sample GEODES058metaG_FD_113539 | JGI IMG/M metagenome (GOLD analysis project Ga0164297, IMG submission 113539) | Dystrophic lake water microbial communities from Trout Bog Lake, Wisconsin, USA - GEODES058 metaG | ecosystem: Environmental > Aquatic > Freshwater > Lake | place: USA: Trout Bog Lake... | reverse complement strand
CTTCACGCTATTGAACGAAAAAAGCTAACTTTTTCAATTTATTCCCAACCTTTTTTGGGTGAGTGCGGGAAGTCAACCGAGCAGTTGGGAAGTTGTGGGAGGGCTTTATGTGAAAAAAGATTCTAAAAGTGATTAAAAAAAGCTGATAATTAAATAGAGTACGTAGTTTCTCTATTGGATATGTACTTACGTATCTATTTAAATAGATGCGTATATGCTTTATGTAAATAAACCCTTACATTTGTTAGTGGAACTGACGCTGTGATAGGGGTTGAGGGATAATAATAAAATCGGGCTTTATCAACAAACATGCGTCTATTTAAGAGTTGGGCGTAATACGAAAACACAATACTTATGACATTTGAAAACGAAATAGAAATTTTTATTAACGACTTTGTTAAAGACTTAAACGAAGGAACAGCTTCAATTTTTGCAGGAGCAGGTCTTTCAATTCCAGCGGGTTTTGTTAATTGGAGTGACCTAATGTCTGAAATAGCACAAGACCTAGGACTAAATATTGATATTGAAAGCGACTTGGTTTCTATGGCTCAATTTCACGTTAATGAAAATAGGACTCGTTCTAAAATAAATCGTAAAATTTTAGAAGAGTTTACAGAAGAGGCAAAAGAAACAGCTAACCACAAAATAATTGCTAAGCTTCCAATTACATCAATTTGGACTACAAACTATGACGAATTAATTGAGAGGTCATTTATAAATGAAAATAAGATTGTAGATGTAAAACATACCAACAGCCAACTGTTGACAACTAAGCCTAAAAGAGATGTCGTAATTTATAAAATGCACGGGGATGTTAATCATCCAAATTCAGCTATTATCACAAAGGAACAGTATGAACAGTATCATCAAACTCACGAACCTTTTATTAACGCTTTAACAGGCGAGCTAACTACAAAAACATTTTTATTTATTGGGTTTAGTTTTACAGACCCTAATTTGGACTATGTATTAAGTAGATTAAACTTTAGATACAAGGAAGAAAAGAGGCAACATTATTGTTTTGTGAAAAAACCATTCTTAGGTGACCATCAAAATAAAGACCAAGCAACCCTTGATTACAATATAAAAAAGCAATCATTAATCATCAATGATTTAAAAAGATATGGAATAAAATCATTGAAAATTGATAACTATGCAGACATTACAAGCATTCTAAACGAAATAGAATTGAGATATAAAAAGAGAACAATTTTTATATCGGGAAGTGCAGAAATCTATAGTCCATTTGATAAGAATGAAGCAATTGGATTTATACACTTATTGGCCAAAAGAATAATTGAAAGCGATTATAGAATAGTAAATGGGTTTGGTTGGGGAGTTGGTAGTTCAATTATTAATGGGGCACTTGAAGCAATTTTCTCAAACCCATTAAGATTTTCAGAAAATCAACTGATACTAAAACCATTTCCACAATTTGCATCAGGAGACAAAAACTTACCTGAGCTATGGGCTGAATATCGCCAAAAAATGATTTCAAAATGTGGTATCTCAATATTCATCTTTGGAAATAAGCAATTTGAAGGAAACATTATAGAAGCTGATGGAATAATGAAAGAGTTTATTATTTCAAGAGACAATGGAAATGTTTGTATTCCAATTGGAATTACCAACTTTGTTGCCCAACAAATTTATGAAATAATAGAAGCTGAACCTGCAATTTATTATGAGAAACCAGATATTGTACTTCCGTATTTGAAGAAAATGGCAGACAAGACTACAACTCTAATAGATGCAATTTCAATATTGATAGAACTTTTAAAACAACTTAAAAAATAAAAATTATGGCAAGAAGAGTTTTTACAAGTTTCCATTACAAACCCGATAATTGGAGAGCATCACAAATCCGAAATATGGGTAAGCTAGAAGGAAATAGTGTAGCAACCACAAATAAATGGGAAGAAGTAACTAATGGAGGTAGTAAAGCAATAGAAGGATGGATTGATGATAATATGAGTGGTAAATCTTGCGTGGTTGTATTTGTAGGTGAAAATACAGCAGGAAGAAAATGGATTAACTACGAGATTGAAAAGGCTTGGAATGAAGGGAGAGGAATATTTGGAATCTATGTTCATAATCTTAAAGACAGTAACGGCAATCAATCAAGTCAGGGTAATAATCCTTTTGACGAATTTTCTGTAAATGGCAAAAAACTCTCATCAATTGTGAAATGCTACAACCCACCTTTCGCTACAAGTACCTATGTTTATGACCACATTAAAGAGAATTTAGAAGATTGGATAGAAAAGGCGATTGAAATAAGAAACAAATACTAATATGTACTACGCCCAACATCAGTAAAATATGGCTGGGGGACGGAACAAACTCGGCTTTTCTGCTTTCTTTAAAAATTAGTTCACGGCTGACCGAACAACATTGGACTTCGAGCCCTACTTTTGGCTTTAGATTAGGAATTGGGTTTTAGTGGTCGGCGGACGGAACAACCTTGGCAGCCACATTTTTCAATACTAGTCGTTATGGTAATGTACTAGATGGTTAGTTGAAGTTACCCGCTTTTTGGTTATAAATGCTATCGTTTCCGAAGCTTTTAATACAGTTGAATATATTTTCCAATTGAGATATGCTGTTTGATGATGCGCTTCGCTAATATCCACAAACAGCAGTTATAGTAAGATAATAAATTTTGTTTTAGAATCTAAAATATTACTTTTGCTGAAAACAACTAATCTAAAAAAACAACTATGTTTTCTGATACTAACTTGCCATGGATTGAATCCCCATTTTTTGAAGCAGAATTTAGTGCGTCCACGCTGTCTGATGAAGATAAAGAATTTGTAAGATTCTTTCACGACAATGGATATGCCATTATTAATCCCAAAGTAGATAATGAAACAATAGATAATGCTGTAAAAAGCTTGGAACCCCACTTTGCTAAAATAAAAGGAGAGGATAAACGTATTCAAGATGCTTGGAAGTTTAATAGCTATGTGAGGCAAGTAGCATCTTCAGGTGTGATTATGGACAAGTTGCGTCTGCTTTACCGTAGAGAGCCGTTGCCCTTCCAAACGCTTAGCTTTCCTGTTGGAACAGAGCAAAGGACACATTCGGACATGATTCATTTTAACTCAATACCCGAAAGATTCATGTGTGGTGTATGGGTTGCATTTGAAGATATAACCAACGACAATGGCCCCTTGCATTATTATCCCGGAAGCCATAAACTCCCTTTTTATGATATGTTGGATATGTGTGTAAAAGCCAGCGATAGCATAGAAATGAAAAAAGCAATGATGGCCTATGTGGGCAACTATGAAAACTTCATCCAAGAAATGATAGAAGCCCTAAAGTTGAAAAAGGCAGTTCTGAATATTAAAAAAGGGCAGGCACTTATTTGGAGTGCCAACTTATTGCACGGAGGTGATAAGATTAATACGCCTGGAGCATCTCGTCATTCACAAGTGACACACTATTATTTTGAAAATTGCATGTATTATTGTCCGAGAATATCGGATGTTGCTATCAATAAAGTGCATATAAAGAATCTGGTAAACGTAAAAACTGGTGAGAAAATAGTAAGTACATATTTTGGAAAAGTAATAAGACAAAGCCCTAAGATATATCTTAGGGAGCAAACGGTAAACTTGTTGAGTCAAGTATCGCACTTCTTCCCAAAAACAATGGTCAACAAAGTAAAATCACTAATAGTGAGGTAAGGAACTAGCTTCATTTTGTAAAATAAAAGAGTACCCAACAAGCTGTTCGCTAAAATCCACTAGCAGTGGCCAACATGTATTGTTAGTTCTTCTACAACACGGTTTTCATTGATGCCCCTAAGAGTAAGCTCCATATTTTATACTCTTTCCCTGAAGGATGGAGACCATCGGGTGCCAGAAGACTATTATCTGTAGCTGCCTCCCTGGTAGAATCGGTTATGTATAGATAGGTACAATTGTTTTGCAGGGTAATGCGCTTATTGATGGCATTGAACCAATCAATTTGCATGCTTATTTCGGCTCTGTTGCTGCCACTTGCAAATGGGGTAACACTATAATCGGGGATGGACAATACAAATACGTGTGTGGGCTTGCCTCCTGCCAACTGAATGCTTTGCTGCAACAATTGGTAAAAACGAATGCTGTATCCACCCGTATCGTATCCCCTATATTGGTCGTTTACGCCAATCAACAAGCTTACCACATCAAAGGGGCCTTTAGGATTTGTATTGTTTATTGCGTTTTGCAGGTCAGTTGTTGTCCAACCGGTAGTTGCAATGTATTGAATGGGTTTTAGGTGAATGCCATTTGCCGTCAACCACGCCGCCGTTTGTGCAGGATAGCGGCTGCTACTATCCACCGATTGCCCGATTGTATAAGAATCACCCAAAGCAAGGTATGTTTTATAGGATGTACTATCAACCACAGGGGGCGGTGGAGGCGTTAAAATGGTTGTAGTGGTATCACTGGTATGAGTAAACAAAGCCATGGATTTATTGCAGCCTGTAGTAATAGTATTAGTAATCATCAGTAAACAAAATGCCGCAATCATTATCATTGTCTTTTTCATATAAATACTTACGAAATTAACCCTAAGTAAGTTTTGTAATGTGTATAGAAGTTTTTCGCTAACAATTAACCATTATTGTTGCTGTTGCGACTATTTAATTAATTTGCGCCCCTTATGAATAGAATCTGGGTGGGTGTATGGGGGTTGGTTATGTTGGTTTGTGTTGGTATTAACTATAATGCAGTTGCGCAAGCCAATGTTTTAGATGGCAATTGGTATAGCAACGGCATAGTGATAATAGAAGGAAGCACCAACAATTACCTTGGTGAACTAAAACTAAAACAAAAAGGAAGGGAGGTGACAGGGGAGTTCAATTATTATTTTAGGGACAGCCTATTTACCAATAAAGTTCAAGGTGTTTTTGATATGAGTTCCCGCTATATGGTCATCAATCCTTTTCCAATCATATTGCATTCGTCCACAAGTACCAAAACTGGTGTTGACTGTTCTATGACTGGAGAATTTTTGTTGCGTATATCGAGGGTCGGGTCTTATTTGGCAGGAAAGTTTATTGCACAGCCTCAATATAAATATACATGTCCAGAGATAGCTTTTGACTTTGAAAAGAACAACGATTCCATCACGCCAATTGATGAAGCCAAACAAGCTACGATAGTTGCAAAAGCCACCGACACTACTGCAATAGAACAAGACCCGATTGTGGTGCTGACCAAGAAACAATTTGAAGAACGACCAAAAGATGTGTTCAAGGAGTTGGTTGTAGATTCCAAGACAATAGACGTAGAGTTTTATGACAATGGAGTAATAGATTACGACTCGATAAGTGTGTTCTTGAATAACAAATTGATACTGAAAGAAACAATGCTGACACATAGTGCCATCAAACTGAAAATCCCATTGGATGACAGTATTCCTTTTAATGAGCTGAGTATGTTTGCAAACAATGAAGGGTTGATTCCTCCAAACACTGCTTTGATGATTGTGACAGACGGGGACAATCGATATGAGATAGATATGACGAGCAGTTTGCACAGTACCGCCACATTGAAATTACTAAAAAGGAAGAAATAGCAAGTAATTAGAATAATTGTTTGCTCACTTTAATAAAAAAAGACTTTCTTTAAGCCCTACGATAATGCTGCCATCAAAAATTAATTAAATAAACAAGCAACAATTATGGCTATACGCGTAGCAATCAACCACAAGACAACTTACAGTTACGACAGGTCTGTTTCTTTGTCGCCACACATTTTTAGGTTACGCCCTGCAGTGCATTCCCGAACACCTATTGAAGCTTATGCTTTCAAGATTACCCCCAAGAACCATTTTATCAATTGGCAACAAGACCCATTTGGTAATTATCAGGCAAGGGTAGTTTTTCCGGAACAAACAACTGAACTAAGTGTAGAAGTGGAAGTGATTGCCGACATGGTGGTGATAAACCCATTTGATTTCTTTGTGGAAGAATATGCCGAGAAGTTCCCATTTACTTATGCAGCGCATTTGCAAAAGGAATTGATCCCTTACTTCGAAATTACAGATGATGGCGAATTGTTGAATGATTGGTTGGAGAGCTTGGAAGTAGAACCCAATATGAGCATCAATGATTTTTTGGTGTTCATCAATAGGAAAGTATATCTGGATATCAGCTACTCTATCCGGATGGAAGCAGGTGTTCAAACCGCTGAGGAGACTTTAGAAAGGAAGCTGGGCTCTTGTAGGGATAGTGCTTGGTTGTTGGTACAGATATTACGTCACCTAGGTTTGGCAGCAAGGTTTGTTTCAGGTTATTTGGTGCAATTAACTTCTGATATAAAATCATTGGATGGGCCTTCTGGTCCTGAAGCGGACTTTACCGATTTGCACGCTTGGACCGAAGTTTATATCCCTGGTGCAGGTTGGATAGGACTAGACCCTACCTCAGGATTGTTTGCAGGCGAAGGGCATATTCCTTTGGCTTGCACGCCACATTACACTAGTGCTGCACCTGTGGTTGGTGCTACCGATAAATGCGAAACTGAATTTAGTTTTTCTAATATTGTTACCCGTATCCACGAAGACCCACGTGTAACCAAGCCTTACACAGAACAACAATGGGCAGCCATTGATGCCACAGGATATTTGATAGATGCTGATTTACAAGCGGGAGATGTGCGGATGACGATGGGAGGGGAGCCAACCTTTGTATCGGTAGATGACATGGAAGATCCACAATGGAATACGACCGCTGATGGGTTGCACAAACGTATTCTGGCGCATGACTTGATATTCAGGTTAAGGGATCGATTTGGAAAAGATGGAATGCTACATTACGGGCAAGGGAAGTGGTATCCAGGTGAGCCATTGCCCCGTTGGCAATATGGATTGTTCTGGCGTAAGGATGGATTGCCAGTTTGGAAGAACAAAGACCTTATGGCTTTGGAAACCCATAAAAAGAAGTACAATTACAAAGATGCGGAGGCCGTAGCCAAAGAATTGGCAAAACGGTTGGCAGTACATACCGACAACGTAATGCCAGCCTATGAGGATACTTTTTATTTTTTGTGGACCGAAGGTAAGTTGCCCGTAAATGTTGACCCACTAAAGGCAAACCTAAAAGATAGTATCGAGCGCAGGACATTGGCGCAATTGTTAGATAAGGGTTTAGAAAATCCAACAGGATTTGTATTGCCTTTGGAATGGAACTACTGGAACCATAAATGGCGTAGTTGTCAGTGGCAACTCAATAGACCTCATCTGTTCTTGATACCGGGAAATTCACCAGTAGGTTTACGTTTGCCACTAGATTCTTTGCCAGCAGTATCTAAAGAGAAAGAGCCTCAACAAGTAGAAAGAAGTTTGTTTGAAGAGTTGCCAGAACTTGAGGACTATCATGAAAGCATAGAAAGCAGGTACGGCGAGGTTTCAGTGCATGAAGCACCACCAGATAGGCTAAAGCAATACGAAGAAGAGCGAAAGAAAGATGCTGAAGCGAAGAAGGACATAAAAGAAAAGGAAGGGGTAAAGAAACCTGAGCCTAAGAAAGAAGAAGAAAAGGCTGCTGGAAATGAGCCAGTATTTGATATCTATACCATCAAGAAAAGTTTGTGTGTAGAAGCTAGGGAGGGCATGATTTATATATTTATCCCTCCGGTAGATTATGTGGAGCATTACCTTGATTTGATCGCTTCAATAGAGGCAACTGCTGCTAAGCTAAAAATACCGGTACGTATTGAAGGATACGAACCTCCAAGGGATTATCGTATGGAGCGTATGGTGGTTTCGCCAGACCCAGGAGTTATTGAAGTGAATATTCATCCATCTAAAAATTGGGATGAATTAAAGAGTAATATCAATACGTTGTATGAACAGGCTTTCTTGTCCCGTTTAGGGACAGAGAAGTTTATGATTGATGGACGCCATACAGGTACTGGTGGTGGCAACCACATAACCATTGGTGGTGCTACGCCAAGTGATAGCCCTATTCTTCGCCGACCAGATGTATTGCGTAGTTTGATTACTTACTGGCAACACCATCCGGGATTGTCATATTTGTTCTCAGGCTCTTTTATCGGGCCAACTAGCCAGGCTCCCCGCTTTGACGAAGGCTTGAATGAAAAACTCTATGAAATGGAGATAGCCTTTAGTCAGGTGCCAGAAGGAGGGTTTATCCCTTTCTGGTTGGTGGATAGATTGTTCAGGCATTTATTAACCGACTTAACAGGTAATACGCACCGTGCAGAGTTCTGTATAGATAAACTGTTCTCACCAGATTCATCTTCGGGCAGATTGGGTATATTGGAGATGAGGGCTTTTGATATGCCGCCGCATAAACAAATGAGTTTGGTGCAAATGGTATTGATTCGTGGATTGATAGCGATGTTCTGGAATAATCCGTACAAGCACGACTTGGTAAGATGGGGTACTGAATTGCATGATAAGTTTATGTTGCCTTATTATGTTCGTGAAGACTTAAAGCAAGTGGTAAAAGACTTGAATGGTGCTGATTATCCTTTTGATATAAGTTGGTTTGAGCCATTCTTCGAGTTCCGTTTTCCTCATTACGGTACAATCAAAGTACAAGGTGTTGAACTGGAAATCAGGATGGGGATAGAGCCTTGGAATGTGTTGGGCGAAGAAATGAGTAGTAGCGGTACGGCGCGCTTTGTGGATTCTTCGTTAGAGAGAGTTCAAGTGAAACTTACAGGAATGAATGATGCCCGTTATATTCTTTTGTGTAATGGGGCAAGGGTTCCTTTAAGGGCAACTGATGTAAAAGGTGAATATGTATGTGGTATTCGCTATCGTGCATGGCAGCCACCAAGTGCTTTGCATCCCACCATTGGTGTTGATACCCCACTTACATTTGATATAGTAGATGTTTGGAATGGCAGAAGTATTGGAGGTTGCACCTATTATGTTTCTCATCCTGGCGGTAGGAGCTATGATACTTTCCCTGTCAACAGTTATGAGGCAGAATCAAGGCGCGTGAATCGTTTCTGGAATCAAGGGTTTACGCCAGAAGCATTGAATGAGCATATTGCTGAAATCTTATTGCAGCCAAGAAAACTACCCAATAAAGAAGATATGGCATTGGTTCAGCATTATATAAAAGAGAATAGGATTCCGTTTTTATTTGACCCCCCACCATTGGAAGTGAACAAAGAATACCCTGCTACCTTAGATTTGCGCCAATCTTGGAGCAAGAGGCACAAGGCATAATTATTAATTGATAATTGATAATGCTTAGGCTACATTTGCAGCTAAATGCGTGAGTCTGAATTTTGGACGGAGCAAATCAACAAAGTATCATCAATGACAATAGAAATTTCAGACATACAATTGTTCAAGCTCCTAAAGGAAAAGGTAGGGGAAAGAGAAGCTACTTCTCTGATTGATTACGTGAAGCAAGAAACAAGCGGGTCTGCAGAAAAGACAAAAGAATTGTTGAGTAAAGATATTGCTTCATTACAGATACACATTGATGAGCAATTTAAATTGCAGGAGCAAATAAACTCCTTTAAATTGTCAGAATCAAAAAGTGAAATGATGAAGGCAATGTATCTTACCAGTTTCATACAAATAATATCAGTCATTGGTGGCATCTTAGCCTTAGTCAAATTCATGAAATAGTCAGATTAAAAGTAAAATAGGTTTTGTTCATTACAAAAGACCTATAAAGTGTAAAAACTTTATAGGTCTTTTTATAGAATGTAGTTAAAGGAGTAATTAGTAAAATGAAGTTCGAGAAAGAAATAAACCGTCGTAAAACTTTTGCCATCATTTCCCACCCAGATGCGGGTAAAACGACACTTACCGAAAAGCTATTGTTGTTTGGAGGTGCCATACAAACGGCAGGTGCGGTAAAGAGTAATAAGATTAAGAAACACGCTACCAGTGATTTCATGGAGATTGAGCGTCAGCGTGGTATCAGTGTGGCTACGAGTGTGATGACCTTTGAATACGAAGGTTTCCTCATCAACCTATTGGATACACCTGGTCACAAGGACTTTGCCGAGGATACTTACCGAACTCTAACAGCTGTGGATTCAGTTATATTGGTGATTGATAGTGTGAATGGGGTAGAAGACCAAACACGAAGACTAATGGAAGTATGCCGAATGAGGGATACACCTGTAATTGTGTTTGTAAACAAGATGGATAGGGATGGTAAGAACCCTTTTTATCTGATGGAAGAGATAGAGAATGAGTTGAAACTGACGCTCCATCCTATGACTTGGCCTATCAATAGTGGCAAGGATTTTAAAGGTGTATATAATTTATCCAACAAAAGTCTCCGCCTATTTGCTGCTAGTACCAAGGGTGAAGAGGATGAGACAACCTTTGCTATCTCCGATTTAAGTGATAATATTTTAGATGCTAAAATAGGGGAGAGGGATGCCAATCAGTTGAGGGAAGATGTGGAATTGATTGATGGCGTGTATGGAGAACTGAAAAACGAAGATTACCTTAGTGGCAAGGTTGCTCCTGTTTTCTTTGGTAGTGCCGTAAATAACTTCGGTGTGCAAGAGATGTTGGATACGTTCATTAAAATTGCCCCTGTACCTAGAAGCAGGGAGACATCTGTTCGTTTGTTGGATGTAGGTGAAGATAAATTCAGTGGTTTTATATTTAAGATTCATGCCAACCTTGACCCTAAGCATAGGGATAGGATTGCTTTCCTCAGAGTTTGTAGTGGACGGTTTGAGCGTAATAAATACTTCCATCACGTTCGGTTGGATAAGGATATTCGTTTCAGTAATCCCTATTCTTTCCTTGCCCGTAGTAAAGATGTGATTGATGATGCCTATCCAGGTGATGTGGTTGGTTTGTTTGACACTGGTTCTTTTAAGATTGGAGACACCCTCACAGAAGGAGAGAACTTCTTCTTTACTGGTATCCCAACTTTCTCTCCTGAGATATTTAAAGAATTGGTGAACAAAGACCCAATGAAAACTAAGCAATTGGAGAAAGGCGTTAGTCAGTTGACAGATGAAGGTGTTGCACAGTTGTTTACCCAGTTTGGTGGCAACAAAAAGATAATTGGTTGTGTGGGAGACCTCCAGTTTGAAGTAATACAATACCGTTTGTTGCAAGAATACGGTGCTGCTTGCGAGTTCAGGACGCTGCCTTTTTACAAAGCTTGCTGGCTTACCAGTAACGACAGTAAAAAGCTAGAAGACTTTCTTCGATTCAAACAACAGAATAGTGCTGCTGATAAGGATGGCAATCCTGTTTATCTTGCACAAAGCGAATGGTTTTTAAATACAGAAATATCCAACAACCCAGATATTAAATTTCATTTTACAAGTGAGGTGCATAAATAGGCATAAGGCATAAGGGGTAAGGGATAAGGGGTAAGTAGTAAGGCGTAAGTAATTAGGCATAAGTAAAAAAGGAGGGTAGCTATAAACTACCCTCCTTTTTCTTTGGCTTTTTCTTGCCTTATGCCTTTTCCCTTACGCCTTATTCCTTATGCCTTTCTCTCCTATTCCTCCAAACTCGTTGTATCCACACTTCCACTGAAAACGGAAGTTATTTTGTGGGCGGCATAGATGTTTTTATTAAACTTATTGCCCAATATTATCAGTGTGGCACTGTCCTTTACTAAGCGGGTGAAAACGGTATTGTTGCCGTGCCACCAGCCATTATGGTAAACAATTGTTTCATTTGGACCAATCAATAAACGCCAGCCTAGTCCATAATTACGTTCACCACGGTGTTCGTTACTGTAACCTTTAAAAGCCATTTCGAGTGATGGCTTACATACAAAACTACCTTCATACAGTGCTTTGTCCCATTGAAGCATATCCCTAACCGTGCTGTAAACGCACTTGTCGCCATACACACAATCAAACTTTTCTACCCTTTGAGGTGTCTTTCCCATGTAGGATGGATTGAAATTAGGGATGTCTTTCTTAGTGAAAATAAAAGTGCTTGTCATCCCCAACGGGGTAAAAACACTGTCTTTCATAAATTGAGGGAAAGCAATGCCGGTTACTTTTTCTACAACCAATGCCAATAAAACATAGTTGGTATTGCAATATTTAAACACCCTGTTTGGGTATGCATCAATCGGTGGACGCTTGTTTACCATCCAATCCAACACATCTTGGTTGGTTGCCAATCCTTCAAAACCCTTTCCTTTGTTTACGACACCTGTTCTCACCAATACACTTCTGCCCCTTTTGTTTAGCTTGCGAACGTATTGATAATCCCTGCCACCTTCCATAAATTCCAGGTAGTTGGGCAATCCGCTTCTGTGGGTCAACAAATCTTTCACGGTCACTCCTTCGTAAGGGAATTTTGGTAAATACACTTGCACATTATCATCCAAATTTAGTTTTCCTTCATCCATCAATCGCAAAACAGTCATTGCAGTAAATGTTTTTGAGATGGATGCCAAGTGAAAAGTGGTATTGGCAGTAATCAATTCTTTCTTACTAAAATTGGCATAACCATGATAATCCTCAAACACAATGTCACCATTCTTTGCTGCCAATATTGCCCCGTTGAATCCTTTTTGCAGCAACATATTCTTGTATAACGGCGTGATGGCATTGTAATAATATTCCTTTTCCTTCTTGGTAAGTTCCTTGAAATGAGAGGTAGTATCGATGCCGGCATAGTGTTTTACCACGGGTGCTTTTGGGGTAGAAGAACCGCAAGACATCAATGTATAAATAAGAAATGCGAAAATCATTTTTTGAAACATTATTAAGTTATACAATTGGTAATGCAACAAATATAGGGGGCAGACCAAAGGATACCAAACGAAAAACGGAAAGATGTGGGTAGTTATTGTGTGGATTAACAGTTGCATTAACTATGTAGATAAGACGTAGTGTCGGTAACTACACGCACTATCATAATTAAGCTGCGGGATACAAGCCTTTAATAATCATTTTGCAGCATCAAGAAATGCATTTGGTAAGCACTTTTTAATAAAAATAAGGAAACGAGAAAGGATTGGGAATTAAAACAAGTGGCTGGCAAATAATTAAAAAATAATAAAATGAACAACAAATTTGAGGCAAAAAAAGTATAATAGCTTAGCTATTTTCTTGGAATACAATGCAGCGGCTTATGCAGGGGATCTTGCTTCCAAAGACGCTGCCACAAAGCAAGGCGCCAATTACGTTACCACAGTCACCGAGTAGTTTCCCCCTAAAGCAAAAAGACAACCACATTTAAGTTTTTTTTTCACTAGGCTTCTTCGCAAATTGCAAACGTCATAGTCCAGTTGGGTTTGTGTCCAATAAAGCAACCTTTTTTACAAATGTGATTGTTTATCTTTTCCTTCCAGTTCCAAAAAACTTAAACTAATTTTACCACAGTTACGTCTCACACTTTCACCACCATTCACGCATTTTTACGAGAGTGGCATAAATGCAAAGGAGCGTACATTAAATATTTGTGAGTGTACCATAAATGCTTATACGACATGCAATAATCCTCAAAGAAGCAACATTTTAGTGTAAAATGACAACGATCAAACGGGTTTAAGAACAACAAATGATTGAATTAATATTAAAAAAAATAATAAAATGAATTACGAAGAAGGGGTAAAAGTAAAAAAGGGACAATAGTTTGGCTACCTTTCTAGAAGACAATGCAACGGCTTACACAGGCGATATCGCTTTCGAAGCCACTACCACAAGCGAAGAGTCCAATACGTCACCACAGTCACCGCTGCTGTTTTTCTGAGAACAGGTCGGGTAATCAAACGCCCTCAAACAGTTCAAGGCTGTGCAGTATATGTATACACTAATGAACGATTCTATTGCTAAATTGACAAATAGCTGCCTACATTTGTAAATTAATCTCGTTTACTAAAACGGTTAACAAGTTCTTAATAACAACCTATTAATGTGTTTATAAAAGGTTTATACAAATAAATTAGTAACATGAAATCTATCAAAAAATTGCTTTTGCCTATCTGCCTTTGCTTCGTTTTATTCGTAAAAGCCCAATCTAATCAGCCGCTCATTATCATAAAAACCCAACATGATGCCTTGGTATTTAGGGAGAATAGCAATAAGCAATTGTCGCAATTATATTTTGGACTAAGCCTAAACGACAGCAATGATTACAAAATAATGAAACCTAATTCTGGCGACGCACTTGTTACGGGTGGCGGCATTTATAATAGGGAACCCGCCATTGAAGTGACACATAGCGATGGAAACCCTTCTTTGCAATTGTATTTTGCAAGCTATTCTGTCGAGAAAATAGATGGCAATGTAGCTGTCACGCATATCACATTAAAGGATTCTGTTTATCCCGTTGTGGTTACTTGGCACATAAAAAGCTATGCCAAAGAAGATGTTCTGGAGCAATGGACAACCATAGAAAACAATGCAAAAACAGCTATAGTACTCAATAATTATGCTTCTGCTTGCTTGCAGTTGAGTAAAGAAAAGTATTTTCTTACCCATTTTTATGGTGAATGGGCTTCGGAAATGCACATAGAAGAATTGCCTTTGCCAGAGGGAATCAAGACAATTGAAAGCAAACTTGGAGTGCGTGCCACCAATTACGACAACCCTTCTTTTATGCTTGCCCTCAACAAACCTGCCGATGAAGAAACAGGTGAAGTGGTGGCTGGGTCATTGGCATGGAGTGGCAATTTTAAAATATTGTTCGAGAATATACTGAATAGTAGGGGGATGGATAATCGATTGCAATTGATAGCGGGCATCAATCCGTATGCGTCCAATTATACCCTGAAAGCAGGGCAAAGTTTTACCACACCTCCTCTTATTTTGACTTATACCAATCAGGGGAAAGGGCAGGCTAGTCGCAATTTGCATCATTGGGCATTGAATTATGGAGTATACAATGGAAGGGTTGCCCGCCAGACTCTTTTGAATAATTGGGAAACGACATTTTTTAATTTCAATGAGCAAAAGCTTACCTCACTTTTGGATGATACCAAGAAACTAGGTACCGATGTTTTTCTATTGGATGATGGATGGTTTGCCAATAAATATCCTCGTGATAACGACAAATCAGGACTAGGCGATTGGGAGGTGAACAAAACAAAACTGCCAAATGGTATTGGCTATTTAGTAAAAGAAGCAACGGAAAAGGGAGTGAAATTTGGTATTTGGGTAGAACCAGAAATGGTAAACCCCAAGAGTGAACTGTATGAAAAACACCCTGATTGGGTTTTGAAGTTGCCCAACAGACCAGAGAACCTTCAACGAACACAGTTGGTACTTGACTTGTGTAATCCGCTGGTACAAGAGCATGCTTTTAAAGTAGTTGATGATTTGTTGGCTAACAATCCATCAATTGCTTATGTGAAATGGGACTGCAACAGGAATATGACCAATGCTTATTCGCCTTATTTGAAGGATGCCCAATCGCAAATGTTTGTGGATTACACATTGGGTTTATATAAGGTTTTGGAAAGGGTGCGAGCAAAATATCCCAATGTAGAAATGATGTGGTGTTCTGGTGGCGGTGGTAGGGCAGAGTATGGGGGCTTGAAATATATGCAGGAGTTTTGGCCAAGTGATAATACAGATCCCGTGGATAGGATTTCTATTCAGTGGGGCTATTCCTATTTTTTCCCATCGGCTGTTCAGTGTGCACACGTAACTGGTTGGGGAAAGGAGTCATTGAAATTTAAAACCGATGTAGCTATGATGGCTAAGCTAGGGTATGATATTCCTGTAAATAATTTTACCCCTGACGAATTGAAGTTTTCGCAGCAAGCAATCCTTACTTACAAACGATTACAGCCTGTAATCAATGAAGGGGATTTGTATCGTTTGCAAGACCCTTACAGCAAAGAGAGGGCGGCATTAGAATATATTGATGAAGCGAAAACACACGCTGTGCTGTTTGCATTTGCTTTGTATCCTCTCAACGGGGATATTTTTCCGGCAATACAGCTTAAAGGACTTGACCCAACGAAGAAATATTTACTTAAAGAGATAAATTTATCGGATGAAACCAAACCACAGTGTAAACAAAGCGGTAGTGTTTTTAGTGGAGATTACCTGATGAAAGTAGGATTAAATGCTTTTTTAACTAAAACATTGACAAGTGCTGTGATAGAAATAATAGCACAAGATTGAGTGTGAGAAAAGAAAACATTTACATTTGTTTTAAACGCACACAATGGATTCACTAAAAGAAAAGTTTCTCTTAAACCCGGAAATACATTACTTGAACTTCGGTTCTTTTGGGGCTGCCCCTAAGACTGTCTTTGAAAACTATCAATATTGGCAAAGGCTATTGGAGTTCGAACCTGTTCAATTCATCAATGTGGAAGGGCCGGGCTATCTTGCTAATTCAAGGGCGGCACTAGCTGCTTATCTGGATGTGCCGGATAAAGATGATTTGGTTTATATAACTAATCCTACTTTGGGTGTAAACATGATTGCCAATAACTTAGAACTTGCTGCTGGCGATGAAGTATTAACCACTGATATTGAGTATGGTGCTTGCGACCGCACTTGGGATTTGTACTGCGAAAAGAATAATGCCGTTTACAAAAGGCAAAAAATAAGCTTGCCCATTGTTTCCAAAGAACAATTCATAGAAGATTTCTTTGCTGGGCTTACCGATAGAACGAAGGTTGTTTTTCTGAGTCACATTACTTCATCCACGGCTTTGATATTGCCTATAAAAGAGATAGTGGATATAGCAAAAGCGAAAGGGTTGATTACTATTGTGGATGGGGCGCACGTGCCTGGGCAGATTCCATTGTCTATTAAAGACTTGGATGCGGACTTTTATACTGGAGCAGCACACAAATGGATGATGGCTACCAAAGGATGCAGCTTTTTATATGCTCACAAGAGGGTTCAACACTTATTAAAAGCGCCATTGATTGTGAGTTGGGGTTATAAGGCAATAAAGCCTTCTGGGTCCAAGTTTATTGATTACAACCAGATGGTAGGCACCCGCGACTTCTCCTCTTTTCTAACCGTGCCTACTTGCATCGAATTTATGCAGGAAAACAATTGGCCTCAAATAGCAAAACAATGCAATGAATTGGTATTGAATAATGCAGCTAGGTTTTATAATCTTTTAGAATCTTCGCCTATCAGTCCATTAACTACTGAATGGATAGGTCAAATGTTGAGTATCCCAATCAAAACGGATAAACCAGAAGAGTTGCAAAGGCTACTATATACCAATTATAAAATAGAAGTTCCTGTTATGAAGCAAGGCAATAATACATACTTGCGTTACTCAATCAATGGTTTCAATAACCAAGAAGATTTGGATGTATTGTATGATGCAGTTGTGGCAATAAAAAAGACAGGGGGCTTTATATTGTAACTAAAATCAGCCCTTTCAACTCACAAAACTCCCTTCAATACCTATTACAAAACAGGCTTATTGTGCATTATATCTAAGGTTGAGTTTATCTTTTACTTTTGATATTTAACATGCCTACAATGAGACATCTATTCTTTCTGCTCTTCGTTCCTTTGGTTGCTGCTGCGCAACAATCCCATCCTTCTGATATAAGTCGTTGGGAAGCACACGCTGCACACGTAACCATTATCCGAGACAATTATGGCATCCCGCACATTTATGGCAAGACTGATGCCGATGCTGTGTTTGGGTTGCTATATGCCCAATGTGAGGACGATTTTAGTAGGGTTGAGATGAATTATATAGACAAACTTGGGCGGCTTGCCGAGGTTAACGGCGAGAAAGATTTGTATGCTGATTTATTGACTAGACTAATTATAGATACTACCGAAGCTAAGGCCGATTACAAGAACAGTCCGGCGTGGCTGCACAAACTGATGGATGCTTTTGCGGATGGTGTCAACTATTATTTGTACAAACATCCCAATACCAAGCCTGCTTTACTACATCATTTTGAACCTTGGTATGCTTTGTTGTGGACTGATGGAAGTATTGGCGCCATTAGTACCGCAGGTTTGGGGAAGAAAGACATTAAAGAGTTTTATGGGAATGATGATGGGATGGCTACTATCAATCAACATACTTCTTTTGACGATGATAATATTAATACCGGCGATGAGAGACTGACTGGCTCCAATGGCTTTGCTTTTTCTCCTTCCATTACCCAGAATGGGAACGCCATCATGTACCTCAATCCGCATGTAACACTCTATTTCCGCCCCGAAGTGCATATAGTTAGTGAGGAAGGACTAGATGTTTACGGAGTTGTTACATGGGGACAATTCTTTTTGTACCAAGGCTTCAACGAACATTGCGGTTGGATGCACACGTCTAGCTATGTGGATGTTTCTGATTCGTACACAGAGAAAGTGAGCAAGCAAAATGGCAAATGGGTGTACGAATATGAACACCAGTTTAAGCCAGTTATGGAGAAAAGCATTCGAATCAGTTATAAAAAAGGTGATTTGATCAAGACAAAAACCATTACTGCCTATTATACCCACCACGGCCCCGTGATGGGCAAACAAGATGGCGATTGGTTGAGCGTCCGTTCTTATAATCGCTCGATGATTAGCTTGGAACAGAGCTGGTTGCGTACCAAAGCCAATGACTTCGCCTCTTTCAAGAAGGTGTTGGATATGCGCGCCAATACTTCCAACAATACTTTCTATGCCGACGACAAAGGAAACATTGCTTATTGGCATGGCAACCACGTTCCTATAAGAGACCCGAAGTATGATTGGAACAAACCTGTGGATGGCACCACGGCAGCCACCGAATGGAAGGGATTGCATAAGGTTGATGAACTGATACACATGGAAAACCCTACGAATGGGTGGCTTCAAAACTGTAACAGCACACCGTTTGCAGTGGCAGGTGACAATAGCCCGAAGCGTTCCGATTATCCCGTGTATATGGCTCCTGATGGTCAGAACTTTAGGGGCGTGGATGCAGTGCGGGTATTGCCTTTGGAAAAGAAATATACCATTGATAAGGTAATCGCCGCAGGCTATGATACTTATCTTTCCTTCTTCGAGAAGGTAGTCCCGGTATTGATAAATGCGTACAATGCTTTGCCTGATGATAGTGCCAAAGCCGCTTGGGCAGCCCCAATTGCCGTGATGAAAGCTTGGGATTATCGCTCCGGCGAACACTCTGTTGGCACTTCTTTGGGGGTTACTTGGGGTACACTCTTGCTCCCTTTTATCAATAACAAAGAAGAATTGGAAACTTATGACGACATCGTAACCAAGACAGAGAAGTTTGCTGCCAAGCCTTCCAATGCAGCCGTTATGTTGGCTCAATTTAAGGAGGCAATCAATAATTTAGCCACTACTTATGGCAAATGGAACATAGAATGGGGAGAGATAAACCGTTTCCAACGAATAGATGACGACATAGACTTGCATTATGACGACTCCAAACCAAGTATCCCAATGGGGCTCGCCTCTTCACAATGGGGACAGATACCTTCTTATACAAGCAAAATCTTTCCGGGAACAAAGTATAGATATGGTGTGAATGGCAACAGCTTTATTTGCGCAGTAGAGTTCGGTAAACGGATAACTGCCAAGAGTTTGCTGGCAGGAGGCGAGAGTGGCAACCCATCTTCGCCACACTTCACCGACCAAGCCGAGATGTACACTAAAGGAAGGTTCAAAGATGTATTATTCTACAAAGAAGATGTACTGAAACATGCCGAGAAAACCTATCATCCGGGGGACTAGTATGTATTTTACCACAAAGTACACAATGGATTACACAAAGGAACACAAGGATTAAATAGGATACTTTTGTGTTCCTTGTGTTACTTTTCTTAGTGTGCTTTGTGGTAAAACCTACCCTAGTTATTGGATGCAGAAAATGTAAGCCCGTCGCTAAGACCGCTTACTCCTGCCGTATTTCCTGCAAAGTAATAGAGGGTATATTCCTTGCCAATGGTGAGGCCATAGAAGGTTTTCACACGTTGCTTTAGGGTATGCCAGAACATCCTTGGCTTTGTTCCATCAGGTAGTTCCAAAATGCCATTTGCAAAGAAACTGCCTTCCGGAAGCCCCTTTCCTTCCACCAAAAATGCCCCATAATACTCGGCATTATCAACCGAAGCATAATAGAACCGTGTAGAGCCTGCACCCAGGTGCACAAGTCGTATGTACACAGGCTTATCGGGTATCAAGCTATCCGAAAGGCTTTGTTTGTTGAGGGTAAATCCAGACAAATTTGCCAATTCCACCGTAAGGTTGGGCAATTCTTCCACATACTCCTTTACGGTATCCATCCCAATGTTCAACTTTGTTATAGAGGTATCTAGGGCAGCTTTATAGTCTCCGGCCCCTGCCTCAAATTCGTTGTTAATGTCCCGATAATTATTCACAAGTGCAAAGAAATCTGCTTCTAAAATAGGCGGAGCCACAAATTCGGCAGTATGTCCATACACTCCTTTGCAAACCTTTGTCAGTATTATACTGTACTTAGGCTTTGTCATTCTGTGGTAATCATCTAAAAGAAATATTTTCATACCTAATTGTTTATGTTTATTAAATGAACACTGGCTATTTTGTCTTTTGCACCAATCTGTTGCATCATCTAGCCGTCATTGTAACGATAGGAGAAATCTCATTGAATCATTTGTAATAACTACCTAATCAACCCTGCCTTCTAAACACAATTAGATTTCTCCTATCGTTACAATGACGTTCCGCTTTGTTTGAGCAGCCTAATAGTAGATAGAGAATACCTTTTATTTTTAATCAATCCATTCAAAACTAACTGGCTTATTGCCATATTCAATACATTATTATTCAATTAGGCAAAAAAGTTTAGCACATTGGTACCTTCTAGAGCTAAAAGGTGTGAACAACCCATTAAAAGAGATTATTTTTGGATAAGGTTTATAGGATACTCGACCATAGTTGGTGATGTTTGGGCAATAACACTAATGTTATTGGCAAAAACTCCATGTTATTAGGGCAATAACAAGGAACAATTCCAAATAACATTAGTGTTATTGGCAAAACTTCCATGTTATTAGGGCAATAACACGGAACAATTTCAAATAACATTAGTGTTATTGGCAAAACTTCCATGTTATTTGATTAAATACATGGAACAATCCTCAATAACATTAGTGTTATTGGCCAAACTTCCCTAATGATTAGTTAAAAGGTATGAAGGAAGGCGAATAAGAGTAGTTTTATTGTTGGAACTTATGGAAAGAAGGGGTTTGTTGTGGGAAAGAAGGGGGAACGATGGCACTATCTAATGGATGATTGTATATTTATCTAGTTTATGTCTTTAATTTGTGTATCAACTAAATAAAATCAATCATGAAAAGTCTGATAGTTGCTTTGATAATAGTGATTCCTTTTGCTGGGATGGGGCAAAAGATACAATCTGTAATAGCCAACACTAGGTTTATAGTGTTCCCGGATAGTATAAGGAGGGGACAGATTAAATTTATCAGAACAAAGGCTGACACTATTCCTTTTGTTGGTAAAAAAGAATTGTTGGCTAACTTAAGTTTTAATGATTATTGGTATTATAAGAATGCAAATGATTCTTCAGTATATAATTCGAAGGGGTTACTTATAGAAAACTACCGTTATTCTAATTCTTCCAATAAATTGACTTATAAAGATGAAGGTACGTATGATGCTTCAGATAATATCATTAGACAAATCTCAGTTGATGGTAATGGAAATATTGTAACTAATGCAACTTACCAATATGACAGTTTGAATAACTGTATTGAAAATACTTTTTATAGTAAATTTACTAACAAGACAGTCGAGCAAACAGAAGAAATAAAGCAGATTGACAATGGAATATCTGAATATGTATATACAACTGACAGTGCAGGTAAAAAGAAACTTATGAACATTACAGATACTGAAATAGAAAAGAACAAGAAGACTGTATGTATATATAATGCAGAGGGAAATATTACTTCTAAAATGGAAAAGGAAATAAATGGAAACACAACACACGGTATAGATAGATGGTTTGCAACCAACGGCAAAGTGACTTGGGAAAATAAGACTACAACAACCCGCAAAAAAAATAAAAAAATATTTGAAAGCATTGTTGGTAATAAGACTTACTATGAAGAAATGGAACTAAATGACTATGGGGATGCCATAAAAGAACACATTAAACGATATACAAACGAAAAAGATATAGCAAATTATGTGATTACTTATACTTACGAATATGACTCAAAAGGAAACTATACAAAGAAGATAATCTACTTGGAAAATAAGCCAATACTTGAAATCAATAGGGTGATTGGGTATTATGATTAAGAGGAAAGAATAGACTTTACTTTAGTTGGGGCCGCACCTTTTAATATAACTGCCCTTCTTCTACATAAAAGGTATCTTTGTATAAATAAAGGATAATGACAGACGAAGAACTGAAGGAATTAGTGGCAGGATTGGCAGTTAGTACTGCTGAAATAAAGGCAATGCAAGCAGCAACTGTAGTTAGTAATGCGGAAACAGCAGCTAGGAACGCAGAAAATGTGGCCCAAAGGATAGAGGATCGAAGAGAAGCCAAAGAAAGAGAAGCAGAGAATGAAGCAAAGTTATCCAAGATGAAGTTTGACCTTAGTGCTATGTCCAATAACTATGGAAGTGGCGTTGAAGATTATTTCTACAACTCGATGGCAGACAATCCTACGCTTGGAGGTATCCAGTTTGATGATATAGGAAGGAATGTGCAAAGAAGGTCCAAAAGATTGGAGGATGAATATGATATTGTATTGTATAATGGGGATTGTGTTGCCTTGATAGAATGTAAAGCTAAGGCGCATGAAAAAGACATAACAACGTTGATTGATAAGAAAGTTGGTAATTTCAGGACATTGTTTCCTTATTATAAAGACTATAAGATATATCTTGGTCTTGCAAGCTTTTCCTTTTATCCAAAATTGGAAGCCTTTGCCAAACAAAAGGGCGTGGCTATACTAAAACAAAAAGGAGATGTACTTGAAATAGAAGCAGACAACCTGAAAGCATACTGATTTAATTGATAATCTACAATTGATAATTAATGATTGATCTAGTGCAGCTACTAACTAAGGATGGGGCTGCACTTTTGGGTTTACAAAGACTAGGTATACTTATAACTCATCATTCATAACTCATAACTATCCTCCCCTTATCTTTGCCCAGCAAATTTTACCTGCCCTGCAAGCGGGATTTAAATTTAAAGTTATGGCAGTATTACACAATCGTGTCAACAACGAAGAGTTGAAGCAACGCATGTTGCAAGAAACAGAACCAAGGACAACCATTAGTTTCTACAACTATTTCCCCATCGAGAACCCTAAGGATTTTAGGGACTTTCTTTACCTTAACCTCGATAAGCTTAGTGTTTTTGGAAGGATATATGTTGCCAATGAGGGCATCAACGCACAGATAAGTGTGCCAAGCAACAACTTTGAGGCGTTTAAGGCTTTCCTTTATAGCATAGAACCATTGAATGGGCTTAGACTGAACATTGCGGTTGATGATGATGGCAAGAGCTTTTGGGTATTGAAGATAAAAGTGCGTGAAAAAGTGGTGGCAGACGGCATAGACGACCCTAGTTTCAGTATGGAAAACAAGGGTAAGTACGTGGATGCCCAACAGATGAACCACCTATTGGAAGATAAGGAGACGGTAGTGATAGACATGCGCAACCACTACGAATATGAAGTGGGGCACTTTGTAAATGCCCTCGAAATACCATCCGATACATTCAGGGAACAACTGCCGATGGCGGTGGATATGATGAAAGGAAAGGAAGATAAGAACATAATCATGTATTGTACGGGAGGGATACGCTGCGAAAAGGCAAGTGCGTATATGCTGCACAATGGTTTCAAGAATGTATTCCATTTGGAGGGCGGCATCATCAACTATGCACAGCAGATAAAGCAAGTGGGGCTGGAAAGTAAGTTTATAGGAAAGAATTTTGTGTTTGACAATAGGCTAGGGGAGCGGATTACTGAAGATGTAATAGCAAAATGCCATCAATGCGGGCAACCTGCCGACACACATACCAACTGTAAGAATGATGGTTGCCACTTGTTATTCATACAATGCGAAAGGTGTGCAGTAAGCTATGATGGTTGCTGCTCGGAAGAGTGCCAGACTACCCATAACCTTCCTGAAGACGAGCAAAAGAAGATAAGAGAAGGCATTGACAAGGGGATGATGGTATTTAATAAAGCAAAAGCAAGGCTGAGACCGAGACTTAATAGTGAACAGTAAACAGTAAGCAGTAATCAAAGAATGACAAACTTGCAGTTTGCCGATTACTATTTACTGTTTACTGATAACTGTTCACTGTTTACTGCTCACTGTTCACTGCATATCTATTTGTGGAACGCCATTTGTATTGATAAAGAAAACTTATTAAAATGAAAAAGACATTAAAAGTAATTGCATTGTTGATTGTATCAATTTGCTTTACAGAGTTACTAAGTGCTGCCCAGAATACTTGGCCAAAGGAAATACCTTTGGAGAATGGCGGTAAGATAATCATCTATCAACCACAGCCAGAAGCCCTTAATGGTAATATATTGTCGGCACGTGCAGCAGTATCCATAGCTACAACATCAGGAGCAGATGAAACCTTTGGTTCTATATGGTTTGATGCCACGTTACAAACAGATAAAGATTCTAGGATAGGGACTTTGGAAAGTATGGTGATTAAAGAAGCTAAGTTCCCTGCCATCAAAGACCCAATGCAATTGCAACAGTATAATACCATTGTACAGAATGAAGTGCCTAAGTGGGATATGCAGTTTTCATTGGATCAATTGCTTACTTCCATAGAACAAACAACACAACTAAACGATCCCAACCTAAAGAATGATGCGCCAAATGTTATTTATAGGGACAGGGCTTCTACACTTGTAATCATAGATGGTCAACCTAAGCTGCAATTAGACAATCAATCAGGGTTGCAAAAGGTAGTCAATACACCTTCTACCATAGTCTTGAACCCAGATGATAACTTGTACTACTTATATGGAGGTGGTTTGTGGTATAGTTCAAGCAATGTGTTGGATGGATGGAATTATACGCCCAATCCTCCTATCAGGATACAACAATTGGATGCACAGATTCAACAACAAGTAGCAAAAGACCCTGATGCCAAGGGCAACCCGGATAAGCCATCTACACCTACAGATATAATTGTAAGTACAGTGCCTGCCGAGTTGATACAAACAGAAGGTGCACCTACTTATCAAACAGTTCAAGGAACTAACCTATTGTATGTGGATAATAGCTTGAACGACATATTCAAAGACATCAGCACACAACAGAACTATATATTGATTTCAGGTCGTTGGTACACTTCTCAATCACTTACGGGAGGTTGGGTTTATGTACCTGCCGATCAATTGCCCGCTGACTTTGCCAAGATACCCGAAGGAACTGAGAAAGATGGCGTGTTAGCAAGTGTAGCAGGAACCAAAGCAGCAAATGAAGCATTGATGGATGCCCAGATACCTCAAACTGCTAAGGTTGATAGGCAAACTGCTACAACCAATGTGACTTATGATGGCAACCCTGTTTTCAAAGCTATTGCTGGAACGAATCTTTCAGTAGCTGAAAACAGTAGCATTACTGTACTAAGGTCTAACGCAGATGGAATGTACTATGCTGTAGATAATGGGGTATGGTTTATTAGTAGTTCACCCAATGGGCCTTGGCAAGTATCTACAGATAGGCCTTCTGATGTAAATAATATCCCTCCAGATAATATGGCATACAACACTAAGTATGTATATGTGTACGATTATTCAGATGATTATGTTTATACGGGCTATACCCCTGGTTATTTGGGTTGTTATACTTATGGGCCAACGGTAGTATGGGGCACGGGTTGGCATTATCATCCTTGGTATAGGCACTATTATTATTCACGTCCATGCACTTGGGGTTTTGGCATGGCATACAACCCATGGACAGGATGGAGCATTGGTTATGTTTCAGGATACAGTCTGGGTTGGCATTATTATGATAATAACCCTTATTGTAATGGATGGTTTGGACCCAGAGCTTATCACCCATCGTATAGACCATGGGGTTATAATGGAGGTTTCTATGGAAGAGGGGGGAATGTTATTCTTAATCAGCCTAGGGTAGTTGTAAATAGGCCTGTTTACGTTGTAAATAATAGCCACTATAATACTAGGAATGATTATATGGACAGAAATCATGGCATCAACTTGTATAATCACGTACAAGGGGCGCACACAATTGATGTGAGTCGCAGGCAAGGTGCTGTAATTCATAATAATACTTCAGTAGTTGTTCATCCTCAAGGCAACGGTGGTTTTAATGGAGTAGGAAATAGGGCTGCTAACCAAGTAAATAACAATATCACTAGTCACCCTCAGGGCAACGGAAGTTTTAATGGAGTAGGAAATAGGGCTACCAATCCTGTCAATAACAACATTACTATAGAACACCCACAAGTAAATAATAATTTCAATGAGAGAGGCAATAGCCCTTTTAACAGACCTTCTGGTGGTACGCCTGCTTCTGGTATTAATAGCGAAGTAGATCATCCTTTAGCAATGCCAAGTAAAGCTGAAAACAATGTGGCAACTGACAAACAAGGTAATATATATAAATTTGACAATAATGGCGGCGTTCAACAGCGTACTCCCGAAAGAACTTGGCAACCAGCTACGCCCACACAAGCACCCAGGGAAGTAAACAATGTTCAACAACAAAGGGAAAGGGCAGAAGTAAGGACACAAAACTTCAGTCGCTCTGTACCTCAAGCACCTTCCCAAAGGTCTTACTCAGCACCTCAACGTTCAAGTGGCGGTGGCGGAGGGGAAAGGCATAGATAACCTTTCGTTCAATTCTAATAAAAGCTGTTGTTAATTAATTGGCAACAGCTTTTTTATTTATAAGCCACTACCCATATTCATTTATATTTGTAGCCTTCTCCATATAGATATTATGTCAATTGTAATAAAAGGGTTAACCAAGATTTACGGTACACAAAAAGCAGTAAATGATATTTCAATCACAATTAACAAAGGGGAGATAGTTGGATTCCTTGGACCAAATGGTGCAGGTAAAAGCACTACTATGAAAATAATAACAGGATACCTTGCCGCTGATGCAGGAAGCGTGGAGGTATCAGGGATAAATGTTGCAACCAACCCAATAGCTACTAAGAAAAAGATAGGATACCTTCCAGAAGCTAACCCCCTCTATTACGATATGTATGTGCGTGAATACCTTTCTTTTATAGCTGGGGTTCATGGAGTTGCTGATATAAAAGGTGCTGTAGAGAAGGTGATTACTTTAACAGGATTAACAATAGAAAGCAAAAAGAAAACAGGACAACTATCTAAAGGATATAAACAACGTGTAGGGCTTGCAGCGGCATTGATACATAATCCAGAAGTATTGATATTGGATGAACCCACAAGTGGATTGGATCCTAATCAAATCATCGAGATTAGAAACGTTATAAAGGAACAAGGGAAAGACAAGACTGTGTTATTCTCTTCCCACATACTTCAGGAAGTGGAGGCAATATGTGATAGGGTAATCATTATTAATAAAGGAGAGATAGTTGCTGATGATAAGCTGAACAACCTTACAGGTAATAAATTATCCAAGAACGTTGTTATAGAATTACAGGAGATAGTGGATGAAAACATATTTGAAGGACTGCCAAAGCCTCTTAAAGCGAGTCCCAACAAATGGATTTTTGCAACTGACAAACCTGAATTACTACGCAAACAGTTATTTGAAATAGTAGCGCAACAAAATTTGAATATTATTTCTTTGGTAAATGAAAGTAATATCAACCTAGAAGATGTTTTTAGACATGTTACAACAAATAAATAGTTGCTACTTTTGCCACGTTCAATTTTAATAGTTAAAAATATTTAATAACAAACACAAATAAGAATTATGAGTTACATTATTGAAGTTCATGCCCGTCAGATTTTGGATAGCCGTGGCAATCCTACAGTAGAAGTTGATGTTACCACCGATGATGGTGCGCTAGGTCGTGCTGCAGTACCAAGCGGTGCTAGTACTGGTATCCACGAAGCCGTGGAACTACGGGATAACGACAAGAAGGTTTATGTTGGTAAAGGCGTATTGCAAGCAGTAAACAACGTAAATGAAATTATATCTGAAGCTATTACTGGTTTTGATGTTACACAACAAGCAGCTATCGACCAAGCAATGATTGACTTGGATGGTACTGCAAACAAAGGTAAACTTGGTGCTAATGCTATCCTTGCTGTTAGTATGGCTGTGGCAAAAGCTGCTGCCGAAGAAGCTGGTGTTCCTTTATACCGTTACATTGGTGGTACAAATGCTAGGACATTGCCTATCCCAATGATGAATATCTTGAATGGCGGTGCACACGCAGATAATAAAATTGACTTCCAAGAATTTATGATTATGCCTATCGGTGCAAGTAGCTTTAGCGAAGGCTTGCGTTGGGGCGTTGAGATATTCCATACATTGAAGAGTGTATTGAAGAAAAAAGGATTCAGCACAAACGTTGGTGACGAGGGTGGTTTTGCACCAAATATCCAAAGCAACGAAGAAGCTATCGAAACTGTATTGGAAGCTATCTCTGCCGCTGGTTATAAAACAGGAACTGAAGTTGCAATTGCAATGGATGCTGCCAACAGCGAATTGTGGGATGGCAAAAAAGGAAAATATGTTTTCCATAAGAGTTCTGGTAAGGAAGTTAGCAGCGATGAATTGGTTAAATTCTGGGAAAGCTGGGTCAATCAATATCCAATTATCTCTATAGAAGATGGTATGGCAGAAGACGACTGGAATGGTTGGAAAAACTTAACTGATACAATCGGAAAGAAATGTCAATTAGTAGGTGACGATTTATTTGTTACCAACGTTTTGCGTTTGCAACAAGGTATTGACAAGGGAATTGCCAATGGGTTGTTAGTTAAAGTAAACCAAATTGGTACAGTTACAGAAACAATCAATGCGGTTACTTTGGCTCAACACAATGGTTACAATACTATTATGAGTCATAGAAGTGGTGAAACAGAAGATGTAACAATTGCTGATTTAGCTGTAGCACTAAACTGTGGACAAATTAAGACTGGTTCTGCTAGCCGTACAGATCGTATCGCTAAATACAACCAATTAATCCGTATTGAAGAAGAATTAGGTAGCACTGGTATCTTCCCTGCTGGAAAGATTAAGTTCGGTAAATAACACCTGTTGATAATAAAAAGGTTGGTAGTTAATTATAAAATCTATAATTTTACTACCAACCTTTTTTATTTAAATAATTTTACCGTGAAGCAAACAATTAAAATACTTACAAATAAATACATATTAACCATCCTTTGTTTTCTGATATGGATGTGCTTCTTTGACCAAAGAGACATCCTCAATACTATTGAACAAAAGGGAAAACTGAACCAATTACTAGCTAAGAAGCACTATTACGAACAAGAAATAGCTTCTGCAAAACAAGAACTTACCGACCTTCAAAACAGTTCCATCAGTCTAGAAAAGTTTGCCAGAGAAAAGTATCTAATGAAAAAAGATGGCGAGGATATTTACCTCATTGTGGATAGTGCCCAAATAAAAAATTGAGTTATCCACAATATTATCCACATTGTGTCGTTTATATTGTATCCTTCCCCATGAAACAGTTATTGTTTCATTTTTTACATTTTTAGACTATGCAAAAATTTTCGCAGGAGCAACTTATTCAGTACCTGTATGGGGAATGTTCTCCAATTTTAAAGCTCGCCATTGAAAAAGCGATGTTGGATGACCCTCTTTTACAGAAAGAAATCAAGTCATTGCAACGGACCATAAAACAATTGAGCAAGTTAAAAAAAGAATCGCCGAGCAACAGCACCATCGATGCCATCATGAAATATGCTGCCAACACGTCGAAAAAGAAATAGACATCTATTTCTTAAGAAAAACACCTAAAGGGAACGTCCATCTTGCTTGCTTAGGACTACTCTGTATGGTTTGCGCCATTACACACCAGACATTCTTTGTAACCCTGACTGGTCTTTCAAGACCTGTCAGGGTTTGTTAACAGCAATTACTATTTATTTACTTTTCATGGATGTTATTGAAACTCATCTCTACCAATGATTAGAAAGAACCGCTGATTCTTTAATTTGTTGTGGGATTAGCAATCCCTATCATCCTAAGTTCGAGATGCGCTTCGCTAACATCATAGAACGGTACCCCGAACAACTTACTAAGATGTCTAGATGAGAGTTTATTCTTGTCTAGAAAGAAGTTATTCTTGGTTAGAAAGAAGTTATTCTTGGTTAGAAAGAAGTTATTCTTGGTTAGAAAGAAGTTATTCTTGGCTAAAAAGAAGTTATTCTTGGTTAGAAGGAAGTTATTCTTGGCTAAAAAGAAGTTATTCTTGGTTAAAAAGAAGTTATTCTTGGCTAAAAAGAAGTTATTCTTGGTTAGAAAGAAGTTATTCTTGCCTAAAAAAAGCGAACTTTTAGGGACTACAACCTGCAAAATGTTGTGGACAGCTTAATCACTAACCGCTAATCACTAGCACCTACTTAGGTGCTTTTTTGTAAATGTAAAATGCCACGCAGATAAAGATGATGTTGGGAATCCATGCCGCAAGCATAGGAGGGAGGTTGCCTTTGGTGGCAAATATGGTAGAGAACCTATCGGTAATGATAAAAGCTGCTGCGGTAATAAAACCCATTGCCAAGTGTGCGCCACTGCCACCTCGTACTTTTCGCCCTGCAACAATAGCCCCAATGATGGTCAATAAAAATACGGTGACACAAGTGGCAGTCCTTCTGTAAAGCTCCACTTTCAAATCGTTGATACCCTCCGAACCCCTTTCTTCTTGCAGTTTAATGAACCGTGAAAGCTCGGTAGAGGTTAGTTTATCTTTGGTAAATTTATCACGGGTAAGGTCTTGTGGCTTAAAATAGAAATTAGCTACTTGTTTTGGCAACATTGTCACTGTCTCGTTCAGCGGGTGAAATGTGCGGATAATTACATTTTCCAAAACCCATTTCTTGCTGGTAGTATCCCACAATATGTTTTCGGCACGGGTGTTTACGGTTACTTTGTTATGCTCGATGTGGTGCATAAAAAAAGTACTGCCACGTTTGTACATCGTATCATAGCTGATGATGCCAGCATAGGTAAATGAATCAATCTTAAAATAAATACTCGTATTGGTGTTTGCCGTAAGTTGTTCGTACGAGTTGTCCCTATCCACATAGCGGGCTTCGAAGTCGCTACGTATTTTGTTGGCACGTGGTATCAATGCCTGATTGGAACACCATAGGATGAGTGCCAAGAATGTACCCCCCACAATGTATGGGCGCAACCATCTGTTGTACGAAACACCGCTTGCCAATATTGGGATTATCTCGGTGTTGCCAGCCATTTTGGAAGTGAAGAAGATGACCGAAATAAATACAAACAAGGGGAAAAGCAGGGCAACGATGTAGGGGATGAACCCATAATAATACCCTTTTACAATGCCCATAAAGCCTAAACCAGACTTTACGAAATTGTCTGTCTTCTCGCTCAGGTCTATTACAATAGAGATGATTGTGAACAATAGAATTGCAAAAAAGAAAGTGCTAAGAAACTTTTTGAGTATGTACCAATCGAGTTTTTTCATCGTGTGTGGCTACAAATATAGTTGCATACTGTTAACCGTTGACCGTTAACTGACGACCGTTTACTCTTAGCTGTGTACTGTAAACGGTAAACGGTTAACGGTATTTCAACTATTTTTAAACATTCCATAAAACTAAACCTGTTTGTTCTGTATAAATCCCTATTTTTAAGCCTTCGACAGTTTGTGTATACTGTTTTTACTTAAGACTATTTTTAATGATAGCTACCCGGCAGGCATCCCTTTTTCAGAATTATTTCAGTTCCAATTATTCATACAATGAATTATTGGGAGAGGATGGCGGCCTTCGACCTCATTGGCAAACCTTCTTTCATGCTTTTTCGCAACTTGGCCCAGAGGAAATTCAAGAGCGTAGAGTAGCAATCCTTCGTTTCCTGAAAGAGAATGGGGTTACCTATAATATATATGGCGATCCGCTTGGGCTTAACCGGCCTTGGAACTTGGATGTGATCCCTTTTTTGATAAGCAAGAATGAATGGGCTACCATTGAAAGTGGATTGGTGCAACGTGCCGAATTGTTCAACCTTATTTTAAAAGATATTTATGGTAATCAGCAACTGATCAAGAATGGGTTGTTGCCTATAGAACTGGTGTACAATCATCCGGGTTTTTTGAGGGAATGTGCTGGGATGAAGTTTGTAGATAAGCACCAACTGATATTGTATTCTGCCGACATAGCCCGTAGTCCCGATGGTAAAATATGGGTGTTGAACGATAGAACGCAAGCCCCTTCCGGCTCTGGTTATGCATTGGAAAACAGGATGGCAATGGCGAGGATATTGCCAGAACTGTTTGAAGGACTTAAAGTAAAACAACTATCCCCTTACTTCACCGACCTAAGGAATGCGTTGACTTCAATGGCACCAAGCAAAGGACAGACTCGTGTAGTGATACTTACGCCTGGGCCACGAAACGAAACTTATTTCGAACATTCGTATTTGTCTTCTTATCTTGGTTACACCTTGGTGCAAGGCGATGATTTGATGGTGAAAGATAATTTCGTTTGGCTGAAAACAGTAGGAGGGTTGGAGCGAGTGGATGTAATATTGAGACGTGTGGATGATGTGTATTGCGACCCACTGGAGCTTAGGGAAGATTCTCAATTGGGTGTACCAGGGTTATTGCAAGCAGTTAGAAGCGGTAATGTAAAGATAGCAAACCCATTAGGAAGTGGTATATTGGAGAATCCAGGTATCATGCCATTCTTGCCTGCTATTGCAAAGTATTATTTCAATCAACCTTTGATACTTCCCAACATTGCTTCGTGGTGGTGTGGGCAGCCGAAGGAAATGAAGTATGTGTTGGAGAATATTTCTACCTTAATCATCAAAAAGATTTACAGGGATTCAAACATAAGTACTTCGGTAGAGGGTTCTACCTTATCTGCAAAGAAGATTGAAGAATTGCGGGAGCAGATAAAAACCCACCCTTATTTATATGTAGGGCAAGAGCGTGTTACCTTCTCTTCTACACCATCACTTTCCGATAAAAAGGTTGAACCCCGCAATGCACTCTTCAGAAGTTTTTTGGTGAGTAACAATAATAGTTATACCGTGATGAAGGGAGGACTAACCCGAACTTCAAGCGATTCTGGTCACATGGTTATTTCCAATCAGTTGGGGGGATTAAGCAAAGACACTTGGATAATAACAACTGACGGAGAAATAGAGTCTGGATTGCAAAATTCGAAGACTTCTTTGGCTCAATTTCAATCACAATCACAATTTCAGTCCCAGTCGCAGTTTCAATTACAAAGTCAGCAATTGTCTCTAGAACCTCAGCCTACATATAAGAATGTTTTACCAAGCCATACTGCCGAGAACTTGTTTTGGGTAGGGCGGTATGCAGAGCGTTTCTTGGGTAATGCACGGTTTCTAAGAACTGTTATGCAGGCAATCATTGAGGGCAGTCGTCTTCAATTGGATACTGATAAAATAACAGACCAATCTTTGTTGATGGCTCTGACACACTATACTTTTACCTATCCTGGTTTTATTGGTGAAATAGGCAAAGCAAAGTTCTCCAACCCTTGGAAAGAATTATATACTGTAATGTTTGATGCCACTAAAAGCGGTGGACTTACTTATAACTTTGGTTTATTTAGTCGTTCAGTAAATGCAGTGAGGGATCACTGGAGCACGGATACTTGGCGTGTACTGAGGAGTATGGAGGAGCATTGGTCTGAATCTGAGAATATTCAACATACGCATTTCAAGATGATTGCCATGTTGGACGATTTGATTACTTCGATGGTTGCATTCATTGGATTGAATAGGGAAAGTATTTCTAGGGAACAAGGCTGGTCGTTGATGGATACAGGAAGAAAAATAGAAGCGAGTATCTTGCTGGTGAATATGCTTAGGGCGACTTTGGTTAACAACTACGAAGAACCTGTGGCATATAATCTGTTGGAAGCTGTGTTGAAAAGCAATGAATCCCTCGTTAACTACCGTTATAAATACAAAGCACATCTTCAATTGCCATTGGTTGTGGAACTGATGTTGTTGGATGTAAATAATCCTCGTTCCCTTATTTATCAAGTTGTGAGGATAAAAAGATACTTGGAAAATTTACCTTCATCGCTGTTAAATGAGAATGGTGTGCCAGAACATGTTAGCCTTGTAAACGAGTTGTACGAAGAACTAAAAGAAGCAGACAAAGAAGAATTGTCAGAATTGGATTCCACGGGCGGTACTTATGAAAACCTAGATAATTTCTTGGCAGATATGTACACTTATTTGGCAACGATTCCCAACGCTATATCTAAGACTTATTTCAAGCATACCCAACCGCAACGACAATTATTTACTGCTGATAAGATTGCTTAATAGATAATTATGAATTACAAGATTGTACATAAAACTGAATATATCTATTTCGAGCCAATCAGCTTGTGTCATAATATGGCTCGTTTGGTGCCTAGAAGTACGATTAGTCAGAACTGTAAGAAATCTACCGTGGTCATAGATCCAATACCTGATGTTATCAATGAGTTTGAGGATTTCTTTGGTAATAAGGTTATATATTTTGCTATCCAGCACGAGCATAGGTCATTATCAGTAACAGTTTCTTCGGAGATTGAAAGAAATACTGTTGATTTGAAACAAAGTATTGAAACCTATGGAAAAATAGCTTGGGAAGAAGCAAGGATGCAATTGTATCAACCACGCTTGGATTATATTGATGCCCGTCAGTATGTACCAGAAACGGCTGCTACCACTTTTGAATCTGGCATTACAAGCTATGCGATGGTTTCTTTCACACCAGGCAGACCAATCTATGAAGCCATTTACGATTTGATGGAACGCATTTATAAAGAGTTTCAATTCAAGCCGGGGTTTACAACTGTAGCAACGCCTATATCGGAGGTGATGAAACAGCGTAAAGGTGTTTGTCAGGACTTTGCCCATGTAGGCATTGCTTGTTTACGATCTGTGGGATTACCTGCAAGATATGTTAGTGGCTACATTGAAACATTGCCTCCTCCCGGTGTAGAAAAACTAGTGGGTGTAGATGCTTCTCATGCATGGTTTTCTGTATTCGTTCCCAACATTGGTTGGCTTGATTTTGACCCTACCAATAATGTTGTCCCTTCTGATCAGCACATAACCATTGGATGGGGAAGGGACTACTTCGATATCACACCACTAAAAGGAGTTATACTTAGTAGCGGGCCACACAGGCTTTCTGTGTCTGTTGATGTAAGAAGAATGTGAGTGGCGAGTAATGCCTCTATAAGAGCAATGCAGCCAATGTATAATCTGCAACTAAAATCAAGATACAAGTTACTACAACAGCACTCGTACTTGCTCTACCAATCTCTAATGAACCGCCTTTTACATGAAACCCATAGTAAGCGGGGATGCTACAAACAATAAAAGCGAAAGTATATGCCTTGAAACAAGCGACGGTAATATTGTGTAGGTTTAGGTTTTGGCGTAGTCCAATGTCATAAAGCTCTGGGGCAAGTATTCCACTCAGTGCACCAGCCATCTTTCCACCCCATATTCCCAAGAATGCAGATATTACTATCAACCCAGGTATAACTAACAATCCAGCTAATATCTTAGGCAATATCAAATAGCTTTTGGGATTGATGCCCATTATTTCCAATGCATCTATTTGTTCACTGATGCGCATATTACCTAACTCACTCGCTATTTTACTGCCAATAACGCCAGCCAACACAATACTCAATACAGTTGGTGACAACTCCAGTATCATACTGTCCCTTACAATTTGCGCTACAGTAGTCATTGGGATAATAGGACTCACCAATTGATAAGCAGTTTGCACCGTGGATACCGCACCGAGAAACAAGGAAATAATAACAACTATCGGTAATGCCCCCAAACCTATTTCAACGCATTGGTGCATAAACTCTTTCCAATACATCCTATAGTTTTCAGGCTTGGTAAACATTCCCTTTAACATCAATATATATGTCCCTAAATGGGTAAATAATTTCATTTACTTTTTTTTACGGAAGGAACGAGAGGAGCGGGAATCACAAGTTTGTGTCGTTCAAAACTAACGAATCCCGTTCCTCTCGATTCCCGGTTAAAATCTATTTCTTATTCTTCATCCTTCCCCAAAACTCACTCTTGGCTATTAATGGTGCAATGTCGGTATTGCATTTTATTTGCGCATCAACTACCGCTACCAATGCCATATTAACGATACTCCTTACTGTACTACCTAATTGTAATACATGTACAGGCTTCTTCATCCCCAACAATATGGGGCCGATTGCATCTGCACCACCAATTTCTTTCATCAAGTTATAAGCAATGTTTCCTGCGGTAAGGTTAGGGAATATCAGCACATTCACATCCTGACCAACCAATTCACTGAAAGGATAATTATCCTTCAATATATCGTTGCTGAAAGCAAGGCTTGCTTGCATTTCCCCATCAATAATCAAAGAAGGATTATTTTCTTTTACCAACTTTGTTGCCTTTGCTACTAAGTTCGCTTCTGGGCTATCACTGCTACCAAAATTACTATAACTAAGCATTGCAATACGTGGAGTAATGTTCAAATTACGAACTTCTTTGGCAACCATCACTGTAATATCAGCTAATTCTTGTGCAGTAGGATTAAAATTTACTGTTGTATCAGCCAAAAACAATGGGCCTTTCTTCGTCAATAACAAATACATACCCGCAATCTTCTTGACCCCTTCCTCTGTACCAATAATGTTCAAAGCGGGTCTTATCGCATCTGCATAGTTACGTGTAAGTCCACTAATCATTGCGTCTGCTTCTCCTGTTTCCAGCATCATACAACCAAAATGATTCCTATCTTTCATTATCTTGATGCTCTCATAATGATTGATACCCTTACGCTTACGTTTCTCAAAAAACAATTCGCCAAACTGCACTCTCTTCGCATCCATCGCTTCGCTACGAGGATCTATTATTGGCAGGTCGGCAATATCTATGTCATGCTCATACGCCAATTGTTTTATCTTACTTTCCTCACCTAATAATATTGGATAAGCATCTCCTTCATCATAAATGATACTTGCTGCTTTTAGTATTTTCAAGTTATCTGCTTCCGCAAATACCAAACGCTTAGGAGCTTTACGGGCTTTGCTGCTGATGGCACGCAACAATTGGTTATCCAATCCAAGACGCTTATCTAGTTCTACTTTGTAAGCATCCCAATTGTCGATTGTCTTTTGTGCCACACCACTGTCTATTGCAGCTTTAGCAACAGCAGGTGCAACAGTACTTAACAAACGTGGATCAAGTGGTTTAGGGATAATATATTCAGTCCCAAAAACAATATTCTTTTGGTTATAAGCCATGTTCACCATGTCTGGCACGGGTGTTTTAGCTAATTCTGCCAATGCAAGTACGGCAGCGAGTTTCATTTCTTCGTTAATCTTAGTAGCCCGCACATCAAGCGCACCCCTGAATATGTATGGAAACCCAAGCACGTTGTTCACTTGGTTAGGATAATCGCTTCTACCAGTTGCCATGATGATGTCCTTGCGGGCATCCATTGCAATATCATAAGTAACTTCTGGGTCTGGGTTAGCCATTGCAAATACTATCGGATTCGGTGCCATTGTCTTCAGCATCTCTGCCGTAACCACATTAGGTACGCTCAATCCTATAAATACATCTGCACCAACAAATGCCGATTCAAATGTCCAGTCGGCACTCTTGGCGGCGAACAACAATTTATTAGCCGACAATCCTTCCCTGCCCACGTGTATGATGCCCTTGCTGTCAAACATCAAGAAGTTTTCGGGCTTTGCGCCCAATGCTTTGTACAATTTACAGCAAGACATAGAAGCCGCACCTGCACCGTTTACTATTATCCGTACATCTTCAATCTTCTTCCCTTGAATCTCCAATGCGTTCAACAAAGCAGCCGAACTGATGATGGCAGTACCATGTTGGTCATCGTGCATGATAGGAATCTTGCACTGTTCCTTTAGTTTTTCTTCAATATAAAAACACTCTGGGCTTTTGATATCCTCAAGATTTATTCCCCCAAACGTAGGCTCCAATGCCTTAACTATCTGTACGAATTTCTCTGGGTCTTTCTCGTTTATTTCTATGTCGAATACGTCTATGTCAGCAAATATCTTGAACAATACGCCCTTGCCTTCCATTACGGGTTTGCCAGCTTCAGGCCCAATATCTCCCAATCCAAGTACTGCTGTTCCGTTGCTTATTACGGCTACAAGGTTTCCTTTGGCGGTGTATTTATAAACATCTTCGGGGTTGTGGAAAATCTCCATGCAGGGTGCTGCTACTCCGGGGCTGTATGCAAGGCTGAGGTCTCTTTGTGTTTTGGCTTCTTTGGTCGGTATCACTTCTATTTTGCCAGGCCTTCCTTGGGCGTGGTATTCTAAGGCTTGTAACCACTTCGCATCTTTCTTGTCCATAAATTCAATTTAAAATAATCAATTTTCTATTGGTATCCACTAGAGTGATACTATAGCATTTGTTGTAACTGTTAAATAAAAGAGCAACCGATACTAAAGCGTGCAAAGTACAAGATAATAATAAAACGAGCATGACTAATGTTAGTTATGGCTATGAGATAAGGGTTAGGGGTTACTTTTTTACCATTTATGTTAAGGAAAAAGTAGTTGCCGCCCTAATTTTTTAGAGAAATAAGCTTTTGCTGAACTATTCAGCAACGTTGCTCAAGTGTTCAGCAATGTTGCTCAAGTGTTCAGCAATGTTGCTCAAGTGTTCAGCAATGTTGCTCAAGTGTTCAGCAATGTTGCTCAAGTATTCAGTGAATGGTTATTGTTATATAATATGCGCTATTAAAAGCAGATTGGTTTGGGGAATTTAGATACAAATGAAGTAGTTATTTGAATCTTTGGTCTGTCTTACTTAGAGATATTGCTCTTGTAATTTTCATTAAGCTTGAATAAGAAATCTTTTAATACAAGATAAATTTTATAATCAATATCGTCAGGGGCATCATCAATGTAGCTGTTGTTTTCATACTTTTTTAATTGCCCCGTCTCCTCCTCGAAAGATTTCAATAATTCGGGTTGAGTACTTACTAGTTTCTTTAAATCTGAAATAAGCGGTCTTTTATTTAATTTCCCCTTGTCTGTAATTAAACACAAAGAATAATCTTTTGAGGAATAAGGTTTGGAAGCCTCAGAAATAGCGTTAGCTGTTGTAGCAGCAGTAACCGCCGCACCTACTAATCCAAATCCCGGTAGTAATACAACGGTGGAGGAGCTTCTATCTTCGAAAGAAAAGAAAGGATAGCGACCTACATTAAGTTTCAAAAAAGTACTTGCTATCGTTGAAGTATTGTATTTTATATAAACATCTCTACCATCACAAAAACCCCAGACATGACCTGTGTGTTTTGAAGAATCAAGCAAAGTATAATCAACACGAGTGTCAAGTGTATCGTTGGGGTGTTTACTAAGGTGTTTTAGTGTAAAGTCGTAAGTAATAGAGGGTGAATTGGTGATAAACTCATTGTAGCTTTTGTAGAATCCTTTTTTAAACTGTTTGCAATTGTAGATTTTATTTGTATCAATTTGGGCAAAAGAAGAAAGGGAAATGGATAGCATTAAAAGGGAAAAGAGATATTTCATATTTGCATTTTTTAATTAATATTCATTGACAAAACTAGGGAATATAACTAGAAATATTCCAACTCGATAACGCCACTTACTTGTTCTTAGCCGTTAATTGTTTACAATTCTGCCTAGTTCATATCTTCACCAAACAATTAAAAGAAATACCATGGGTAAAACGAATGAGGACAATTCGAAAGAAATCTTTGCAGGCAACATAATAGAAGCAGGAATGGTGCAAAGCCTGCTGGAAGATGCGGGCATAAACGCATACCTAAAAGATGAGATAATGGGTACGATGAACCCTTGGTTTGTGTCTCCGGGTGGGGCAGGTGCAGTAAAGGTCATCATCTCAAACCTTGATTTTGAAAAGGGAAAGTTGATTGTGGATGAATACCAAAACAATATAAAGGAGTAGATAGTATTACAGGGTATTGCTTCCGATTCGTTGGCTGGCATTTAAAATTGTCATACCTATAATTTCATTATTTTCATACCGAATGATTATTTCATCTTCTGTCATCTCTGAGTTGTCGGCGTGGTTTGGCTTTTTAAAATGTAGGTACAAAACGTCTGCCTCATCGTCATAAGAAGACCAAACTGTTTTGTGCTTGAGAAAATAGGGCAGTGCTGTTTTTATTTCCGTTAATGTTGTTGTTTCCATAACACTTTTTTCTTTTTAAATTCTTGTTGTTTGTTTGAAATGTATGCTGTAATTATAAAACCATCTATCCCATCGGTTTCTTTATAAATCACTATTACAAATTTAGTGTTATTTTCCCGAAAGAGTTTTGATTAAACCTTTCCACTATAGCTATGAACGACGTATCCATTACCTTTGCAAAAATTTTGACGACAGGTAATGGTGTATTTAACTAGGTTGGAGCATTTTAATGCAGCACATAAACTTTACAATCCCAATTGGAGCAAGGAGAAAAACGATGAGGTATTTGGCGTTTGTGCCAATGAAAACTGGCATGGGCACAACTTCGATTTGTTTGTTACCGTAAAGGGAACTCCTGACCCAGACACTGGCTTTTTGATTGATGTGAAGAAACTTAGTAAAATCATTCAAGCACACGTAATCCAGAAACTAGACCATAAAAACCTTAACTTGGATGTAGATTTCCTGCAAGGAAAAATGTGCAGCACCGAAAACCTTGCAATGGGCATCTGGAACGAACTTGCACCACACATACCTCCTGTTGTGCAACTACACTGTGTGAAGCTCTATGAAACACAAAGGATTTATGTAGAGTATTTCGGTGATTAGGATATTTATCAAATCGGGAAACGTTTAGTATTTTTTATTTTAGCTTTAAACAAAAGAAGAACCTTATCGGTTAATACATCGTACATCAATTTGAAAAAGAAATTTTAAATACTAGTAAATATAGAATTTCACAAGAATTGGTTTTACATTTGAAGCATCGTTACCGATTATCTTTAGCTCTTTATAATTTGACTGGCCACTTGGTAAACACACTTTTTACACAGTGCTAGTTAATTGGTAATGATTGATTTCTAAGATTTTTACAAATAGATTTTTGTTTTCTTGCTTTCCTTTTAAACAATGGATAGGACTGCAAGATTGGTTCGTTTGCACAGTTTCGATATGAACAAAGTAGCCGTTTTTAGGAAAGAGCATTTCAATGCAGCGCATCGTCTTCACAATCCGGCATTGAGTGATGCTGAGAATGAATTGCTATTTGGTAAATGCAACAATAAAAACTATCACGGTCACAATTACGATTTAATAGTTCAGGTTACAGGCGTTCCAGATCCAAAAACGGGATATGTTATGGATATGAAGCTACTTAGCGAGCTAATAAACACTGAAGTATTAGATAGATTTGACCATAAAAATCTAAACTTAGACACAAAAGAATTTAAAACATTGAACCCAACAGCAGAGAATATTGTAATAGTGATTTACAATCTGCTAAGGGCAAAAATTAACAACGAACTAGATTTAAAAATTAGACTTTATGAAACAGAACGGAATTTTGTCGAATATCCATCTTAACGAAGACAATAAATTGGTGTTGAATGACGCCGATATATTGATTGATGAAATAGGGGACAACCACATACTTACATCTGTAGAAACGCCTATGCGTAACGATGCGTTTGAACTAAGCGACGACGAAAAGATTGCCGAGATAGAAAAGCATTTCAAAGCAATAATGAATACTTTGGGGCTTGACCTTACCGATGATAGCCTTAAAGGGACTCCTCGTCGTGTTGCTAAGATGTATGTAAAAGAGATTTTCAAAGGATTAAATCCTGCGAATATGCCTAAGATTGCATTGTTTGAGAATAAGTACAAATACAATGAGATGTTGGTGGAAAAGAACATCTCTTTCTACAGCAACTGCGAGCATCATTTTGTTCCTATCATGGGCAAAGCACACATTGCTTACATCAGCAATGGCAACGTGATTGGGTTAAGTAAACTGAACCGCGTTGTGGAATATTTTGCAAAACGTCCGCAAGTGCAAGAAAGATTGACAATGCAAATTGGCAAAAAGCTTCAAGAAATATTAGGCACTAACGATGTGGCAGTACTGATTGATGCAAAGCACCTTTGTGTATCTAGTAGGGGAGTGAAGGATGATACAAGCAGCACTATCACTGCTTTCTATGATGGCGCATTCATGGATGAAAAGAAAAAGAATGAGTTTTTGAAATACTTGGAATTGAACACAAGCTTTTAGATATTAGTTATTAGATAGTAGATATTAGTTCTTGACGGAAACTAATATCTACTATCTAATAACTAATAACTACTATCTACTATCTAATAACTACTATCTACTATCTAATAACTACTATCTACTATCTACTATCTTTCTAAGCTCCCCACTTAACCAAAGTCGCTCCCCAAGTAAACCCTCCACCAAAAGCAGCAAGTACAATGTTATCCCCTTTTTGCAGTTTGTCTTGCCATTCCCATAAGCAAAGTGGAATAGTTGCGGCAGTGGTATTACCATAACGGTCAATATTTATCATCACCTTTTCAATAGGCAAGCCCATTCTTTTTGCAGTGGCATCAATGATTCTCAAGTTAGCCTGATGCGGCACCAACCAAGCTACATCATCACCAGTAAGACCATTTCTTTCCAACAATTCTGCACTCACATCTGCCATACCTGTAACCGCATATTTAAAAACAGTTTTACCCTCTTGGTGAATGTAATGATCTTTAGCTAAAACAGACTCTACGGTAGCTGGTCTCAACGAACCACCGCCTTTAATGTATAGAAAGTCTTTACCTACACCATCGCTTTTCAACAAACTATCTTGTACGCCGTAGCCATCAGTATTTGGTTCTAGTAGCACAGCCGCAGCCCCATCACCAAAGATGATACAGTTATTACGCTCGGTATAGTCAATGATGCTACTCATTTTATCAGCACCTATCACTACCACCTTTTTATACCGACCACTTTCTATATAGCTAGCCCCTGTTGTCAATGCAAATAAGAAACCACTACAAGCGGCACTAAGGTCATAACCAAAAGCATTAGTCATACCAACTTTGTGCGAAATAATATTAGCAGTTGAAGGGAAAAACATATCTGGCGTAACGGTTGCACAGATAACACAGTCTATTTCTTTAGGGTCTATTCCTCTTTTACTCAGCAAGTCCAACACCGCAGGAGTACCCAAATCGCTGGTGGCAGTGCCTGGTTCTTTCAATATCCTTCTTTCCGAAATACCCGTCCTAGTCCTTATCCACTCATCGTTTGTGTCTACCATTTTCTCCAGGTCGAAGTTGGTCAATTTCGTTTCAGGTACAAATCCACCAACAGCGGTAATGGCAGCAGTTATTTTACTCATGTAGTATTTCTTTAATTATAAATTCATTGAAAGGGGCGTAAAAGTAAAAGTTTTATGCCAATAGACACAAATTGTTATTCCCACTCGGTTAGTTAAAAAGAAAAAAGTGCAGTTAATACCAGTAGGTAGTAACTGCACTTTATCAATTATCAATTGTAAATTATCAATTAAACTCTATTCTTTCACAAACCCAACCCCACTCACCTTCCCATCAGTAGTCTGTATTCTAAGATGATATACCCCTGCTGGCAAACTACTCACACCTAATACCGGATTTGTTGCATCCTTCAAAGAAACAATCTTTACCACCCTACCCATATTATCAATTACTTGTACCGAAGCAATATGATTACCTTTTATAGTAATACTATTCTTCGCAGGATTCGGATACACTGTTATTTGCTTACTCACTACTGACAACTCACAACTCACCACTTTGCTGTAAGTTCTCGCCCCATCTTTATCTACGCTTTGCAAGCGGTAATAGTTCATTCCATTTACTGGAGCGTTGTCTATAAAATGATAACTACCCGCACCCAATCCCCGTGCAACTACTTTTCCAATGGTACTAAAGTTGTTGCCATCGGTGCTGTGCTGAACATTGTAATAGGATGTATTTGTTTCATTTGCCGTTGTCCAATTGTTTTCAACTTGTAGGTTATCGCCCAATTGATGTGCTTGATAGCTGATGATACTTACAGGCAAAGGATTGTCTTTTATCAGTGTGGAGGTTGTATTGGTAACAGTGGGACTATTATAATCGAAATAGATAGAGGCGGTATTATTAATAACTGTCCCTTCAGTAACAGAGGCAATAGGCGTAACCCTAAAGTTTACAAAGCCATTGCTCAACAGTTGGTTTGTGCCGCTATCCACGAGGTTGATGTTGTGGAACTGGAAGTAAAGAATGTTCTTGTACAATACAATATCAGCATTGTGGCTAATACCTTTCATCTCCAAGATTCCTTGCGTTAGTAGCGGACTCAACGTGTCTGCCACCACCACATTAGAAGCTATTGCATTGCCCACGTTTTGAAAATGAATACGATAATCTACCCCTTGCCCATCAGCCACTTGTGTAGTGGTTAGTTGCGGGGTAGCTTCCTTGCTGTTAGGGTCGTAACTGCTTCTGACGATTAAAGTATTAAATGCCGAGTCAGCAGTTTTTGGCGAAACAATAAAAGCCGAGGAATTTAAGCTATCACCAAAGTGAGCAGAAGGCAATACTTTAAAGAATAGGTTGGGATAATTATATCCATTCCTACAGAAATTGCTATTGAAATAATCGGGCTGTACGGTGTCCCTCCATACAATAGTGTTACCAATCACAGTAGCATTTGGTATAGAAGTACTATCAAATTGAAGCTTGGCAGTATCGTAAGTAAAGGTGACGGTAACAGGTTCTGGTACAGTGCCTAGGTTTCTATAAGCTACAGAATAAGCGAAGGGACGACCAGGCGTTGCTGCTTGCCAGTTATAAATATTAATATCCAGACTATCCACCAACACGGTGGGCTGCAAGGCAATATCCGAAAGGGTAAGCAATGAGTTATTAACCGAGAAGCTAAAGTTTACACTGTCTGGTACTGCCGTATAAAAATGAGGAGCAGATACTGTTAAACTAAAACTACCCGTATCGTTTGTAGAAAGGTCATACTGCCCAGCACTATTGGTATAGGCTATTGCCCCATTATTCAGGCTTACAGGAATGTATGGAATATAATACTCGTTGCTATCCTTGATGCCATTCTTATTTATATCCCCAAATACCTTACCCATTACCGTTGGGAATGCCTTGCACTGATTGGCGTTGTTAGTTGGGGAGCAGAGGGGGAGACCAAATGGTAAAAGAGTATCTACATTTAAATTATTAGGAATACATTTTACATCAGTATTGGTTACATTTAAATAAGTTAAAGTGGGAGGCAATTTGGGTAAACAAGATAAACTACTATCACCCTCAACTCCTAAATCTTGAAAATTGTACAATGAATCTAGTGAAGGGATAAAAGGTATTTGATTATTGTTAATACTAAGTTGGTTTAAACTTCTTGGTAATGCTTGTGGCAGACTTTTTATTTGATTATTATCGCAATATAACCAAACAATAGAATCAGGCAATACAGGTAAAACAGATATGTTATTATTACTAAAATCTAGGTAATTAATACTTTGGGGTAAAGAAGGCAAAGCTTGTAATTGATTATTATTACACTCTAAAGATTCTAAGTTGGGGGGCAAATTGGGCAAAGTTTGTAATTGATTGTAACTACAACTAAGTATTCTAAGGCTGTCAGGTAACAAAGGCAATGTTTTTAAATTATTCCCCCCACATAACAATTTGCTCAGAGTCTTTGGCAAGTTTGGGAATGTGTTAATTTGGTTATTTTGACAAATTAAAGTAACGAGTTTAGTGGGTAAAGGAGGAAGGGATAAAAGACTTGCATCAAGGCAATTAAAGTAAATTAGAGAGTCAGGAAGTTTTAGAATATACTTTACAGAAGAAGCCTCAATGTCTAAATATTGTAAGTTTTTTAAATATTGCACTCCCGTTAAATCTTGAATATTAGTATATTGTAAATCCAAAATGGGGTGATTTGCCAATGTACTACAAGTAGTATCCATAAAATATTTATTAGCCGTATCCTTATACAAGCAACTTGGAAACTGACCAATTAAGTATTTTCCAAAAGCACTATCAGGGATATTTACGTAGATAGAATCAAAAAAAACAAACCCAGCTAAACTATCCGATTTGAGACCTACCGTTACATATACATAACCACTTGCCCCAGCCCCTATAATAGCCGTTATGGTACTATCGTTTAATACTTTATACGAAACGGCAGTATCGCTACCAAAACTTACACGGCGTGCACCTGTGAAACCCTTACCTCTTATGGTATCTGTTGTACCAGAATTTGCACTAGTAGGAGTGAATGAGGTGATAACTAAGGGGGAACCGTCGCCGCCTGGTCCTCCACCCGGGCTACCTGGCCCGCCAATGCCTGGATCATTACTTACTGAGTCATAGATAAACCCTGAAAGAGATACAGTACCACTTGGTGTCACAATACTTATTTTGCCACTTGCACCAATCCCCACAACTGCTATTATGATACTATCATCTAATACTTTATAGGAAGCAGCAGAGTCGCCACCAAAACTTACTGCGGTAGCACCCGTAAAGCCCTTGCCTTTTATGGTGTCTCTTTCACCAAATGATGCACTGTCTGGAGAGAACGAGTTGATAACTAAACCTTGGGCGTTGACACTACCATAAAACAAGCAGAATATTGTGGTAATTGTTACTAGTGCTTTTGCATGACAAATCAGGAAGGGTTTCATAAATGAAGATTTACGGGTTGAAAAATAATTTGCTTTCATAAATCAAATTTAATGGTGTTTTTAAATACTTTTTTCATTAACAAGCAGTTTCCATATACTATTACGCTTTTTCGAAGGCAAAAGGTTGGGTTTTGGCAAACTATTTTTAAAATAATTTTTTTCGCCCAATCTCTAAAGCGTGAAAATGAGGATTGAGCGGCTTAGATTGTCATGTCGGATACATCTGCTATACCTCTCGCTTACTTATTTTCGGTTAAATCCCTTCGGAATGACAGACAGATAAGTCTAATGCCCCACTAATTTGATGATAAGCGTTACGGACGATGAAATTGATCGAACTTATGACGTAACACGTCAAATTATTCACAGGATTAGCGTTACGGACGATGGAATTAATCAAATTAATGACCGAAAAGGTTAAATTTACAGAGGGCTATTCTTATTTATCCCTTTTACTAAGTGTGTCAAAAAGAGTTGATTCCAAAAAATAAAAAAGGCCATCAGAAAGTTTCACCTCCCCAACAGCCTCTTTTATATTCACCCACCCTCTCTTAAACTTTTGTCTTAAAACTCATAACTGATAACTCATAACTATGTTCTCATTACCCCAATCTTCTTTCCATCCCATTCCGGGAATAGTACTTTATCGTCGTTTATCTTTAAGTGGGTATCCGCTACTTCGCTGAATACGCTTCTAAAGTCAGTTGTTACAGGAACGTCCCTACCATCTTCTAAGTTCTCCTTGGCGAGTATTGGCATATTGCCATGAACAATTCCTCCATTTACATCATTACCCAATACAAACAAACAACTGCCCCTGCCATGGTCGGTGCCCGCCGTTCCATTTTGTTTTACGGTACGTCCAAACTCAGTCATAGTCATTAGGGTAACATCGTCTTGATAAGAAGCGATGTCTGTCCAAAAAGCATTGATGGCATTGCTCAAATCACCCACGTTCCTTGCAAAAGTCCCTGTTTCTACGCCTTGGTTATAGTGTGTATCCCAACCGCCGCACTCTGTAAAAGCTACTTCAAGGCCTACATCCATCTTTATCAACTGCGCAATTTGCTTCAATGAATTACCAATTTGCGTTTCTGGATACACAGCACCATTTGCTGGTTTATAGTTCTTGGTATCTGCCTTCTGCAACATTTTCACTGCATCAAAACTTTCTTTTCCGGTTTTATTCAAAAGGGAAGAAGATGTTTGATCATATAAATCCTCAAAACTCTTCGCAGCCATGTTGGCAGCGTAAGGATTGCCTTTCATCTGGATGGCAAAATCCTGCAAGTTGTTGATGGCAAGTGTGGGATTGTCGCCATAAAAAGCCTTAGGCAAAGAACTCGTGATGCTCACTGCCTGAAACGCTGTAGCAGAGTCGTGACCCAATAACCCGATGGCGCGATTGAGCCAACCAGTATTGGTACCCTTATTGAAAGGCGTACCCGATTCCATATAATCCTGCGCATCAAAGTGCGAACGGGTATTATTGGGCGAACCAACGGCATGAACAATGCCCAATCTCTTTTCCCTGAACAAAGGCTCGAAAGCCTTCATGGATGGATGCAAACCAAAGCGACCATCCAAATCTATCAAAGGCGTGTTGGACGAACCCTTTGCCGCAGACATGAACAAAGTAGGTCGGGCAGCTTTTAAGTAATCATCGGTAAACGGCGTTACTGCCATCAACCCATCCATCGCACCTCGTTGAAAGATGCAGACTAGCTTTTTATTCTTTTTGTACGGCGACAATATCTTGTTGCTATTTGCCGCACGGGCAATAAAAGTGGGTACGCCGCCTAGTCCGGCAGCAAACAGTGCCAAAGCACCTGTCGATTTGATAAAACCTCTTCTTGTTGACATAATCTTTTTAATTGATAATTGATAGTTAGTAATTGATAATTGTAAACCATTTGAGTTGTCAATTATCAATTATTAATTGTCAATTAATTTTATCTTCTTTGAAATTCCGGTGAACCAATTATTATCCCGGTTACTTGCGAAAGCATAGAATTGTTTCCTGCATTTGCTTGTAATTGTGTGATTGAATAATCGGGTGCTTTTTTAATATTTACTTTTTCTTTTAAAACATCTTTTCTTTTTCTGCCGTCGGTATTGTCGGTCATCATCATATCGTCACTCATTGTTTCTTGCCCTTGCGTGGTTGTAGTAGCTGTTTTGCTAGCTGCTGCATCAATTTTGTTGTGTATATCTGGCGCATTGATTAAAGGAATCAAACGTTTTACAGTCTCATCCACGTTCCGTTCTGGCATCAACAATTTGCAATAAGTCTTTAAAGCTGCCTCTGCACTTTCGGGTTCGTGGTTATTGTTTAGGGCAATTAAGTTGAATGTTAACCCCGGAATACGTTGAGAAGCCAATGCCAATCCAAAGTTCATTCTATTTAGCAATGAGCCACTATTTATCCAATATTGCGCCCTGTCCGGAAAACCAGTAGGAGCTTGGTAGCTATACATGCGTTCGCCCATTTTATTGATCCAATTAAATAATTGATAAGGTTGGGTAACCTTTGCATTCAAAGCCCTTACGGTGCTGATGGTTAATTCAAATGGTGATTTAATCTTTTCCCTCAAAGCTCCTTTGCTCCAGAATTCAGGGGAACTTACCATGGTTAGCAACACCTTTTTAATATCCCCATCCTTGTCCAAAAAGGTTTGTGCCATCCTGTCAACCAAGCTAGCAGGGGGATTGTCACTCACAAACCTTACTGCTAGTTTCTTGCAAATAAAGTGTGCAGTGGATTTATGGTGAGACAATATATCCAGCAATGTCTTGCCTTCAAAGTAGCCATCTTTACCTGATAATGTGTGACCAAGCACTACTGTTTCTGATTTATCATGCCTATTAACGGCAAACATAAAATCGCCATCGTGTACAAAGCCTTGCTCTTTCAATTTGTCTTCGCCTATAGTTGCAATCATTTTATTTACTTGTTTGCCACCATATTCATCATTCATCGGGAAGATTGTCCAACCAGTAAGCACTTTTGCAGCATTGGTAACATCGGTTTGGGTATAGCCACCGTCAACGCCGAGTGTATGCAGTTCCATTATTTCGCGGGCATAGTTTTCATTAAGCCCTTGCGTTTTCTTTGCCTCTTTTATTTTGTTCACAACGTTTTTAAACTTGGTGCTGTCTCCCATTTGGCTCATTTGCAATTGCTGTGCATACAATTCACGCAGCCTTCTTGCACCAGCTTCATTGTTGTTGTTATTGTCACTGGCAACGCTTCTAAAATTATCCAAGTAAGTAAGCATTGCAGGGGATTTTGCAGTAGCTACCAACAAATCTTCAAACTTGCCTAGTGCATTTGGGCGTATCACATCTCTTTCGTAGCAAGGAACAAATCGTACGCTTTCATTTTTGGTGAGGGAAACATTGAAATGATTGAACCAAAAACTCGTCATAACCTCTTGCAATTGATTGTTGGAATAGGCAGCACGCAGTATTTTTTGATTAACCAATTGCCTTACCAATTCACCTTGTGGTTTTATCCCATTGGCCTTCATGAATGAATCTATCTCGCCCTTATGCTCTTTGTATTCTATTTTTCCACTTGAATCTTTTGGAATCAATCCAGTAGTTATTGCCTTTCTTCTTATTTGTCCGCCATCCAAGTAAGTATTGAAAATCTCTTTGTTATCAAGTTTCAAGCTTTCAAAAGTTGAAAGTGCTTGATTCAATGAATCATCTGCTTGGTCGGCATCTAGTTGCTTTTTAAACCACTTCTCCAAGCCCATATTCACCACTTCATCAATTTCTCCGGGCTTTTCTCCGAATGTGAATCGGCTAATTAGATGTGCTGCTGCTTGTCTTTCAGTAAGACCAGCCTGCCCGTATGGGAACAACTCAGGGTGGCTTTTGGTAATTTCAATGCTTTTCTCTGTTCCAGTGTAAGAAGAAATACAGAAACTGTTCCAACAAGGAAAAGGAGAGTCAATGTTTTTTGAAGATACTTTTTCATAACTAAAAATTTAATTCAGTGACAGATGCAATCTAAAACTAAAATAATTGACTTACATGATAATAAAAGTTTAATCCCAAACGCTATAAACACCTTAATTATCGGTAAACAGTCTTCAGTTATCAGTAAACAGTTATCAGTGAACAGTTATCAGTAAACAGTTATCAGTGAACAGTTATCAGTAAACAGTAATCAGAGATTTTACAACTATTCACCATTCACCATTCACCATTCACCATTCACTTCTCACTGTTCACTGATAACTGTTCACTGATAACTGTTCACTGATAACTGTTCACTGAAATCACCTTCTCTGAAACTCCGGCGACCCTATCACAATCCCTGCAACCTGCTTCATGAAATTGTTTGCATTGGCTTGAATTGTAGCCACTGAATTATCTGGCACTTTGCTTACAACAGGTTTTTCTACAACCACTTTCTTGGCATTTGCATCGGTCATCATCATGTTGTCAGTCATCATCATTTGGTCGTTAGCGGGCTGAGAGGGTTGTGTAACAGTAGTCTTTGCAGCAATTGAAGGCGCAAATATTTTATTCAACATCGCTGTGTCATTCAAAATGGGCGAAAGCCTTTTTATAGTTGGGTTTATATCTTGCTCGGGCATTAGCAACTTGCAATAAATCTTCAACGCATCTTCTGCATCTTTTGGCTGCTCGTTATTATTTAATTCCTTTAAGTTAAAGGCCACTCCTGGAATCCTCTGCGCTGCAAATGCCAAACCAAAATTCATCCTACTCAACACCGATCCACTGTTTATCCAGTATTGCCCTTTGTCTGGAAAGCCTGTTGGTGCCAAGTACCTATAAATATTCTCTCCCATTCTTTTTGTCCAATAAAACAATTCCATTGGCTTCGTAACCTTTGCATCCAACGCCCTCACCGTACTTATGACTAATTCAAATGGCGACTTAATCTTTTCCCTCAAGGCTTCTTTGCTCCAAAACTCTGGTGAATTTACCATTGTTGTCAGCACTTGTTTTATGTCACCATCCTTTTCCAAGAATGTCTTTGCCATTTTATCTATCAAACTAGCCGGTGGATTATCAGAAACAAACCTCACTGCCAGTTTCTTACAAATAAAATGTGCAGTAGAATTATGATGTGCCAAAATATCTATCAATCTCAACCCTTCTTCATACCCTCCTTTTGCAGGAAACATATAGCCAAGAACCTTCTTTTCAGCTTTATCGTGCTTATTTATGGCAAACATAAAGTCCCCATCATGCACATATCCTTGTCTTTGCAAGGAATCCACCCCATATTTATCAATCATTTTCTGCACCCCTTCTAACCCATAATCATTGCTCATCGGAAAGAAAGTCCACCCTGTTAGCACCCTTGCCGCATTCGTCACATCGGCTTGCGTATAGCCTCCATCAACCCCTAAAGTATGCAATTCCATTATCTCACGGGCATAGTTTTCATTGTACCCCTGCGCATATCTATACCCGTTTATCTTCTTGGTCAGGTCTTTATATTGCGTTCCCGTATCACCTTTTTCCCTCATTTGCTTCTGCTGTGCATACATATCCTGCAACTTTTTTGCAGCAGCTTCTGGACTAAGGTTGTTTTCACTCGCTACGCTTTTATAATTATCCAGATACATCAACATAGCTGGCGATTTTGCTGTGGCAAGCAACAAATCACCAAACTTTCCCAACGAATTAGGACGCATCACATCCTTTTCATAGCACATCGTAAAGTGGTCGCAATCCCCAATGTCATTGGATATATTGAAATGATTAAACCAAAAACTAGTCATTATCTCTTGTAATTGGTTATTGGAATATGCCGCACGCATTATCTTTTGATTGATCAAATCATTGTTCAACTCATAACTCACCTTCAGCCCACGCGATTTCATATAGCCCTCAAATTCCACCTTGTGTTCGGTGTAATTATACTTGCCAATAGAATCTTTATTAAAATCAATCACCCCTTCTTTTATACCCCTTTTCAATATTTGGTCATTGCGTAAATAAGTATTTACAATCGTTTTATTAGTCATAAAAAGCGATGGATAATTCACCAATTGCTTGTTCAACGAATCATCCGGCAAGTTGGCTTCCAGTTGTAGTTCAAACCATTTTTCCAATCCCATTTTCTTTATTTCCTCCACTTCACCAGGCTTTGCCCCATAAGTAAACCTACTCAGCAAGTGTGCCGCAGCTTGCTTTTTGGTAAGTCCCGCCTTCTTGTAAGGGAACTTAGGTTTGTCGCCACCATGCCTTGTAGCAACTGTAAAAGAAGAAAGGATTAGTACCCCGCAAATCAGGTAAGCCAACTTTAGAATAGGTTGAAGATACTTTTTCATAATAAAAAATAATGCCGTTAAAATATGATTACTTGATGTAAAAATACTTGACTGATTTGAAAAGAAGAAGTTTAAGGTTAAACGATTTAATCGGGAAATAAAAGAAACTAGCCAGTGGCTAGCTAAAACTAATTAGAAGCAATGTTATGTCCGAGGTTTTCGTAAAACAAAGGTATTTTTAGTAATGATTCTATTTGTATGAATTTAAAATCGGATAAACCGATTAGAATCTTTACCAATCGAACAAATAATGATGATGTTAAGACCATTTTAGATGTAAAAAAGCATTTTTTCGTGTCAAGGAGGTGTCATCTCCTGAAATAGCTTGTCAGTAAAATGGGCAAAAAAGGAGAAAGTGGAAGCATTAAAAGTAGGCAATGTGTACACCGTTAAGGTGTCGGAAAGTTTTGAATCGGATGGAAGATTAG
>Ga0164297_10000406_pt1 | contig 53649 bp, 35 predicted proteins | sample GEODES058metaG_FD_113539 | JGI IMG/M metagenome (GOLD analysis project Ga0164297, IMG submission 113539) | Dystrophic lake water microbial communities from Trout Bog Lake, Wisconsin, USA - GEODES058 metaG | ecosystem: Environmental > Aquatic > Freshwater > Lake | place: USA: Trout Bog Lake... | reverse complement strand
TGCCGAAGTTATTGCAAAAAGAACAGGTGCTACTATAGGAAATAAATGGTGGAGTAAGGATAGCATCTCTATAAAAAGTAGAGAATGCCCAGGCGAAGGATGGAAACTCGGTAGATCTTCTATTAAAAAGGGTGTACAATGAGTTGGTACTACAAAGGTGAAATAGTAACCGAACTCCCAGAAGATTGTGTTGGTTATGTTTACTGTATAGTAAACACAACCAATGATAGAAAATATATAGGCAAAAAATTAGCAAAATTTAGTAAAACGACCTACAAGACTGTAAAGTTAAAGAACGGCACAAAGAAAAAGAAAAAGATTAGAAGCAAAATAGACAGCGATTGGCAAACATATTATGGTTCGAGCGATGAACTTAGTAAGGACATTGCGCTTTTAGGCACAGAAAATTTTAAACGCGAAATATTATTTTATTGCAAAAGTAAAAGTGAATGTACCTATATAGAAGCTAGAACCCAATTTGAAAGAAAAGTATTAGAATCAGATGAGTATTACAACGGGCAGATAAGTTGCAGAATACACCAATCACATATAAAAGGCAAAATTTAATAAATCACGACTCACATATAATTAAAAAATCAATTAACACCCAAGGTTGGCGGGCCAGTTTGTAATACCGCTGTGGAAAAACCGGGGAATAACCGGACACGTAACGTAATAATGCACTCCCCTGGAGGAATCCAGTATCCTGAAAAATTGGAAGTGAGTTTGAGAGTAGAACCATAAGCTCGACGCATTGTTATAGTATGAATGTTAACATACGAAATCACCGGCTATAAAAACTTAAACACTAGGAACGAAGTTTAAGATAGCAGAATAATTCTGCGATGTCGACGTAGGATGGGAAAGGTCAGAGCCCATTAGCATACGGTGAATAAAAAATACCTACTTCCAAAGTCTTGGCTGTGTGCAACTCACATGAAGACATAAAGATGGAACCTGTAAAATGGTTCCGTCTGACTGTAACAATCTACATGAATTACTTACTTCGTAATTGATCATTAATTTCAAAATAAAAAGTTGCTTCAAGCGATAGCGTAGAAGCAATTGAGCTTTAGCTCAATTCAATATATAAATAACTTATAGTAAAAAAGGATTGCTCGATGAAATTATCTGATATTATGGAAGATTTTAATTTAAATGAATTAGATCTTAATGCGGCAAATGCTAGTACCACGGGAGATGTACCACACAGCTTAGGTCAACGGGTGAAAACTGGGATAACTCGAATTAATCCATTTACTAACGTTAATACTCGTGCAAGAGCCCAAGGGATTTCACAAACAGGTAAACAAGCAAATGAGTTAATGAAAAAATTTCAAACTTATTTAGGTAGTAGCCAGGGAGGAAAGGATGCTACTCTAGGTATATTAACCGCTTGGATGCAGTCTCAGAACTTGCCATTGACTGGCGGAGTAGAGAAATTAATCAATCAAATAAAATCATCAGCGGTTCAAACACCGGCAACTCCTGCCCCTGGTGGAAAACTAACCCCGGCACAAATTGCAGCCGCTAAACAAAAAACTCTGAGTGGTACTGCTAGACTAAAAAATAACCCCAACGGGTATAAAAATTCAAAAGTTGGCATTCCTGTACAAAAAATGACAGGCGCTGACGCACAGGGTAATCCAACTTTTCAAACAGTTAGAGAAGATGCGGAACAGGATATTCCTTTAGATAACAAGATGGTTGGGCAAATTATTTCAGCTTCGGTTGCTGAACTGGATAATGCTAACGGCGGTGCAACAAACAGGAATACAGCATCATCGGGTAATAATGCTAACGGCGGTGCAACAAACAGGAATACAGCATCATCGGGTAATCAAGGTGGTAGTAGATCCGGTGCCGGAGTGTCTACTCAATTAACTGTACAATCGGTCATTAACTTTTATAGTAAATTGAATGCCACTGGGCGTAAACAAATAAAAGATGGGTTGGCCGTAATTGACGCAAAAATCCCAACAGTTGAATCAGCATCAATTGATGAAAACGATATAGGATTTAGCCGTTTCTTGAAAATAAAACTTTAATTTCTCTATTGGTAGTTGATAAAAATAACAAATACATTTGTTATTCTTTTAAAAAAATGGAAGTTGTGTCTCTTTAGTGGTTGCTAAATTGCTTTCAATAACTTTAGATATGATCAAACGTTCATCATAGGTCAGGCAGTGACTTTCGTTATAACTTACCCCACCTCTCATAAACCAACAAATTCTAACAAGTTCTTCTTTAAGGGCTTTTGTACTGGCATCATATTCTTTAATTAATGATTCGATACCGTCGCGGTCCAAGGACAAAAGCCTTATACGAAAAAAGTTGATGCGTCAAATGTTAACGGAACATCAATAATATCACCGGTGATACCTTGTTCACGCATTTCATCGGTGACAGCAACTTTCATTGGTTTGACATTGTTCTGTTCGCGTAATTTTTCTAAATGAGACTGAATAGTATTGAATACACTTTTATCTGTATTGGACAAAAAATCTTGAATAAATTCTGTATTATCTGTGCTACCCTTGCTTGTTTCAATCCTGCTAATGCTGTCGCCAATCATGGCCACAGTACTATTGGTGAGTTTCTTAAAACTTTCTTGAAACAGTCTTAATTTTTCTTCATCTGAGATTGTGTCATCGTTGACAACTTTCATGATTCGTTGTGTTTCAAATGACTGAATGGACACTTTGGTGATATCTTTATAGTTGACTGGTTTTACAAACACTGTGATTTCATCGTTTATTGACACTACTGGATCCCAAGAAATTTGATTCATTAAACTATCTATTACGATTCGAAGATCTACCACATATGTTAACTCTAGATCCCCAAATTTGATTGGAGTATCCATCATTTCACCGTAGGTGGCCAATCTAATGGCAATTAAAATTATATCCAAATCTATACTGGGGATCATCCAGGCATTTTTAATGTTGGGTATACAATTTTGTATCACATCAACTATGGCCTGACCGCTCATCAACGCATCTGGAACTTTGATCAACAGTTCATCCCTGGCTGTCATTGAATAAACTGGATATTGCCCATTTTCCGAAATTTCCAAACTTCCGCTAGCCCAATACTCCCCCCCGCTTGGCAATTTGATATAAATTTTGGGTTGACGCATAAACATTGCCAGTGGGTTAACTGGTTGGGCTACACTATTTTCCATGGTTCTTTCTCCGAATAAATAAGTTTAAGATAGTACGGTTATCTTATTTGTAGTATTTATATACGCAGAAAACTCGGGATTAACAATGACAGATGTATACGGTCGAATCGGTAATGAAGATGTTGAATTAAACAACGCGGCAACCGAAGCCACGTTAAAATTATTATTAGCCAGCTCTATGGTTGCTAATAAACAAACTCTAGATCAACTAAAAAAATTAGGCATCGAGGGCGGATTGTTTGATAAAGACGCTTGGGATAATCTCAACAATCAAGTTGCCGAACAACTTACCAAATTAGAAAAAACCAATGTAGCATTAAATTTATTTGAACGGGGTATTTCTAAAGTAGCCCCTATATTTAACTCACTAGACACTGCCCTATCTAAACTAATAGCAGGCACAGCAAAATCCAGCGACGTGATGATGGCATTTAGTACCTTGCCATTTGGTATAGGTTTGGTGGCATCGGGGTTGTCAAGAGTTGCCAAATACCAAGAAGACAATTTAGCAAGTTATCAAAAATTAACCAATGCTGGCATTAATCTTGGTGGTTCGCTGACTGAATTAAGGCAATCCGCTTCGGATTTGTACCTAACTATGGACCAATTTACTGATCTAATGACTAGGAACAGTCAAGAGTTTACTTTATTGGGCGGTGGTGCTAATGCCGGTGCCGCGGCATTTAAGCGACTTGGAGCAGAATTAATTAATAGCGATGTTGGTACACGATTGATGAATTTGGGCTTTACGTCTGAGCAACTTAGCCAAGGTCTTATTGATTATATTTCAATATCTGGTGGTCGAACAACACGTGAGTTGGAAAATTCTTCGCAACTAATAAATTCAGCCGCGTCCTATATGGAAGAATTAGATCGATTAGCTGACATAACTGGTAAAACACGAGAACAACAAGCTAAAGATTTAAAAGAAACTATGCGTAAAGCCGACATTGAAATGTTCAGAGCATCATTAAGCGAAAAGGATCGCACATCATTTGATGCAGCTATGGCTAGGGGTAAAGCATTATATGGAAAAGCCGGCGAGGACCTTGTTATTGCGGCTGCTCAGGGTCGAGCAGTAACCGGTGAAGCTGGTAAACAATTGTCAGCTTTGGCCCCACAGGCAGCTAGAGACATAGGTCAATTTTATAGCACTATTCAAAGAACCGGTAATAAAAGTGCCGAAATACAAAATTTAGAAAATCAAAGTAGAGTTCACAACACTCAGGAATTAAAACAATTTGCCGGAGCATTGGGCACTGTTGGTGGTGTTTATGATAAAATTGGCGACGCGGCTATTCGAGCAGCCGATGATCAGATGACTGGACAAAATACTCTTGCAGGTATAAGAGAAAAGGAAATAGAAAGAGAAGAAGCCAACGCCAAACGACAAACTGGTGAAGCCGCAGACGAAATTAAAAGACAGAAAGAGATACAAGAAGCTAGAAAAAATTTTACAGAAGCAATTAACAACTTGGTAAATGCATCACTACCATTAGTTACAACTTTTGTAAAAGTGTTTACTGGCGTTATTGATTGGTTTAGTAACACTTTTAAAAATCACATGGAAGGATTAGTGGAAACTATTATTGGCGTTGTTATTGCGCTGGGTACTATGAAAACAGTGATAGGCGTGCTTAATGGCTATAATACAGTACGGACTGCTTTAGGCGGGGCATCGGCTGCCGGCTCAGTGGCTCAAGGAGTTACTGGAGCTGCCGGAGCGGCTGGTACTGCTGCAAAAGGGCTGGGAGTTGCCGCTACTATTGAAGAAGTTGGGTTAGCCATCGCTGGACTTGGGGCATTGGCTCCAGAAATTGCTTTAGGCGGAACAGCTATTGCCGCAGTTATTATTCAGGTAGGAGCAGCCATTGCAGGTGCAACATGGCTGGTAGGAAAAACACTACCGACTCTTGCTGAAGGATTTGGATCGTTTGCTAAAATTGAGGGCGGCAAATTAGTAGATGCGGCCAAAGGAATTGGCGCATTAGGTTTAGCATTGGCCGCATTTGGCGTAGGCAGTCCGTTGGCTGCGGCAGGCAACATTCTAGGTAGCATACTTAACGGAGTTATGAGTAGTGTTGGAAAGAAAGATACCATAAGTGTTATTATAGACAGTGTTTCTAGATTAAAAGGCAGTATAGCAGATTTAACGGTTCTTGGGCCAGCACTGCAAGCATTTGGTCAAGGCTATATGGCATTTGGCGCAGCCGTTGCTTCTATTGATGTGGCCAAAGCAGATCGAGTAACAGAACTGATGAAAAAGCCACAGGTATCTGCAGAAGTATCCAAATTGGCAAGCCAAACTTTATCAGCAAACAGCAATACCAGCACTGATCAAAAAGAGTTTCGACAATTGGTAGCTCAGTTAAATACTAACATGGCAGCATTGGTTCGATACATGTCTGCTACGTCAGAAAATACCAGTAACACTGTTTCGGCAATAAAAAAATTAAATGGTAATTATCTAACTAACTAAGAGAATATAAATTATGTCATGGAAACGTTATTTTACCCCGGTTAATCTTTCAGGAAAACTAAGTCCTGTAAGCGGTAGCATGAGTACCGCGGGAAGTAGTAATCCTAGCCGCACCAACTACTCCAGCTATTTGCCAGATGTTTATGCCGGTCATCCCAATCGTTTAGAGCGATACGGTCAATATGACACCATGGATAGCGATAGTGAAGTTAACGCGGCATTTGATATTTTGGCTGAATTTTGCAGTCAAACAAATGAAGAAAATGGAACCCCTTTCCAAATTTATTTCAAAGAACAAGCCACCAACACTGAAATCAAAATCATTAAAAAATATCTGCAACAGTGGAGCAAACTAAACAAATTTCCTGTACGCATATTTAAAATTGTGCGTAACGCATTTAAATATGGCGATAGCATTTTTGTTCGAGATCCAGAAACACAAGCATGGATGTACGTAGATCCCGCCAAGTTGGATAGGATTATTGTTAATGAAAGCGATGGTAAAAAACCCGAGCAGTATTTTATTCGAGACTTCAATCCCAACTTTGAAACACTGGCAACTACTGCAATTCAACCCAGTAATGTAACCGGCGGTGGTAGTCAATTTGGCGGTAGTTATGGATCGGGGCAGGGTGGCGCCGGAGGCTCAAGAGGCATGGTTGGCAGTTATCCTACCGGAGCCAACAGTAGTAGATTTAGTCATAATCAAAACCAATACGCAATTAATGCTAAACACGTGATTCATATCAGTATGAGTGAAGGATTGGACAGTAACTATCCATTTGGTAATAGTTTGATGGAAAGTATTTTTAAAGTATTCAAACAAAAAGAATTGTTAGAAGATGCCATTTTAATCTATCGTATACAACGTGCTCCTGAGCGTAGAGTATTTTATATTGATGTGGGCAACATGCCCAGTCACTTGGCCATGAGCTTTGTTGAACGTGTTAAAAATGAAGTAAATCAACGTAGAATTCCCAGTACCACTGGTGGAAGTCAAAGCGTGATTGACGCAAGTTATAATCCCCTCTCTGTGAATGAGGATTACTTCTTTCCACAAACATCAGAGGGAAGAGGTAGCAAAGTTGAAATTCTTCCCGGGGGTACAAATTTAGGGGAAATAGATGATCTCAAGTATTTTACTAATAAATTGTTTCGTGCTTTACGTATACCTTCAAGTTATCTTCCTACCGGGTCAGACGACGGAGGAAGCAATTTTAATGATGGTAGAGTTGGAACAGCATACATCCAGGAATTGAGATTTAACAAATACTGCGAACGATTGCAATCATTGATGAATGAGCCGTTTGATCTTGAGTTTAAGCTGTACCTACATAACAAAGGTATCAATATAGATAGTAATATTTTTGACCTTAAATTTAATCCTCCGCAAAACTTTGCGACATATCGTCAAGCAGAAATGGACACTGCTCGCGTTAACACTTTTAATACAATGGTAGCTATCCCTCTGATTTCAAAGAGATTTGCGTTAAAACGCTTCCTGGGATTGACAGCAGAGGAGGTCACAGAGAATGAATCTTTATGGAAAGAAGAAAATATCGACACTGATACCAAATTAGGTGCCAATACTGAATTACGCAATGCTGGCATTACTGCAAATGGTATGTCCGGCGATATCAGTAGTTTGGGTAACAATACGGCACCGCCTGAAATGGATCAGACCGAGCAAACAGATGGTTCCATGAGTCCTGCTACTGGTGCCGATACCGGCGAAGCTGGCGGACAATCTACACAATAATCGATAAATACTTGACCATGATACTACGAGAATTTATGTATTTTGATAAAGAAAACGAAGCACCTCAAGAGGACGATCGTTATCTAAGTCAAAACGACACCGGCATTTTAAAAAATACAGACCTGAGAAAAACTCGGCTAACTTTAGGTATGCTCAACGATCTGCGTAAAGCCGGAGATGCTCGGGAAAAAGAAAAGAAACAAGAATTAGGGTTGACTAGAAAAATGTATGCCACGCCTCCTCCAGAAGCTGGGCCTATGTAATTTTATATCAAACACTAAATAATTTAATAAAACAGACTAAACTCTGTCACAAATAAGTCAAAACCGGCGTTTTTTGGCACATTTCACGCATCTATTTAACTGTCCTTGTAAATATAGGTATAGCATTGCCGCTAACCTAATAGGAGAAACACAAAAATGTCAACAAAATTTGAACAATTATTAGACTATCTTGTTAACGAAAATCACGAAAAGGCCAATGAACTTTTTCATGAGATCGTTGTAGAAAAGTCACGCACAATTTATGAAAATCTTATCGCTGAAGAAGAAGATGAGGAAATGGATGAAGCCGAAGACGAAGATACAGAAGTTGATGAGTCTACGGAATTAGAAGATGCGTACAGCATGGAAGCCGATGACGGATTTGAAGGCGGGGCAGAAGGTGACGACACTGATGAATTTGGAAAATCAATTGGTATGAATGCTGATGATGAACAAGAAATGCCAGATCATGAAAAAGATGAAGATACTGCAATCATGGACATTAAACATGCTATTCAAGAATTAGAAGCTGCATTTGCAGAATTAGAAGCGGCTCAAGAAGGTGAAAAAGCTGAAATGGGTTTTGATGATTCCGAAGATGATGAAGAAGATGATGAAGATGCCGACGAAGACATGATGGGAATGCCAATGGAAGGCCGCCGTATGACACGTGAATACGTTGAGAAAGTTGGAAACGACTGGGACAAGTCTGGTACACAAAAATCACAAGGTCAATACTTAGGTGCTGGTACAGGTGATAAAGACAGTGCTCCTGTAGAAGGTCGTAGCCCGGTAAGTTCTGGTAAAGGTAAGCCAACAACTGGTGCTGATGCTAAAAATATTGGTCAAGGCGGAGACGAAGGTCAAAGCAACGTTGGAACAAGCCCAGGCAAAGTAAACCGTGGTATTACTCCAGAAAAGAGTGAACAGTTTACTGGTAAAGATTGGGAAACCAATAGCATGCCAGGCGGAAAAGCTGGTGTTAAAAACTTGAAAAAAGTTGCTGACTACGGTAAAGGTGAACAAACTAGTCCTAAAGGTTTAAATGTTGGAGCCCGTACAGGTGACAATGAAAACCAAGGCGAAAGAAACACTAAATCTGTAGTTGATCGTAAAATTAATTAATTAGAGAAAACAGGATGCAATATTCTTACTTACGTGAACACCTGAGTTTTGATCAATCTGGTATCGTGATGGAGTCAGATGACAACGACGGCAAAAGCCTTTACTTAAAAGGTATTGCTATTCAAGGTGGAATACGTAATGCAAATCAACGTGTCTACCCAGTGGACGAAATTGATCGTGCAGTTGCTACACTTAATGATCAAATTAAAAATGGTTATAGTGTTTTAGGTGAAGTAGATCATCCTGATGATTTAAAAGTAAATTTAGACCGTGTATCCCATATGATTACTCAGATGTGGATGGAAGGTCCAAATGGCTATGGTAAAATGAAAATTTTACCTACGCCAATGGGACAACTAATTCGTACTATGCTCGAATCAGGTGTAAAACTTGGCGTGAGTTCTCGTGGTAGTGGCAATGTCAATGACAGTACTGGCCATGTATCCGATTTTGAGATTATCACAGTAGATGTAGTTGCCCAGCCCAGTGCTCCGGGAGCATATCCTACTCCGGTTTACGAACATTTAATGAATGCTCGTGGCGGGAATAGAGCGTTTCGTGTAGCACAAGAAGTAAAAGAAGATCCAAAGGCCCAGAAATATCTTCAGGAATCACTCTTGAATATTATTAAAGGTCTAAAATAAGCCCGAGGAGAAATAGATGTTGGACGCATTCAAACAATTAGTTGAGTCAGGTGTAATGACAGAGGAGACAAAATCAGTTGTCGAATCTGCTTTTGCACAAAAGATTCAAGAGAATCGCGAACAAGTGACCGCTGAACTTCGTGAAGAATTTGCTCAAAAATATAACCAAGATAAAGGTCTTATTATTGAAGCAGTTGACAAGATGTTAAGTGAGAGATTGAGCGCAGAGATGAGTGAATTGCATGAAGACAAACAAGCTCTATCAGAAGCAAAAACTGAGTATCATAAAAAGATGACAGAAGATGCTAAAAAGTTAGAAGGATTTGTAATCAAGCAATTGGGGAAAGAGTTGGTTGAATTTCAAGGAGACCGTAAAAAAGTATCCGAGAATTTTGCCAAGCTAGAGAATTTTGTAGTACATGCTCTAGCCAAAGAAATCAATGAATTTGTAATTGACAAGAAAGACCTAGCCGAAACAAAAGTCAAGCTAGTTAGTGAAGCCAAAAACAAATTTGAGGAAATTAAGCAAAGCTTCATTCAACGTGCCGCCAAGGTAGTTGAGGGAACTGTTACTAAGAAATTGACAAATGAAATCAAGCAATTGAAAGAAGATATCGATAGCGCACGTAACAATGACTTTGGTCGTAAGATCTATGAATCATTTGCCCAGGAATTCGCTAGTTCATTCTTGAATGAAAAATCCGAAACAAGTAAATTGTTGAAGATTATTGAAAAGAAGGATCGTGAATTAGTTGAATCAAAACAAGTCGTAGCAGAAAAAACGCAACTAATTGAATCTACACAAAGAGAAATCCGCGTAACAAAAGATTTAATGGAACGTAAAACTGTTATGGCCGAGCTGTTGGCACCATTAAGTGCTGATAAAAGAGAGATTATGAAAGATCTTCTCGAGTCTACCAAGACTCAGAAACTTACAGAATCATTCGACAAATACCTACCAGCAGTAATGGAAGGACGATCACGTAACACAGCTCCTAAAAAGGTTGTATTAAGTGAGGGTACCGAAGTAACTGGAAATCGTGAAATAAAAGCCGAGGTAGGCTTAGACAATATTTTAGATATCCGCAAATTAGCGGGTTTAAAATAATTTATATTCAAGGAGACAATAAATGTCACAACTATTAAATGAAAGATGGTCAGAGACCAAAGAAGCTCTGCTTGAAGGCCTATCTGGTACTCGTCGTGCTTCTATGCAAGTTTGCTTAGAAAACACTCGCAAGTATTTGGCTGAGAGCGCAACTGCTGGTGCAACAAGTGCTGGTAACGTAGCAACACTTAACCGTGTTATTCTACCTGTTATCCGTCGTGTAATGCCTACAGTTATTGCCAACGAAATCATTGGTGTACAACCAATGACTGGTCCAGTTGGCCAAATCCACACATTGCGTGTTCGTTATGCTGATTCTGGCGATAACGTTACAGCAGGTGAGGAAGCATTGAGTCCGTTCAAGATTGCTAGTGCTTATAGCGGTAACAATACTGATACTACACCTGGTGCTTCAACAACAAGTTTGCTTGAGGGTCAACCAGGCAAGCGTATGAGTATCCAAATCTTAAAGAGCCCAGTAGAAGCTAAGTCACGTAAACTAAGCGCTCGCTGGACTTTTGAAGCTGCACAAGATGCACAAAGCCAACAAGGCATTGACATCGAAGCAGAAATCATGGCTGCTTTAGCACAAGAAATCACAACTGAAATTGATCAAGAAATCCTAGCTAGCCTACGTAGCTTGGCAAGTGTTGAACAAACATACGATCAAAGTTTAGTTTCTGGTACAGCTACTTTCGTTGGTGACGAACATGCTGCATTAGCTATTCAAATCAACCGCACAGCTAACTTGATTGCTCAACGTACACGTCGTGGCGCAGGTAACTGGGCTGTTGTTTCTAATCAAGCATTGACAATTCTGCAATCTGCTACTACAAGCGCTTTTGCTCGTACAACAGAAGGTACATTTGAAGCTCCTACAAACACCAAGTTTGTTGGTACATTGAATGGCGCTATGCGTGTTTATGTTGACGCTTACATGAGCGACACAGGACAAGACATCAACCAAGTATTGGTTGGATATAAAGGTTCTAGCGAAGCAGATGCTGCAGCGTTCTATTGCCCATATATTCCTTTAATGAGTTCTGGTGTTGTTCTAGATCCAGCAACATTTGAGCCAGTAGTTGGCTTCCTAACACGTTACGGTTACGTAGAATTAAGCAACACTGCTTCTTCTCTAGGTAATGCAGCTGACTACTTAGGTAAAGTTGCTATCACTAGCGCAAACGTAAGTTTCCAATAATCCTTAAACAGATTATTAAACTTCAAAACAAAGGCCCACTTAGGTGGGCTTTTTGTTGACTAATCTATAAATATAAATGTTCACTCTTAAATGAGAGTTTATGCGGTAATCCATCCGCGTAGGCCATAGAACGGTTCTAATAATTAAGGAGAAATAAAATGGGACGTCCGATTAATAAAAAATATTTTGTAAGAACTGGATCACAAACAATTGTTGATACAGTCAACTATGAAGGTGTTACTTTCACACTAAGCAATGGTGGTACACATTATTCACAGGGTGCTACAGCCGTAGTTTCGGCACCAAATACACCAAACATAAATGACGGTGTTAATGCAACTGTTACACTAGTAATTAATACAACTACTGGAGTTATTTCATCTGCTGCAATTGGTAATACTGGCGCTGGGTACAATGCTAATCCAACAGTTACTATTAACAAACCGGCAACTGTAAATGTATTGTCAACATTAAGCACAACAACTTCTGTAATTTCAGGAATTACTACAACTGGAATTTATGTTGGTATGAGAATGGATGGGTCTCCTGGCATGCCTGGTAGCAACTATGTTACAGTTGTTGGCCCTACAAGTGTAACTGGTACATATAATTTCACTTCAAACACTACAACAAATGTTTCATTTAGTGATATAGGTTCTGGATTTACATATACAACTGGGTTGACACATGCAGAAACTGACACAGGTACAATTTATACAACAGCATGGATTCCAGCAGCCAATGGTGGAACAAGCGCAGTTAAGTCAGCAATACTAAAACAAAAAGGCGCTAGAACTTATGTTGTAGAAAACGATCAAAACGGTTTGGGAACTGGCAGTGCTCGCGGAGTATGCAAGTTGACAACTGCAACATCAGTTACTGTGGGTACTATGCAAATTGTTGCCAACGACTTGGCAGGTAACAGCTATACTGTTCAAAAATTAACAGCTCACAAAGTATCTTTGTGGAGAAAGACTGGCACTGGATCTAGCTGGCAATTCGCTAACGACAGCGTTGTAGGTTATGCATTTGGTTGGGCTAATGCTACAAGTACAAAGGTTGGCATTCAAACTAATTAATTTGAATATGTAACTTAATAAAAAGGGCTAATAGCCCTTTTTTTATTCTATACGCATACTAACAGATTAGGTAAATATTGGTATGAGTACACTTTGGACATCGCCAACAATTATCACGCAGTATGATGAACCTGGCGCTGAACAAGGTTTAGAATTATCAAATGTTCCATGGGACGATTCTCAAAATTTTAGTCAATTAGTTACCAATTACGGGTCACTATCCACTAAAGGGCACCTACAGCATATAGCTCGTGCTCCTAAAGTTGATTTAACAACAAAAACTTTTTATCTAAAACTTTGCGGATTTAATTTTGTTAATTTGCCAACAATATTTTCTGGAATACAACTAAGGTTAACAACCAATAGAAGAGGCAGAGTGACAGACGAAACAGTTCAACTGTGTTTAAACGATGTTGAAATAGGTAGTAATTACGGCACACTTAATTTGGACCCAATAAAATATTATGGGGGTCCGACAGATTTATGGAAAACAGAATTGAGTATACAGGATATAGTAGATCCAACATTTGGAATAATTTTAAGATTCCAAGCACACCCAAGATATCCCCACCGAGACGGTGTTTATATCAACCATGTTGAATTACAGATATCCTAAAACAATAAATACTCTAAAGGAATAAGAAATGACCACAGTAACGGTATCAGGAACCCGAGTACAAACTCCACAAGGGATAACTAATTTATCTGCTCCCAACGGCGGAGTTGTTATCAGTTCAACTAGTACAAATATTACCGGATCTGTTAATATTGGCAGTAATACCTATATCGCTAATACGTTAACGGTAGCAATGCAAAGTACGTTAACTGGTCAGGTTACTATTCTATCCAAGATACTTTCATCTAGTACGCAAACTGGCGGATTAGTTGTTGATGGCGGAGTGGGTATTGCTGGTACCGTATTCATTGGTAGCAATACAACTATAGAATCTAGTTTGGTTGTTCAAAGTTATACAACTATAACCGGAACTTTAGAGGTTATGGGATTAACAAGTACTGCTACAACTGCTACAACTGGTATTGTTATCAAACCAAATTCTGACAATGTCGGCAATCCTTTCAATATTGTTTACACAAATACAAACATTTATGATACTGCAGCACACAGGGAAACTGGCGCTGTTTATATTAATGGTGGATTAGGAGTTGAAAAAGATTTAAACGTTGGTGGATATATTTACGGACGTATCCAACAAGCAACAACTTCGCAAAGTTTTATAGTTACCGCTACTAATGCTGATCAAATATTCTATCCAACGTTTGCACAATTTAGTACTATAACAACTGGGGCTGTCTATAGTCCAAATTATATTGATGATATTTCTAGCGGAACAACTACCAGTACAGGTGGATTAACTTATAATCCATTCTTGGGTCAATTAACGTCTGATCAAGTACACGTATCCGCTAACTACAATTCAACAAGTACAACCACTGGTGCTTTACAAGTTGCTGGCGGTGCTGGTATTGGACAAGATGTGTACATTGGCGGTAAAGCCTATGCCGAAGCAGTTTATACAAATTTACTAACTAGTACAAAAGGTAATATTGCTGTTAAACCAGAAGGGCAATTAACTGATATTTTTGGCGATATACGTGTTCGCGGTGTTAATCCTCTAGGTACCGGTCCGGTTGTTACTAACACATTGTACGTAACAATGGATGGAGATGATACCAATGACGGCCGTGCCATGGATGCAAGCCGTGCTTGCCGAACAGTTGGCGGCGCTATGAAGAGCCCATATTATCAACCAGGTACACAGATTCGTGTTAGCGCCGGTCACTATTTTGAAAATAATCCACTGCCAATGAAACCGTATACTTCGGTTATGGGTAGTGATATTCGTACAACAGAATTAGAACCAATTAACAAAACACAAGATTTATTTCATGTTAACTCTGGTTGCTATTTGGCATTTATGCAATTCTGTCAAGGACGTAGCGGATTACTACCAGGTAATTATTATGCTAATGGATATAATCGCGGTGCCTATGCTACTGCTTTCCCACCACAAACTGGCAATAATAGAATTGATTTATTCCATTCACCATATATTCAAAACTGTACAAATCTTTCCGGACCATGGTTAAGAGATGCCAGTTTATTCCAGCCTGACGGCACTGTACAAGTACCTATAGCAATAGGTACTGCTACATGGGTAGCAAACGCCACCAGCATGGTGGTTACACTAAACGATGCTATATCTACTGGCACTATTCGTCAAGGTATGTCACTCAATCAAGGGCCGCAACACAAAGGATTCTTTGACGCACGAACATTATTACTGGCCAATATACCATTTATGCAATCTCAAGTGGTCAGCTTTGTTGATCAAACTTTTAATAGTGGCAACTTTACTTACAATCAGGCTACCTGTTATCGAGATGTGGGATTGATTATTGATGCTATCGGTCTTGATATGTTATATCAAGGCACGACAGAAAGTAATTTTGCTGGATTACAATACTGGAATCAAGATATTGGATATACAGGATTAATAGCTGAAGAAATTACAACAACTACTAATGCTATTGTATATCTACAAACTTTGGTTCAGAATACAGCAACTATATTTGATGTTAGTGGAAATTCTACGGATTACATCAGTAATTTGTTTAACGATATTTTAGAAATTTTAAGTACTGGACCTGCAAATGCGTTTGGTACAGGTGTAACCAACGCATTAATTACTCCAAGTTTACCATCAACCAGTGCTACAACTATAGCAGTATACAATGCGTTAATTGACGCTATACCAAGTATTCAAGAACAAACATTGGCATATATTATATCAAGTAATGGATTGAATTACAGCGCAAGTAATTTTAATACATCTACTTGCTATAGAGATGTTGGTTATATAATTCAAAGTGTAGCATTTGATCTATTAACAAATAGTAACTGGCAAAGTATTAAATCTGGAGTTTACTATTGGGGATATGATTCAAATAGTACAGCAATTCCAAATGAGATACCTCAAACCGCAGTAGCTTATGATTATATCAAATCTATTATTCCTAACATTGTAACCGGTGTAAAATTAAGTACCCAGTATAGTACATCGGGGCAAATTATCAATGGTTACAATTTTGCAACTTCTTACGAAGTTTCAACCTTGCAAAATAATATTGATATAATTACAAATATTATTGTTAACGGACCAAGTGTTGCCGCTCCAAAAACCCCAATAGCATACAACGAATCAAGAAATATAGAAGTATTAAATGCTTGGAACTTATTAGAAGCAAATAGAAGTTTTATACAAGCAGAGGTAGTTGCTTATGTTAATAGTCAATTTAACACATTCTCATATAATCGAGAATTGTGTTACCGAGATACTGGAATTTTAATTGAAAATGTATCGTATGATGCTACATTTGGCGGTAATGCTAAATCTATAGAATCTGGGCTAGCATATTGGAACGGGGTAGTCAGCATAATTGCTGGTCAACAGCCACAGACTGCGGCAGCTATTAATTATTTAAATTCACTATGTCAGAAAGTTATTACCAATACCCCTTGTGATTTACTTGCTCCGGTCTATGGAATTTCATCTGGAACACAAGTTATCAATACAGTATTGAACAACGGTTCAGTAGCTAGTTCTAGTATTGCTTCATGTTTTAATATCATTACTAATATTATACAAAATGGACCATCTGCCGCACCTGAATCATTCAGTAGTAGTGCTGCCGATGCCGCATATCTAAGTGCTGAAGTATTGATGCAGTTGAATAGAACATTTATTCAAGAAGATACAATTAACTGGATCAACAACACATTCCAAGCCTTCCCATATAACAAAGTAAAATGTGAAAGAGATATTGGAGTTGTTCTAAATTCTGTAATAGAAGATGTTTTATTCCCAACTAGTTCTTTTAGCCAAAGTACATTTGCCGGATTACAGTATTATAGTCAAAGCAAAAGTACACAAGGAATTATACCTGATGAGATTAATCAAACAATAGAAGCTGTTTCGTATCTAAGCGATTTGTGTGCTAAAATTGTACAAAATATTACACCAGCAGACGATTTGGTGGCACGTTATCAAACAGCCGTACCACAGGTAACTAATTTAACCCCCGCCAATGCCGCTGAAGCAGCCATTGTACAGGCAAACTACAATAATATTTTAACTATATTAAATGGTCAAACCACTGGTTGGACTGATCAGTTAGAATTTGGATTTACAGCCAGCAGATTTTTAAGTGTCAAAAATGCCTATGCCTTGTTACAGGCTAACAAGGCTTATTTAGAAGCTGAAGTTATTGCCTACATCAACGCAACTAATCCAGGATTCAGTTCAACGTACAATCAAGCAACATGTATGCGAGATATTGGTTATATGACTGACTGCGTATCGTTTGATTTATTATATGGTGGTAATAAACAAAGTATTCAAGCAGGCTTATGCTATTATGGATTTATAAGTACGGTATCTAATATTGTAAATGAAACTACCCAAACTGTGGCGGCATTTACATTCATGTCAACTCTAGTCGGCGAGGTAATACAAAATATTCCTGTACTGTCCTTATCTACCAGTACACAGAATTTAACTGCGGCACCGGCTGTGACAACATCTGCTACTATTAGTTTGTTTACTCAAGCATTTAGTACTATAACAAATATTATTACTAATGGTCCAAGTGTTGCAGCAGATCTAAGTCCTATCAGTTTAGTTGAAACAACTTCAACAGATGCTGCAAATGCTTTGACAATTTTACAAGCAAACTTAAGTTTTATACAAGCTGAAGTACTACAATATATTGATAACACTTATCAATCGATGTCTTATACATATAACACATCAACCTGCTACCGTGATACTGGTTTGATTATTGATAGTATTGCTATAGATATGTTGTATGATAGCTTGAGCGAAAGCACATTCGCAGGATTACAATACTGGAATCAAGGCGGTTTAACTGGATTAATTGCTGTTGAACTAACAACAACTACTGCGGCTATAAATTTTGCCAGCTCATTAACAGTGGCACTATTATCAGATGCTGATGCGCAATCAACAGTGACTGGCTTGTTCTCTAATATAACAACCATTCTTAACAACGGGATTACTGGTATTACTGATCAAATAGTGAGTAATGGTTTGCCAAGTACAACCAGTACTATTGTTACCTCTTATAATATAATACAAAGCAATATTGCATCAATACAAAGTCAAACTATTGATTGGATTAATTATACCTATCCAACATTTGACTATAACACATCAACCTGTTATCGAGATCTTGGATATATCATAAACAGTGTCAGCTTTGATTTATTACACGGCGGCAATAAACAAAGTATTAAGTCTGGGGCTTACTATTATTCTTATATTTCAACCAGTAGTCAGGTATCTACAGAACTGCCCGAAGTTACTGCGGCCTATGATTTTGTTTCTGATCTAGTGCGCTATGTTGTACTAGCAGAATCAGCTCCAAGAGTATTCCAAACTGGTACTGTACAAGTAATTACATTACCAGCAGCCACTAATGATGAGGTAGTAATATTGCAAGGTAACTTGACTGTTATTACAAATATCATTAACAACGGACCCGAGGTAGCAGGACCAAAAGTTCCAATTAATCAAACAATGGATCCAAATCCCAATGTTTTAAATGCCTTTAACTTGTTAGAAGCCAATAGATCATTCATACAAGAAGAAACCATTGCGTTTATTAATGGTACATTTGTAAGACCGGGCCCATCATTCAGTTACAACGAAGATCTCTGCTATAGAGATACGGGATTAATTGTTGATGCTGTTTCACAAGATGTACTGCTAGGCGGTAATGCTAAATCCATTGAAGCCGGGTTGTCATATTGGAATCAGGGATATAATTATGTAACTGGCCAAGAAACCACTACTACATTAGCAATTAGTCATGCTAGAGATTTAGCACTACAGATTATCGCCAACCAGCCTGTAGTTCCTCAGCCACAAACTGAGACTAAACAGATTATTAACAGTTTCTATTCATATGGTGGTGCTTATATGCCAAGTCAGGCTGTGGCCAGGAACTTTAATATTATAACAGACATTATTAATCGAGGACCGTTATACGCTCCTATAGAATATCCAGGCAGCGGGCTAGTCAACACAACTGGGTTAAATGCGTTAGATGTACAAATTGCTCCTAGGATAACTAGCCTACAACAGTTGAGTACAAACACTTATTTGATAGGTATGAATACTGCCACAGTGGGGTTTGGAGATTACGCAACATTATATTTTGGTGACACCTATATATGGCCGCTACAGGATAATCAAGTTGAGGATATTGCTTTACAATACACCGGAAGTACCAGTACATGGGATCTCCGTAAATTTGATCCAATTGGAGGCATGGGAGGATCATTGGTTGATGGGGCGGTTATTAGTGATCGTAGTCCAATACAGTCTTTTGTGTATGATGCCTTTACACAGTTAACACAAGGTGGTCGCGGTGTTCATATTACCAACGATGGATACGCACAGTTAGTTTCTGTGTTCACTATTTTCTCAAGTGTGGGTGTACAGGTCGATAACGGGGGGATTGCTTCTATCGTTAACAGTAATGCTAACTTTGGTGATTTGTGTCTAGTAGCCAAGGGGTATGGACTGCGTAAATTTAGCGGAACTGTTTTTAATCCTGCGTATACCGCGTATCCATATAGCCCAGGACCAAACGGATTGAATCAATATTATCCACAAGGATTTTGGCCCAATAACGGTAATGTTGAAATATTCATATCTGATCCCATAGATCGTCCGCATATATCATTGGTTATGGAAGTTGTACCTCCAACTGAGTATATTAACTATGCTGGCAATGTTGTTCCTTACACAAACAGTCAAGGCTTCCCAGGATTCCTAAATGCTCAACCAAGTACCAGCACTATAACAACTGGTAGTATCACAATCAATAACATTGATATAACCGGCATTGCTGTGGGTAATTTTGTATATATTACAGATCAATTTGGTTACACATACGATAGTTTCCCGTATGTTCATGATGAATTCGGTCGTTACTTAGATATCGATGGAAAAATAACTACAACAGCATCTAATTACATTACAAATGCCAATTATGGCATACAATATTTTACTACCGGCACGTATGTTACTGATGTAAATTATCAAAGTGTAACGTTCAACTATGCTCTTCCAACTGGCGGAGGATACGCTGATAACCCCAATTATTTTACATTTTATTTCTGCGGTAAAGCATACTACACGGTGTTGAGCAGTAATGTGGCCACAAATCCATATATAACCGGCACTAATATATTGTCTACGTTTAACAGAAATATCACAGTTGATCAAGTTGAAGCTCACATTAATTCTTTGCTTTTCTTGAACGAATTAGTTGATAATATTGTAGGAAATATTCCTGTTAATACATTACAAACAGGAACACACGCAACAACTCAAACATTCCTGCTAACAGTTACAGGTGGTGCGGCAGCAACTACATTTATTGATCAAAGATTTGGCGAAATGACTAAGATAATTGGTGCCACGTCGAGCACATATGCTAATGCAGTGCCACCAAGTTTAGTTAAAACATCTGGAACCATTCCGAGCGGAGCAGGTAGCGCAATATCACTAATTTCAGCAAATATAAATTTCATGGAAGAAGAAATTGCAGCATTTGTATCACAGTTAACAAATACCAGTACATTTGTATATAATCAAACTACATGCGCTCGTGATTTAGGATATGTGTTACAAGGTAATTATTATGATGTTGCGTTAGGTACAAATTATAATGCGGTAGTTTCGGGATTAGCGTATACAAGAGGCACCGCGGCAGCAGTTACCAGTACAGAACTAGTAGCAACACTTAATGCTTATGACTTCGCTCAACAACAAAGTAATCAAGCACTGGCCAGCAATGCTACAGCAGTTTCCAGGAACACCGAAGCATTTAACGAGATTAAAAATATTTTAGCCAATGGAGCCAGTGTTGCTAATATTATTAGATTTCCTGCCCCAACCGTTGCTACAACGGCAACAATTAATGCTGTTAGTCAGCTGACCTCAAATAAACTATTCTTGCAAGCTGAAACTATTGCCTGGATCGCTGTTAATTTTCCATCACTATCATACAATTCGGCATTGTGTGCCAGGGACGTTGGGTATTTAATTGACGCAATGTGTTACGATGTCATGTACGGAGGTAACAGCGCAAGTTTAATCTGTGCCAACGCATATTTTGATTCTAGTGGGGGTTCGGTTCTTACCGGGGATGAAGTTATACCTACAAGCGCGGCTTATTCGTATCTATCGCAAATTGCTCAATATGTTGTATTAGGGCAACTTGTAACCCCTAGTGATGGCAATACACAAACGCAGAGTCAGAGCGGTAATTACGGATCTACAGTACAAACTGATCAAATTTCTGCAAACTTTACTATAATTTATAATGCCATACAAAATGCAACCCCGCCAACTGATACTACAGTTTACCCCGATGTATCATGGGCAGACGCTAATCTATTGACAGCAGACAATTATTTAATTAGTCAACAAGACACGATTATTAGCGAAACAATTAATTATATTAATACGGCATTTAATACTGGCCCCGGAAGTGTACAAATTCAATTAACTCCTGCTCAGGCATTAAAATGCAAACGAGATATTGGTATTACTTTACAACAATTAATTTACGATCTCGAAACAGGTGGTAACTATAATAGCGTACAAGTGGGATTGAGTTATTGGGCTCAAGACGGTACTCACCATCTTGTAAGTTTAGGTGAAAATGTAACAGATGCTACTTTATTCCCAGACGGAGCCACAGTTAACTTCTATCAACGCAGTTACATCAGTGCTAGTGGATACGTATTTGAATATGTTGGTGCCGGAACAAACTATGGAGCTTTGCCGCAGTTTGGTATCGCAGACCCAGTACAAAGTAAAGAAACAGTACAGCTGGATACCGGTAAAGTATTTTTTACTTCTACAGACCAAAACGGTGACTTCCGTATTGGTCCAGGATTGGTTATCAGTCAAGCAACGGGTGTTCTAAGCGGTAGAACATTTACTAAGTCGCTATTCGCTAATTTGACGCCATTCATATTAGCAATTGAAGGCGGCGGAACATTCTAATAAAAGGATAAATCATGGCACAGTTACCATTAAATTCGTTCAGATCAATGACAGCCGTACTTTCTACAGCTACCTCTACTATATATGTTGCTCCGGTTGGAGTAACCAGTATTGTATTAATGGCTCAGATAGCAAATCTAACCACAGTTACAACCGGGGTTACACTTATACATCATAGAAATATCCCTATTCAGCAAAATGCGCAAGGCAATAATGCTCAACCGGGCAATGTTGATAGTTTTTTAGTTGATAATTTTGCTTTACCAAACAACGATGCTGTAAATTGTTTAAGCGGTAAATTAATTATTGAAGCATTAGATAGCATCAAAGCGTACAGCTCGGTACCTGATTCTGCTCAATTGGTAATGAGTATTTTAGAAAGCTCTAACGCTTAACATAGGAATACAATTATGCCAGCATTATTAAGCGGTGGTACATTAAGATCGGGTAGTACAAATACATTTATTACCCTTAAAGGCGCACAGCCTCAACTACCTGCCACTCCGACAACCAGCACAGGTTATACACTTATAACTTATGTAAAACCACCAAATGAATTAGACACCGTATATGCCAGTAGTTTAGGTAATATTGAGTTTAATACTGGCACAATGTATGCAAATATGCCAGATATGAACATACAGATTATCGGTACAGGCACTGGCACTGTGATTGTTTCAGGCACGGTGGCCAATATTGGAACAAACAGTGGTGTACTTGTTGTACAAGGTGGCATTGGCATATCGCAAGGATTTTATACTGGAGCTGATGTCAACATCAACGGATTAACTGTTGGCCAAGGTTACAGCAACACACAAAGTGGCGGCGGTATTAACAATATATCTATTTCAGGTATAGCCACAACTTCATCTAATTCTTATCCTAACGGTCAAGAAAATATCAATATTGGTTACAGCAGTTTACAGGGCATTAGTACGGCATATAAGAGCATTGCTATAGGTCGATATGCTGCCAGCTCAGGCACCTTATTACAAAACACTATAGCCATTGGTGATAGTGCTTTGATGAATATTGGTACCACACAGACTCAGTTTGCTGGATTTATTACTTCTGCTACACAAGAAATACCAGTGATATTAACAGTGCCCGATCACGAACTTGTGTCGGGCACACTAGTAAATATTGACCATGTTAGCGGAATGACGGAACTCAACGGTAACAACTATTATGTTGGCGTTATTAGTTCGTCAACTATTGCTCTGTATGGTAACAATATTTTAGGAAATCCACTCGACGGTCGTGGATTTAATACATATACCAGCGGCGGAACTGTGGCTATTGATATAGTCTGGAATAATAACTTTGCTATTGGCACAGATGCCGGTATAAGTTTAATTAATGGAACAGAAAACTTTTTCTTAGGGCACGAAATTGCTACTAACTTTACTACAGGTAGTTACAATTTCTTCTTGGGACACGATATTGCTCAAAATATGAAGAGCGGTAACAGTAATATTTCTATCGGTGGTGATAATTTAGTTGATGGGTTGAACAACCAAGTTAATATCGGTTCTGTATTCTATTACAACGGCGCTGGCTATTTACAGCTTAACGCAAATACCGGGGTTGGTTTGGGAGAATCGGCCACAAACATTCCGGTAACAGCAACAATAGGATTAATTTCTACTGGTACACAAACCACTATTACAACAATAGACCCGCACGGAATTGTCAGTGATCAGTATGTTACACTTAGTGGAATATCCGGAACTACACAATTAAATAATCAATCTTTTTATGTTCGTGTAACTGCTACTAATTCATTATTACTATATACAGATATAGATTTGAAAATTCCATTAGACAGCAGTACCGGATATTCGCCATATTTAAATGGCGGTACTGTAACATTGAACAATCTTACTGGGGCATTATCAGTATTGGGTGGATTGGCAATAACAGATAACGCAATTATTGGTGGACCGGTTAATATTTTAAATTATGTAGAAGCTGAATCATCAGACACGGGCTCGTTGGTAGTCAATGGTGGAGTTGGTATTGCTGGTAATTTAAATGTTGGCAGAGGTCTAATTGTTGAGGGGCATGGAGATACTAACATTTCTCCATCTGCTTCTACTGTTTATATTCAACCTATATTGGGAGGTACTGTTGAAATTGCCCCAACTGTTACGACAGGAAATATTAATAATATGAATATTGGCAGTATTGTTCCCGCCTGGGGAACATTTACTAATGTACATATTACTTCCAACACTTCTGCTACTAGTCTGGGAATAGGAGCTTTAACTGTTACTGGTGGGGCAAGTATTAGTGGAGATTTATGGTTAGGAGGTTTGCTACATGCAAGTATCAGCGGTGGAGCAAATCAAGCCGGTAATATTGCTGGCGGTAGCGCCGGTGCCTTGGTTTATCAAGCAGCCACAAGTTCGACTACATTCTTGACAATCGGTCCTAATAATTCTGTACTAGTATCAAATGGTAGTGGACCAGAATGGACCAACACACTTACCATAACAACTTTAAATGTTACGGGAACTGCTACATCAACCAGTACAACCACTGGTGCGGTCACAGTGGTCGGCGGGGTTGGCGTACAAGGTAACATTTATAGTGCTAATGGTAATCCATTACAAAATTATCTACTGTACACACCAAAAGTTACAGTATCTGCTACAGGTATTCCCCCAGATAATCCAAATGTAGGTGATTTTTGGATTGATACAGTTGCTGGCGGGCAATTGCAATTTATTCAAGACGGAGCCATTTCTTTCTGGATCCAGATAAACACAATTTAAGGATATAAAATGTCATCATTAGGATTTCCAGTCTATGCCCCCGGAACAAATATAGGGGCAACTTATACTCTAAATGGGGTAACATATACATGGAGCGGATATGCTTGGTATAGAACCAATCAAGGACCGATTAATAGTACAACCATAACCGGGGGTACGCTCATTATCGGTACAGGTACACAAACTGTAATTATTAATGGCGGAAATATTACTATTAATGGTAGTGGGGTATTAACTACTTCTTCCCTGGCAACAGTATTGACATCCGGTACCGATATTTCAATTCTTTACAGCACTTTAACTCAAAAAATTGTTATTAGTGATACGTCGACTTTTCAAACAGTAAGCGATCGCGGATCAACTACAACCAATGTAATAACATTTGCCAACACCACTAATTCAATCAGCACAGTATCCGGAGCTATAGTGGTGTCTGGCGGGGTTGGTATTGCCGAAGACGTTTATGTTGGCGGTACCATATATTCTGAGCATATTCAGATTGCTCATGCGATATTTGATACATCGTCTACGATAGTCACAACTGCTCTTGCTACATTAATTGATTCTTATCCTGTAACGCAATTCAGAAGTTCAAAATATCTAATACAAATAGATGATAATTCTAACAGCTCATACCAAGTAAGCGAATTATTGATGCTTGTTGCCAATACTGGGTCAACCTGGTACGGTACTTCTGTGAGTGAATACGGTATTACTACAAATGCGGGGGAAATGGGAGTTTTTAGCAGTCAGGTCAATACCGGAACAAATCCACCAACTGTGGAATTGTATGTAACTATGTATGAAACTTCTTATAAAACAGTTGTAGTTCTTAGAACTGGTTTAACACCTTAATGGAAAAATATTGTGTCTATAACATCAGCTAGTCAAGACTTTATCATTAAAAATGGAGTTGTTGTCTTAGGACAAAACCCTGTTACTGATTCTATTAATCAATCTGGAGCCTTACAGGTTGTTGGTGGTGCAGCGATTGCGCAAAACTTAATAGTAGGAACAACCGCGTCTATACTTGGAAATTTACTGGTTATCGGTCCTGCTCAATTTGACAATACTGTTAATGTTGCCAATACCACAACATTGCAAGATTTAGTTGTACAGGGTGCGTTATCTGTAGCAGGTGGCATCAGTCTTACAGGAGATTTAAACTTTAGCGGTACTAGTACGTTTGCTAAAAATGTTATTATTAACAGCACATTATCCAGTCTTACCACAATAACCAATAATGCACTATATGTAGCAGGCGGAGTCGGAATACAAAATAATTTATTAGTACGCGGTCCTGCATTATTTAAAGATACTGTAACATTTAGCGGAACGGCTACTTATGTTTATAGTACCAATACATTTTATACAGAAAATCTTTTAGAATTACACGAACCGCCTAGCGGTCCTGGCGTTGGGTGGACTTTAGATGATGGAAAGGATATTGGATTACGATTTCATTATTATAATGGAACAGATACCAGTGCGGCATTGGTGCTATCTGATAACAGTAAATTACTCGAGTGGTATATTACTGGCGCAACTGGCACTAATAGTTTGCTATCCTCTGGTACTGTTTATGGTGGTGCTCGATTTGGTTCGCTGCAATTAGTAACAGGCACTACCAGTTTAGGTAATACAAATACTGGAGATTTAACAGTCCTTGGTGGTATTGGTATTGGTCATGATCTAACCGTTGGAACTACTGCCACTATCTACGGCCCGTTGACTGTGAATAGTTCTACCACTATAACGAATAATTTAACTGTGTATGGTACAATTTATGGAACTGTTACCACAGCTACTTTTTCCAATATCGCAAACACATCAACTAATTTAGCCAACGGTGCGTATGGCAGTATACCTTATCAAAATAGTACAGGAACTACAGTATTTCTACCAATTGGGACCAATGGCACAATATTAACAATTTCGGCCAATACCTTGACCTGGGCAAGTGCCAGTGGTTCCACTGTTGGATTCGCACTAACTTCTACAAACTTATTGTCAGGCACCACTGGAGCGGTTCCGTTCCAGTCATCGCCAGGTGTAACTGCGTTTGATGGTTCTAATTTTTATTACACAAATTCTGGGACCACTACTGCTACATTAAATGTTGAAAACTTATCTATATTCGGATCAACGTATGGTACCTTTAACGGATCTGGAGCACTATCTGTAGCGGGTGGAGCATATTTTGGTAAACAAGTTTACATTAACGGAACAGACACTGGGGGATTAACCGTAGTCGGGGCATCAAGTTTTGGTGGGGTAGTCACATTAAATGGCTCGATTAACGCAGTATCTACTGGACTAGGCACACTGGTATTAACCGGTGGCGGCGTGTATGTAAATCAAGATGTATATTCTGGCGGTACAGTTACCGGGGCAAATGTACAGGATAGAAATCTGGGTGGTAATAATTTAGTTTACTCTGATATTTCTGGATTTTTACAAAATACACAACCATATTATAGCACAATAACTAATATTATTGTTGGAACAATTTCGCAGGCCAATAACTTAAATGGTGGAGCAACTGGTACAATTCCGTTCCAAAGTGCCTCATCATCCACAACATTTGATGTAGGAAACTTATACTATACATCCAGTACATTATTTTCTCCAAATTTAAACATAGCATCGTCGGCCACAATTAACGGGAACTTGTATGTTGATGGAACAATTTATATACAGGGTGTTGGTGTTGACACAATTACTAGTACTACTGGTTCATTTAGAGATGTAATTTCCACAGGCACAATTTATGCCAATAATGTCACAGCCACAGATATATTTTCTGTTATAGGCACATTTACAAATCTAACAGTTCAAAATACGTTAACATCCAATGATATACAATCTAGTACATTAGAAGTTACAGGGGAGACCACATTAGGTAATGTCACTGCCACCAACGTAACGGTTACAAATTTAACAGTTACTGGTCTATCTTCAATTGGGTCTATTGGATTTACTAATGCGACCGCAAATAATCTAACTGTCACCAACCTATTAACCGTTGGATCTTTGATATATGCTCTAAATGGTAATTTTACTGGAACAGTAACTATTGCGAATTTAACTGTTACAAATACTGTTACCAGTAATTATGTAGTTGGTAATTACATACAATCTAATGATGCTCTATCTGTAACAAATACGGCCACACTAGGTAATATATTCACCACTAGTACACAAGATGCTACGTCTACAGATACTGGTAGTATTATAAGTAGAGGAGGTATTGCGGCAGCAAAAAGCATTTATTCTGGTGGTCCAATTACTGTTGGTACAACTTTGTCCAGTGCTGGAAATGTAGTCCCTGCTTTATATAGCAATAATACCGTTGTGGCAAGTTACACCAGTAATCTCATAACTGGATCAAGCCCGGTTACCTTAGACAGCTATAATGCTACCACATATAGAACAGCACGGTACACAGTACAGATTGTAGACCAGGTCAATGTATCAACCACCAGTTGTCATATAACAGAAATGACGGTTTTCCACGATGGGGTCAGTGTTTATATAAATGAATACGGTACCAGCACAAATCTAGGAGAGCTCGGCGGGTTCGGCGCTAATTTAGCCAGCGGACAAGTTATATTAAACTTCACTCCCACTGGCGCAACTTCAATGACTATTAAAGTTGTGAGATTTGGCATAACAGCATGATCACATTTTTCTTTTTACACTAAATATAGCGTAACCAGCCGTTACGTGGAAAGGGAAACTAATGGCAACTATCGAAAATAATTTCAAGGTCAAAAATGGCCTTATAGTCAGTAATACCGCGTCAATATTGAGCACTAGTTCCAATGCTTTAACGGTATTAGGCGGCACAAATATAGGTGGAAATTTGACTGTTGGCGGGGCCCTACAGGTCAACGGCACGGTGACGTCTATAGAAAGTACCAGTGTTGATATTGGTACTAAAGTAATATATCTAAGTACTCTTTCAAATTTATCGGCTTTACAAGCTATAGGATCAGGAATCGTAGTTGGCACTGATCCAAATAATACTACAAATACACAAACCTGGATAAGTTTAACCTTTGATGGGTATTCAAACTGGATCTCTAACGGTGGCATCTATCCCACCGCAAATAATTTTTATGGACTAGGTTCTAGTAATAACGCTTGGTCTAGCATTTACACCAAAACTGTTGTTGTCAAAGGCATGACCACAACAACGAATGGATTAGTTTTTGTTGATGCTTCCAATACCCTTCAGGCAACTACTGCTACCTGGAATGCCAGTACAGGACAGATTCAGGGGTCCATTACCACTGCTACAACTGCAACTTACTCGGGCAATTTATTAGGCGGCGCAGTTGCCAGTTTACCGTATCAAACCAACATCAACCAAACCGGAATGCTACCACTTGGTGTAGAAGGGCAAGTTTTAGCGGTTGGCACCGGTACAGTGTATTGGGCATCATTGGCCGGAGTCACTGTTAGTACGGCCACTAACTTTAGTGGTGGGGGCCCGGGCGCTATTCCATTCCAACAATCAAGTGGACAGACTGCCTACGATGATTTATATTTTAGATATTCATTCTCGGGTAGCACAGGATCTTTACTGGTTACACAAAATATTGCTGTTCAAAGTGGGTCTTCTGCGACCAGTCAAGTAACCGGTGCCTTGCAGGTCACAGGCGGAGTAGGTGTTACAGGGTCAATTTATGCCGGCATGATTTATAGTAATGGAAACGCAGTATTAACTGGTAGCGGCACCAGTACAGGGTATGTTACAAGTATCACAGCTGGCACAGATATTAGTGTTAATACAAATACTGGTGCTGTGACGGTTAGTGATATTAGTACATTTCAAAGTGTAACGAATCGAGGAAGTACCACAACCAATATAATTGATATTATAAACACCTCAACAAGTTTTAGCACCCAGTCTGGTGCGTTAATTGTTACCGGTGGTGTGGGCATTGGTGGTACTGTATATGCTGGTACAATATATAGTAACGGCAATCAAGTACTGACAAGCGGTGGTGCTGGATCTGGTTATGTAAGTAGTATTACTGCTGGAACAGATACTGCTGTAACTACAAGTACCGGTAACGTAATAGTATACAGTACTGCTACACTACAAAGTATTGTTGGAAGAAATAATATTACAACATATCCTATCTATGCCGGCGGATTGTACGACAATAACAACAGAGTTGTCACCAGTGTCACTCCCGCCGGAAGTACATATATTGGGGTATCTAGTGTAATAAGCACAGGTACTGCTACATCATTTACTATTAACAATTTAGGGGTACAAACGCTAACCGCTGGTACTGACACTGTAGTAACCACAAGTACTGGAAGCGTTATTGTTTACAGTACAAGTACGTTACAGAGTGTAAGCAGCCGTGGTGCCACAACAAACAATGCTATATCCATAACAAATGCCACTACTTCGACAAATACAACCACAGGCGCATTGACTGTGACTGGTGGCGTTGGTATTGGACAGAATCTAAACATTGGCGGAAATTTTGTTTCAACTGGTACAGTACAACATACTGGGCTAGTAATGACTTCTGGTACAAATATTGACCAGATCTATACCACAAGCACAAGTTTAACTCTAAACACATCCTGGCAAAATACCGGTGTTTATGACGGTAATTTGCCCACAGGAAGCTATATGGTTCAATGCTTGGCCAACGACAGCGCACAAGGGGGCGGGGAGGTAAATACTTACTATACTGGAGTGATGAGTTGGTATAGTGCTGTGGATAGCGAATCATCTTATGATGAAATTACGTTACATAGAGCTGGAGCAGCCAGTGGTGCTGGAGCAATTTTCTTACAAGTTTTACGGACAAATGGTGGATATATGGCTTTACAAATCGCGGGCGATACTACAAATACTGGATCAAGTACGTACACATTCAGTTTTAGAAGAATGATTTAAGAATTGATTACTAGTTAATCATTTCCTCTGATTAATAAAGGGACGAGGACATGACGTTTAAGGTCAAAGACGGGGTATCGATTGCTGGCACACTATTCGTGGATGGCAATCGAAACGTAGTAGCACAAGCTACCACGGTCACAACATTTAATGCCACATCAACGGCAACAAGTACATCTACCACAACAGGCGCGGCAATAATTTCTGGAGGAGTTGGTGTTGGTGGAAATTTATACGCATCCGCAGTATATGATAATAATGCTCGGGCCCTTACAACTGCAACAATTGGCGCCTATGGTGTCACAAGTTTAACTGCTGGCACTGATACTGCGGTTAGCACATCTACTGGACCTGTTGTAGTTTGGAATACAAGCACACTACAAACTATTACAAATAGAGGCAATAGTACTACAAATCCCATCTATGCCAATTCATTATATGATAATAACAACAGAGTTGTTACCAGTGTCACTCCCGCTGGAAGTACATATATTGGTGTATCTAGCGTAATAAGCACAGGTACTGCTACATCATTTACTATTAACAATTTGGGTGTACGGACACTAACTACAGGTAGTACCGGTATAAGCGTAAGTACAAGTACAGGTACTATTTCAATTAGCAATACTGATACATTGCAACTGGTAACTGATCGAGGATTTACAACTACAAATTCTATTAATATTACTAATAGTACAGCAAGCACTAGTACAACATCTGGGGCATTAACTGTAACTGGTGGAGTTGGCATACAAGGAGCAATTTACGCTGGTACAATTTATAGCAATGGCAACACTGTACTAACCGGAACTGGCACTGGTACTGGATATGTTACTAGTATTACCGCTGGCACAGATACTGCAATTAATACTTCAACTGGCGCTGTTACAATATGGAATACAAGCACATTACAAAGTATTACCAGTCGAGGTTCTACAACCAATAACGTAGTAACAATTACCAATAATACAAATGCCTCTGCCACAAATACAGGTGCGTTACAAGTAACTGGTGGGGTTGGTATTGGTGGAAGTTTATATGTCGGTGGTAAAATTATTGCTCAAGAATTAGACATACAGTATACCACAATTACAACAACACTAATAACCACACCAGATATCTTTACAATTACTAATACAACAACATCAATTTCGACCACTACTGGTGCGTTGGTTGTTAGCGGCGGTGTTGGTATTGGCGGAGCATTAAATGTATCTGGACCGATTACTATCAATGGAATTACTGTTGGATATGGATATAGTGGTAGTGTAGGATATACCGGTAGTCAAGGATATACTGGTAGTCGAGGTACTGCCGGATATGATGGCAGTGTAGGATATACCGGCAGTGCTGGTTACTGGGGAAGTGTGGGTTATACTGGATCGCAAGGCATACAGGGATATAGTGGATCAGCTGGGTATAATGGCAGTGCTGGTTATTGGGGAAGTGTGGGTTATACTGGATCACAGGGCATACAAGGCTACACCGGATCAGCTGGGTATAATGGCAGTGCTGGTTACTGGGGAAGTGTGGGTTATACCGGTAGTATTGGATATTCCGGCAGTGCTGGTTACTGGGGAAGTGTGGGTTATACCGGCTCACAAGGCATACAGGGATATAGTGGATCAGCCGGGTATAATGGCAGTGCTGGTTACTGGGGAAGTGTGGGTTATACCGGCTCACAAGGCATACAGGGATATAGTGGCAGTGCTGGTTACTGGGGAAGTGTGGGTTATACTGGATCGCAAGGCATACAGGGATATAGTGGCAGTGCTGGTTACTGGGGAAGTGTGGGTTATACCGGCTCACAGGGCATACAGGGATATACCGGTAGCATTGGATATGCTGGTAGTATTGGATATGCAGGTAGTATCGGATATGCAGGTAGTATCGGATATGCCGGATCGTCAGGATATACCGGATCGCAAGGCACGATAGGCTACACTGGTAGTATTGGATATGCTGGATCGTCAGGATATACCGGAAGCATTGGTTATGCTGGTAGTATTGGATATGCCGGATCACAGGGCTATTCGGGATCTCAAGGCTATGCTGGGTCTATGGGGTATACTGGAAGTATTGGATATTCAGGCAGTGCTGGTCCAAGCAACATTATTAATGCTACTAATACTACATCAAACACATTATATCCTGTTATGGTTGCGGCAGAAGGGTCTAACCAAACTGCATTTGCTAGTACAGGATTTACCTTCGATGCGGCTACAAATAGTTTATACTTAACTGGTGATTTATATGTTGACGGAACACAAACATATGTCAACAGTACTGCTATTTTAACTGGCGATAAAGTTTTAGCATTAGCAACAGCAAGTACTACTGCATTACTGGCTGCAAGTAGCGGTATTGAAATTGGCACAACTTCTACGCCATATGCAAGTTTCTTGTTTGATGGTACAACAAACTGGGTAGTTGGCGGCAGTGCGGCAACTGGATTAAAAGCAGCCAATATTACTGACACAGGATTAACTACTAATCAAGTTACTTATGCTGGCACAGGTGGATTGTTAAGCGGCAGTAATAATTTAACATGGAATGGGTCTATATTCACTGTAACAGGAACATTAAGTGTTGTTGGAACCGTTAGCCTTGCCCAAACAACTCCTATTAACTTTGCTAACGGTCAATATATTAAAGACAACAACAGCGGCGGGTTGGTTGAATATAGTGGTGCGGCATTTAATATAAATGCCATAGGTGGCATAACAATGTCGCCAACGTCTACCAGCTATAATCAACAGCAAGGCGCATTGTTGAGTATTAATGGTGGTGCTTATATCAACGGAGATGTTACTGCTACAACTTTTATTGGTAATTTAACAGGAACTGCAACTACTGCATCAAATATTAGCGGATTTTCAGCAGGCCAACTGTTATTCCAATATAATAGCGGTATAACTACCGCCACAAGCTCGCTAACTTACACGCTGTCAGTTAGCCAACTAAGTACTCCTAATTTAATAATAACTAATATTACTACTGCAAGTGGGCAATTATTTGTTAACAGTGCGCTATCAAGCACAAGTACAACTACAGGTGCTTTACAAGTAGTAGGTGGGGTTGGGATTGGAGGTGGATTGTATGTTGGCGGTATTACAACAATAACTAATACTCTCAACTTTTCGGGTTCTTTGGGAGTTGGGTCAACTTCAAGTTATGGAATCTCCGGGCAATATTTACAAAGTCAAGGATCCAGCTCACCACCAACATGGTCTACTGTTACAGTTTCGGCAGTTAATTTAACACAATTATCAAGTAGTTCAGTGCCGCAGTACATGGTATTTGCCAATACTTCAACTGGATTGGCTACATTAGAAGCCAACGGTCCCAGCGGATTAGTTTATATTCCAACCGGTAACAAATTTGGTATAGGTACAAGTGCTCCTGCTGATACTGATGTATATGGCGGCGGTAACATATTAGATGTGAATGGCCCGATTTATTCAAGACAATCCGGTAGTGCAAATCGTATGAGTTTTGGTACATCTGGCGGTACCAGTTATATCGACGTAACTAATACATTAGGCGGATTACAGACACAAATAAGTGGTGGGACTGTAATAAATCTGGATATTAATGGGAACCTACAGATCAGTGCCAACTGGACCTCCCCACAGCAGGGCGCAAAGCTAAGTGTAGAAGGTGGGGGATATTTCAGTACTATTGTTACCGCTACAACATTTGTTGGGGCATTTTCTGGTGGGGTTTCTCAAGTCAAGACACAGTCTACTGCCACCAACGCAAGTTATTATCCAACATTTGTCAGCGCAAACAACGCAATCCCAACCGCACAATCTTTGTATACCACAAGTAGTTTTATTATTAACCCAAGTACAGATGTTGTTGGCATTGGTACTACAAATCCACAGAATAAATTAGTAGTTTCAAACAGCGGAGCTGTGGGATTGGAAATTGCTCCAGCTGGCAATTATACAGGAATTAATGGCGTAGATTTTTTATCTTATAACAGAGCCACATCACTTTATGCTCCTATAGGATTTGTTACTAATTCAAGTAATAATTCCGTAGTTATCCTAACTAACGGTAATGTTGGTATTGGTACAACTACACCTACTTTTGGGACTGGCAGCGGAATTCAAATTGTCAACACCACCCGGGCAAATTTAGGGTTGTCTTTTACGGGGTCTGATGGATACGAAATCTTTTATGGCGGTAGCGGTAATTTATTCATAGACAACATTGGCGGTTCTGGTGGAAATATTCAATTTAGAAATATAGCAACTCGTTCAGAATCAGTGCGCATTACATCCGCCGGGTATGTTGGTATTGGCTCTACAAATCCTCAAGGACCGTTAGTGGTTAGTGCTGGTGGAGCAGCCGGTATTGAATTCTTTACGTCAGGTTCAGCAGTTGGTAGTGGTCCATACTTTAATTCGTATAATAGAAGTACAGCTCAATATATTTCTTGGTCAAACTACGCATTGTCTCATACCTGGTTCGTTGGAACCGGTGGAGCTACAAGAGCATTGGATATTAATTCGACCGGTCAGGTTGGTATCGGCACATCCACTAATACAACATATACACTTCAAGTCAATGGTAGTTTTGCAGCCACAACTAAATCTTTTGTAATTGATCATCCAACTAAAGAAGGAATGCAATTATGCTATGGCAGTTTAGAATCACCATATCATGGAATAAGATTAACTGGTGAAGACATCTTAACCAATGGCAAGTGTGTTGTAAAATTACCAGATTATATTCATGGATTATGTAAACAACAAGGTGTGCAAGTTCAGATAACTAATATACAACACAGTAAAGTACTTTGGGTTGAAAATATAAATGTAGACAAGGACGAGTTTACCGTCAGATGTAAACAGGGATTTTTTGATAGAAAAGAATATAAATTCTACTGGTCATTTACCGGTATACGTAAAGATATAGACGATTTGAAAGTGGAGTTTTAAGTATGAGTATAGCAATAGGGCCAAGTATAGCAACAAGTGGATTGATATTGGCATATGATGCCGCTAATACCAAATCCTATCCCGGAAGCGGTAGCGTTTGGACTGATTTAACAGGTAGTGGTGTTGTTGGAACATTAACAGGTGGTATATCATACAATGCCACAAATGGAGGATCTATGGCACTTAATGGAACCTCTGGATATGTTGTTACCCCAACGGTTACTCTAAATCTATCTGGTGGGGTGTCTATGGAGATGATATTTAACTCTAATGACATACAAAGCAGAGCACAGGGATTTATGAGCTTTTCAACCTCCCCCACGTATATAAATTTTTACTCCGCGGGCAATGGTACACTACGTTGGGAAAACATTATCAGCGGGACTGGCGGAGATCTTACCAGTCCATCGGGTCTAACAAATTTTACATGGTATCATGCTATTGGAACTTTTTATAACGGTGTTTCTGTTTTGTATATAAACGGAGCACAAGTTGCTACTTCCACCTATACCCTAGTAAATTATAGTTCGTCTTTTTCTTCAGCATTAAATGTGGGGGTATACACAGGATACATGGCCGGGCTTATGCCGGTGGCAAAAATGTATAATCGTGCTTTATCCGCAACAGAAGCATATCAAAATTACTATGCCCTCAGAGGTCGATACGGTATCTAGAGATCAACTAAATACTTGATAAGTTTAAGGATTATTAATGGCATTGACCGACCAGAACCTCGTAATTACTCCTAATATAGGAAGTTCTTCCGACGTACCCAAAATTGTATTTTCTGGGGCAAATGCTACTACTGCTCCGCAAAATATAACATTAAGAACATACCCGCAAAATTCAGGTACTCTCTCGTTTGAAGGTTCTACAGCGCAATTGTTTTCTATTGCCAATTCAATGTCGGGAACAATATTCTCAGCAAACGATATATCTGGTATCCCGAGCATTGAAGTTATAAACACTGGGTTGGTAAAAATTGCTCAATATTCTGGCAACGTATTACTAGGAACCGGTACTGATAATGTCACTGATAAACTTCAGATCAACGGATCTGTTTGTACCACAATTGTCAAAGCATCTACATGTTTGTGTAGCGCCGTTATTTGTAGCAGTGGCGCAGTTACCGCTGGTACTTGTGTTACCGCTGGTACTTGTGTTACTGCCGGTACCTGTATCATTGCTGGTACATCGATATGTGCGTGTGCAGGCAACATAACAACACCGTGTTGTGTATGTGCCGGCGGATGTATAGTATCTCCTCAAGCGTATCTTGGATGTATTTGTACACAATCTGGCGGTATAATTTCCTGTACATATGTATGTTCCGAAACTGGAAATATCTGTAGTGCCTGTTGCGTTGCATCGGCTGGCATGATTTGTTCTGGTTCTTGTGTAATAGGCACATATGTGTATCCACAATGTTGGGGATGCTCGGTAGGTGGGTGGTGTACAGGCGGAATTATTTGTGCCGGCAATTGTGTAATGGGCAATGTTGTGTGCGGTGTAATTGGAATATGTTCTGCTTGTTGTATCTGCGCGGCAAACTATGTGAGTGCCGGCACTTGTGTTATTTCTCCCGTTGTATGCGGTTCATCATGCGTACAAGCCCAAACTTCATTAATTGTCATGGGCACCTGTTGCGGTACTGGGTTGTGTTTAAGCTGGACGCAATCCGGATATCTCAATATGTTTGTCGCAAACAGTAACACAATATGTATCTGTGGGTCAGGCGCCACCGGATGCGGTGCTAGTTTTTGCGCAAGTTGTGTTATATCTGCCCCAACCCTGTGCGGATCACTAATTGGATGCGCCACAACTGCTTGTTGTGCGTGTTGCGCTTTATATGCTTATTGTAGCGTACCCGGATCAAATTTTAATGTAAACTGTTCAGTTGTTGTCTCGGGCGGCGTGAATGCCGGTGCCATGATATGCTCTGCTACCTGTTTATATTCTCCCTGTATCTATGCTACCTGCTATCTATGTTCAGCAGGATATATATGTGCCAACTGCTGTATCTACGCAGGCGCATACAGTTGTGCTGGCACATGTATGATTAGTCCGGTCATATGCGGTACTACTGCGGTATGTTCTGCGTCATTTTGGGGTTGTTTGAATGGTTGTTCAACATGTACGTACTGTGCGTGTTGCGCTTTATATGCTTGTTGTAGTGTGCCCGGATCAAATTTTTATGTAAACTGTTGTATATTAGCTACAGGTGGTATTTGTACAAGCAGTGTGATGTGTGCAGGCAGTACTATACAGGCTGCCGGAGGTATTTACGGAGCATTTTTATGTTCTTGTAATAATTTGCGTATCACTGCTCCCACCGCAGTCAATTGTTTATGCTGTGCCACCTTTGGTTCTATTGAAATAGCCGATCCGTCACCATCAAACTCAGGCTGTTGGTTCATTCCCGGATACCATCAAATATCTACACTGTCCGGATATGGATATAGGCAGCATTTGACTATTGGACAATATCGCCCTAGCAACGGTGGCTGGGGTGCAGCATTTATTGCAGTGGGCGGAAATGACAGTTACCCAACTGTGTTTTGGTGCTTTGATTACGCCGGTAACATGTGCGGTCAAGGGGCAATTACCTCTGGTGGGTTGATGTATGCTTGTGGCGGAGTATGTTCAGCTGGTATGATTTGTACTAGTTCATGCCACTATTCTCCATATAGCTATGCCATAGGTGGCGGATCTTGTAGTAACTGTTGCTTTGTCACATGCGGGTGTGTAATAGCAAACCAGTGTGTATGTACATCAACATTGTGTGTAGTTTCAGGAGCTGGGGCATTTTTCAACGGCGTCAATGTTTGTTCTTGTTGTTGTGTGTTGTCTTCCGGATGTATTTGTTCAAGTATTTGTGTGGGTGCGCCACAAGTAACCGGTTTTACTTATGTGCTTGCTGGTAGCATGGTATGTTCACAGGGTTGTGTGGTTGCCGCTGGTTATTCGTATACCGGTAATTGGCTGTGTGCTGGTTCTGGAGTTTGCACAGGCGGTTATATATGTGCCACTGGATGTATACAAACATCCTGTGGCCTAAATTCATCGGGATGCGTACTCTCTAGCAATTACATGTGTACTGGTAACTACGTACAGGCCTATGGCTGGATATATGGTGGTAGTGGGTTATGTAGTTGTGGATTGATATGTATACAAGGTGGGGTTTCTTTGCAAAACAGTGGCGGTAATCTTTATATGTGTAGCTGCAGTTACTGGTATTGTTTTGGCCCACTGAACAGTTCTTGGGTATACAATAACACGAACACAGTCGCAGGACACTATTATTATAACTGTATATGTTCTGCTCAATCAATCAGTGCGTTGTATCTATGTGCCGGATGTTGCGTTTACGCGGGTGCATATAGTTGTGCCGGTATTTGTGTGATTGCTCCATACATTTGTGCTTGCTATTATGTAATGTCATGTTGTGGATATTTTACCACATGTATCTGTACCAACGGTGGAATGATATCAGCGGGTTATTTCTGTTCATACCAATGTATCTGCGGGCTTAACATGATACACACCAATGGCTGCCTTATAGCTGATGGTTATTCGTATACCAGTAATTGGCTGTGTGCTGGTTCTGGAGTTTGCACGCCTGGTTATATGTGTGTAGGATGTTTTGTCCAGGCTCAGTGTCTGTATGCTCCAAATTGTATCTGTACCAACAACGGATTCATTGCGGCTGGATATATCTGTTCATACCAATGTATCTGCGGGCTTAACATGATACACACCAATGGCTGCCTTATAGCTGATGGTTATTCGTATACCAGTAATTGGCTGTGTGCTGGTTCTGGAGTTTGTACGCCTGGTTATATGTGCGCTAGTAGCTGTATCATAGCCGGCGGTTATATGTATGCTGGTGGATGGTTATGTGCTGGTGGAGGAGTTTGCACACCTGGTTGTACAATTGGGTGTGCTGGTGGAGGAATTGGAACAAGTAGTCCTGGTGGGTTCTTTGGCGGGGGTCGTGCTTTCATGGTATATGGAAATGGTGGTGCTGGTGAGCTTCGTGTATCTGGGTGTAGTCCAAAGCTTGAATTTGATAGTAACGGCTATTGCTCGTGGCACACTGAACTTGACGGTAACGGGTTAAACTGGGTTCAAACTGGTATAAGATACAGTTTTGTGCTGTGCAATGGCGGTAACGCTTGTTTAAGTGGAGTATTTTACGCTAACGCAAAGTCCTTCCGTATCGATCATCCACACCCGGATCTTAACGATACACATGAACTTATTCATATGTCGGTTGAATCACCGTTTGCAGATATAATATATTCTGGGTCTGCGGTGTTGTCACAAGGAATTGCAGTAATTGATGTAGATCAAGAATCGGGAATGACCAGCGGAACCTTCGAGGAGCTGTGTGTAAACGCAAGAATTTTTACATCAAATGAATCAGATTGGGACGAAGTTAAAGGAACACTAGACGGAAATCAGTTGACAATATTATGTAAAAATCCTGATTCTGTTGCCACTGTGTCCTGGATGGTGATTGCTGAACGACACGATCAGTTCATGGTGGATAATGATGCTACCGATCATACTGGTAGAGTTATTGTGGAGCGAGTTAAAGAACCTAAAAAAGAGATTCTCCAACCTCGCGCAGATTATCAGTGTCATTATGAACAAACCCAAGGTATTCCGACATAAATTCAAATATTTCCCAAGGTCGTTAAGTACGCACTAAATAAAAAATAGTTAGTGTACTAGACTTAAATTAAGGAAGATTATGAAGAAGATGTTTTATCTCGACGGCGGTGCCGGGAGGATTATTGCTGCAATACCAGCATTTCTCAAGTATGCCAAATTACACCCAGATGAAGAGTGGTATATTCTAATACCGGCATGGGATTATTTGTATTGGGGTATTCCTGAATTACAAGATAGAACCTTTGGAATTGATACAAAGGGTATTTTTGATACGTTAATTACTCAGATGGATGAAATAATTACCGTTGAGCCCTATCGAATTCCCGGATATTTTAATCAAAAAATATCACTGGGACAAGCAATAGATCAACAAATTAATAACACCACGGATCATTCTGATTTACTGCCTCCCAAAATGGTGCTAAGTATTGCCGAAACAACTTTTGCCAAACAAAGTATTGCTGATATTAAAGCAATACAAAAAAAACAAAAAACAATTATTTTTCAACCTTTTGGTCGAGGCGCAAAAATTGATAAAGACAAGGGCACTGTTTCTGACGACGAAGCTCGTAGCCTGAGTAGTTCAGACTATGTTTCGTTAATGATGAGACTGGCAACACGTTACAATGTTATATTCTTTGGAGAGCAAGATTATCATTTAAAGAGTGATAAGTATTCCGCCAAATTTGTATGCGATATTAGACAATGGGCTGCACTGGTAAGCGAGTGTGATTATTTCATTGGATGTGACAGTCTCGGGCAACACTTGGCAAGAGCATTCAATATTCCAGGAACTGTTATTTTTGGATCAACTTTTCCAGTTAATACATCATACCCAGACTTTTTTCATATTATAGAAAACAAATCACACAAAAAATATAGCCCAATTCGATTAACAGGTTTAGATTCAATGTTAGCAAATCGGTTGAACGAAAGTTCTATGAAATTTACTGATAAAGAGTTGACAAAAATTCACGATTCAATTATAATAGATATAGAGAGGACATCTTCAAGTGGCGAAAAGAAAAACATCAGCATCCCAAGAATCTCAAATAAACCAGCCTTCCAGCCCAATACCGGCGGCAGTAGAACAAAACAGCAGTGACCAATATGCTGTGCTGGCGATAAATCCCGGGCACAATGGATCCGCGGCACTGGTTGTCAACGGAGAGCTTGTGTTTTACGGCGAGGAAGAACGATTTTCTCGTATGAAATATGACGGAAATCCGTTCCGTGCTATGTTACACGCACTCATGAATTGTCCAATTAATGAATTAGTAATTGGAGGAACTGTTCCGCAACTACCACAAATGCAATGGACTGGTGAAGATCCGTATACTGCATTGGTTCGAAAATTTAATCCCAATGTTAAAGTAACGTTCATGATGGATACACATCATGTTGGCCATGCCTCATCAGCTTTTTACGGTTCGGGGTTTGAAACTGCAGCCGCAGTAATTGTTGATGGTAGCGGATCTTATTATACCAAAACTCTTGACGGAGATCGCAAAACCGGTGGGTTTGAAACGGAATCAATTTATACATGTGCATATCCCAACGAATTTGTTCCAGTTTATAAAAGATATTCTGATGGGGCAAGCCCATATTTTAAAGATGAGGTCGATGAATTTGACAGTGCTGTAACAATTACAAAAGCATACGAAGCGGTATCGTACTATTTGGGTTTTGGATTTATTGAGGCCGGAAAAACAATGGGGTTAGCTCCATACGGAACTGATGACAATGATGTTCCTATGTTTTTTGTACAGAATAAAGGCAATAAAAATTTACTAATTCCCCAGTATCCCATGGGTGCCTTTATTGATGAAAATCGTTTCCCATATCTGGCTAGAATAACTGACCCAATGGAATGGCATCGTGATTTCTCTTTGGCAAGAGATCAAGACAAAAATATAGCATACAACATTCAGAAAGAAGCTGAAGAACAGGTCATGCGATTAATAGAAAAAGCTGCCACTGAAACCGGCGAAACAAATATTGTGTTGTCTGGCGGATTTGCGTTAAATTGTGTTGCGAATTATAAATTTATTAAACAATTTCCAAATCTCAACATCTATGTGGATCCTATTGCGCATGATGGCGGTACTGCTATTGGATTGGCAAAACACGCATGGCATATCTATTCTGGCGATACTCAACCCAAACCATTAAAATCAATGTATCTGGGACTATCTCCCGACTATGGAATAATAGAACATTTAATGAAAACAGTGGATGGTATTTTAAGTATCGATGCTACAACTTCTGACGATATTGCAGACTTGATTGATCAAGGAAATATTGTTGCTTTATTTCAGGGACGTCCAGAAGGAGGTCCGAGAGCATTGGGTAATAGAAGTATATTGTTTGATCCGCGGAGACAAGACGGAAAAGACATTGTAAATGCGGTTAAACATAGAGAGTGGTTCAGACCATTTGCTGGATCAGTCATGGAAGAACATGCCCGGGATTGGTTCGAAATGGAAACATTAAAATCCAGCCCGTTCATGATGTATGCTGTTGATGTAAACTCGGATAAAGCAGAACAAATTCCAGCAGTTACACATGTGGATAACACATGCCGAATTCAAACTGTATCTAGAGAAGATAACCCAAATTATTACGATCTAATTGAAGCTTTTTATAAAAAAACTGGTGTTCCATTATTATTCAATACCAGTTTGAACTTGGCAGGACAACCATTAGTTGAGACCTTGGCTGATGCAGTTGGTATTTTATTAAACAGTCAGATAGAATATCTTTACTTGCCCGAAGTACAACAACTAGTAAAGAAAGTATCAACTCATACCAATTAAAAAATGTTACCAGTTTCTCAATCTTCTAGTATTATTGATATTAAGAAACCAGTGAAAACATCTGAGATTAAAAAAAATCAGAATAAACCATATGCTGTTTTGGCCATAAATCCCGGACATAATGCGTCGGCTGCATTGGTGGTTGATGGTGAATTGATTTACTATGGCGAAGAAGAACGATACTCCCGTTACAAGTATGACGGAAATCCAGTTCGAGTCATGTTGAATGCAATTCAACTTGGGCCAATTGATGAATTTATAATTGGCGGTACAGAAACAAAATTGCCAACTTTATCTTGGACAGGAGAAGACCCTTATTTTTCAATTGTTCGTAAATTCAATCCACTTGTACATGTTACAAAAATGGCTGGATCACACCATTTGGGGCATGCTTCTTCGGCATTTTATGGATCTGGATTTAAAACTGCTGTTGCTGTGATTGTTGATGGAGCTGGTTCGTATAAAGAGGGATTTAGATCAGATCGACAAGAATCAATTACCGGTGGATTTGAAACAGAATCAATTTATAAATGTTCATATCCTTGTAAATTTACTCCTTTATATAAACGATATTCTGATGGGGTAAACGCAAGACACGTAGATGGAATACACGAATGGGATCCGTCAACCACAATAGTAAAATCTTACGAAGCTGTTACCCAGTATCTTGGTTTTACTGCCATCGAAGCAGGAAAAACCATGGGGTTAGCACCTTATGGCAAATATGATGAGAATATTCCAGAATTTTTTATCAATGGCAAAGGTAATAAAAATTTAATTTTACCAAGATATCCAATGGGAGCATATATTGATGATAGTAGATACCCGTATCTACATTTAAAGGATAAAAGGTTGGCAATTAAAGATTGGCATAATGATTTTTCACTATGCCGTACAGTTGAAAAGAATTTAGCTTGGGCTGTACAAAAAGAAACCGAAGAGCAAATGATTAATTTAATTCAAACAGCTATTGATCTTTCTGGTGAAACAAATGTTGTCATATCTGGCGGGTATGGATTAAATTGTGTAGCCAATTACAAATTTATTAAAAAATTTCCGCATATTAAATTCTACATTGACCCAATATCAAATGACGGGGGAACTTCAATTGGACTGGCAAAAAGAGCATGGTATACACGTTCGCAAGACCACACAATTAGACCAGTAACATCATTATACCTGAGTGTTCCTCCTGACTATTCGTTAATAAAATCTGTTGAAAAAGATTTATTAGGTATTGTAGAATTTAAAGACGCTACTTCAAAAGAAATTGCTGAGTTGATTAGTGAAGGAAATATTGTTGCTTTATTTCAAGGTCGCGCAGAAGCCGGACCAAGAGCACTTGGAAATCGTAGTATTCTTTTTGATCCACGAAGAATCGATGGCAAAGATATTGTTAACAAAGTAAAACGAAGAGAGTGGTTCAGGCCATTTGCTGGTTCAGTCATGGAAGAACATGCCCGGGATTGGTTCGAAATGGAAACATTAAAATCCAGCCCGTTCATGATGTATGCTGTGGATGTTAAGTCTTCCAAGATAGATCAAATTCCAGCAGTTACACATGTGGATAACACATGCCGAATTCAAACTGTATCTAGAGAAGATAACCCAAATTATTATGAACTTATTGATGTTTTTTATAAAAAAACTGGTGTTCCATTATTATTCAATACCAGTTTGAACTTGGCAGGACAGCCACTGGCTGAAACATTAGGTGATGCTATCAACATTTTACTAGACAGTCATATAAAATATCTGTACTTGCCCGAAATAAAAAAATTGGTAAAGACCATATCAATATAATTGCTGAATTATGCTACCAATTCTAAAATCTCCCACTATTATCGATATTACAAAACAAAAAACGCCACACGTCCAAAAAATACCATCTGGAATTAAAAAAAATCAAAATAAACCATATACTATTTTGGCCATAAATCCCGGACATAATGCGTCAGCTGCATTGGTGGTTGATGGTGAATTGATTTACTATGGCGAAGAAGATCGCTATACACATTTGAAGTACGACGGCAATCCAGTTCGAGCCATGTTGAACGCAATTCAACTTGGGTCAATTGATGAATTTATAATTGGTGGCGCACAAACAGAATTGCCAACTCTATCTTGGACAGGGGAGGATCCTTATTCTTCAATTGTTCGTAAATTTAATAAAAATGTTAAAGTTACACCAATGATGCACGGGCACCATTTGGGTCATGCTTCTTCGGCATTTTATGGATCTGGATTTAAAACTGCTGTTGCTGTGGTTGTTGACGGGTCTGGGTCACATAAAGAATGGTACGATGAGCAAGGTCGTGGAATTGGAGGTGGGTTTGAAACAGAATCAATTTATAAATGTTCGTATCCTTGTGAGTTTATTCCTTTACATAAAAGATATTGCGATGGAATAAACAGACGATACGTAAATGGAATATACGAATGTGATCCATCTATTACTATTGTCAAGGCTTATGAAGCAGTGACTATCTATCTTGGATTTGCTGGTATAGACGCAGGCAAAACAATGGGATTGGCACCTTATGGCAAATATGATGAGAATATTCCAGAATTTTTTATCAATGGCAAAGGTAATAAAAATTTATTAATACCATTCTATCCGCTAGCGGCAAATATTGATTCTACTCAATATCCGTACTTAGAGTTAACAGATACTGAAGAAAAAGTTAGAAAATGGCATCACGATTCTTCGTTATGCCGTCGGGTTGATAAAAACTTAGCATGGGCAGTACAACAAGAAACTGAAAAACAGGTTATTAACTTAATTCAAAAAGCCATTGATTTATCTGGTGAAACAAATGTTGTCATATCTGGAGGTTATGGATTAAATTGTGTTGCAAACTATAAAATTATAAAGCATTTTCCAAATATTAACTTTTACGTTGATCCTATTTCGCATGATGGCGGTACTGCTATTGGCCTGGCTAAATTTATATGGCATAAAAAATCAAAAGATATGACAATTAGGCCAGTAAAATCATTATACTTAGGTACTACTCCAACCTATTTAGAATTAGATGCTGTTAAAAAAGAATTAAAAGAGATTGTTAGTGTAATAGATACCACTACTCACGCAGTTGCTAACTTGATTGATCAAGGAAATATTGTTGCTTTATTTCAAGGTCGGTCCGAAGGCGGGCCAAGGGCGCTAGGAAATCGCAGTATTCTGTTTGATCCACGAAGAATTGATGGCAAAGATATCGTTAATAAAGTAAAACGAAGAGAGTGGTTCAGGCCATTCGCCGGGAGTGTATTAGAAGAACATGCACACAACTGGTTTGAAATGGAAACATTAAAATCCAGCCCGTTCATGATGTATGCCGTGGATGTTAAAAAAGAAAAAATACAGCAAATTCCAGCAGTTACACATGTGGATAACACATGCCGAATTCAAACTGTATCTAGAGAAGATAACCCAAATTATTACGATCTAATTGAAGCTTTTTATAAAAAAACCGGTGTTCCTGTACTTTTTAATACAAGTTTAAATTTAGCCGGAGATGTATTATCAGAAACACTGACTGATGCAGTTAATACGGTACTAAATAGTCATATAGAATATCTTTACCTGCCTGAACTAAATAAATTGATAATCAAGTGCGATAGGTTAGGCGATTATAAAAATATTAATAACAAGGAGTAATTAAATGTCATCAACATCAACATATCAAGCAACAGTTTTTATTAAACTACAAAATTTCAACGGAGATGCTTCGGGAAATCTTCAAGGAAATTATGGAATTTATACAAAGCAAGCGGACACTGTAACACCCGCAGGGGCTCCATTAGGACCAATGCCTTCAACATTGGGAAATTTTACAGTAACTGCTCAGTCAGTAGCTGGCCAGGATCCAAGAACTACTTTAGATAATGCTTTAAACGCTAGAACAGATCTTCCAACTCTTACTGAAATTTAATATAGGAAATTAACGAATGTCAGACCAATCGCAACCTACTCAACCACAAGAGCCAGATATTACATTAACATTAAATCTTGCCGAAATTAAAACTGTTGTGGCAGCATTAGATGAAATCCCACGTAAGTTTAGTAATCCAATAGTTGAAAATATTGTTAATCAAACCAATAAACAACTTCAGGCATTACAACAGCCTGAATAACCATTTAAATTAATTCTAGCAAGATATCTAATTTGGCCTTAACTACTCTGTTATTAAGGCTATTTTTCACGCCTGAATGTAGTGGCTTTACCCACGACCCGTAACTACACCAGGCATATCCGCTATGCTCATGGTTCAATACCGGTATAAATTCCTTCTCAACAATTAATACATATGTATTATACTGAAAATTATCATCGCTAGAAACAAACAGTTCTAATGGAATTATTTTTTTTATTTTAGGAGTTTTGCCTACTTCTTCTGAGATTTCTCTTTGAAGAGCATCGACTACAGTTAGGTCAGTTGGCTCTTTTTTACCCCCAACCAATCCCCATGTGCCGGCAGTTTTTCCTTGACTTCTTAACAAAAAAAGAAATCGTTTGGTGTCCTCAGATAAAAAAATCCCACCGCTGCATATAATTTGATTTAAAGAATTAAACGCCATGATGCATTGTTGTATACACCTTCAAAACTTTTGTTCCACTCCGAGCCGTTCCATACATATTGTATACCTGTATAAGCATTAGTTATATAAGTTGTTTCTGTTACGGTAGAAGAATCAAATATGATCAACCAAGTGGTGCCCGACCATTGAATAATATCATTGGCCTTAGCAGTAAATCCTGACCCATCATGATTTAACCATGCCTTGGGCCCAAAATTGATAACAGACGAAATATTTTCTAAAATCAAATATGTGGTTCCTGCTACCTTGGTTACGGGATCAAACGTTTCTGGATTAATAATAGCATCCACGGTCGTTCTTCCGCCAATAGTATTGTTACTTGGAATTGTACTGGGGTCAAATCTTAATAACATCTGTGTTTCGTCTGTGGGACTCAATGTCATGAACGCAACAATTTCCAATCCATTTGGTTTGGTTAGACGCAATTGGCTCAATCCCGCTGTAAATTCCCCGGGATATAATCCCAACAGAGCATTCCACGTAATAAGGGGTTGTATATTAATATCTTGATTCATAAACAACTCCGACTGCAGCATAGCAACCCCGTCAAGCACCAATAAATTATAATTACCCGGAGTAACCACAACAGTAGCATCATTATTGCCAAATATCTGAGCACTATATCCTGCCTCTAGCCCATTAATTAATCCTTGCGTGTCATCAAACACGTTGGCAATAATTTTTGTAATAATATTTAATTGTTTGACCTTTGCCGGAGCAGTGATCCAGATGGGAGTTTCAAATATCATTGATGAAATGTCTATATCCTGCTCTACACCTTGTGGAATTTGTCTGCTGGTCCAAGTACCTTGATCAGTTAGTGTTACAGTTGTTAAACTGGTCCAGTCGATGTAATTGTCTGTGGTTTGTAAATCTAAACTAGGATTAAAGATTGCAGCAATTTGCTCAATCAATTGTAATTTTTGATCAGTATTACTAGTCCAAATATCTGCTGAAAATGTTATTTTGTATGGGCTAGGCATTATGCGTTCTACAGTATAGTTGTTTCCCTGAGTAAACAATAAATTACCTTCAGAATCTTGCGCTCGTTCTCTAATGTTAACAGTACTGACAAACGTGGGATCTTGCAATCTACTACGATCGTATTTTAAATCTTTAATATAACAAGAAATAAACGGAGCACTAGGCACAGTATTCTCAGAGTTCTTTCTAAGAATATTTCCAACCTGTCTACTTAAATCCCCATACCGAACAGGTACCTGTGTAAGGTTACCGTTGGCATCTTGATAACTGAAATTACTCAGCATCCTTATAAATTGTGTAATGTATCGGCGTATTTGGCCATCATAGAAAAAATTAGACATTTGTTAGCACCTTATTTTTACGAGCTTCTCTTCTCAATTGATAATTTCCTGTTTCTATATGTGTAAACGTATAGATATGCATTTTAATTGTCCGCTTTAGGTTTTAGTGCCTTACTCAATGCCTGTCGTTGGTTATACACTTGCCCATCACTTAATGTAACAGTGGCAGTATTGTTAATAAAACTTGTTTTTTCTGTTTCTCTGACAGCTTTTCCAGAAAATTTCTGTCCCGCGGCAACATCAGTATTACCGAAGTTGTCCATGGTCATTCGAACATCTTGCTCATACATTAACCAATGGGTACCGTCAAATCTGTACAACACATTTGGCAAGTAATCTGTTCTTAGATAAAATTGTCCAATAATTGCGCTACCGGGGAAAGTTATACCAGAGCTAAACGGGGCACCATTTGGTGGTAATCCATCACCTGTTAGATACCCCACATACATTGTTCCCGACGGACTGTGTAACGTGATACTAGCGTCATACGCAGGTTGATCGGTGCTAACATCTATGTCAGTAGTAGATACATCAGCAACGTCCAAATCGCCATTATCTTTTAATGGTAATATATAATACGGTGTGGTATCGTATCCACTCTGCGGAGCATCTAACTCTGCTTGGGCAAGTATTTGATTGTTAATTTCTATACTTTGATTGTAGCTACTCAATAGATCCCCCAGTGTGCTTCCGTCGCCATTTCCGCTATCAGCATCAAAAATCTGTTTGTATTCTTGACTATCTATCAATGGTACACATTTAGCACGAAGTAAATGTGGATACCAAGTGGGGCTATATCCTGCCGATGGTCGGCTAATATCTTGTATAACATAAAATCTTTTTAATGCTATCAAGCTATCATCCATCCCATACTCGTCTTTTAAATGTGGTAATTCAATGACATCCCCGGGCATTAGTTTACGACTCAATGCTGCAACGCTGGTTCCCAAGTGAAACATAATAAAGATATTATCATTACTCAAGAACATACCAAACTGACTTAGATTAAAATCCAAATCCTGCATGGTGTAAATTCCACGTATTACGTATACATTTGGATCATAATTGCGATCTCTGTTTTCCATTAATAATACATCTTGTATTCCCAATTCAGGAATGGGATTTGCATTGGTATTTGGCACAGTGGGCGTAGCATTTCCATCAGTGGGATTAACAGGGCCTAAATATTTGTGAACAAATACATCAGTTCCGCCAACTTGAAATTCTTCATTGATAATTTTATCAAGGAATCTAAAATCGTTGCCCTTTTCGGGTTTATATAAACTCAATCGAGGAATTTTAGTTCTCCCAGGATAATGTTAAAATAGTATTTGGTATATTTGTTTTGAATGAAGTCCGGCATAGTGATATATTTATTAGATAAATATTTGTATGACTGAAAACGAAAACGCCCGCCAAAAAGTAATTGATTATATCAAAACCTTTCTAGGTGACGGTATGATTGATGTAGAGCTTGACCCCAAACACTATAATGTTGCCATTGATCGTGCTTTGGCAAAATATCGACAGCGCAGTAGTAATTCAACCGAAGAAAGTTTTGGATTTTTAACTTTAAATCTCAATCAAAACGACTATACCATGCCCAGTGAAGTTATGGAAATCCGTCAACTTTTTAGACGTAGTATTGGATCTAGAACAGGTGGCGGCGATGGAGGCAGTTTATTTGAGCCATTTAATTTGGCATATAGTAATACTTATTTGTTAGCCAGTACAAACATGGGTGGCTTGGCCACTTATTATGCCTTTGCTTCATATCAAAAGCAGGTTGGTAAAATGTTTGGTAGCGATATAAATTTTACTTATAACAAGACCAATAAAATACTTACCATAATGCAACGTCCCCAATCAAATGAAGAAGTGCTGGTGTGGATGTACAATTATCGTCCAGACTTTAATATTTTAATAGATACTTTTGCCGGGCAATGGGTCAAGGATTTTGCTTTGGCCAATGCTAAAATTATTCTAGGTGAAGCTCGTGAGAAATTTGCCACAATTGCCAGTCCGCAGGGCGGAATACAATTAAATGGCACGGCATTGAAAAATGAAGGTAAAGCAGAATTAGAAGTATTAGAGCAAGATCTAATTAATTATAAAGAAGGCGGAACTCCGTTGACATGGGTAACTGGTTAATGTTACAATGTTTTGATGCGCCCAATTGAAGTATTTTATCACGTTTTTATTCCAGCCGACAACAGATATACACTCTGGACCTGGTGGATTGATCAGCAACTACAATTAATTGCTCAATCTAGATTAAGCGACATAGCCAGAACAGTTAATATGTCAATATCTATGCCTAGGCATTATGGGGAAATTTCCCCAGGGACTCGAATCCCATTTAGAATTAATCGTAATAAAGAGTCGGCAATTCATTTTGAACACAAGATTCAAGAATACATACATACTCGATATCCCTTTGTACAAATCATCGATATCAGAGATAGCGGGCAACCTAATATTTTTGAAGGGCAGATGCTAAATTTATTATGGAATAAATGTCAAAATGATGATTTTGATTTATTATACTTGCATACCAAGGGTGTTGTTAGTGCCAGCCCGCAAGTGGCGTGTTGGCGTGAAATTTTAAATCATTACTGCGTCACAGAATGGGCAAAATGTGTTAAAATGCTTAACGACTGCGATGTTGTGGGCGTTAAAGATTTACATAGTGATAAAAACAATACCATAAGTGGAAATTTTTGGTGGACTCATTCCAACTATGTTAAATCTTTACCAGATCCACTGTTGTGTGACACATATAACAGATATTCGTACGAGCATTGGATTAAATTATCAGCTCCTGACACTAAATTTATTATAGATACACAAACTGATCATCATGACGATTATTGCTTTTTGGAAAATTTATTGAAACAAAATATTTGACTATTTTAATAAATTTGTAATAAAATGTAATACAGAGGAGATAATATGATTATTGGTGTATGTGGTTTGATTGGGTCTGGGAAGGATACAGTGGCAGATTATTTGGTTAATTTTCACGGATATCGAAGAGAAAGTTTTGCAAATTCATTAAAAGATGCCGTAGCACACGTATTTGGGTGGGATCGTACCATGCTGGAAGGTCGAACAAAGGAAGCCCGTGAATGGCGAGAGCAGGTAGATCCTTGGTGGGCACAACGATTAAATATGCCAAATTTAACACCACGCTGGATCTTGCAATATTGGGGTACAGATGTTATTCGTAATAATTTTCATAATGAAATTTGGATTTCGTCATTAGAAAATAAACTACGCAACTCAAAGGATAACGTAGTCATTAGCGACTGTAGATTTCCTAATGAAATTAAATCAATTAAATCTAATGGCGGGCAAGTTATACGTGTAATTCGTGGACCTGAGCCCGAATGGTATGAAGATGCAATTAACGCAAATGCCGGTGAATACGGGAATTTTTCTTGGGCTACCAGTAGAACCAAGTTAGAAAAATTAGGAATTCACGCTAGCGAAACTTCCTGGATTGGTACCAACTTTGATGCTATATTAGATAACAATAGTAGTATAGACAACTTGTATAAACATATTAGGGATCTAGTTTTAGATCCCCTTGACATATCCTAAGTGGCAAAATTGATCACATCGTTTATAATAATGAATTATTTGATCAGATTAAAAATCCGGAACTAAATCTCCCTGTTTCCACTTAACTCCTTCTTTCTGAAGAATTCTCTGACAATTGGCGCAAACTGTTTTTAAATTAACAGGTCTAGTGTTTGTTAAATTTCCGTCAATGTAAAATACATTAAATTGATCAGGATGCTTGCTGATGTAGCCACACTTATCGCAGGCATTTTTCTTTTTGTATCCTGCCAAGGCCCATAACGGTGTTCCATCTTTACTTCCGCGACTACAGTGATCGCATTTAGATCTATAATAAGGCATTCCATCTTTATAATAATTTACAGCTACTGGTCTTTGATTACAGGTTTTGCATAGTCGTCTCATATCCCGCCCTTTTAGTGCCCTTTTTCATTTGTATTTAACCTTACAGTTTTTCAAATTACTAGCTAAATAAAACAAAGTAATCCACTAAGGAGATTTAACATATGGCTACAGTATTAGGTTCACCAGGTATATCCGTACAAGTAATTGACGAGAGTTTCTACACTCCGGCTGCCCCTGGAAGCACTCCAATTATTTTTGTTGCTAGTGCAGCAAATAAACAAAACGCTAGTAAAACAGGTACAGCAACTGGAACTCTTCAGTCTAACGCAGGATCTGTTTACGTAATCACAAGCCAGCGCGATTTAACAGACACGTTTGGTACACCTTTATTTTATACCGATGCTTCTAGTAATCCTATTAACGGCGACGAATTAAACGAATATGGTTTACAATCAGCATATAGTTTATTGGGAATTAGTTCACAGGTATATGTTGTGCGGGCTGATATTGATTTAGGACAACTTGTTCCAACTACTACTATACCAGAAGGTAAGCCAGTAGCAGGCACTTACTGGGTGAATCCAGTAACTAGCTCATTTGGTATTAACCAATGGAGTAGTTCAACACAGAGTTTTAGTGTAATAACTCCATTAATCATTGACAATGATAATTTTGA
>Ga0164297_10000405_pt1 | contig 53694 bp, 45 predicted proteins | sample GEODES058metaG_FD_113539 | JGI IMG/M metagenome (GOLD analysis project Ga0164297, IMG submission 113539) | Dystrophic lake water microbial communities from Trout Bog Lake, Wisconsin, USA - GEODES058 metaG | ecosystem: Environmental > Aquatic > Freshwater > Lake | place: USA: Trout Bog Lake... | reverse complement strand
CGCGCAGCTTCTTGATGATTTCCTCTGCTGTGTGTCTCTTGCGTTTCATGTCGTCTGATGGTGCGCTTCGCGCACTTCAGACTCTCATAACATGTGGATCAGCTTTTGGGGAGCAGATCACCGTCCGTGCGTCGCATCCGTCCCGCTCGTTGAGTCATTGCACCGCAGGTATTCTGCACGCGGACTGATTGTCATAGGCCAGAATATCTGGCAGGACGACGAAGCTGCGGTGAAGAAGTTTGTTGCTGATCAGGGAGACAAGATGACCTACCGCGTGGTCATGGACAAGGTCGATCCAGCCAGCGAGGCGAAGGACGGCCCAATCTCTCTGAAATGGGTCAAGGGAGATGCCGGTGGATCCTATGGCATCCCAGTCAGCTACCTTGTGGGCAAAGATGGCAAGATCGCCTGGATCGGGCATCCCGACATGCTGAAAGATGCCACGATCGAAGCCGCGCTCGCGGGCGTGCCTATTTCCAAAACGTAAAGCTTCAGAAGGTGGGCTTGTCCGGATACGAGGACTAAAAATTGAGTGCTCACACAGGTCTCAGAACCATCTAGATACATCAGCCCACGAAACTACTTCCACTGAAAACTCCGTCCCGAATCTGATGGATGAAACCAATTTCATCAGACTTCTTGCCTGCGTAGCCATGTCACTCACGGCTTTCGCCACCCCATCCTTGCTCCTTGATAAGACTATCTCCAAGACGAACTTCTTTGGCAGAAAAGTTGTTCTGTCCAAAGCAAGCGTTGTTGTCTTGAGTGGCAACCAAGTATAGTTCACGCTTCCGGTAATCGTGCTGCTGCTGTACTCGGCGTCGAACTTCGACCCACGCGGCTCCATTCCCGCATATGATTTCTGCAAACCGATGAGCTTGTCCTTGTAGAGCGACGAGAATTTTGCGCGCAGGTAGGTGATCCCTATTTCAATAAGTGTCTTGATTTTTATTGCGTCGTCTCATGCAGCCATGAGTGGTAAAGTCATGATTTGGGTCAGCGCACTCGTGAGGAGGCTGAACTTGCGGTCCGTGACCATCCCTTATCGCTGGCTGGGTCACAAAGAACCAAACGGCATCAATATTTGGTGAAGATGGTAGGAGAAGGGAAGCGATCGTCGATGCTGGAGGCACCGTCGCTGAGGTATTCTTCACGGGGCACGTTGACGAGGGGCCAGGTGCCGGGACGGACACGCACAGTCCTGCCGGGGCGAATGCCTTCAATGATGAGGTCGGTCTCAAAACGGATCTGGATGCCGCTGCTGCCTAGAGGGGCTTCACCAGGTGTCTTGATGACGTCCTGAAGGGTGCCGCGTGAGGCCATGTGCCCGGGGCCGTAGGCACCATGAGTGTGCTTCAAGGTGCTTTCGACCGCGTTCATCATGGCCGCACTGCCTTTGGCGAAATCGGCGTAGAGGGCGGGGTCCATGCCGCCGAACAGGGTGGCGGTCACAGTCGCGCGGCCGAACTTACCGTACTCCACGGCATCGATCCATGCGGGCATCCAGCGGCTGCGGATGAAAGCCTTGTGCGTTTCGGCCTGGTGGTGGGCGCTGCGTTGCGTGGCTGCGTCGTCCAGCCAGATGTCCGAGATATGAAAGCGGGTGAAAATACCATCGGGTGTGGGTTTCCACGTGATGCCGAGCAGCACAGCCTGGCCGCCGAGGGATTTCTTTCCTTCAGCGGGCCATGTGCCCTCAGCGATCAATTCCTCGATGCCGAGGAGTTCCTTGCCGCGCCAGACGCGCGTGGCGGCATCGAAGGTCATTTTTTCCTCTGCGGCCTTGTTGTCTCCACCTTGCTTCGGTTCACGGGTGGCGATGATCATCCCCTCATTGTTTTTGAGGTCGAGTTCTTTGAGTTTCCAGACCAGGCCCTCGCGCTGGCAGTAGCTTGGCTCGTCTTCAAGGAGCAGGACGTGGTTCTCGGCGGGGGCGGTGCCTGCTCCACGATTGTGGTTGCCGTCCAAAGTCCTGTTATTGACCGGAAGCACCGGCACGCTGGAAGTCTTGGGGTCCGGGGGAAGGTAGGCCCGGACGTGCAGCACGGTGCCGAGCGGGATGTCCCGCAGATCCGCCGGTGCGCCGTGATACCGCATGATGCCATAAGGTAGCATGGCAAAGGGATGCGGATCGTTGCGGAAAAACATGCCCGAGCCCTGCACTCGAATGCTGCCACGGCGGGTCGCGTGATCCACGAACACGAGCTCGCCCCGGTAGGAGAGTGCTTTGTCCAAAGGCGGAAACTTCCCCGTCTCGGGGCGGAAGGGGGCGTCCTCCGCAGATGCGGCGCATCCACCAAGAACTAAGAACGAGGAACCAAGAACAAGAAAGAAGTGTTTCATAGTGCGATCACTTGATTGCTATCGCCAAACTGGTCGATCTCCACGCCCATGCGCTGGGCCATAAGCAGGAGCAAGTTGCTCATGTGCGCGTCGGAGTTCGCCGGGCGGCTGCAAAGCTGGTAATGCGCGGTGGTCAGCGCTCCGTCCGCACCGAGCGCGTAGCCTTGGAAGCTAGCGCCCTTTTTGTTGAAGTCGAGATGGCTGCCGTGCTTCAGACCGAGGTCTGTGCCGCCAGCGAACACGAGCGGAAGGTTGGCGTTGCCGTGGCTATGGCCGTAGGACATGCCGCTGCCGAAGAGCGCCATGGTGGAACCGAGGAGCGATTTGCCGCCGAGATCCTTGGTCTCTGAGAGGCGCGTGAGGAAGTAGGCGAACTGCTCGATGGCGAAGGTGTCATACATCGTGAGCTTTTCCATGTAGCCGGCATCGCCGCCGTGGTGGCTTAGCTGATGGCGCGACTCGGTGATGCCGATCTCAGGAATGGCGATGGCGTCTCCTTCGCCGCCGAGACTAAATGTGGCCACGCGAGTCACATCCGTTTGGAAGGCGAGGATCATGAGGTCATAGACCGTGCGGAAGTAATCGCCCGCCCGGGTGGCGGCGATGTCGCGGTTGGTGCGCTGGCGGTCTGCCTCGGAGATCACAGGCAGCGGCGTGTCAAGCCAGGCATCGGCCCGCCGTGTGCGGATCTCCGCCTCACGCACGGAGGTGAGGTACTGTTCCAGGCGGCCCTTGTCCGCCGTCCCCATCTTTTTCTCGAGCTGGCGCACTTCCGCGAGATTCGCGTCCAGCACGCTGCCTTTGCGGCGCAAGGCTCTGCGCTGGACTGTTTTTCCGCCTTTCGGCTCTTCGAAGAGGGAGGCGAAAATTTCACTGCAACGACGCATCGCGGGCAACCGCACGCCGTCAGCCGTCCAGGCGAGGGAGTCCTGCGTGATCGCGACTTCCATGGAGGGGTAGCGCGTGTGGGGCGCGGAGACTTCGGCCATCTTTTGATCCACGGAGATGGTGTTGTGGTCTGACGGGCCAAGCTTGCCGCCCGTGAGCCAGACGGAGATGCAATTGTGGTGATGGCTCAGCGCCCCCGGGTGATGGAGCCCGCTGATGGGCGTAATGACCTCACGGTGCTTCTCCAAAGGCTTCAATGACCGGGAGAACTGGTAGTCTTTTCCAGGTGTGGTGATCTGGTAGTTCAGTGAATGCACGCCATTCGCGAGGTAGATGAAGGCGCTGCGCTTTGGTGCTGCCGTAGCTTTCTCATTGGCACGGAGCGGCACCATGCATTCAAGCAGAGGCAGAGTGATAAAACTGCCGAGAGCACGAAGGGCATGACGACGGTCGATCAGCCAGGATTGGGAGAGGTAGTTGCTCATGGTATGAATAGGTGGCGTGATGGTGGTCTGGTCAGCGGTTGCGGATGAGGTCGGAAAGGGCGACAGCTCGAATTATGTCCTTGATGCGGTAGTTGTTCTTCTTCGCAGCGGCCTGGATGGCTTTGAGGTCGTCTTGATCGTCGAAGGAGAGTGCGCGGCGGAGGGCGTAGGTGCAGAGGTGCTCGATGAAGGCGAGGGCGACTTCATCGCGATCTTCGAGCAGCAGGCGTTTGAACTCGGCGGCATCTTTGAAGGCACGGCCGTCGGGCATGGTCCCGGAGGGATCGATCAAGGGGTCTTCGCCGACACCGGCGGGGACCTTCTCACGGGTGCGCCACTGGCCGATGGCATCGTAGTTGTCCCAGGCGAGGCCGAGCGGATCAATCTTGGCGTGGCAGGCGGCGCAGTTCGCGTCACTGCGGTGGGCTTCGATCTTTTGGCGGAGGGTCGCTTTTGGGCTTTGCGCCGTTGGGGGTTCGATGGCAGGCACGTTTGCAGGTGGTGGTGGTGGCGGCTTGCCGAGGACGACCTCGCTCAGCCACACGCCGCGATGCACCGGACGATGACGCGTGCCGTCGGAGGTCAGTCCTAGCACCGCGCCCATGGTGAGCAGGCCGCCGCGACGATCTTCGGGCTTCAGCGACACACGCTGGAAGGTGCCCGATTTGGGCTCTGGCAATCCGTAGAATTCACAGAGCCGGGGATTGGCGATGGTCCACTCTGAATCAATGAAGCTGTCGAGGGGCAGGTTCTTGGTGAACGTCTCGCGGAAAAACTCCACCGGCTCTGAACGCATGCTTTCCTCCAGCCACGCGTCGTAGGTGGGGTAGAGCTTCTTGTCCGGCGGGAACATGCCCACGCGGTTCAGTTGCAGCCACTGCCGTGCGAAGTCGTCGATGAAGCGGCTCGCTTTGGTGTTCGCGAGCATGCGGTCCACTTCTTTCGCGAGGCCATCGCCCTTCAGCGCGCCGCCTTTCGCTGCGGCGAAGAGCGCGTCATCCGGCATTGAACTCCACAGGAAATACGAAAGCCGGGTGGCGAGTTCCGAGTCGGTGAGTTGCTCGCGCGCTACGGTGTCGCCTTCGACGATGTAAATGAAGTGCCGGGAGGTCAGCACGCCCTGCAATGCGACACGATACGCATCGGCCATCTTTTCGCCGGCCTCGCGTTCATCACTGTAGGATTTCAAATACTCTGCCAGCTCCTCGGTCTTCACCGGCCTGCGCCAGGCGCGTTCGGCAAAGCGCTGCAAATGCTGCGCGACCACCTCGGGCGTCGCATCATCAGGCGGCACCACATCCTTGCGCCGTGCCTTTTCTGCCTCCGACACCAGCGGCCCTTCCCATTCGACCCAATCGAGCAGCACCGTGGACCAGATGCCGTTCCCTTTGTCGTCGAACATCTGCGGCGCGTTCGGATTCAGGAGCGTGGTCTCGCTGCTGTGCGTGAAAATGTAACTGCCCCTGCTGCCGAGCGCACCGCGGAAGGCCGCGCCTTGTCGCCGGTCCACCACATCCGTCGATACCACGCAGAATTCCAGCGTCGCGGGCATTTCGAGAAATACCTCGAACTCATACACCTGCGGTTTGTCCTCGGGAGCCGTGATGTCGAATTCGACCAGGCCATCCACCGTCTCCTCACCCGTGCGTTTGCCGATGCTCAGATGCGCCGTCTGGCCGCCTGGCGGGCGGATGCCGCTGGCCTGGAGGCGGAGCTTGTAAAGCCCGCTGTGCTCTGGCCCGATCTTGCCGAACCAGTTGGACGAGAGTGCATTCTGAGTCGTGCCGGGAAACATCAGGTAACGCAGCGGCCGCTTGATGCCGAAGCGGTCCAGCGCCGCCTGCTGGAGCTTCCCGCCATCATAACGGATCTCGGCCGCGGTCTTGTGGACTTTGCGCGCCTCGGCCGAGGCGGCAGTGGGAAAGGCGCGATCCAGCACCAGCTCCGCTGCGCGGTAATAGCGATCCACATGCGATGGCGAGAGTGAAAGCTCCGACCCGATGCGCTCAAAACCGTGCCACAGAGTGTCCTCATTCAGCTCCCCCGGTTTGGCCGGATCATAGCGCACGCCGAGAAGATCATAGACGGTGTTTTGGTATTCCTTTCGGCTCAGTCGATAAAGCGCCACCGCAGGCCGCGCCGCCATGCGTGCCGCACGGCCCTCTTTGATGTGCGCATCAAGACTCGTCACAAACACCGCGATCTCCTCCTGCGTCGGTTTCTTCTCCTTCTTGGGTGGCATCTCGCCCGAATTGACCTGCTCGATCATCTCCGCCCAATGATGCGTGTCCGCGCCCAATTTGAAATCACGCGAGAGCTGGTCGATCCGCAAATCGCCCTTCTCTTTCTTGGGGCCATGACAACTGATGCAGTGTTTCTCCAGGAAGGCGTCAAACGGCTCGGCTGCACGGACGGCGACAGGCAGGCCAAGGCTGACGACGAGGAAGGCTGAGAGGCAGAAAACAAAACGGGTCATGGAGTCTGGAACAATACGTAGCTAACGCAGCTTTTGTGCGACGACCCCGATTATTCGGGGGGCGAGTGGCATCCCACGGCTCCACTGTGCTTCTTTGTCTGAGCGAGGGCTGGGCTTGAGGCCTGCTCGCCGCATCAATGAAAGTCGTGCGATTTGATGCCGCCTTGCGCCTCGGAGGACAGGCGGGCAACGTCCAGGGCGAGCACGGTGGTGACGCCGTCCGCGATTTGCAGGCGTCCGCGGATGCGGAGGAAAGACTCCTGGGTGATGACGAGGCGCTGCGCTTCAAACAAGGTCGATGGAACGAAGGCGTTGGCGATGCCGGTTTCATCTTCGAGGCTGATGAAGACGTGGCCGTTGGCGGTGCCGGGGCGCTGGCGGCAGATGACCATGCCGCCGATCATCACTCTGGAGCCAGGACGTCCGTCGGGCAGGTCGCAGGCGCGGGTGATTTGCGGCAGCCCTGCACGCATGAGCGCCATGGGGTGCGGCCCCACGGTGAGAGAGGTGGAGGCGTAGTCAGCTTCCAGTCTTTCCGTCGGCGTCATGACTGCCAGCGGCGAGTCCGCTACTGAAGAGACATGTCCAAATGCGGAGAAGAGATCGGCCTCGCGTTTCTGCTCCACTTCCCACAGCGCACTGCGGCGGTTGGAGGTCAGCGCGTTGAGAGCACCGGATTTGGCCAGCACGCGCAATTCATCGCGCGGCAGGGGGCAGCGCAGCAGAAAGTCCTCCATGTTGCGCCACGGTGCTGTCTGCCGTGCTGCGAGCAGCAGGTGGCTGGAGGCGGAGCAGAAACCACGGAGCTGAGTGAAGCCGAGACGGATGGTGGAATCATCATCCACACGGCAGTCCAGATCTGAGCGGGTCACGCACACCGGCAGCACGCGCAGGCCGTGCAGTTTTGCATCGCGCACCAGAGTGGCGGGTGAATAAAAACCCATAGGCTGGTTGTTGAGCAGCGCTGCGGTGAACTCCGCCAGCCGGTGCGTTCGCAGCCAGGCGCTGGCATAGGCCAGCAGGGCAAAGCTGATGGCATGCGACTCGGGAAATCCATACACCGCAAAAGACTGGATGGACTTCACCACGCGGTCCTGGGTCGCCTCCGGTACCTTGCGCTGGCCCATGGTCGTGCGTAGTTTGGCCATGACCTTGTCCATGCGTTCCTGGGAGCGGTGGAAGCTCAGTGCGCGGCGCAATTCTTCCGCCTCGCTGCCATTGAAGCCGGCGATGAGCATGGCCATCTGCAGCACCTGCTCCTGAAACAAAGGGACACCCAGTGTCTTTTCCAGCACCGGTTTAAAACAATCCGCGATGAAGTCCACCTTCTCCCGGCCTGCATGGCGGTTGAGGTAAGGATGCACCATTTTGCCGACAATCGGGCCGGGCCGGATGAGGGCGACTTCGACCACCAGGTCGTAAAAGCAGCGCGGCTGCAGTCGTGGCAGCGTGGCCATCTGCGCACGGCTTTCGATTTGAAACACACCGATGGTGTCGGCGCGGCAGATCATGTCGTAGGTGGCGGGGTCATCCTGCGGAATGCGGTGCATCTCGATGGCGCGTGATTCACCGCGTGTGTGGCAGATGTGGATGGTGTCTTCCAACACCGCCATCATGCCCAGGCCGAGGAGATCCACCTTGATGATACCCAGATCCGCGCAGTCATCCTTGTCCCATTGCACCACCACGCGGCCCGGCATGGCTGCGGGTTCCAGCGGCACGATGGTGTTGAGCCCCTGGCTGCACAGCACCATGCCGCCGCTGTGCTGGCCGAGGTGCCGTGGCATGCCATGGACGGCGGCATGCAGACGCAGCAGGGCCGTTAGCCGCGGATGATCTGCGGGCAGCCCCGCACGCCTGACATGTTCCTCCATACCGATGGTGTGGTGGAAATCACCGTTGGCAAAGAGGCTGGAAAAGCGGGTGAGCACATCCGGCGGCAGCCCCAGCACCTTGCCCATTTCGCGCAGTGCGCTGCGGCCACGGTAGGTGATGACGTTGGCCGTCATCGCAGCGCCATGCGGGGCAAAGCGGCGGTACATCTCCTGGATCACACGTTCACGCCGGTCCCCGCTGGGCAGATCGAGATCAATGTCCGGCCAGGTGTCGCGCCCTTCGCTGAGGAAGCGTTCAAACAGGAGCTTGCTCGCGATGGGGTCCGCATTGGTGATGCCCAGGGCATAGCAGACCACGCTGTTGGCGGCGCTGCCACGGCCCTGCACCATGATGCCCTGATCTCGGCACCAGCGCACGATGTCCCAGACCACCAGGAAATACCCGCTGAAACCCAGCATGCTGATAATGCGCAGTTCATGCTCGAGTTTGTCTCGAATGGCGGTGTCCATTCGGCCGTAGCGTTCTCGTGCGGCATGAAAGGCGGCTTCACGCAGGAAAGAGTTCATGTCATGGCCTGCCGGGACGGCATAGCTGGGGAATTCATAGCCCAGATTTTCCAGCGTGAACTCGATGCGTGCGGCGATGCGTGCGGTGTTTTCCACTGCGGCAGGGAGATCGGCAAACAAGGCGCGCATTTCTCGTTCACTCTTGAGGTGACGCTGTGAATTGGGAGAGAGCAGCAGACCCGCTTCATCCAGCGTGGTGTGATGTCTCAGGGCGGTGAAGGCATCCAGCAGCAGACGGCCTTCGCGCGTGGCATAGCAGGCGCCGTTGGAGGCTATGAGAGGCAGCGAAAAACGTTCCGCCATTTCCGCCAGCGCGGCCACGCAGCGCTTGTCCCCGCCGAGGTGGTGACGCTGTACTTCGATCCCCGCATTCTCCCTGCCGAAGATGCGCACGAGATTTTCCATGACGTTCAGCGCGGCAGGACGATCGTCATTGGCAATGGCACGGACGAGCGGGCCCTCCTCATCTCCCGAAAGGGCCATGAGTCCCTGCGCGTGCTGCTCCAGCTCCGCCCAGGAGATTCGGCCTTCATACTTGGCCGCGCGCAGCTTGGACTGCGTGAGCATGCGGCAGAGATTTTGATAACCTTCACGCGTGCGCACCAGAACGGGCAGCACGGACTCATCTTCCAGCGTGAGTTCCGCACCCACAATGCCGCGCAGGCCGTGCTCCTTGGCGCGATGATGCGCGCGTGCAGAGCCGTACACGCCATCGCGATCCGTGATGGCGATCTGTTCCATCCCCAGCGATGCGGCGTGATCCAGCAGAGCTTCCGGCGTGCTGGAGGCGCGCAAAAAACTAAAAGCGCTGCGTGCATGGAGTTCCACGAAGGACATAAGCGTCAGCCGAAGACACCATCCAAGACCCAGCGTCCGCCTTCACGTGCCAGCTGGTACAAGGCGCCATCGCTTGCCGCCACTTCCCACACCTCGCGGCTCCATGCCTGCCGGTCCCACCAGTTGCCGGAAAGAAAGCAGGGGCCGTTTGCCGCGGTGATGGTGAGTGTGGTTTTTTGCGTGGTGATGAAGGCAGGCCGGTGCTGATGCAAACTCACGCCCACATCGCGCGGCGGGCGGAAGCAGCACAGCGGCAGGCCATGAAACGGCCCATCATGGCGAGCGGGGGCAGGGGGCGTCTGCTCCAGAAAGCCCGCCATCAAAAAGGCATCGGGCCTGCGCGTCGGCAGCAGGCGTGGTTTGCCCATGCGCCCGATGCCGAACAGTGCTTCAAGCTGCGCCAGGGTTTCCGCGAAACGCTGCGGATCACGCAGGCTGCGCTCGAAGAGTAAATTTTGACGCATGCACTGTCGCGCCGGTGTTAGCTCCAGCGTGACCGACTTCACTGCGGTGGCGGTGCGCAATCCGTCCAGATGCGTGAGCAGCACGCGCAGCAGGAGATCTTCGTCACGGGTCGGTTCCGCCACGCGGAGCAGTCGTTCGTGCTGGCTGCCATCCTCAAACGTGAGCAGGAGGTGTTCCGCTGCCGCGACCAGCCAGCGTTCCGCCAGCCGCCTGCACAGTGTCTCCAGCATCCGCCGCAGTAAAAATAGCAAGGGCTCCAAAGACTCCACGCCATGCTCCAGTTCGGCGGTTTCATGAAACAGCGCCACCGGCCGCACCCGTTGCAGCAGCCTGCCGGTGCCGCCTCGGGCCAGCTGCCAGGCATGCAGACCGTCCGCTCCCAGACGTGCGGCCACACCTTCGCGGGGCAGGGCGGCCAATTGGGCGAGCGTTTGCACGCCCCAGAGCCGCAGCACTTCCATCACCACGGGAGTTGGATGAAGTACATCGATTGGAAGCTTTCCCAGCAAAGTGCTGTCACTTTCAGGGCCATCGTGAATCAGCACGCTCTCAGCGGCATGCGCAGCGAGGCAGGCATGATCCGGATCATCGGCAAAACCCACGCGTGCTTCCAGCTGGTGCGTGGCGAGTTCCGTACGAATGTCCTCGCCACAGGAAAGGCGGCGCTGCCGGATGCCACGCACCGCAGAGAGGTCCAGCACGCAGAGGCCGGGCTCGGTGGATTCATAGTTCGGTGTCCAGTGGTCGGCGCATTGCAGCAGCTTCTGCTGCACCCGCTCTTCCTCCTCCGCCACCCGGTGCAGCAGGGTCAGCTTCATGCAGCGTGCCATGGCCTGGGAGGACGTCATGCCAGGCACAATGCCACGGCATTCCGCGATAAGATTCGCATGCATGATGCGGTCGGAGCCGCCTTCTTTCCCTGCAGTCAGCTCCGCTTCGCCATCCAGCACGGCCAGCACCGCACCCGCAGACTGCGGCCTGACCCGCAGCGCAGCCTGTAGTGCAAAGCGCGGCAGCCAGATGGCCGCGTGAATGGATGATGAGGGCTTCGTCTTCATGCGCAGGGAAGGCTGTGCCTTGTTTCAACTCGCCGCCGCCAGGGGCAGGGGCATGCCTGAGGTGCGAAGTCCCGTTTTCTCTCCAATACCACGCCCTACCACATCGCCTCGCAGTTGCGCGGTTAGTTCTGCACGCGGGCGGTCCAGCGCCTCCAGTCCATGCGGCAGCTTCAGCAGCAGACGTGAACGCGCGCAGGGTACCGTCTGAAAAGCCGTGAGCACACAGCACACAACGCCGCTCTTTTCCGCCAGCATGCGCAGCCGGTGCCACACCTGCGCAGGAATCCGGCGCACACCCAAGTCCGGACACAGGATGAGATCCATCAGCACGCGAGGCATGTTGCCATCCCGCAGCAGTATATCCGCCCCTTTCACCGCCTGCCCGGCATCCCGGCAGCGCAGCCACAGCAGTCGCTCCCGTGTTTCGGTGGAAACATCGCGGGGATTGAATACATCCGCGCCGTCCACCAATGCCACTGGCTGTTTCACTTCCCCCCCCCCCAGGAGTCCAGCAAGGCGGACAGGATCAGCCCCGCGCCTGCTCCCCGGCCTTGGCAGACGATCTCGTGCAGGTGGCCCACCTGTATGCCCATCCGGTCCAGGCATTCCACCCCGGTCTGCACGCCAGCCTCAGGTTTAAGCTCGTCCGCCTGCGCCAGCGGAAAGCGCGTACGCAGGAGCTCGCGAATGTCGGTGATGTTGGTCGGCAGGTTCATACTGTTCTAAAGAACAGTATTTGCCACACCTCCTTTTGCAATGCAAAATCCTATTTCTTCGCCGGGTGTGCCTCCAGAGCGGAGACTTTCTGAGCGAGCTTTTGCTGGGCGGCAGCGTCTTCTGGCAATGCGCTGACACCGCAGGCGGGGAGCAGATGGTCCCAGATGGCGTTCAGTTCTGTCTGGAAGGCGCCGTTGTCTGCGGTGATGGCCACCACCAGTTCCTGTTCTGGAAGCACGAGGCAGAGCTGCCCGGCGCGGCCGTCGCCACGGAAGGCCTGGTGGGTGCAGCGCCAGAACTGGAAGCCGTAGCCCTGCTGCCAATCAATGCCAGTCTTGGCGTGACCCGCTTTGTCGTTCGGCACCTGTTTGCTGGTGGCTTGTTCCACCCAGCTTTCCGGGATCACCTGCTTGCCGTTCCACTTGCCCTTTTGCAGGTAGAGCTGGCCAAATTTGGCGATGTCCTCGGTGCAGAGATAGAGGCCGTAGCCGCCGAGGGAGGGGCCTTCGGGGCTGGCGTCCCACTTTGCATTTTCAATGCCCAGCGGCTCAAACAAACGTGGCTGCAGGTATTCCAGCTCAGTCTTGCCGGTGACCTTGGTGACGATGGCGGAGAGCATATAGCTGCCGTAGGTGTTGTATTGGAAGTGGGTGCCAGGCACATGTGGCACTGGCTGCGCGAGGAACTCCTTCACCGTCGGCGCGTTGTTGGTGATCTTTGGCTCCGCATCATGGCCGCAGCTCATGGTCAGGAGATCGCGCACCTTCATGGCCTTCAGGTTTTCTGAGGCATCTGCGGGAACCTCGGTGGGGAAGAACTTCAGCACTGGATCATCCAGGCTCAGCTTTCCTTCGGCGATGGCGAGACCGACGGCAGTCGAGTCGAAGCTCTTGCTGAGAGACCAGAGGATGTGCGGTTTGTCAGCCGCCTCCGGCTTCCACCAGCCTTCAGCAATGACTTGGCCATGCCGCAGAATCATGAAACTGTGCAGGGTGTTGATCTTGTCCGCCGCTTCGACAAAGGCGCTGATGCCCTGCGACGACACTCCCTGTGCCTCCGGCGTGCTGCGGGGCAGGGGCTGACCTGCGGTGGCGGTGCAGACGACTGCGAGGAAAAAGGCGGTGGTGAGCAGAGACGGGGAAAGCAGGCGGCGTTTCATGGTGGGTTGGTCAGTCTAGGCAGAAAGACCTGAGCGTTCCAGCTTCTTTGTGCAGGCTATTTGCCGCCGGCGGTCTGCTGGATGCCGATGAAGAAATCCATGATGCGGGTGGGAAACCAGGTGTGGCCCACGGGCAGGTTTTCAGGATTGCCTGGGCGGATGATCTCTTCGTGAAATCTGGACTCGGGATGTCCGCTGCGAATTAACAGCGCTTTCGTCTGAGCCCAGTTTTCCGCATAGAGGGTGGCTCCTTTGTCCTGCTCACCGGCAATGAATTTGATTTCCACCCGGGCGCGTTCGGGGGAGTTCAGCAGCGGGAGGTGATCCTCATCCACGCCGCGGCCGCGATAGACGCCGGAGTTGATGACCGCGCCTTTGAGCAGCTCCGGATGCGTGAAGAGAAACAGATAGACGATGTGCGTGGAGGCGGAGAAGCCGGTGATGTAAACACGCTCCTCGCCGCCGTAGAGCCGCTGCACATCCTGAATGACTGCACGGATGCCGGCGGAGTCGAAGGCCGCACGCGCATCGTCATCGCGTCCGCCTTCGCCCTTCTTCGCATCGGCGGCGCGGATGCCATCGGCGATCTCGCCGCGATATTCCTGCATCGGTGCCACGGGATCTGAATTGATCACGATGGGAGAGACGATGATGAAGCCTGCCTTCAGCTTCTCATTCAAGGGGGCCAGCATCTTGAGAGTCGCGGCTTTGTTTCCATAGTGGGCGTTTGGGGCGATGATCACCGGCCATTTTTTGCCGGATGACCATTGGCTGGGCAGTGACATGACATACCGCATTGGATGCGTGGATGCCGTGAAAACTTGATCAACAGTGGGAAGATCGGCCGCGAGGACGACAGAGGAAAAGGCCAGTGCGAAGAGCGTGATGAGGAGTGCGCAGGGCTTCATGGGACGTTGAATTCGTTGAGCAGCCTGTCTCAAAAAGTAGAAGGATGCTCGTCCCGATGTAACGTGGATGGAATGCAAATCACTCATTTTTCAGTACTGCCGGGCGGTGTGTCGCGGCCTGGTTGAACTGCATGAAAATAGCCGGGTGCTGTTTTCAGCGCCCAAATTGACCGTCGCATTCATCCAATGGACGATTTTTGTCCAAACGTGTGATTTCAACCTGCGTTACCATTGCCAATGGGCAGGGGAGGTGACAGACCATCGACGATGCTTTTGCCTCGTTTCCTTTTCCCAATCCTCGTCTTTTCACTGGCCGCGCTGCTGGGCGTTCACGTGCTGGCGGCCGAAAATCCACAGCAAATCGAGGAGGAAGAGTCACCGGACGAACTGCCCACGATGGTCATAACGGCTTCCAGGACGGCTCAGGACCAGAAATTGGTGCCGCAGTCCACCAATGTCGTGGACCAGAAACGCATCGAACGTTTTCAAGCCACGACGCCCTCGGAAATGCTGCAGGAGCAGCCGGGGGTGTGGGTGAATCAGGTGGCCGCGCAAGGCTCGCCGATCATCCGCGGCCAGATGGGGAACAAGCTGGTCTATCTGTGGGATGGCATCCGCATTAACAATGGCGCGATCTTTTCCGGCCCCAATCCGTTCTTCAATCAGTTTCCCATCGATGGTGTCGGTCGCATGGAAGTGGTGCGCGGTGCCGGATCGGTCCAGTATGGCAGCGATGCCATTGGCGGGGTGATCAACGTATTTTCCAAGCGTGGGGAATTCTCCGAGAGCCTGAACGTCGGCGGGGATGTGTACTCGCGCTACGGCAGCAACAACACGGAATTCACCAACGCCGCCAACGTACGCATGAGCAACCAGGAGTGGGCGTTTTCAGCCGGGTGGTCAGCGCAGGATGCGGGCAATTATCACAGCTCCTCAGGCCCATTGCAGCCGAGCAGCTTTCACACCAGCGGAGGCTATGCCAACCTCGCCTTTCAGCCGGTCAAAGGCCATGTGTTCCGCCTCTCCTGGGTGGGCAACGAGCGCACGGATGTAAGCAGCTATGTGCAGTCGCAGCTTAATGCCAATGGTGTGCCGCGCATCTACAGTCCGTTGGAGCGTCGTAGCATCGTCAAAATGGATTACACGGCCAAAGATTTGGGCTTCCTGAGTGATGAACTCAAGGTGTACGGCTATTACCAGAACTATGACCAGGTGCGTGAGCGGCGCGTGCAGACGGCCACTTTGTTCAACAACACTTCCACTGGTTCAAATCAGGATGTCTGGGGTGTGGGGATTCAAAACGCCGCCAGCTTTGGCAAGAGCAAAAAAACGCGCCTGGTTTATGGTATGGACTACCGCCACGAAAATCTCTCCTCAGCGCAGACGCTTAACTCGACTGTGCTCGGCACCGGGGCCACCTCCATTTCACAGCCAGCAGGCATCACCCCGAACGGCATCTACGAAGTCTTCGACACCTTCGTCACGCTTGATCTCAAGCCCATGGACAAACTGCTGATCAATACGGGCGCACGTTATGAGCATACCCATTTGCAATCTCAGCCGAAACTTTCAGACGTGATCCCCGGCGCCGGGTACACGCTCAACGATCTCATCGCCAACAAACATTGGAATGCGGTGACATGGAACGTCGGAGCTGTGTATCAAGCCACGCGTTCATTTGATATTGTAGCCAACATTTCCACAGGTTACCGGACTCCTACTTACAGCGATCTGCTGAGCGCTGGCACCCCGGTGTTTTCCAGCCTGAGCGCATCGCTGCCGAGCACGATGATCAATCCGGAAAAAAGCATCACCTATGAGGTCAGCGCTCGTGTGCACACGGAACGGCTCAAAGGCTCGCTCACGGGGTATCTTACCAAGCTGTCTGATCTCATCGTGTCCACGACATCAGGAACTGTCGTCATCGGTGGCGTGACCTACAATGCCACCCGCAATTCCAATGCCGCCCAGGGCTACATCACCGGAATCGAGTTTGCATTGAGCTATGATCTGGACCGCAATTTCACCGTCTTTAACAACGCCACCTGGACCTATGGCCAGAACCAGTCGCAAAATGTGCCGCTACGCTTCATTCCGCCCCTGTACGGAAACTTTGGGGTGCGTTTTGAAAGCGACGAAAAAAAATACTGGGTGGAACTCTCCGAGCTGTGGGCTGGGCCGCTGATCCGGCACAACCCCAGCGATGAAATAGACGCCGGTTTTTCTGTCGATCCTGCACTGGGCTCTCCCAATACCACGAACAATCCTGCCATTAACTCAAACTTCCAAATTTCCGGCTTCTTCGTGACGAATGTCCGTTCCGGGGTGAAGGTCTGGGAAAGAGGGAGCAACTCATTTTCTCTCACGCTGAATCTGAACAATGTTTTCGACACCAAATACCGCCAGGCTTACGCCCAACAGCAGCGCCAGGCAGCGGGCTTCAACTTGGTAGTCGGCGGACGCCTCACCTTTTAAGAAAGCCCACCAAGTCATGCGCTGCCTCTTCTGGTCGATCTGTTGTTGCTTGATGCTGGCTGGGCGATTGTCTGCGGCGGAGCCGTTGAACTGGGCCTTTATTGGCGTGTGGGATCGCTCCATGCCGCAGGTGGAGGGCGCGTGTCGTGAGAGCGGTATTCATGCGGAGTTTTTCAAAGGGCAGAGATTCAATGAAACGCAGCGGGCCGCCCAGGCCGCAAGCTTCGGGCTGGTGTTTGTACTGAACCTTGAAGCGGACCAAGCGCCCGCACTCGCGCAGCGGCTCAAGCAGGCACGTGAAATCAATCCCGGTCAGCAGGTGATCCCGCTAGATGCGCGCGGCAGCCAGTTGGATCTGGAAAAAGCGGGGCTGCTGCTGAAAGACGATGCGGTGCCTGCTTACTGGCGGTCCAATGGCAGTGTGAACGTACGGCGGCTGATTCGTTATTGCCTGGTGAAGCACTGTGGCACTACCGGGAAAATCGAACCTCCGGTGCTCATTCCCGATGCGGGCTACTACGATCCGGCGCGCGAGGATGCTTTTTCAGACATCGGCGAGTTCATCGCATTCAAGCGTGGAAAACAGCGTTGGGTGGAGGGAGCGTCTGTGGCCGTACTGCTCCTGCAGCAGTCGTTTTGGATCACCCATGATTTGAAGGTCATTGATGCGCAGATCGCAGCACTGGAAAAACAGGGACTCAATGTCGTGCCGGTGTTTGGTGATCGTGAAGAGCAGGTCACAAAACTCACGCGCGCCGCCGCTCCCACCATTCTTATTGAGGATCGCCATGGCGCGATGTGGCAGAGCACCGCCTTGTTGAAGGAACTGGATGCGCCTTATCTGCGGCCTATCTCCATGCTGGCCACCACCAATGAGGAATGGCTGCGCGATCCACGCGGTCTCTCGCATCGCGATGTGGGCATGTTCATGGCACTGCAGGAATCCTGGGGTACGCTGGAGCCGGTGGTCGTCGGCGGTTTGAAGGAGAATATCCAAGGCTTTCGCCTGCATGAGCCGATTCCAGACCGCATTGAGGCCTTCGCCGCTCGTGCTGCGCGTCGGGCGGCATTGAAGCGTAAAAGCAATGCGGAGAAGAAAATCGCCCTGATCTATTACAACAAAGGTCTCGGCCAGGATGACCTCATGCGGGGAAGTCCCACGGGCGGCTTTCTCGATGCTCCGGAGAGCTTCATGCGCTTCCTGCCCCGCATGCAGGAGGCGGGCTTCACCTTGAAGAACACCCCGGCAAACACGGCGGCGCTCATTGACACCATGAAACGTGGCGGGCGCAACATCGGGCCGTGGGTGCAGGGCGATCTCGAAAAGCTGGTGGATGAATCCCAGCCCGTGCTGGTGCCGCTGCATCTGTATGAACAGTGGTTCAACACCAAGCTCAGCGAAGCAGCACGGAAGACCATGGTGGAAAAATTTGGTCCGCCACCCGGACGCATCATGGTGGTGAAGCGCAATGGTGAGCCGCACATCGTGCTGCCGAAGCTGGAGATAGGCAATCTTGTTCTCATGCCGCAGCCGGAGCGGGGCGAGAAGCAGGACGAAAATCTGCTGCACAATCGGGATGTGCCGCCGCCGCACAACTATCTGGCCTTCTACTGGTGGCTTGAAGAGCAGTTTCATGCCGATGCCATTGTTCACTGGGGTACGCACGGTACGCTGGAACTGCTGCCGGGCAAAGAGGCCGGACTTTCCAAGGATTGCTGGAGCGATATCTGCGTCGGGCATCTGCCTGTCATAGATTTGTGGATCACGGACAATTTGGGCGAAGCCACCCTGGCGCGTCGTCGCTCCTACGCAGCACTGGTAGATCATCTGCCGCCGCCCACACTGGCCGCCGGTCTTGATGACGAATTCAAGAACCTCCATGAAGACATTCACAAGTTTCGCACCTTGGAGGATGGTCTGCTCAAGGAGGAATATCGCAAGCGTGTCAGCCAGCAGGCACGTGAGTCGCGGCTGCATGGCAGTGGGGGTGAGGTGCTCGATGACGCGGCCGTCACGCGGCTTGATGAGCATCTGCACAATCTGTTCGAGTCACGCACGCCGTTGCGCCTGCATGTGCTGGGAGAAGGACCGCATGAGGCCGAAATGGTGCCGTATCTGGTGCAGATCCTTGGAGAGCCGCTGCTGGATCATCTGGCCGCCTCACGTGGACTTCAGCGGGCCGCATTAGAGCACAAGCAGCGGGATCGCGCCCAGGCTGCAGAATTTCTGAGTGCTGCGCTGGATGGAGCGCCGCCTGCCGGTATGCGCATGACTCCAGAGTTGCAGAAGGATCTGGAATTCGCGCGAGACGTTCGCTCACGTCTGCTGGATGCAGGCAAAGAGCACGCCGGTTTGTTAAAGGCGCTCGGTGGTCAATACATCGAGCCGGGTCCTGGGCCAGACCCCATCCGCAATCCAGCGACTGCCCCCGGTGGACGCAATCTTTACTCACTCAACCCCGAGGAAATCCCAACGCGCCCCGCCTGGGAAACCGCGCGCAAGCTGGTGGGTGAACTGCTGCGCACGCGCAAGCCGAAGAAGATCGCGCTGGATCTCAATGGCATGGAAACGATGCGCGACTTTGGCGTGATGGAGGGGCAGATTCTCGCGCTGCTCGGCGTGCGGCCGATTTGGAATCAGAACAACCTCGTCATCGATGTGGAGCTGATTCCAGTGGAAGAGTTGGGTCGGCCACGTGTCGAAGTCTTCATTGCGATGGGCGGTCAGTACAAAGAAAACTTTCCTACGCGCGTGGCGCTGCTGGACAAAGCCGTGCGTTTGGCTGCAACGGCCTCTGAGAGTGTGAATCCGGTGCGTGAAGCGGTGGCGGCCACCAAGGAGCGTCTGCTCAAGCGCGGCTACTCCACCGCACGTGCGGACCAGTATGCTGCGGCGCGCATCTTTGGTACCAAGCCGGGAAACATGAGCGGCACGCACATTCTCTACCTCGTGCCGCGCTCCGGTGTCTGGGACAAGGATGACGAAATCACCGACGTCTACACGGACAACATGAGCTTCGTTTACACCCAGGAAACTTGGGGCGAGAAGGTGGACGGGCTCTATGAGGAGGCACTGCAAAACACGGATACCGTGCTGCGTGTGTGGGCGTCCCACATGACCAGTCAGCTCTCCAATCACCACGCCTATGAGTATCTCGGCGGCCTCAGCATGGCGGTGAAAAAGGTCACCGGCAAATCGCCCGCCGCACTCATTTCTGATGTGCGCGATCCCGGCGGTGCGCGGGTGCGTGACTTTGAGGAAGTGCTGGCGGCGAATTTGAAATCCGAGCTGCTGAACCGCCGCTGGCTGGAAGGCATGAAGTCCCACGACTACGCCGGGGCAGGGCACATCGCCGAACTGGTGAAAAACACCTTTGGCTGGTCGGTGACGCGGAGGGAAAGCGTCACCCAGGAAACGTGGGATGAAGTCTATGACGTGCTCGTGAAGGACAAGCACAAGCTCAACCTGAGCGAGTGGTTTGAGCGAGTGTCTCCGCATGCCATGCAGGAAATCAGCGCCACGCTAATTGAAGCCGCACGCAAAGACCTGTGGAAGGCCTCGCCTGAGCAGTTGCAGACATTGACGAAGCTTTATGCCAATTCGGTGAAGGCCCATGGAGACTCCGGTGGTCTCGTCAGCGGAGGGAATACGCGCATGGCAGACTTTGTCAGCGCCAAGCTCACCGCGCCGGGAGATCAGGAAGCGGCCACGCTGGCTCAGGAGATGAAGGCAAAGCTTCAGCAAAGCGCCGCAGCACCAGATGCGGCAGTCGAGAAGGTAAGTGGTCCTCAAATAGGCGAAGCCAGGGAACAGGCTCCGGCTTCTACCAGTAAGCCAAAGCATGAAGGAACCGTGCTGCAACCAGCATGGAATTCATTCGCTTGGTTGATCGGTGCAGTAGCTGTGCTTTTGATGCTGGTCGGTTTCTTCAAACGAGCCGGTTCCACTTCATGAAGCTGCTCGAACAACTCCTTTCTTTGATCTCCGAGGCGGTGTTGCTGCCTACGCTGGCAGCCATCATCATCCTCGTCGCTTGGAGCGCCATGCTGCTGGGCGGGCTGCTGCGGGAGTGGCTGGGGCGGCGTCACATTGCATCCATCATGACCGCATTGCGGCGGGCGCATGTGGAGGGCGGGGATCAGGTGCGGATGCTGCAGATTCTCGGCACCGCCACCACCGGGCTGCCAGCGCGGCTCCATCAGCTTCTCACTCAATGGGGCGGGGCAGGGGATCTGCAGCATTGCCTGGTGGATTTGGAGATCGAGACCTCCGCCGCTTTGTCCCGTCTCACGTGGATGACGCGCATCGCCCCCATGCTCGGACTCATGGGCACACTCATTCCCCTGGGGCCGGCGCTGACGGGACTAGCCTCGGGAGATCTCGCCACGCTCTCCAGCAATCTGGTGGTCGCCTTCACCGCCACCGTGGTGGGGGTGCTGCTGGGCTGCTGCTCGTACACGATGAATCTCGTGCGCAAAAACTGGTATCAGCGTGATCTCAGCACGCTGGAGCACCTCTTCACGAACGCCAACCGGCCTGCGCTGCCATGAAGAAGCGCCTCTGGGACGACTCCGAGGGGGATGATCCCGCCGCCGGTCTCATCAACCTCTTTGATGTGTGGATCGCTTTCGCGGCGGCGTTGCTGCTGGCCGTGGTGAGCTTCTTCAACCTGCCCAAGCCTGCGCCTTCTGCATCGACCGATGCCCAGGCTGACAAGTCGCCCACGGTCGAAAGCATCGACGCAGCCCGCACCAAAATCGAGCGTTTCCAGGAAAGCAAAGCCAGCAAAAGCGGTGAAGGTGAGCGCCTCGGCACCGCCTATCGGTTGAAGTCCGGCGAGATCATCTACGTGCGTGACAAGCAGAAGTAAAAGCTGGGTCACCGCCATATGCGCAGCGCCTTTGCAGACTCGGCAGTTTGTGGCGGAAAAGTCACTGCAACTGCTTCGACCCATCGCGTGATACGACCTACGCAATCACAAGCTTGAGCAAAGGTTCCTATTGCGATTTTTGCTGAGGACAGCACTGTGAAGCGTTTCTGTATTCGTAGAACTTTGCATTTTCCAGTCCCTTGATTTGAAACAGACAAACCTGCCATCCTTGCATCCGCCTATAGCGGTGAACCCCATTTGGGCGCTCCTGCTGGTTGTGCTGTGCCCCGGTGCTGTGGGTGCGGATGATACGCAGGTATTCACCGCGCCGAAGGCGTATCCTATCGAACGCTATGAAGCTGGCTGGAACAAAAACCCATTCACCTTGAAAACGGCGCCACCCGTGGTGGAGCAGGACTCGTTTGCGAAGGATCTTGCCATCGGTTCGTATTTTGGTGACGCCAAAGATCCCACGGTGGTGGTGGTCAACACCAAGACGGGTGAGCGCATCACTCTGAGAAAAACCAAGCCTGCCACCAACGGCATGCAGTTGAAGAACATGAAGCTCGGCACCAGCCGCAAGGAAATCGTTGCTGAAGTCACATTGGGAACGCAGACCTCCGAGGTGCGGTATAACGATGACTACTTGAAGCAAATAGCCGGAACGGAAGCCGCACGGGCACAGCCTGGTATGCCTGGGCAACCGCGTCCTGGAGCCACCCCTCCGGGCCAGCAGCCCAAGATTCCCGTACCCGGAACCCCGCAGTCGGTGCCGAAGGTGATGCTGCCCCCGCTTCCACAAGCAAACCAAGGTCGTGGGCCAGCCCAGGCCTATGGCGGTCCCGGCGGGCAGCCTGCTAACACCGCCATGGCTTCCGCCAATGGCGCGAATCCCGGTATAAATCCGGCCTTGAACGCTGGAAACCCGGCCTCCAATTCCGCAGGGGTTCCCATGGTTTCACGCCGGCGTTTGATCACTCCTGCCGGGGCGCAGTGACCAGCCGGTTGATCGTGGCGTCGTTGTAATCGGCGGTCACATAAGAGCGCCGGAGTTCTTTCCCCGTCGTTATCATCTTGAATCTCGTCGCGTCCTGCGGCATGGACACGGCCCCACTTACAACCATGTCCGAAGCCCGCAAGACCCTCGAAGAACGCGCTCAGATGTCTGACATCGATCGCCTGCGCCACTCCTGTGCCCACGTGATGGCCACCGCCATCCTGCGCCTGTGGCCGAACGCCCAGTTTGCCTACGGCCCGCCGGTCGAAAACGGCTTCTACTATGACTTTGACCTCCCGGATCATCGCGTCACCCCGGATGACTTCGAGAAGATCGAGGCGGAGATGAAGAAGATATCCAAGGAGAACCAGAAATTTGAATGGAAGGGCGTCAGCCGTGACGAAGCCATCGCGCTGGCAAAGTCGGGCCGTCTGGGTGGTCTGACGGAGCGTCCGGGGAATCCGAGCACGTTCAAGCTGGACCTGCTGGAAAAGATTCCCGAGGGCGAGCAGATCTCGACCTTCCAGAACGGTGACTTCATCGACCTCTGCGCCGGGCCACACGTGGGCTACAGCGGCAAGTGCAAGCATGTGAAGATCATGTCCGTGGCGAGCGCCTTCTACATGGGCGACGACACCAAGCCGCAGCTGCAGCGCCTCTACGGCACCGCCTTCCCAACGAGTGAAGAACTGGCCAAGCATCTCGTACAACTCGAAGAGGCGAAGAAGCGCGACCACCGCAAGCTGGGCAGGGAATTGAAGCTCTTCCACATCGACGAAGAAGTGGGGCAGGGGCTCATCCTGTGGACGCCGAATGGCGCGATCTTGCGTCAGGAGCTGCAAAACTTCATCAGCGAAGAACTGCGCAAGCAGGGCTACAGCCAGGTCTTCACGCCGCACATCGGCAAAGTGGGGCTGTACAAGACCAGCGGTCACTTTCCTTATTACAAGGACAGCCAGTTTGCGCCGGTCATTGAAAACGACGATCTCGCGAAGGTGATCAAGGAAGGCTGCGGCTGCTGTGAAGTCATGGAGCGCCTCGGCGCCGTGTCTGCCCGCATGCGCCAGCAACTCAATGAGCGTGCCGGCAAGGAAGTCATCACCGAAGACCGCGTGCTTCCCGATGACAAGCTGCTCGACGGCTTCCTGCTGAAGCCGATGAACTGCCCGCATCACATCAAGATTTACGACAGCCAGCCGCGCAGTTATCGCGACCTGCCGGTGCGCCTGGCCGAATTCGGCACGGTGTATCGCTGGGAGCAGAGCGGTGAGTTGAACGGCATGACGCGCGTGCGTGGCTTCACGCAGGATGACGCGCATCTCTTCTGCACGGAAGATCAGGTGGCCAAGGAAGTGCTCGGCTGCCTCAGCCTGGTGAAGATCGTGCTGAACACCCTGGGCATGCACGACTACCGCGTGCGCGTGGGTCTGCGCGATCCCGACAGCAGCAAGTTCACCGGCAATCCGGAGCAGTGGGACAAGGCGGAAGCCGCCTGCCGCGAAGCTGCTGCGACGCTGGGCGTGCCGTTTACGGAAGAGCCGGGGGAAGCTGCATTCTACGGACCGAAAATCGACTTCGTCATCAAGGATGTCATCGGCCGCGAATGGCAGCTGGGCACCGTGCAGGTGGACTACGTGTTGCCTGTGCGCTTTGATCTGACCTACAACGGCGCTGACAACCGTCCGCATCGCCCGGTGATGATTCATCGCGCGCCCTTCGGCAGCATGGAGCGTTTCTGCGGCGTGCTCATCGAGCACTTTGCCGGTCATTTCCCGACCTGGCTTGCGCCTGAGCAGGTACGCATCCTCACCATCAGCGAGAAGGTGGATGCCTTTGCCGATGAGATCTATGCGCAGCTCAAGGATGCGGGTCTGCGTGTCTCACTCAACAATGACGCCGACAAGATTGGTGCGAAGATTCGTCTGGCCCAGCTTGATCGTATTCCTTACATGCTCGTGCTGGGTGAGAAGGAAGCGGCTGCGCAGTGCGTGGCGGTGCGCCATAGCAAGAAGGGCGATCTGGGGGTGAAGCCGATTGCTGAGTTCCTTTCGGAGATTGCGTCGGAGGTGAAGGATCGGAGGTTGTAGAGCCGCAGAGGTCATAGAGTGGTCAAGGCGCGATGCTTGACCACCTTGACCATGCTCACTGCATCTCCTATACCCGCGCCAATCCCAGCAACTCCTTCACGCGGCCAATCTCCGCTGCTGATGTCTTGGCCACAAAGCCACGTGCATGGGCGAAGTGGACGTCGGGTTGTTTGTCGATGCGAGTAAAGTCGTATCTGGGATCGTCGTTGTTGCGGGAGAGGCCGTAGCCGGAGCCGCGGCGGTCGGGGTAGATGAGGGCGGCGACGGATTTGTCTTTGTCGATGGTGGCGAGATAACGATCAATGCCTGCGGAGGGTTCGTCAGGCATGGGATCGGTGCGGGGGAGGAAGAGGATTTCGTGGTCGTCCACGGTCCAGATTTGTGCGTGCTGCGCGATGTAGTCGAGGCGGGTGCGGAGCTCGCGCAGGTACTCGAGGAGATCGGCACCGATGTAGCTGAGGATTTCCCAGAGGGGCTCGCCGGGTTCGAGGCGCTTGGCTTTGGCGAAGCGACGCAGGACGGTGACGTCGATGGGGGAGTTGAGCTTGTTCATGGTGGCGCGGTCCACGCCGAGCCACTTGGCGGTGACGTTGGGGCCGCGGGTGTCGAACCATTCGGCGGGCTCCAGCCAGTCGCAGAACTGGCGGGCGTCTTCATAGACGCCGAGGTGCTGCAGCACGAGGCTCAGGGCGCAGACGGGCGGATGGTCGGCAGGAAATTGATGGTGGTCGAAATTGTTGCGCTCCGGGGCGTGCTCGCCCCCGACATCGACGACGGCAATCGTGGGATCGGCGAGATCCTCCGGGGTGGGTTCGCGGCGGACGATGGGCACGCGGTGCACGGCGGCGAGGAGGCTGCAGGCGAGAAGTTCGTCTTTATGCGCGCCGCCGGGATGGGTGAGGATGAGGGTGAGGGGCATGGGGGAAATGAGAGGGGGGGACAATCAGATGGGGGAGTGGAGCGGAGCGCAGGCCGTGAGGAGGTCAAGGGATAGTCAGGATGGATGGCTGTTGAGGGCTGGAATCCAATCAGGGATTTCCCGACAGAGTTTCCATTGTGTTCTTTGGCAATCGTGTTTTTGTCTGGCCGCTGGTCCAACCAACCATCTGCGGGAATCGCTTTCGTTATGAAGATGATCTATCGCCGAATCAGCTTTGTCTGCGCCTTGATGACAGGCGCACTGGGGACGCTCACGCTGATTGGATGGGTTTCAGGACTAGAAGTGCTGGCCAGCATCCGGCAGACCTACATCCCGATGGCACCGAGCACGGCGCTGGCGTTTACGCTGCTCAGTCTGGTGCTGCTGCTGCGGGAGCATCCGAAGTTCCGGCGTCCGGTGGCGGAACTGCTGCTGATTGTGGTGGGGATATTGGCCGGAGGCAAGCTGGTGGAATTCTTCAGCGGCAAAAGCCTCGGGGTGGAAGAATGGCTGGTGGCGGACCCTGTGATGTTTGGCGCGGTGCGCACGGGCCGGATGTCGCCGATCACCGCGCTGAATTTTCTGCTGATCTGCGTGGCCATTTTGGCGCTGCTAAAGGTGAGGATGCGCTTCTGGGCCGGGCCGGTGGCGGCGGTGGTGCTGGCGATCAGCGGGGTGGTGGTGCTGGGATACATGCATGGCACACCGCTGCTCTATGGCGGCACCATCATCCCGGTGGCACTGCCCACGGCTGCGGCGTTTATCCTGCTGGGGAGCAGTGTTATTGCCGCCATCGGGGCGGAGTGCTGGCCGCTGCGGAACTGGCAGGGGGACTCCACCCGGGCGCTGCTGCTGCGGTGGTTTCTGCCGATGGTGGTGCTGGTGGCGGTGGTGGAGGGGCTGCTGCGCACGCACCTTCTTGCGGGCTGGACGCTGAATCCTGCGCTGACTTCGGCGCTGTCCACCCTGCTCTACATTTTGATCGTCACTGCGGTGATCTCCCAGGTGGCGCGGCTGGTGGGAAGGCTCATTGATCGGGCGGAGAGCGAGCGCAATGCGGCACAGGCGGCCCTGGAGGCGCTGAACCGTGAACTGGAGCGACGCATCGCCGAGCGGACGCGGGAGCTGAGTGCGAAGAACCAGCAGATGGAGGAGGAGCTGACGATGGCGCGCGAGCTGCAACTGGCGCTGCTGCCGGATCATTTTCCGTGCGTGCCGCATGCGGCGACCTCGGGGGAAAGCGCCCTGAAATTCTATTCGATCTATCAACCGGCAGGAGTGGTGAGCGGTGATTTTTTCAGCGTCTTTCCCGTTTCGGAAACCGGGGTGGGGATCTTCATCTGCGATGTGATGGGCCACGGGGTGCGTGCGGCGCTGGTGACGAGCATGGTGAGGGCGCTGCTGGAGCAGCACAGCGAGACGGAGCCTGATCCCGGACGGCTGCTTTCCCAGATCAACAATGGACTGCATTCGATCCTGAAGCAGGCGGGAACCACGATGTATGCCACAGGTGTGATGATGATTGCAGATGCGGCGCGGGCGGAGATACTTTACGCGATCGCCGGACATCCTTCGCCGCTGCATCTGAAGAGGCATGAGAAAGTGACGGTGCCCCTGGGAGTCCACGGCAAAGCCGGGGCGCTGGGGCTGTTCCCCGACGTGGTCTTTACCACGACACGCACCACCATGATGCCGGGGGATCTCATCATGCTCTTTACCGACGGATTGTTCGAGGTCGAAGATGTGGTGGGGAACTTGTACTCGCAGGAAGACCTGATGAAGGTGGTGAATCAGCGCATCTATTTTCCAACGAATGAACTGTTTCAGTCGTTGCTGGCCGAAGTGCACGCCTACTCCCAGCGCGTTGATTTTGATGATGATGTGTGCATTGTCGGGATTGAGCTGGCGAGTATGATTGGAGCTGAGAAACCCGAGAACGAGGGAGATCAAGAGGCCGGGGAATGCTCGAAGAGCGGGCAGGTGGAGCAAGGCGGGATGCTTGAACCAGTCTGATCATTCAAATGTGACCTGTGCTGGCGAAAGCGTTTGCGCAGGACGTTGCCTGCATGCGAGCTTTCCCAGGCATGATCCATTTCCTCCGCACCTCCTGGCTGGCTTTCGCAATCGCTGGCATCGCCAGTTTGTTTCTCAGTGGATGCGATCAGCAGGAGCTGATACGCAAAATGACGCCAACGGAGGACTACATTCTTGCACGGGCGTTTGTGGCGCAAGTGGTGGCGGGAGACATGGCGAGTGCGGAGAAATCTTTGTCACCTGAGATCAAGGCGGATGAAGTGCTCAAGGGGCTGGAAAGTCTGACGGAGCTCTTCAAGCATGGCGAAATCAAAAGCTTCGAGGTGGTGGGTTTGTTTTTCCGCGCCGGGTTTGGCAATAAACAAAGCGGCAAGAGCACGCAACTGACTGTGCAAATGGAGCTGAGCACGGGCTGGTTTGTCGGGACCGTGGTGACCACGATTGAAGGGGAGACGCGAAAGATCGCCAGTGCCAACTTTGAATCGATCCCTGACTCGCTTGAAAAACTCAATGCGCTGAATCTGCTGCAAAGACCTCTGTGGGCCCAGCTGTTCCTGCTGATCGTCGTGGCGGTGCCGGTGTTTACCTTGTACGTCCTGGTGCTGTGCATTCGGACGAAGCTGACACGCAAGTGGCCGTGGATATTGTTTATTCTCCTGGGGGTGACAACCTTGCGGCTGAACTGGAGCACTGGCGAGATGGGCTTCCAGCTTGTGAGCATGCAACTCCTGGGGGGATCCTTCTTCCGCAGCGGCCTCGTGGGACCCTGGGTTTTTGGGGTCAGTTTTCCGCTGGGTGCGGTGCTGTTTCTGATCAAGAGGCGACGGCTGTTGGCGCGGGAGAAAGCAGCAGGTGAGGCACTACCAGTGGTGGTGCCTGTTGCCGAGGCGGGGGAAGGCGTGCGAAGCGACAAGGAATAGAGTCCAGAGCGTCAAGTCTTGCGGCTTGAACACTGAGGCGAGTCGCGTTGAATCATTCGCTCCGAATTGGAGGTGTATGATCGAGGACGAGGGCGAGGACGATTTGCTTGGGCGTCCCCGCTTTTGTGCTTCGACTGTGGTTGACCTGTTGCTGGCTTTGCCCGCTTATTCTCCAGGCAGAGGCTCCGACGGCCAGGTCTCAATCCAGGGCAAACCGTAGGCGTTGAGATCGGCCATGAAGGGATCGGGATTGAGCTGCTCGACATTCCAGACGCCGGGCTGGCGGTACTCGCTGGGGTTGGTGAGGAGCTGACGAGCGGCGATCATGGCGGGAACGCCGGTGGTGTAGCTGACGCCCTGGGAGTTTGTCTCCTTGTAGCACTCCTGATGGTCGCAGATGTTGTAAACGTAGTAGCGCAAGGGCTGGCCGTTTTTGTCGATGCCTTCGATCCAGTTGCCGATGCAGGTCTTGCCCTTGGTGTCGGCGCCGAGCGTGCCGGGTTCAGGGAGCAGGGTCTTGAGGAATTCGATGGGGATGATGTCCATGCCCTTGTGCTTCACGGGGTGGATGCCGGTCATGCCGACGTTCACGAGCACCTCCATGTGCTTGATGTAGGCGTCGCCAAAGGTCATCCAGAAGCGCGCGCGGCGAATGTCGAAATGCTTGGTCAGGGACTCCAGTTCCTCGTGGTAGAGGCAGTAGATGTTCTTCGGGCCGATGCCATCGGGGAAGGGGAAGCTGCGCTTGATTTCGAGGGGCTTGGTCTCCACCCACTTGCCGTCTTTCCAGTAGCGGCCGTTGGCGGTGACTTCGCGGAGGTTGATCTCCGGATTGAAGTTGGTGGCGAAAGCCTTGCCGTGGTCGCCAGCGTTGCAGTCGAGGATATCGAGGGTGTCGATCTTCGAGAAGTGATGCTTCAGCGCGTAGGCGGTGTACACATTGGTGACACCGGGATCAAAGCCGCAGCCGAGCAGGGCGGTGAGGCCGGCCTTTTTGAACTTGTCCTGGTAAGCCCACTGCCAGTGGTACTCGAACTTGGCCACGTCACGCGGCTCGTAGTTGGCGGTGTCGATGTAATGCACACCGGCTTCGAGGCAGGCGTCCATGATGGTGAGGTCCTGATACGGCAGCGCCACATTGATGACGACTTCGGGCTTGTAACTCTTCAGCAGCTTGACCAGCTCCGGTACGTTGTCCGCGTCCACAGCGGCGGTTTGAATCGGGCGCTTCAGTTCAGCAGCGATGCTGTCGCACTTGGATTTCGTGCGGCTGGCCAGCATGATCTCACCGAACACGTCGGGAAGCTGGGCGCATTTATGAACAACAACGCGGCCAACGCCGCCGGCTCCGATGATGAGGACTCTGTGGGACATGGGGAAAGGATGAAATTTGAAGGATGAATGATGAAATCAAACGCCGAAAATGGCGGGAGGGCGAGTGTAGCAGGCATGGGGGGAATGCAAGCGACGGAAATGGTGGGGGAGAGGTCGAGAATGACGTCAAGGAATCATTCTCGTTCCTGTGCCCACGCCTCAACGATGCGCTGCAGCGTCTCCTGCCTCGTCACTCGTCATTTCATAGCCCATGCGAACGCTTTCCAGAACGAGCTAAAGCTCAGCACTACTTTCCAGGCCTTATACCCGTCACTGTCGGCGGGCTGACATCACGTTTGGGTGTCTGCGCCGCGAGCAGATCGGTGAGGATGCCGCCGCTGGAAGAGGCGGGCATGAGGGTGACGGTGGCTTTGCCGTTGATGATCTTCTGAGCTTCGAGCACGTCGAACACGGCCTGGGCGACGTCAGGATCGTTGGAGATGTCGCGCAGGGCGTTGCCGACGATTTCGGGGCGGACGGCGGCGGCTTTGGCGAGCTCGACAGCGGCGGTTTTTTCGGCGGTGCTGGTGATGACGCTGACCTGGTTCACGCCGTCCTGCTTGATGGCGGAGGTGACCTGGCGGAGGCGGTTGACGACCTTGCTTTCGATCTGCTTGATCATCATGGCATCGCGGAAATGGACCTTGCGGATGTAAACGCTGCCGAGTTTGAAGCCCCATTCGTGGGACTTGGGGGTGACTTCGCTGCGCACGGTGTCACTCATGACGTGACGATCGATAAGCATTTTTGCGAGGGGCAGGTTGCTGAGGCAGCGGACGGTGGAGTTGCTGACGTTGGCGGAGAGCGAACCGCGTGGGTCGGTGTTTTTGAAGAGGAAGGAGACGGGATCGCTGACGAACATCTCGTACCAGATGCCGATGCCCATGGGGGCGCCTTCTTCGGAATTCACCGCCTGGCTGCGCAGGTACATCTGATCCAAACGCAGATCGACGATGTTGCACTTGCCCAGCCAGTTCACCAGGAAAGCGGACGGGCCAAGTTTAGCGGGTAGGAAGTGCAGACCGGGCTCGTCGAGGGTGCCGATGACTTTGCCGAACAGAATGTACACCTGGCAACGGCGCTCCTGCACGATGGCGTAAAGTCCGATGATACGGGCCGCGAAGAGGATGGCCGGGACTGCGATGCTGCAGCCGACGAAGGTGACGGCGGCGGCGAGGAGAAAGTTGGAGAAAGCGTCCATAAGAAGTTCCTTGTTCTTGGTTTAGTCCCGGCGGGTTTCGACGAAGACCTGGCTGGCTTTGTCGAAGAGGGCGAGGCGGACGTTACGGACGTAGGAGCGCAGGGCGGCGCTGCCCCGAGATTTCAGGTCGAGAAGCTGGGAGGCGAGACACTTCAACGGTTCGACTTCAGCCTGGGCTTTGAGCGTTTCGATTTCAACGGCACGCTGGGATTGCACGATCTTCTGGTCGGCGCTGGCCTGGGCGAGGCTGATGTCGGAGGAGACCTGGTTGTAGGCCGTGTTGATGGCGGCGAGTGCGGATTCGACTTCATGCGGCGGGTCGATGCCAGTGATCAGGGAGGCATCCAGCACGATGCCGTAGCGCGCTGAGGAGCTTTGGCATTCATGATCCATGTGCTCGTTGAGATCGCGCATGTTTTTGCGGATGTCATTGATCGAGATGCCGATGGTGGAGGCGGCACCGGTGTGCTCGCCATCGATGCCGGGTTCAGGCGGTGCTTCGAAGGTGGCGATGCGCTCGCGCAGTACGCTGACGAAGTAGCCCATGACGTGGGCGTAGGCGTTCTTCACCCCGAAGACGAAGGCGTAGAGATTGCGGTCGGAGACGCGAAAGCGGATCTGGCCATTGAGCCCGACATTGAGCTGATCCTTGGTGACGGCATCGAGGATGCTGCCCGAGTTGTTGGCGGAGGGGTCATCAGGATCCCATGCCATGTTCACGGTGCTGGTGGCGATGTCCACCTTGTAAACCTTCTCCCAAGGCCATTTAAAATAGGGCCCGCCCGGCGGGATGACGTACACCTGCGGGTAGTCGTAGCGCAGTTTCTGATCGGCGGTGAGGTGCTCCGCGACGGGGTCATCGACCGTGCGGAGATCGCCGACACGCTGCGCGCGGCCGAAGCTGGTTTTTACCGCACGTTCGTTTTGGTTCACCGTATAAAACCCGGCGATCAGGTAACGCATGAGGAACCAGACGAGGAATCCAACAAAACAGCCAAAGGCGGTGGACATAGGAGAGGGAAGTTGCTGGTGTGAAGAGTCCAGGGGAATGGCGGACATGCCAACTACAAACGGACACAGGGGTTGGAATTCAGGGGGAGGGGGCTGACGAGAGTTTTGCGGCAGGCAGCCTGACTACTTTGCTGCTTGACCCAACACGTGGAACGCGGCAACTGCGACACCCTGCCATGAAGAACGTTCCCCTGTTACTCCTGCTTACGAGCGCCCTGTCATTGATGAGCTGCGCAACATCGACGAAGCCGCAACGCCAGCCTGTGGCAGGGGGGGAGCAGATTTCCTTTCCTAGCCAGCACATCTCGTTCTTTCTGCCAGACGGCTGGAAGACGATGCCTAAAACCAAGGGTGAGGGGCGGCTGATGGGCGCGGCACATGGTAATGACGGGCAGCCTGGTGGGATGGTATTTGCGCTGATCACCGCGCCTGATTCCAGTCACAAAGGTGTCAAAGATCCCTATTTTTTGAAGGATTTTCAGCGCTCCATGGCTCGGAAGGGCTTTACCAAGTTCGGCAAATCGCAACTGGTGACGGTTGGTGGGCGTGAGGCGATGCGCTACGAAGTTCAAAAGCCGGGCACGAATCAATCCCTGCTGAGCTACACGTTCATCGAGCAGGGGCACATGATCGGACTGATGTTTGCCTACTATGGCATGCCCATCACGAAGGGACCGGCGGTTCAGCGGATTGTGGATTCATTCTCCATCGCTCGTTAACACGGGAAAGAAAAAGACCATGAGATGAAGGTCTCATGGTCTGCGGATCTCCTGAGCGGAGCGAATATCCAGGTCTGTATTTAGACCGTCTTGCGCCTGCGCTTGATGTTCAGATGAGCCGTGGCGCGCTGAATGGCGGCCATGGCGGCGGCGACTTCTTCCTGTTGCTCCCCAGGCTTGAGATCTTCGAGGGTCTTCTTGGCGCGGGCGATGGCTTCTTCAGCGGCTTTTTCGTCGATCTTGTCGGCGTCAACAGCGCTGTCCGTGAGGATGCGGGTGAGGGTGCCGGTGACTTCAACCAAGCCTTCACCAACAGCCATCTCAATGGTTTTGCCCCCCTTGGTGATGCGCAGATCGCCGGGGAGCAGCGTGGTCACCAAGTTGCTGTGCGCTGGCAGGACGCCCATTTCACCCTCATACCCCGGAAGCACGACGGTATCGACCTCATCGGAGTAGATGCGGGCTTCAGGGGTGACGATTTCCAATTTAAGAGGCATGAGAGGAGGGACGGATAATGACGAATGACGAAATCAGAATGACGAATGAATGTGCGCCCAGAGCTGGCCGCCCTGAAACTTAGTCCTTCTTGACGCTGTCGATGCCGCCCTTCATGTAGAAGTTGGCTTCAGGGACGCTGTCGTGCTTGCCGTCGAGGATTTCGGCGAAGCCCTTGATGGTGTCGGCGACTTTGACGTACTCGCCCTTGGTGCCGGTGAAGATTTCAGCGACGTGGAAGGGCTGGGAAAGGAAGCGCTGGAGCTTACGTGCGCGGAAGACGGTGAGCTTGTCGTCTTCGCTGAGTTCGTCCATGCCGAGAATGGCGATGATGTCCTGGAGGTCTTTGTAGCGCTGAAGGACGCGCTGTACGCCACGGGCGACGCGGTAGTGCTCTTCACCGACGATTTCAGGCGCAAGGGCCTTGGACACAGAAGCGAGAGGATCCACCGCAGGGTAGATGCCGAGCTCGGCGAGGGAACGCTCAAGCACGACGGTGGAGTCAAGGTGGGCGAAGGTGTTGGCCGGGGCAGGGTCGGTCAAGTCATCAGCAGGGACGTAAACAGCCTGGAAGGACGTGATGGAACCGGTCTTGGTGGAGGTGATTCGTTCCTGCATCATGCCCATTTCAGCGGCAAGAGTAGGCTGGTAACCCACGGCGGAAGGCGTGCGTCCAAGGAGAGCGGACACTTCGGAACCGGCCTGGGAGAAACGGAAGACGTTGTCCACGAAGAAGAGCACGTCCTGATTCTTTTCGTCGCGGAAGTACTCAGCCATGGAGAGGGCGGAGAGGGCGACGCGGAGACGGGCACCTGGAGGCTCGTTCATCTGGCCGTAAACAAGGGCCACCTTGGAGCCTGGCTCGCTGACGTAGCCGCCCTGGTCGTTCTTCACGATGTCGTGGCCGTTCTTCTTCACCTTGATAACGTCGGACTCGATCATTTCATGGTAAAGATCGTTACCTTCACGGGTACGCTCACCCACACCGGCGAACACGGAATAACCACCGTGGCCTTTGGCGATGTTGTTGATGAGCTCCATGATGACGACGGTCTTGCCGACGCCTGCACCACCGAAGGCACCCACTTTACCACCTTTGGTGAAAGGGCAGATGAGGTCGATGACCTTGATGCCTGTTTCAAGGATCTCAGCGGAAGGATTCTGATCAACGAGAGCAGGAGCGGGGCGGTGAATGGCGTAGCGCTTCGCTGTTTTAGGGTCTGCCTGGTCATCGCAAGCGTCGCCGGTAACGTTGAAAATACGACCGAGCACTTCTTCGCCGACAGGAACAGTGATCGGGCCGCCAGTGTCCGTAACGTCCATGCCGCGCTTGAGGCCTTCCGTGGAAATCATGGCGATGGAGCGGACCCAGCCGTCACCCATGTGGCTCTGCACTTCGCAAGTGAGGCGGACCTGCTTGCCTGCCTGATTGAAATTGATTTCGAGGGCGTTGTAGATGCCGGGCAGCTTGCCGGTGGCGGAGAAATCCACGTCCACCACGGGACCGATGACTTGAACGATTTTGCCGATGTTGCTCATAAATGAAGTGAAAAGTAAAAAGGGATGAGAGAAGGGGGCTTATTCAAGAGCCATCTTGGCGGTGGTGATTTCGAGAAGTTCGTTGGTGATCGCGGCCTGACGGAGCTTGTTGTACTCAAGGCTGAGATCCTTGATCATCTGCTTGGCGTTGTCGGTGGCGTTCTTCATGGCCACCATCCGGCTGGAGTGCTCCGAGGCGCGGGATTCGAGCACCATCTGGAAGACGGTGTCGTTCACATACTGAGGCAGGACCGTTGCAAACACCACCTCGGCGCTGGGTTCAAATTTGTACTCAAGAGAGGCCGCAGCAGGCGGGGCAATCTCATGGCCAAAGTCACGCTTGCCACCCAGGGTCACCGGATTGACGGGCAGGAGCTGCTCGACCGATGGCAGAACGGTAACGGTGTTGATGAAGTTGTTGAAGACAACGAGCACCTTCTTGTATTCACCCGTGCGATACTTTTCCTGAATGAAGCGGCTGACGGCCCGCACTTCGGCGAACTTGGCAGGGTCCTTGATCGGGAAGTCAGCGAGGAGGGTGCGGCGCAGACGGTTGAGGGCCTGGACAGCTTTCCTGCCGATTGTGACGTATTCGACTTCGCCTTCGATCTTCGTGGTGATGAGCTTCTTGAACAGGTTAGTGTTCAAGGCACCGCAAAGACCTTTGTCCGAGGCGATGAGAAGGACGAGGGTCTTGTCACCCTGGCCTTCGGCGAAGAAGGGATGGATGCCTTCTTCAGCATGCTCCTTGAGGTTCACGAGAACCTTGTTGAGCATCTCGGCGTAGGCACGGCCATGGCTGGCCTGGTCTTGCGCTTTTTTCATCTTCGCAGCCGCGACGAGCTGCATGGCCTTGGTAATCTGGGCCGTGTTTTTGACCGATTTGATTCGGCGTCTGATGTCGCGGGTGGAGGGCATCTGAATTTATGATTTACGATTTAAGATTTGCGATTTGGGCGCTGGAAGTCGCGCCCGCATCTTCATCTTGATCTGCTTATTTCCAGGAGGTTTTGAAGTCGTCGAGGGCGGTCTTGAGGCCAGCTTCGACGTTGTCGAGAGTTTTTTCGTTGGCGAGCTGGTCCATGAGCTCGCTCTTGCGGGTGGAGAGGTAGTCTTCCAGCTTGGCCTGGAATTCCTTCACGCGATCCACGGAAACGGAATCGAAGTAGCCCTTCTGCATCGCGTAAAGCGTGCTGACCATGATGGGCAGGCTTTTCGGATGATACTGCTGCTGCTTGAAGAGTTCCACGATGCGAGCACCGCGGTCGAGCTTGGCTTTGGTGCCAGCGTCGAGGTCGGAACCGAACTGGGCGAAAGCGGCGAGTTCGCGGAACTGGGCGAGGTCGAGCTTGGTGGTGCCGGAGACCTTCTTGATGGCCTTCGTCTGAGCGGCGGAACCCACGCGGGAGACGGAGAGACCGACGGAGATGGCAGGACGGATGCCCTGATAGAACAAGTCGGTCTCCAGGAAGATCTGGCCGTCGGTGATGGAGATCACGTTGGTCGGGATGTAGGCGGAGACGTCGCCAGCCTGAGTCTCGATGATAGGCAGAGCGGTCATGGAGCCACCACCGTAGTTTTCACTGACGCGGCAGGAACGCTCAAGCAGACGGGAGTGGAGATAGAACACGTCGCCCGGATAAGCTTCACGGCCGGAAGGGCGCTTCAAGATGAGGGACACCTGACGATAGGCAACGGCCTGCTTGGAAAGGTCATCAAAGACGATGAGGACGTCCTGGCCCTGATCCATGAACCACTCGCCGATGGCGCAGCCGGAATAGGGGGCGAGGTATTGATTCACTGCGGAGTCAGAAGCGGAGGCGCTGACGATGCAGGTGTATTCCATGGCACCGGCGTCTTCGAGAGTCTTGACGACACGGGCGATGTTGGACTGCTTCTGGCCGATGGCGACGTAGATGCAATAGAGCGGCTTGTGGCCCTTGAGCTTGCCCTGTTCGGCGGCCTTGTTCTGCTGGGCCTGGGAGATGATGGTATCGACCGCGATGGTGGTCTTGCCGGTGGAACGGTCACCGATGATCAGTTCGCGCTGGCCACGGCCGATCGGGATCATGGCGTCGATGCTCATGATGCCAGTCTGCACGGGGACGGACACGGACTTACGGGCGATGATGCCAGGAGCAAGCTTTTCGACGGGATACTGGGTTTCACCTTTGATGTCGCCTTTGCCGTCGATGGCCTGACCGAGGGCGTTCACGACGCGACCGAGGAGGCTCTTGCCGACTGGCACGGAGAGGAGGCGGCCGGTGGTCTTGACTTCGTCACCCGCACGGACGTTTTCGCCGGAGCCGAGAAGCACGCAGCCGACTTCGGTTTCTTCGAGGTTCAGAGCGAGACCATAGACACCGCCGGGGAACTCGATCATTTCGTTGAGCATGACATCGCTCAAGCCTTCAATCTTGGCTGCGCCGTCACCGATTTCACGTACGATGCCCACATTGGACTTCGTGACGGCGGTCTTGAGGCCGGCGATTTGGGATTCGATCTCCTGGAGGATGTTGCTCATGGTATTGCTGGTTTGAAAAAACTGAGAGAGGGGCTGAGGGCGGTAAAATTAGGCGGAAAGGGAGTCTGACAGGGCTTTGAGACGGGCTTTGACACTGCCATCCCAAACGTCGGAACCGACTTTCACGCGGATGCCGCCAAGCAGCACTGGATTGACACTGAATTCGAGGGTGAGCGGGCGGCCATACTTTTTGGAGAGGCTGGCCTGGAGCTCTGACTGTGTGGCGGAAGTCAGCGCTGTGGCGCTTTCCACAGCGGCATGCTGACGATCCACTTCATTGCCGACGAGGCGGGCAAAGGCATCGAGAATGCCGATGAAGCCACGGGGTTTGCTTTTGGCGACGCTGTTGACCACTGTGCGCACGCGGGACTCATCCAGCTTGCCGTCTGCGATACAGGCGCGAAAAAGCTGGCGTGAGGTGCGGCGGGCTTCCTTGGTGATCTTCATGGTGGCGAAGCGGCGAGAAAATTAAGCGGAGACCTGGGTGGCGGTTTCCTGATTGATGCGGGTTTGGTCTTCGGTGTTGAGGACCTTGCCAGTGACGCGGCTGGTGGCGTCGGAGACCATGCGGCCGAACTCACGCTTGAGCTGGGACATGAGCTGCTCCTGCTCAAGCTGGGCGGCTTCACGAGCCTTGGCGATGATGGTGTTGGCGGAGGAGACGGCCTCCTGCTGGCGGCGCTCCTGGATGGCCTTGGCGGCGTCATCGGCTTCCTTGACGAGGCGGGCTGCATCAGCCTCCGCTTTGTCGATGATGGCCTGGGAGTTCTGCTTGGCTTCTGCGACGTCGCGGGCGATTTTTTCGAGCTTGGCCTCGCCATCGGCGATGCGCTGGCGGCGCTGCTCCAGCATGCCGGTGATGGGACCGAAGGCGTACTTCTTCAGAATGGAATAGACCATGATAAAGATGATGACTTGGGCAAAGAACTTGCCCCAAGCGAGGCCGAAGTCGCCTGCGATCTGATATGCGATGCCTTTGATCTGGTCCATAACGGTGTGAAAGAGAGAGAAGAGAGAGTTAACTGCGGCGGGCTGCGAACAGCCCGCCGCGAAATTCAGGGCTTACTTGCCGAGAATGAAGGACAGAATGCCCAGACCTTCTGCAAGGGCCATGGCGATAATGCCGAGGGTCAGGATGTTGCCGAAAGCGCCGGGATTACGGCCGACGGCTTCCACCGCCTTGGAGCCGATGAGGCCCACGCCGATGGCGGCGCTGCCTGCACCGATACCGGTGGCGATGCTGCCGGTGACGCCAGTGGCGACGGCTGGAAGATGATCGGCTGCTTCTGCTGCCATGGAGATGAGTTCCATTGTCATAATGTATATCGAGTTTGTGTTTTGTTGTGTCACCGGCGTCCACGCGTTGCGCATGGTCCCGCTGGCAAAGTCAGAGATTAGTGATGATCCTCCTCGTGACCGTGATCGTCATGAGTGGTGGAAAGCTGGATGTAAACGGCGCTCAGCAGCGTGAACACGATGGCCTGCAGCAGGCCGACCAGCAGTTCCATGAAATAGAAGGGGAAGGGGGCCAGGACGCTGCCAATGAAGCCGCCCATGCCGCTCATGGTGTGCAACACATTTTCACCGGCCAGGATGTTGCCGAACAGTCGGAAAGAAAGGGTGACGGGGCGGAAAACGATGGAGAAGACCTCAATGACGCCGACGAACAGGAAGACAGCAGCCACCATGGCACCCATAAGGCCTTTCAAGCCGCCCTTGGGTCCAAAGGTGTGCACCAGGAAGCCCCAGACACCCACCTCTTTGATGGTGATGTAGAGCCACACCAGGAACATGGAGACCGAGAGGCCAAAGGTCATGTTGAGGTCAGCCGTCGGCGGGCGCAGCAGTGGATCGTGCACCTCCTTGAGGCTCATCATGGCACCGCTGCTTTCTCCCCAGCCTATGGTGCCGATGCCTGGAAGCAGGCCGAACCAGTTGGAGACCAGGATGTAAATGAAAATGGTGGCGAGCAGCGGGAACACGCGCGGGGCGATCTTCGCACCGACAATGCCTTCCACCTGACCGTAAAGGAACTCGACCACGAGCTCAAAGAAGTTCTGCGCCTGGTGCGGGATCAGCGTCATGTTCTTTGTCGCCTTGCCAGCAAACCAAAGAATGAGGCCGACGACAACTGCGGCAACCACCAACGAATTGGTCAGAAAGCCCAGATTGCTGCTCTCTTTGAAAAGCTCCGACGCATAGCTGTGCACGTTCGCGAGCAGCGGCGAGAAGGAGGTTGGTTGGAGAAACGAAGGCAACATGAGGGATAGGGGCTTCCAGGGAGGGCCAGTGTAGGGTCTGGTCGGGATGGCGGACCTTTTTTTTAGCCACATGAGAGGGGGTCGCAAGCCCTATTTGTGAAAAATTTCACAAAGTCGGCTGCCGCAGCGTTTTTTTACAGCGCCGCCATCTCCGGTGCGACAGCCTGTGGCTACTTTTGCCTTGCCTGTCGCCACTCGTTTTCAAGGGGGAATACCCGACACACCGGCTCGACAGGTCCGTTGCAGCGTGCGAACTTTGCCAGCGATGCTAACCGCCTCCCGCTTCACTTTTTTGGTTCTGTTTGCGCTGACGTCTCCCCTCGGCGCAGCGCCTAAACCGCGACCTGTTTCCGCAGACGGGAAGCCCAATGTCCTGTTCATCATTGCGGACGATCTGCGCGACTACGTGGGCTGGATGGGCGGGCACCCGCAGTCGGTGACGCCGAACATGGACCGCCTGGCGAAAATGGGCATGCGCTTCACCAATGCGCATTGCAACTACGCCCTGTGCAATCCTTCGCGCACCTCCTTGCTCACCGGAATGTTGCCATCGTCGAGCGGTGTGTTTGGCAACGAACAGGACTGGCGTCGCAGCGTGCAGATCGTCGGCAAACCGACGCTGCCGGAGCATTTCAAAGCCCAGGGCTACACGACGGCTGCGGCAGGAAAAATCTTCCATGCCAATCACGGCGGGCCAGAGGGGCGACTCACTGGATGGCATGGTGGGCGGCGTGGGTTTGAGCAGGATTCGGCCTGGGACCAGCGCTTTCCACAATCTGGAGTGCAGATTCCGGATCTGCCAGTTCACACGGGGCAAAATTTCAACGGTCTCAACATCTGGCACTGGGACTGGGGCGGTATTTCTGTCGCGGAAGATCAGACGGATGATGGCCAGATCGCGACCTTTGCGGCTGATTTTCTCAAACAAAAGCAGGCGCAGCCATTCTTCCTCGCGCTGGGGCTATATCGCCCACATTCGCCTTGGTACGTGCCGCAGAAGTATTTCGACGCCCTGCCGCTCGATGCAGTCAAGCTGCCGGAAGTGAAGGCGGATGACCTGGATGATGTGCCTGAGATCGCGAAGACACACCTGAAGGATGGCTATCACCAACTGATCGTGGAAAAAGATCTGTGGAAGGAGGCCGTGCGTGCCTACCTGGCCAACGTGGCGTTTTGCGATGCCATGCTGGGGCGCATTCTTGAAGCCGTCGAAAAGGGGGCGAATGCCAAGAATACGATCATCGTTTTCACCTCCGATCACGGCTGGCACCTTGGGGAAAAGCAGATGTGGCACAAAGGCATGCTCTGGGAGACGGCGACCCGCGTGCCGCTCTCGATTTACGCTCCGGGAGTCACCCGGCCGGACAGCGCCTCGTCTCAGCCGGTGGCGCTGGTGGATCTGTATCCCACGCTGTGCGATCTCACCAATCTGCCACTGCCGGAACATCTGGACGGCAGCACTTTGAAGCCGCTGCTGCTGGAGCCGACGGCCAAACGCGACCAGCCCGCCATCACCTGCATGGGAGGCGGCAAAAACGTGGGTTATGCCGCGCGCGATGAACGCTGGCGCTACATCCGCTATGCGGACGGCAGCGAGGAGCTTTATGATCACCAAGCCGATCCGCATGAATGGACGAATCTCGCTTCGAAGCCTGAGCACGCGGCGTTGAAGTCCACGCTGGCGGGCTTTTTCCCCAAGGAGTTCAAGAGTGCCGTGCGCCCGGCTGCGGAAATCGTCGGAGCCGCCAGTCCGTCGGGTTCGGTCGATTTGGTGCTGGACGTTGGCGATGTTCTCAGTGCTGCCGAAGCGCCCAAGCTGCAGGGCAGGGGGGTGTTCATCGATGCCGCCTTTGAGTTCGATCCGTTGGTGGATCAGGACAGCACGCTGCTGGCACAAGGCGATGAGCAGTCTGGATATGCACTGCATCTCGTGGCATCCCTGCCCACTTTGACCGTGTTTGCGAATGGTCAGGGCACGATCATCAGCGGTGCGGCGCTTGAGAAAGGCCGTGTCAATATTCGTGTGCAGATAGACACCGGTGGTGTCATCACACTGGCTGTTCCAGGTCACAGCGAAGTGCTGGGAGTGGCTCCGTTTGAACAAGGATTTCCCAAGGAACCGCTGTCAGGCATCGCCGCCGGACAAAGCTTCGGCATCTTGAAAGCCGCCCAATATCCCAACAGCACGCCCTTTGACGGCGTGGTTTATCGTTTGAACTTGACGATCCTGCCTCCCCACCGGCCAGCCCCGCCGGAAGAAAACAAGAATCCCTGATCGACACGAATGCCCCCCCAATCTTCCTGTTCGCAGAATCCGCGCATCATTTGTGCTGGTCAGTGGACATTTGCGGTTCTAAGAGACTCACCCATCCAAATTCATGCGCGCACGCATCATCAAAGACTTCCGTTTCGAGGCCGCCCAGACGCTGCCCAACCTGCCTGGCGATCACAAATGCACCAAGATGCATGGCCATTCCTTCAAGCTGGAAATTGCCATTGAGGGCGAAGTGGATCCGAAGATCGGCTGGGTCTATGATCACGCGGAAATCTCCAAGGCGATGAAACCGCTCATGGACCGGCTGGATCATTCCTATCTCAACGAAATCGAAGGCCTGGAAAATCCCACCATCGAATACATGGCAGCCTGGCTTTGGAAAAAGCTGGCCCCGCAACTCCCAGGTCTCTGCGAAATCGTAATCCACGAAACACCCAACGCCCGCTGCGTTTTTCGTGGCGAGTTCTGAGTTTTGGGCGGTGCCGTCGGGGAAAACGTTTTTTCCTTCCTCTGAAAATCACCGCTAGAGTGGGGCTTTGTCTCCTGGTGCGGGCCGAGGAAATCATCCACATCAGCATGATGAAGGACTGTCGTTAACCGTGGTCGGGCTGGCGAGATTCGAACTCACGACCTCTTGCACCCCATGCAAGCGTTCTACCAGGCTGAACTACAGCCCGACCTAGGTTTGACGTTCTCTCCAGCGGTGCCGCTTTGGGGTGGCTGCCGGTTGGCGAGAGGACATGCATTTTGGACAGACCCGCTGGCTTTGCAACTGCGATGTTGCGTTCTCGTGAGAATGTCTGCGAAGCTTGCCATTGCCCTGCCGCTCAAGTAGAACCTGAATTCATCCGCATGGTCACGATCACAATCCAGGAACTCACCAAACGATTCAGCGGCAGTGTTGTACTGAGCAGCGTGAACCTGCAGATCGACGCCGGCGAACTGTTCTTCCTGCTGGGGCCCAGCGGCTGCGGCAAGACCACCCTGCTGCGCCATATCGCCGGGTTCTACACGCCGGATGCGGGCAAGATCTGGTTTGATGATGAGGACGTGACGCGACTGCCGGCGCACAAGCGCGGCACGGGCATGATGTTTCAAAGCTACGCGCTGTGGCCGCATCTGAACGTGGCACAGAACGTGGCCTTCGGGCTGGAGGAGCGGAAGCGTCCGCGCAAGGAGATCGAGCACCGGGTATCCGAAGCGCTGGAACAGGTGGAGCTGGACGGTCTCGGCTCCCGCAAGATCCAGCAGCTTTCCGGCGGGCAGCAGCAGCGCGTGGCGCTGGCACGTGCGCTAGTGATCCGCCCGAAGTGCCTGCTGTTGGATGAACCGCTGTCCAACCTGGATGCCAAGCTGCGCCTGGAAATGCGCGCGGAGATTCGCCAGATCTGCAAGCAGCATGGACTCACGGCGATCTACGTCACGCATGACCGCGATGAAGCGCTGAGCATGGCAGACCGCATGGCGATCATGGATGCCGGCAAGCTGGTTCAAATCGGTGCGCCGCCTGAGATCTACTGCAATCCCGCCACGCGCATGGTGGCGGAATTCATCGGCGAGACGAACTTCGTCGAAGGCCGCAGTCTGCGCGAAAGCAGCCGGGCGGGATTTTACGATGTGGAAACCGCCTTTGGCGTGCTGCGGGGCCGCCCCCATGACGCCACCTGGCAGCCTGCCAGCGGCCAGCCTGTGCTGCTGAGCATCCGGCCAGAGGCGCTGACCTTTGGCAGCGTACTCGATTCCCCGAACCGCTTCCCCGGCCACATCATCGACACCACCTACCTGGGCGCGACGGTGCAGTACCTCATTCAATTGAACGGTGGCCCACTGATGAAAATCAGCGAGAACAACCCGCAGGAAATCCGCCTGCCCAGCGAGGAAGAAGTGCGGGTGATGGCCGCGATGGGTGATGTTGTGATACTGCGCAAATGAACGAGCGTCTTACAGCCCTGCTGGAACATCCGCGCACCCAAGCCGCGCTCGCTTGGGCTCAGCAGTGGCGCAAGGAACTCGCCGTCTGCCTGCTGATGGTGGCCACGCTGGCGGGGCCGTTTTTGCTGAAACCGACCCAAAGCACCGCACCGGCGCGCTATGACCGGCGGCTGGTCATCATCTCGCCGCACCATGACCGCATCCGCGCGGAGTTTGGGCATGCCTTTGCCGCGTACTGGAAACAGCAGACCGGACAAAGGCTGTACATCGACTGGCGTGTTCCTGGCGGCACTTCGGAAATCGCCATGCTGATCAAGTCCGAGGCCACGGCGGCGTTTCAGCAGTACTGGCAGAAGCAACTGCACCAGACTTGGTCACCCATAGTGGCGCAGGCCTGCCTGAATCCGAAAGCAGCGCCCAACGATGCGGCACGCGAGGCCTACCTGGCCTCGAACGTCGGCACGGGCATTGATGTGTTCTTTGGCGGTGGCGCGTACGACTTTGAACAACAGGCCAAGGCGGGGACTTTAGTAGCCGGTGATGGTGCGAAGACTGGTCTCAGCGGTCTGGCAAAACAGCACCCCGAATGGTTCTGCGATGCTGGCATTCCCGAGAAACTCAGCGGCGAGCCCTTCCGCGATCCGCAGGGGCGTTGGTGTGGGACCTGCCTGTCCAGCAGCGGCATTGTGTTCAATCGCGATGTCCTGCGCCGCATCGGCATCGCCACCGATCCCGTAGCCTGGGACAACCTGGCCGATCCGCACTATTACGGCCAGATAGCCCTGAGCGATCCCGGTAAAAGCGGCTCGGTCACCAAAGCGTTGGAAATGCTCATCCAACAGCAGATGCAAAGTGCGTATGTTCGCCTCAAAGCGGTGCCGAAATCAAAACTCACCCCGGAGCAGCTTGAATCCCAGGCCGTGGCGGAAGGGTGGAATGAAGGCCTGCGCCTGATTTTGCGCATCAGCGCCAATGCGCGTTACTTCACAGACTTCTCCACCAAGATCCCTCTCGAAGTGGCCAGAGGAGATGCTGCTGCGGGCATGTGCATCGACTTCTACGGCCGCTCGGCTGAAGAAGACGTGCGCAAGGCCGATGGCACTTCACGCGTGGGTTTCATTGCACCGCTGGGTGGCACCTCGATCAGTGTGGATCCCATTGGCATGCTGCGCGGTGCGCCCGATCCCGAACTGGCCACCGCCTTCATGGAGTTCGTGCTCGGAGATGCCGGGCAGAAGCTTTGGTGCTACCGCGTCGGCGAACTCGGCGGCCCGATTCACCACGCTCTGCGCCGACTGCCGGTACGGCATGATCTTTACACGCCCGACAACATCGCCCTCATGAGCGACGGCCAGGAGGCACCCTTTGTAAAAGCCCAGGCTTTCACCTACCACCCGGAGCGCACCGCAGCCGCCTTCAACGCCATCCGTTTCATCGTCCGCGTCATCTGCGTGGACTCGCATGATGAACTGCATGCTGCGTGGAAAAGCACGATTGACCACGGCATGCCCGAGCGCGCCGTGCAGGTGCTGGAAGACCTCACTCGGGTGAAGTATGAGGCTGCCACCGGCAACATCGCCCGGATTCTCGCTGCTCGTGACAAGATTCAGGAAACCCGCCTGGCCCGCGAACTGGGAGATGCCTTTCGCAATCAGTACATCAAGGCTGGCCGCATGGCGGAGCGTGGCCAGTAACCCTTTAACCCCATGTCCAAATCCCTCTCGCTGCTGATCTTTCTGGGCATGACCGCGTTCTTCGCGTGTTTCTTCGCCTACCCGATCTGGGCGGCGCTGGAGTCGGCGTTTCGGGGGCCGAATCATCAGTTCACTTTGGATTACGTGTCCGAAGTCTTCCTCAATGAGCTGTATCGTGAGGGACTGTGGAATTCGTTCATCATCGCGGTGTGGACCACTCTGGGGGCGCTGTGTCTGGCGCTGCCGCTGGCGGTGTGCTACGTGCGCTTTGCCTTTCCGGGTCGGGCGCTCATGAATTCGCTTGTGCTCATGCCCATGATCCTGCCGCCGTTTGTGGGGGCCATCGGCATCAAGACCATGCTCGGGCAGGCCGGCGCGCTGAACAGCCTGCTCATCAATCTCGGTCTCATGGACGCCCTGCATCCGACCGACTGGCTCGGGCAGCACCGCATGCTGGGCATCATCCTCATGGAGGTGCTGCACCTGTATCCGATCATTTACCTCAATGCGGCGGCTGCGCTTTCGAACCTCGATCCGGCGCTGGAAGAAGCAGCAGCAAACATGGGCTGCAACGCCTGGAGTCGTTTCTTGCGAATCACACTGCCGCTCATCATGCCGGGTGTGTTTGCGGGCGGCACCATTGTGTTTGTGTGGTCCTTCACCGAGATGGGCGTGCCGCTGCTGTTTGACTACGACCGCGTCACGGCAGTACAGATTTTCCGCAGCATCAATGACCTGAGCGGAAACCCTTTCCCTTACGCCCTGGTGGCGGTGATGCTGGTCTTCAGCACGCTGTTTTACCTGACGGGCAAGCTCTTCTTTGGCAGCGCCAGTTCCGGTGGCGGTGGACGTGCCACCACAGGCCGTGAAACGATCTCTCTGCCCACTGGGCTTGGCTGGGGCTGCACCACCTTCTTTGCCGTGGTCACCTTCATGGCCGTGCTGCCGCATCTCGGCGTGGTGCTGCTGTCGTTTTCCAAGGACTGGTACGGCACCGTCATCCCACATTCCTTGACGCTGCAACATTACCGCGATGCGCTGGGGCATGAGCTCACACTCTCGTCCATCGCCAACAGCTTGAAGTACTCCACGCTGGCGATGCTCGTGGCGCTCGTCCTCGGCACCGGCGTGGCCTACGTTTCCGTCCGCACCCGCCTCTGGGGCCGCCAGATTCTCGATACCATGGCGATGCTGCCGCTGGCCGTGCCCGGCATCGTGATGGCCTTTGGTTATCTGGCCATGACGCGGGAAGGCCAGCCCTTCCACTGGCTGATGCTGGGCGAAGATCCGCTGCTGCTCCTGGTCATCGCCTATGCGGTGCGCCGCCTGCCCTACGTCGTGCGCTCTGCCGCCGCCGGTTTCCAGCAGGTGAGTCCCATGCTCGAAGAAGCTGCCCAGAATCTTGGTGCCAGCCCGGAAAAAGCGCTGTGGCGCATAACCCTGCCGCTCGTCGCGCCGAATCTCGTTGCCGGCGCCCTGCTCGCCTTCTCCTTTGCCATGCTGGAAGTGAGCGACTCCATGATCCTTGCGCAGCAGGCCACCTACTTCCCCATCACCAAGGCGATCTACGCACTCGTGCTCGCCCTCGGCAGCGGCCCAAACCTCGCCTCCGCGCTCGGAGTCTGGGCCATGATTTTCCTCGCGGTGACGATCCTTGGAGCCGGGGTTATTCTGGGGAAGAAACTGGGAGCGTTGTTTCGGGGATAAATGACATGCACGCATGAAGTCCAAGCTCCCCGCCAAAATCAAAACCTTCGAGCAAGCCTACGCCTTCATCTTGAAAGCGAAGACCTGCCTCATTTTCGGCTCGAAGACCTCGGACCTCCCCAGTCTGTGGGATGTGGTGGACCTGCCCGGCAGACAGCCGGGAAAGCCGGGATGGGGCGCGAAAGTCGATGCGGTCTGGGCCTGGAAGAACGAACTGCCCGCCCAGTTCCCCGACGAAATCTTCTACGGCAAGCTGCCCGGAGGACTCGCGGTGCTGATGAGCATCGAACATCTGCGGCAGGTCCACTATCCGGCGCATCATCGACCGGTTTCCGAATGCAGCCCGCTGGTTCGACGTGCCTTTGAGCTGATTCGCAGCGAACCCCGCACCACAGCGGAGCTGCGCAAGGCGCTCTCGCCTTCAGGTGCCATCAGCAAGAGCAAGGCGGACAGCGCTCTGGTGGAACTGCAGGTGACGCTGAACATCACTCGCTCGAATGCACCCGGTCTGAAGCGCGACACCTGGCTGCCGTTTGCGGAGCAGTATCCCAGCATTGGAGGTGAGGCATGAACCGCACGGATCGACTCGTCTCCATGGTGATGCTGCTGCAATCGCGCCGAGTCATCACCGCTGCGCAACTGGCGGACCATTTTGAGATCACCGAGCGCACCGTTTACCGTGATCTCGCGGCACTCGGTGAAGGCGGTGTGCCCGTCGTCGGGGAGCCGGGTGTGGGTTATAGCCTGATGAGCGGCTATTGTCTTCCTCCGGCGATGTTCTCGCCGGATGAAGCCTTTGCCTTCGTCACCGGCGGGCTGCTGGTCGAGCGCATGACCGATGCCTCCATGCGCGATGCGATCCGCTCCGCCGTGAGCAAGGTCACGGCAGTCCTGCCGCCTGGTTTGCAGGGCCGCGTGGACCGTCTGCGCAAAACCATGGTGATTGGAGTTCGGTCTCCGACCAAGGGCAGCGTACCCTTGAGCACAGTCCAGCGAGCCATGTCCGAAGGCTGTGTGCTGCGGCTCAACTACCTTGGCGCAGCACGCGGCGAACCCACCGAGCGTCTCGTAGAGCCTCGGGGACTGGTCTTTTATCTCGATCACTGGCACCTCATCGCGTGGTGCCGATTGCGTAAAGACATGCGGGACTTTCGCGTGGACCGCATCGTCAGGTGCGAGACTCTGCCAGAGCCGATCCCTCCGCACCCCGGATTCAATCTCAATCAGCACCTCGCGAAGTGCGTGGTACCGGAGCGCAGCGAGTTCGCGGTCATCGAAGTCCCGGACAGGCTTCTTGAAAGCGTGCGTCGCTTTTGGGGGCCGACGATTGTGGAGGAACAAATCACCGGCAGACGAGCGCGCATCCGCTTTGCCTTCCGCCCCGAAGGATTCGACTACGTCGCTCGCTGGTTGCTGAGCATGGGAACTGACGCCGAGATCCTCTCACCCGAAGCTCTGCGGGTGAAGGTTGCCGACCTGGCCCTCGCCACCGCAGAGCATCATCAGACGAAAAAAGCGTCACGGCCGAAAACACCCCTGACATAAGGGTGTCAGTGGGAGGTGCGATGGATGGCGGGTGATCGCAACGGATTGCGATCCGCATTCATAACCCACCGCCAACACGCATCCATGAGCCAAACCAACGAACCCACCGTCTCCTTCTCCCTCACCTGCAAAAGCGCTGCCGATGCACTCGACTTCTACACCCGGGCCTTGGGTGCCAAAGAACTGTTCCGCCTTTCTCCCGCCCCAGGCGTCGTGCCGCATGCCGAATTCATGATCGGCACCACGCACATCTACATCTCCGATGAGGCGCCGCTGGGGCACGCCTTCGCCATCCCGGAGGGTGGGGTGGCCCCCTGCGGGTTTACGATCCAGGTCGTGGATTGTGACCAAGCCTTTGCCCGCGCTCTCGCGGCGGGTGGCTCCCCGCTGAGTCCCTCGCGAGATCAGTTCTGGGGCAAACGCACCGCGATGATCCGCGATCCCTTCGGCTATCGCTGGAACTTCAGCCAGCATCTCGAAGATGTGTCTCCTGATGAACTGATGAAGCGTGCGCAGGCGTGCATGCGTGACGGCGCAAAAGTAGGCTGAGTGAGCCCAGTCTCTGCCGGGCTGGGTCACGCCCACTTGGCAGAGACGAGCGCATGGCCCACCCAGACACCGAGCAACCACCTCGGAAGAATCTCAGTACTGAGTTTTCAGGAGGGAGGGACTGAAAGCCTCGGCAGCAGTGACTCCGTTCGGATCGTCCTCAGCCGAGTTATTCACAAAGCTAGAATGTAACGTTAATAAGGTTTCCTTGACGTTGTTCGTCCATACCGTCTCATGGGCACCATGAGACGTCCTTGGATCAAAATTGAAATCTGCACCCCAGACAAGCCGGAGGTTTGCAGCCTGGCGACCCACTTGCGTATGGATTCAGATGCGGTGGTGGGCAAACTGGTGCGCCTGTGGTCCTGGGCGGAGTTGAACCGAATTAATCCTAACGATTTAGGCGTTACCAAAGAATTCATCGACAAGCTCGTTGGCCGCAAAGGTTTTGCTCAGGCATTGGAGAAGACAGGGTGGCTGATTGAAACGGGGGAGAAACTCTCCTTTCGTAATTTCAAACGCCACAACAGTCCCGTGGCGCAGAACAAGGCCCTGACTGCCAAGCGGGTGGCCCGGCACCGTTTACGGAAAGCGAAAGTTCAAGAACAAGACACGGTTAAAACGTTACCAGATGCCATCACGGAATTGTCTCATGGAGCGGCTCCAGAAGCGGTCAAGAACACCAATAAACGTAAGCCGGTGACAAGCGAAAAAGTTACGGAGAGACCCTTGCCTGAACCGGTGTTGGATGAGCCAAAAGCGGTTGAAGCTCCAGATTTAGCGAATGAAGTTCCTGACGTGATTACTCCAGATTCTTCTCTGGAAATCAATGTGAAAAAACTTTATCGTACTGAGCCAGAGAGTGCGGATTCCGTGATGCCTGCTGAAGAACCCGTTACGATGTTGGGGGAGGCGGAAGCATTGCCGCCAATCACGCCCCAAGAAGCGCTGGCGGTCCTCCAGTTGGAAGAGGCCGCCCCACGCAAAAGGCGCTCCAAAGCGGTTGCTGAGGCCGACGATCAACCCATGCTGTTTTGAGCGGAAGAGATGCAGGTACTTTTGTCAATAAAACAGCCGTCGTGGGCTCTGACTCGGTAATAATAAATGACGCTTTAAGCGTTACAAAACCTCACTAAATTAGCACAAGACTCACCCGATTCGAGGTAGTCGTAATTTCAGTAATAAACCTTTATTTATCATTGATGAATAAAGGTTTACAACTTCTTGATCTAACCTGATTGCCGACCTCACTCAGCAGCGCGCGCACCATCCGAACTGCCCGCCGACTTTTCGCGCCAGCGGTAACGCTGCGCCCAAGGATTGGCGTTACATTCGACCACATCGGCGATGATCTCGCCCATGACAGGGGTGAACTTGAAGGCGTGGCCTGAGTCGCCAGCGGCGATGATGAGGCCGGGGTGGGTGGGGTCGTGATCGATCCAGAAGGCACCATCAAAGGTGTCGCAGTAAAGACAGACGCGGGTGGAGTGCAGCCGGGCAGTGGCGAGCGTGGGAAAGGTCTCGCACAGGAAAGCTCGATAGCGCTCCTCCTCCCCCGGCGGCATTGCGCGCGGGTCGTTGGCATTCACGCGGCGGCCCGGGCCGTGATTGGCCACTTTGACGATGCCGACGGCATTGGCAGGAAAGCCATACCAGCCCGTTCTGCCGATGTCGGCGCCCCAGACAGGAAACTGCGGCGGGGTGAATGGGCGCGGATCCATCGGCTGAAAATGGAACACGGTCTGCGCCGTGGCCCACATCACCCCTTGGAGGTGTGGCAGAAGAGTGGGCGTCCAGGCTCCGGCGGCGACGAGCACCGCATCGGCCTGCCAGGTCTGGTGCGCTGAGGTGATGCCCGTGCAGCGTGCCCCCTCATAGAGCGGGCGCGGCTGCGTCACGTTTTCAAAGATGACGACGCCGGCGGCCCGCGCCTCGGCAGCGAGCCTTGCGATAACGCGACCGCTTTCCACCCAGCCACCCACGGGATTGAGGTAGCCGCCATGAAAAGCGCTGTGGTTCCAGGCCGGGTGCAGTTCACGCAGCATCTCGGACGAAGTGGGGCGCAGGCTGTGACCACGCTGGGTGAGGAAGGCATGGCTGTCATGCTCGAAACCAGCCTCTTCTATCGAATGGCGCGACATCACCAGGAAGCCGACTTCGTGGTAAAGATCCTCACCCCACTTCGCATTCCACTCGCGCCAGCGCTGGATGCTGCGCTCTCCCATCGCCGTATGTTGTTCATCCGTTGCATAGTCCATGCGCACGACTTTGCTGATGTCCGTGGAGGCAGCGTCAGGGTGCGGGAGCGGACCTTGGTCGATCAAAGTGACCTGCCAGCCACGTGCGCGGAGTTCGAGGGCGGCGGTGAGGCCGAAGCAGCCACCACCGAGAATGAGGAGGCTGGGAGGTTGAGTCACATTCATGTCCATGGAGTGGTTGCCAAGTGAGGGCTGCAGGCGCGGTTATTCGTGATGAATGGTTTCAAACACCGCGCCACCCAGGAGACGGTCGCCGTCATACAAGGCGCAAATTTGCCCCGGTGTGAGGGCGCGCTGCGGGTCGGTGTATTCGAGTTCTGCGCGGCCATCGCCGAGGGGACGGAAAACCGCATTTCCTGCCGGGCAGCGGTAGCGAGGCTGGGCCTGGAGCAGGCGCTCAGCGTTCAAAGGAAAGCCGGTGCTGGATATGGAATGCAGCGTGGCTTTGCGTGCCCAGAGCAGCGGGGTGTCGGGATTCTCGATGGCGACGACGAGTTCGTTGGCCTGCGGCCGTTTGGCCACGACGACGTAGGCCTGCTTGTGCAGTGGACTGGCCACGCCGTGGCCTTTGCGCTGGCCCAGGGTGTAGAGGTGCAGGCCGCGATGCTCCCCGAGTTTCTTGCCTTCGAGATTGACGATGGGGCCGGGCTGGTCCGGTACGAAGGTGCGCAGGAAATCCTCCATCTTCACCTGGCCGATGAAGCAGATGCCCTGGCTGTCCTTTTTCTCCGCCGTCTGGAGGCCGAACTCGCGTGCGAGGTCACGCAGTGCCGGCTTGAGCAGATGCCCAATGGGAAATCGCGCGATGCGTACCTGCTGCGGTTGCATCATGGCGAGGAAGTACGTCTGGTCTTTGTTCGGGTCCGCGCCGCGCAGGATAGAGGCTGGATACTGGATGCTGGATTCTAGATGCTCGTTGCTGGATACTGGGTCTAGCATCGAGCCTCCAGCCTCTAGTTTTCGAGCATAGTGCCCGGTGGCGATGGCCTCGAAGCCGTGCTCCTGCGCCCAGTCCCAGAGTACGCCAAATTTCATCTCGCGGTTGCACATCACATCGGGGTTTGGGGTGATGCCTGCCTGGTAGCCTTCAAGAAGGTACTTCACGACCTTTTCGCGGTATTCCGTCATGAGATTGACCACGCGAAACGGGATGCCGAGCTGTTTGGCCACGGCCTCGGCATCGGTGATGTCCTCCTCCCACGGGCAGTGGCCAATGATGTTCTCCTCGTTGATCCAGTTCTTCATGTACACGCCGGACACGTCATGCCCTGCGCGGACGAGCACGGCGGCGGCCACGCTGCTGTCCACGCCACCGGACATGGCTGCGAGAATCTTCATCCCGTGAGAATCGGCGGCTGATGCCTGCCGTCAACGAAGAGGCGCAGTGGCTGCCCTTCGTCCATGCTTGTCTGCTGCCGCCAGCCGTTTAATCTCGCCGCATGAAATCCATTTTCTGTTCCTCCCGGTCATGGCATGCCGCGTTCCTTGGGCTTGCTCTGCTGTCCGCGTGTGCCTGGCGCAAAGACTTCCGCCCGTCGCTGTCGGTGCTCGTAGAGGAGCGGCTGAACTGGATGGATGAGGTGGCCATGGCCAAACAGGTGGCGTCTATGCCGATCACCGACCCGGCGCGCGAGGCGGAACTGCTACGCACCATGACCCAGCGCGGCGTCGCCGTCGGGTTGAAGGAGGAGAGCGTGCGGCGCTTTTTCACCGGGCAGATGCAGGCGGCCAAAGTGGTGCAGCAGGAATGGCTGCGGAAGCACCCGCCGGGAGCCACATCCTTAATGACAGTGGTGCCCAGCCTCACTCATACGATACGCCCTGCCCTGGATGAGATTGGAGCGGAAATGATCGCCCGCCTGGCCCAGCCACGCACTCCTGTCCAGTCAGCCGCGATTCTAAACGATGCAAGCCAGCGCTTGGCCAATGCGGGCTATTCGGCAGCCGTCATACAGCCTGCCCTGGAAGGTCTGCGGGCGGGCTTGCAGGAAGGTGAGCCACCCAAGCGACCATAAAAAAGTGCGCGGCGGTCACCCGCACGCGCACTTTTTGAAACAAACGAAGATTAATCAGCTCTTCTGACCCACGAACTTGGCGTCACCGAAGGCAAGGATGGGTAGAAAAATGAAGCCGAGCAGCAGGAGGCCGACCGCAAAGCCGCCGCCTTTGCCGAAGTTCTTGGCCAATCCCAGGGCAATCAGGATAAGAATGATGAGATTCACGAGGGGAATGATCAGCAGAATGATCCACCAGAGTGGCTTGCCAGCGATCTTGAGGTACACGATGGCATTGTAAATAGGCACAATGCTGGCCCAGCCGGGCTCACCTGCTTTGACAAAAATCTTCCAGACGGAGACAATCATCAGGAGGATGAACGCCAGCCCGATAAGCACTGGAACAGTGCCGAGTTGAACATCGGCAGAGGTTTTGAAGGAAACCTCGCTGGCTTGATCTGCCCCCGGAGTTTGAGCCAGTTTCTATGAGAGTCTGGCAGTGGCTAACGGCTTGGTTTGGGTGTTGTGTTTGGTTGGGGGAACTGCGTTGCCTTTCGGTTGACGGAGCGTAGCGG